>Ga0126379_10003025_pt1 | contig 10804 bp, 9 predicted proteins | sample PanSoiMetPlot_24_FD_92640 | JGI IMG/M metagenome (GOLD analysis project Ga0126379, IMG submission 92640) | Tropical forest soil microbial communities from Panama - MetaG Plot_24 | ecosystem: Environmental > Terrestrial > Soil > Tropical forest > Bulk soil | place: Panama | collected 2016-02-17
TCGTGCGCCTCGCGATCCCGGGGTGGGATGATGATGTCCGATAGACGCCGACCACGCACGTCTCCTCGAGACCAACCGAACATCTTCTCCGCCTGTGCATTCCAGTCCGTAATGAGCCCGCCGCCATCGATGGTAATCACGCCGTCCAGTGCTGTATCGACCACGGCGCGATTCCGTTCCTGGCTCTGCAACAACGCCGCCTCCGCCGCCCTCGCGCACGCACTTTCTTGCTGGGCCTTCCGATACTCGTCGCGTAACCAAGCCGTCGCGCGGAACAAGAGGACAAGGAGAGGAACCCACACGACGGCGGCCGCGAGTCCGACGCTCCACAGGGCGGATTGGATCGGAGCCAGAATGGCTTGCCGATCCATCCGCACCAACACGGACCAGCCGAATCCGCCAAATTCTCCATGACCATGCGTCTGAGCATATCCGCTGACGACGTCCACGCCGCGCCGCAGATGCCTTTCCTCCAAAAAACCGGGAACACCTGACTGCGCTGCGAGAGCGGAGGGGAGCCCCATGAGCTTAAGATTCATGGGTGCCTTATGAAGAAAATCCGTATCGACGAAGACATCGCCACGCTGGGTCAGCATTTGATACTCGACCGAGCCGGCAGACCCGGCGCGAGCTTCGAGCGAGCGGGTGGTCCTCGTCGCCACTTCCTCCAGCGTGGGCACGGTCACGCGCGCTGTCACCACCCCGAGAAATGTCCTTTGCGAATCCAAAATCGGCGCCGTAAAGGCCACCGTTTCCACTCCGTTGTCGCCCTCATGGATGGCCACATCCTGGGCCAGGATACGTTGCGTCGCGCGGGCCCGCTGGAACCAATCCGTGCGGCTTTCATCTTGTCCGAGTAAGGTGGCGTTCGTCGCCGCCACCATCGTCCCTCGCGAATCGGTGACCCCGAGCAAGAAATAAACGGGATCGTAGTTGGCTTTCATCCAGGCGAGATACTCCGAAAGGTATTCCCGATCCGAGGCCCGCAGGGAAAAGGCTCGAGCCATCATGAGGACGTCGCCATACCGTTCGAACAACAGCCGGTCGAGCTTATCCGATACTTCAGCTGCTGCGAGCGTCAGTTGTTCTCCGGTAGCATCCACTAACCGCCGTTCGACGTATTGCACCAAGAATAAACCGGCCGCCAATGTCAGGACCGTCATGACGATGATCGTATACGGCAGCCACCGGTAGCGGCGGGAATGAATGGATTTCGAAGGATCCGATGGGGCGATCATGTCATACTCGGCTGGCGATGAAGGACGGAACTTTCGTGGTTGGATGATAGGCCTGCTTAGACGCGCGCAGTCCAGCCAATCCCCCGTCATCCATCGTGTTGATATATTCTGCACCCTGAGCCGATGCAGCTCGGCACGTGTCGCGAAACAGAAATTGTGCAAGGCCGGGAATCGAGCGGTCCGCCACCTCGACTAACACGCAGAACACCGCGTTGCTCAACCACAAGCCAAACGTATACCCGCGAATCCGCCCCTCGATCCGGACAATCGTCCCTGTCAGGTTGAGAGCCGACGCATGTGACCAGAGCACTTCGTGGGCCGGCTCCGCGTCGGCGAGCACCATACGGCCAAATTCCTCGAGGCTCTGCGCGCGTTTCTGCTTCGACCAATCCCGGAAGAGCGCGCGACAGCCCGGACGATCCCTGATCTGGTAGGGCTCCACGATGACCGCCTGCTCTCGTTCGAATCGATTACAGAGGGCCCGATGGGACTTGTATCGATCACCCGCCAACGCGACGAGATCGGTCGCACGGTAGACATACTCCGGTTCTTTGGACGTCAATCGATAACCGAGTCGCTCCACATCCGGTGCGAGTCGAAGGGACACGTTTTCGACTCGGCTGACCGGCGATGCACCGTTCCATCGCTGCATCAACGCGAACGCCTCGACCAGAGGCTGCTCCATTGAACCGGTTCCCAGTGGGGGAAGCGGCATGAACCAGCCATCCGGCGATTGAATGAAGACACACAGAGCCCCATGCAGTTGCACCCACCAATAGGCCAAGAGCCCGTTCCACATGTAATGGTAGGGCACCGAATAGGAAGCGAGCGGAAGGACGTCATGTTCTGCCACTGCTGACTGCGCCAGCGCTGCCGTCATGCGTGGAATATCCTCTCTGGTGAGTTGATGCAGCCCGGCGCCGCCCCACTGACATAAAACCGCCGCCGTCACGTGAGGCAGAGAAGCCAGCTGGACGACGTCCTGCTGAAATCGCCCGATGATCCGAGGATGAGCGGTCAAGATCTTTTCGATGCCCGGTTGTTCCAGCAGCGCCATCACCCGACTCGCATGGCGTTGAATATCTGCCGGAACCTGTTCACGCAGGAATGGACATTTGGTATCCCAACCCAAGACCACCTGGTCATGCGCCTCGTTCCACATCAGAGCCAGCGGATAGATTTGGCAATCGAAGGGACGCCGGTCATAAATCGTACAGTGCGAGGTTGTCGGATCGAACGCGGGACACAGGTACCCGTCGTGTTGCCGATCGGGAACCACGGTTACCTGGCAGCCATGCCGGTCAGAAAACACCGTCCCATCCATGCCAGCGGCGACGGCCTGTTCGATGTCCTCACTGGTGAAATACGGGCGAAGCGCGCTGTCCGGGTCGGGAAATCGGCAACAGACATCACAACGAAGGCAGGTACTGCTGGGGACGATCTGGGGAAGCTCAGCGTACGATTTCACGGCAGTCCGAACCGTCTCGCCTGCAAGCGTGTTCATGCACGGATTCCTATCAATTTGGCGCACATTCTATCACCATTTACAGATAGCACCTAACAGCTTCCGGATTTTGTGAGTCGATCCTTCCCCTTGAAACCTCGCAATTTCTTGACCGGTCTCACCCCTGATGGAATACTCAAGCGCCAGGATCTGTCAACAGGTTCAACGGTGCCCACAACTCCTTCATCTCAGCCGCAGTACGATGCGAAGGCCCTCCTGAACTCACAGCCGGTGATCATCACCGTAATCGATCCGCGTACCTATAAGGTCGTCTTCCAGAACCACACATCCCAAGTCAAGTTCGGAGACATCTCAAACCAAACCTGTCACGAAAAGATCGCCAATTGCCCCGCACCTTGCCAGTTCTGCAAAATGCCGGAAGCCGTCGAAACCGGCAAACCGACGGCGAGTGAAGTCCCGCTCCCCAACGACGAACACCTCCTCGTTCAGTGGGCCAAAGTCGAGACGAACGACGGCAGCACTCACATCGTCGAAACGATTATCGATATCACATCACTGAAGCGACATCAGCACCAGACCGACCTTCTGGTCAAAAACCTGTCAGAGACGAACCGCGACCTTCTGCATCTCAATCAACAACTGCGCGACCAATCGACGCGGGACAGCTTGACCGGCCTGTATAACCACTCGCACTTTCAGCAGACCCTCGTCCAGTGGTGCGCCCAATCCCTTCGGTCAATGCGATCACTCTCGCTGCTTTTTATCGATCTCGACGATTTCAAATTCATGAACGATACCTATGGCCATGCTGGCGGCGATCAAGTGCTACGCGAGATCGGTTGGCTCCTCGATAGCCAGCAAGGTCCGCGCCATGGCATCGCACGGTCCAGCGATTTCGCTGCGCGGTATGGAGGAGATGAATTCGCCATGATCCTTCCGGATACATCAATGGAGGGAGCGCTGCGTGTGGCTGAACGACTCCAGCACCGGATGACGACACTGGCGTTACTGCCGGAACTGGCCAAGCTGTCGAATCCCCCGTTATCTCTTACTTGCAGCATCGGAATCGCAACGTTTCCGATCCACGCTGCTCTCCCCTCTGAGCTCATCGTGGCCGCGGATATCGCAGTGTACGCGGCCAAGAAAGCCGGTAAGAATTGTGTCCGCATGGCGACACCCGCAGCCCCGTCCACACCTCTTGTACGATCCTAAGTCCCATGTTACGATCATTTTGCCTCGCATGAGGGCGTAATCATTGACACAGCCATCGCATCTGCTCGACCTAGTTGGGTCTAATCTCCGCCGCTGTTTACGTATCCGCGACAAGTTGGTCGAGGCTGGGTTGTTTCTCCCTGGACAGACGGGGAATCCTCCTGCGTCGTCCCTTCTCCACTCGGCAACCAATACCTGGCGCATTGCTCCTGTTCCGTTCTCTCTCTCCTGTGAACAGGTCACCTGGTTCTCCTCCCTCGGCGCACCGCTCCTATCATTTTACCGAGCCTTGAATCGGCTCTATGGGGAGAGCGTCCGCGGCACCCAGCCGGCTTGGATCGCCGGCTATCTCGATCAAGGCAAACCGGAAGCGCTGGTGACCTACAGCCGCATGAAGCGGTTTCGTGACCAGCTCCCCGCGGTCATTCGGCCGGATGTGATCCCCACCTCGGACGGCATGGTCGTCACAGAACTTGACTCGGTCCCAGGGGGCATTGGACTGACTGCGTGTCTCGCTCACCTCTATGCCCTGACGGACAGTGCAAGCCCGTCCCCCATCGGCGGCTCTGATGGCATGATTCAAGGATTTGCCGCGATGCTGCGCGACCAGCAGGGCCAGCATCCTGGCTGCGTGGCGATGCTCGTTTCGGACGAAGCCAAGGACTATCGGCCGGAGATGAAGTGGCTGGCCGACCGACTCCGTGAGCGAGGAGTGGACTGTTACTGTGTGGAACCCCGTGATATTCGATTCACGGAAGACAATCTTTTTCTGTCAATCGGCACCGAAGAAAGACCCGTCGGCCTCATCTACCGGTTCTATGAGTTGTTCGACCTGATGAATATCCCGAAAGCTGAGTTGGTGCAATATGCGGTGAAAAAGGAGCGGGTTGCCGTGACTCCCCCATATAAGCCGGCGCTGGAAGAGAAACTCGCCTTCGCGCTCCTCCATCACCCGATCTTGAGTCGCTATTGGCAAGAGGAATTGGGTCATGAGGCGTTTCTTCAACTGACGACCGTCATGCCCCGCACCTGGGTATTGGATCCTGCTCCCATCCCTCCATCGGCGACGATCCCAGGTCTTTCGCTCGCTGGGCGGGCGGTCGCGAACTGGTCGGACCTTGCCACGGCGACACAGAAGGAGCGGCATTTCGTGATCAAGCCATCGGGATTTTCGGAGCTGGCCTGGGGGAGCCGGGGCGTGTCGGTCGGGCACGATATGCCGCAGACCGAATGGGCGGCCGCTCTGGATTCGGCCCTTTCTTCGTTCCCACAGACCCCTTACGTGTTACAGGAATTTCATAAGGGCCGGCTGTTCGACGTCAGTTATTTCGATCCCCTCACCGACGACATGAAGCAGATGGCTGGTCGTGTGCGGCTCTCGCCTTACTATTTTGTGCGAGGCGAAAAGGCTGAACTCGGCGGGATCCTCGCGACAATCTGTCCGGCGGACAAGAAAGTCATCCACGGGATGAAGGACGCGGTCATGGTACCCTGCGCTCTCGCCCCGGAGCCGCGCGAGACCCCAGACACGAGTGCTGAGTGATGAGGTCTCAGTTTTCGTTCAAGAGAACACAAGAGAACGCTCTTCACTCAGAACCGAGCACTCAAAAATCGGACCTATGTCGTTGACGCTCTACCACGTTGACTGGTGTCCCGAGTGTGAACTGGTCCGCGAAAAGCTCGCGGACTTAGGTGTGACCTATGAGGACATTGTGGTCCCGGACATCCGGGCATTCCGGAAACAGGTCCATGCTGTTTCAGGACAGTACTATGTCCCCGTGCTCAAGGATGACAGCCTTGTTCTCACGGAGACTCAAGACATTTTGGCATATCTGGACGATCGGTACGGTAAAGATGGCTCGGGACCTGAGGCTGTGAAGAAATTTGCCTCGCGGGCTGGGCGAGAGCCACGTTCGCTGGGCGACGAAGATGAGTACCCGTCCTGCCAGCGCTAGCCTCGGCGTTGGTGGCATTTCGGAAGGAGTCAGGATGGAAGCGTGGCAAAAAATTCTGGCGGAGAGCGTGGTGAAACCCAGGGACCTAGAGGCCAGACTAGGCGTCAACGCCGATGAGATCGAAGCCATCGTGGGCGACTACCCCATGCGCATTACCCCCACCGTGATGGAAACAATCAAGGAAAAGGGGGATGCGATCTGGAAACAAGTCGTTCCCGACATAGCTGAATTGGCCGACATCGATGCCGACGATGATCCGTTGGAAGAAGACCTGATGAGCCCAGTGCCACACCTGGTCCACCGGTATCCTGATCGGGTGCTCCTCATGGTCACGAACCAATGTCCAATCTACTGCCGATTCTGCACCAGAAAACGCCTCGTCGGAAAACCGGGATTCCTAAAGAAAGGCGAACTCGATCGGGCGATCGTCTACCTACGCGAACACACCGAGGTCCGGGACGTCATTCTGTCGGGCGGTGATCCTCTGCTCTTACCAGACCATCTCCTGGAACGCGTCCTCAAGGGCCTTCGGACCATCCCGCACCTGGAATTAATCCGTCTTGGTTCTCGCGTACCGGGTGCTCTCCCCCAACGAATCACTGCCAAGCTGTGTGAGATCCTCAAAAAGTACCATCCGATTTATATGAACCTGCATTTCAACCATCCGGATGAGTTGACGCCGGAAGTGAAAACCGCCTGCGGAAAGTTGGCCGATGCCGGCGTTCCTCTCGGCGCACAAACTGTGCTGCTCAAAGGCGTCAATGACGATCCGGAGGTCATGAAACGACTCGTGCACCAGTTGTTATTGGCGCGTGTGAAACCGTACTATCTCTACCAAGCGGACTTGACGAAGGGGACCAACCACTTCAGGACGACTGTCGAGACGGGATTGAATATCATCAAAGCCCTGCAGGGTCACACCAGCGGCATGGCCGTCCCGCATTTCGTCATCGATGCTCCTGGAGGCGGGGGAAAGATTCCGCTGCTTCCCGGCGATTATCTCGTCCACATGGATGAAGAGGGAGTCCTGTTGAAGAATTACGAGAACAAACCGTTCCACTACCCGCAACCGAAGAACGGCGCGAACCGGGAATTACCGATGGTCGGTGCCCACCCCGCGTGGGGAGTCTGCAGCAACGGGCACGGCGGAGGGTTCGACAAACTGTGAGCCGTGGCATCCTGCAAGGCATTCTTCCCTATCAGCAGCTCACACGTTTGATTACGAGCGGAGCGATCCGCTCTCAGGTCCCGATTGAAGATCGCCAGATTCAACCGGCGAGCCTGGACCTGCGCCTCGGCCGCAAGGCCTATCGGTTGATCAGCAGCTTCCTGCCGGAACTATCGGCGATTACCAACCGCCTGAATGTCCTCGACTTCTACCAATCCGATCTCGTGATGTATGAAATGGACTTGACCGAGGGGGCCATCCTGGAAAAGGGTCATGTGTACCTTGTCCCGCTGCTGGAAAGCCTCCAGCTACCGAAGACACTTCATGGAAGGACGAACCCTAAAAGCACCACCGGCCGGCTGGACGTCTTTACCCGTGTCGTGACCGACCTCACTGCCGGGTTTGATGAAATCCGGGCCGGCTACCATGGCTCGTTGTACCTGGAAGTCGTCCCGCGGTCTTTTGCGATCAAGGTGAGAACTGGTTATTCGCTCAATCAGATTCGATTTGTCCGCGGCGAAGCGACCCTGCCGGACGCCTCCTTGCACACGATGCACAAACAGACTCCATTGGTCTATCACAATGTACCGACAAAAAAACCGCTCGGTTCCCGAGACCTGCGCACGGAACGCGGCCTGTTCTTGCGGATCGATTTGAAGGGCGACGATCGAGATACCTCACCCATCATCGGTTATAGAGCGAAGAAGAACAGCCATGTCATCGACCTCTCGAAAATCGGTTATTACGCCGCGCTCGACTTTTGGGAACCGCTGTATCGGCATCGTCAGGGGAGCCTCCTGCTGGAACCGGAGGAGTTCTATATTCTTGCCTCTAAGGAACGGATCTGTGTCCCCCCGGGGTATGCGGCTGAAATGGTTGCGTTCGAAGCGGCCTGCGGGGAGCTCCGAACTCATTATGCGGGGTTCTTCGATCCGGGATTTGGGTTCGGGAGTGGTGATGTGCACGGAACCCAAGTGGTGTTGGAAGTCCGGCCGCACGACGTGCCGTTTCTGATCCACGATGGACAAACCTTTTTCAAGGTTATATACGACAGGATGCTGGACATTCCGACCCAACTGTATGGCACAGCGCTCGGGTCGTCCTACCAGCGCCAAGGATTGACCCTCAGCAAACATTTTAAGACCTAACGAACCATGGCACCGACCGACCTCCCCACCCCGCCGACTGGTGACCCGCTTCGGCCTCACCCGCCGAGACGTCCGCAGCGGGATGATCAAGACTCAGGTAACGATCGGCAGATGCATGTCGCCGGTCAGATGGTCGGGACTGCGTTGATCTTCATCGGGTTTCTGAACATCTTCCTCTCGATCAGCGGCGGTTTTGAAATCAACGTCGTCCCATTCTTGATTTATTTCGGCGGCGTTGCGGTCTGGGCAAACGCCGTCATTGAAAATCCGACACTTCGGTACAGCCTCATCGGCGGTGCGTTGCTCCTCGGGGCGGTTTTCTACCACTACGGTGAGGTGCTGTTCTGGCACAAGCAAGTCATTTTTTGGACCACGGTCGCGATCGTCATGTATTTTATGTTCAACGAACCCAAGAAACCCGCTTAACTTCTGTCAGATGACGATTTCCGTCATCATTCCCACTCTGAACGAAGCACGACTCATCGCCGATACGCTTTCCCACACAACCGGCCTCGGTTTTGATGAGGTGATCGTCGTCGACGGCGGAAGCACCGATCAGACGCGGACGGTGGTTGACTCAGTTGTTTCCGCTACTCGGCACTCAGCTCCTCGCACAGCTCGAGTGCTGGCAGTTCCGCGTGGCCGCGCCCGCCAAATGAACGCGGGAGCGCAGGCTAGCCGGGGAGATGTCTTGGTCTTCGTGCACGCCGATACCCTGCTTCCCCTCACGGCGAAGCAGGAAATCGTAGCAGCCCTCACTGACAATGCCACAGTCGGTGGGCGATTTGATGTCCAATTCGATAGGCCGTCCATGATTGGGCAGATCATCAGTACCCTGATGAATTGGCGGTCCCGGTGGAGCGGGATCGCCACCGGCGATCACGCCATATTTGTGAAACGGCGGACGTTCGATCAGCTTGGCGGGTTTGCCGACATCCCACTGATGGAAGACGTCGACTTCTCCCGGCGATTGAAGCGTCTAGGAAAAATCGCCATGTTACCAGACCACGTCGTGACGTCGTTCCGTCGCTGGGACGCGCATGGCCCCATCAAGACCATCGTCCTGATGTGGGTACTTCGCTTTCTGTATTGGATCGGCGTCAGTCCCCATCGGCTCGTGCATTTCTATACGGCGGTGCGGTGACGGACGCGTGGAGTTCTGAATGACGAATCCTCTCGTATGAGCTCACAAGTCAGCACTCAGCGCTCGGCGCTGCATACTGCCTTCGTCATATTTGCGAAGGCACCGGCGCCCGGTCAGGTGAAGACCAGACTCTGCCCTCCACTCACGCCGGACGAAGCCGCCACACTGCACGGCAGTTTCGTGCTCGACACCCTCGAACGAACGAAGGCCGCGATCGCCAAGAAACACCTGTCGGTGGATCGCTACATCGCCTGCCTCCCCTCCGCATCCCTGGTCTTCTTCAAAATCCTGGAAGAACGGCATGGCGTCCACCTTGTGGATCAGGTGGGGGACGATTTGGGGCAGCGCATGCACCGCGCCTTTGCTGATCTCTTCGGCCGCGGCTATCAACAGGTTATTCTCGTTGGAACGGACGTCCCAACACTGCCGTTATCGGTCTATCAGCAGGCTGTTTCGCTCATCGCCTCACACGACCTGGTTCTTGGTCCGTCCACCGACGGTGGCTATTACTTGATTGGCCTGACCCGCTCTGTACCGGAACTCTTCACTGATGTACCCTGGTCGACGGCGGATGTCCTCTCGGCCACACGTCGGAAGGCCTCAGCGCTCGGTCTGACCATCGGCCTTTTGAAGGAGTGGCGCGACGTCGACGTCGCAGAAGATCTTCGGGCATTGATCCAGGACTGTACCCAGGACATGAAGCGGCCGAAGCACGATCGAGTCTTCTCGGCACGAACCGCAGGCGCACTACAGTTGCTCGCCCAGCGTCTTCGATCGAGATGACGGCAACGGCAAACGGGACAACACACGAGGTGGCATCATGGCAGATCGCATCGCACTCATCACCGGAGGCGCGAAAGGCATCGGACGGGGAATCGCACTGGATCTCGCGACGAAACAGTGGAAAGTCGCGATTTGCTACCGCACGAGTGCGGGGGAGGCCGAAGCCACGGCCGCCGAAATTTCCCGACGAGGAGGTCAGCCACTTGCTGTTCAGTGCGACGTCTCGGATCCCACGGCGGCACAACAACTCGTGAAGCAGATCGAGCAGAAGTGGGGGCACATCGACGCGTTGATCAATGGAGCCGGCCCCTACCATCGCGTGAATCTGTTTGATGAAACCGTCGCAGGGTGGAACGAGATGTTCACCGGCAATCTCCATCCGATCTTTTATTTGGCACAGGCCGCTGTTCCAGGAATGAAGGCTCGAAAGTCCGGCCGCATTATTAACTTCAGCATGGCGAACGCGGATCAGATGGTGGCCCAACCGGACGTGACTGCCCACTACATAGCCAAGGCCGGGGTCTTGATTCTCACGCGCACACTCGCGAAGCTGCTGGCGCCTCACGGTATCACGGTCAATGCCATTTCGCCGGGCTTCATCGATTCCGGCAGCGCACCGCCCGGCGAACTGGCCAGCATGACCAAACGGATCCCGGCCGGCTATGTTGGCACAGTCGACGACACCGTCGCA
>Ga0126379_10003028_pt1 | contig 10801 bp, 14 predicted proteins | sample PanSoiMetPlot_24_FD_92640 | JGI IMG/M metagenome (GOLD analysis project Ga0126379, IMG submission 92640) | Tropical forest soil microbial communities from Panama - MetaG Plot_24 | ecosystem: Environmental > Terrestrial > Soil > Tropical forest > Bulk soil | place: Panama | collected 2016-02-17
CGCCGTGGCGTTCGGCAAGGCGATGCCGCTGGGCGCGCGGATCAACGCGATCTACAGCTCCGATATCGGGCATTTCGACGTCGTCGACATGCGCGACCCGCTGCCCGAGGCGTTCGAGCTGGTCGAGGACGGCCTCATCACCGAAAGCGATTTCCACGATTTCGTCTTCGGCAATGCCGTGCGGCTGTGGGGCACGCAAAACCCGCGCTTCTTCGAGGGCACGGCGGTGGCCAGGGAAGCGGCGGCGTTGTTGAAGCGTAGCGCCCCGACCCTGCGCGCCGCGGCGGAATAGCTCGGCACGCGGCCGTCTCGCCGGCATTTCTTCTCGCGCTCATGGCCGGGTCCCGCCCGGCCATGAGCATCTCGGGCGCCGGGCGCCGCCGCGTTCATCACGTCACAGGTTGCAGAGATCGATCACCGAGATCTCGATCGTGACGTCCGCGTTCGACAGGCCTTCCGCCGTCTGCACGACCACCGACAGGGCGTCCCCGGATTCCTCCGGCGCGACGACGGTGATCGACGTATCGCTGTTCGTCGTGTACTGGCTCGGGTCCAGAGCCACCCCGCCGATCAGGACGCTCGTCACCAGCGACGGATACATGCCGGTGCCGGTGATCACGAACGTGCTGCCGGCGTTGGCGCAGGTCGGGCTCACGCTCTTGACGACGGGCGGCTTGAGCACGAAGGTGTCCCCGAACGGCAACGGGACGACGGACTGAAGCCCGGCGGTGAACGTCGGACAGCTCTGGAACGGCACGCAGAGACTCATGAACGACGACAGGGCTTCCGAGTTGACGTTGACCGTCGTCTGGTTCGCGCTGTAGCTCGAAAACGGCACCTCCCAGATCCACTGGCTGTAGAACACGATCAGTTCGCTGGTGCCCGGAGCGGGTGTGCCGTACTCCCAAAACGCGACCCCGGTTCCAGGGTTGCTGTCGTTGACGATCGTGGTCTGTGGACACGTGATCGTCTGGGAGTTGTTGACGCTCACCCCTCCGGTGAGGAGCGCGTTGAACCCCTGCATCTGGTTCCAGCCCGTGCTTCCTCCGCCGCGCGAGGACTATCGCGCGCAGCCGTGATCGACTCGTCGACCTTTGACAACGCGACGGGCTCGAAGGCCACTTCGCCACGGGGGCTCGAAAGTCCTGAAGGGAAGACGACGTTCGCACGACTTGCGGATCTCCTGCATGATCGAGCGCGCGGGCGACGCCGGAGGCTCACCGGCCAGTCGCGTTGGAGGCCTCCTCCGAGAGCGGCATTCCCGGGGTGCCGGGATAGAACAGGAGCAGCACGACGGGCTCGTTTCCGGTGATCCCGCGGTGGATGCTCCCGACCATCTCCGCGACCACCTGTCCGGTGGTGAAGCGCTTGCTCGGACCCCCGCGCTTCTCGACGGTGAGTTCGCCCGACAGGACATAGGCGGCATTCGGCATCGGATGGGTGTGCCAGCTCAGCGCCGTGTGGGCCGGGATGCTGATCTTGAGCACGGACAACTCGGGTGCCCCGGCGGGATAGTGCTGATACGGTGCCCCGTCCCACGACGACGTCGTCTGGATGAGAGTCTCGACGGTGACGCGGGAGGATTCAGCTTGCTGTGCCACCGCCGGGCCGGGGGCGAGCGCAACGAGAAGCGCGAGGAGGACCGTAGCGCGATGGACGTATCGCATCGTCGGGCACCTTTTCTCGAGTTGCTCGCGGTTGGCGGAGGGCCATTGCCTGAAGCACATGGCGTGGAACACAAGGCCACGACGGGTCACGACGGCCACCGTGATCCGCTGACCACACCAGGCGCGCCGGGGGAGGCGAACATCGGCGTCACGATAGCCGCCGGGTCACCCACCAGCAAGTCTGTTCATCGCCGCGTGGCGTCAGCCACTGCGCTCTTCGAGCCAGGCATCCCGAATCCGTCCGCGATTGGGCCGCTGCGCTCACGGCGGTACGCTATGCGTCACGTCGCCAGGCAATTCGAGGCCGCCGCAGGAATTGATGGTGGCCGACTATCGCGGCGAGGGCTGGCGCCCCGGCGCGATGGGCGGCTCGACCGAGCGGCGAGAGCACGCGCCGTGCGAGATGCGGTACGGTGAAGATCTCTACAGAATCTCGCAGCGTTCGACCCGGAGAGTCCGGGGTTCGGGTCGATCCGCACAAGGAGCTCACGATTGTGAAACCGAAAAACACGATCTGCTTGTGGTTCGACAAGGACGCGCACGAGGCAGCGCGCTTCTACGCCGCCACCTTTCCGAATAGTGAAGTGACCGCTGTCCATGAGGCGCCCGGCGACTACCCGAACGGCAGGGCTGGCGACGTCCTGATGGTAGAGTTCACCGTTCTGGGCATTCCGTGCCTCGGTCTCAACGGTGGCCCGGAGTTCCGCCACAGCGAAGCCTTTTCCTTCCAGATCGCCACGGACGATCAGGAAGAGACGGACCGCTACTGGAACGCGATCGTGGGCAATGGCGGCCAGGAAAGCCAGTGCGGGTGGTGCAAGGACCGCTGGGGTCTATCCTGGCAGATCACCCCTCGCGTGCTGACCAATGCAATCGCGGCCGGTGGCGCCGGGGCCAAGCGCGCCTTCGAGGCGATGATGGGGATGAAGAAGATCGATATCGCCACCATCGAGGCGGCGCGGCGGGGCTGAGGCGACCCCGCGTTCCTTCGACGTCCAGAGCGCATTGCTGGAGCGATCCGCCGTGGCCGGCACGATGGCGGCGCGACCTGGTGCCTGCGCGGCGCGCGCAGGCACTGTCCCGTCTCCCTGCGGTCCCAGCCGATAGGAACCATGCGCGCGAATCGGGCTGCGGGAACGGCGTAGTGGCGAGGCCCCTGGTTGGCCGCTGGCCCGGCCCGCACGCGCTTTGTTTCGGTCCGCATTCCGAGCTCGGGATCGTTCGGGTCAGAAGCGACCACCGAGGACGCAAGCCGACGTCGCCGTCACTGTGCCGGCCCCGCATCCCGGAAGGCGCGCAGAATGCGCGGCGCCTCGGCCGCGAACCGCGCGTCGCCGTCGGGCAACGGGCGATCGGACGGATCTGTCACGGTGACGCCGCCGAGCGCGGCGTCGAACGCGAAGAAGGTCGCCTTCAGGTTGCGGCCGATCACCGCGTGGCGCGGCTCCCAGCCGACCGTCGCCAGCACGTAGCGATCGGCGGGCGCCGCGAACATCGGCACACCGTCCGAGTAGGTCGCGGGCGCGTGCGTGTCGCCCAGGAGTGACAGCAGCGTCGGAAGCACGTCGACATGGCTCGTCACCGCGGCTTGTCGCGATGGGGGCGCCGCCGGGTCGAGGATGACCATCGGCACGTAGAGCTGCGCCTCGCTGACATCCGAGGTGTGGCCGATGTGGCCGTGCTCGCCGAATGCCTCGCCGTGATCCCCGGTGATGAAGACGACGGGTGCGCGGCCTCGGCGGGCCTCGTAAGCGGCGAGGAACTCCTCGAGCTTCCAGTCGACCTCGTATGCCGCGTTGCGCGCGCGCTGGCGCAGGAGCTCGGGGATGAGGTGCGCCGCGCGGTAGGTGCCCGAGCCGTCCCACGCCGGCCCGAAGCGGTCGGAGCGAGGCGGGTACGAGTAGCGGAAGTGCGTACCGACGAAGAACAGGAAGAGAAACTGCGGCTCGGGACCGCCCGCGTCGACGAACCGCCACGCCCGCGCCAGCATGTCGCGGTCGCGCGCCTCGCCCATCCCGGAGAGATGCGTCTCGAGCTCGTCACGCGCGTCGCGAAACACGAACTCCGTCAGTTCCATCCAGTCCACGGACGATGCGGCGATGAAGCGCGTGCGATAGCCGTTGGCTTTCAGGGCACGGATGACGAACGGTGCACGGCCCGCGCCCACCACTGTCTCGAGCTTGTGGCCCTGGAGCCCGTAGAACAGGCTGAACAGGGCGTAGTGCGTCGAGCTGGACGTCGCGTAATGGCGCTCGAACACCGCGCCCGCCCGCGAGCGCGCCCACAGCCGCGGCATCGTCTCCGGGTCGAGGAAATCGGCGCGCAGGCTCTCGATCAGCACGAAGACGACGTCGGGAGTGCGTGTGAAGCGGACGCTTGCGGGATCGAGTTCGCGCGGCAACGCGGCACGCGCCGTCTCGGCGACCATCGCGTCTAGCCGGGGCCCGCGGCCGAACAGGAGACGCATCTGGCCGTTCAGGCGCATCGGCGGCTGGAGCGGCAGCACCTGGGACGCGGCGTCGAGGGTGAGGCCGCCGTTGAACGTCAGCGCGGCGGCACCCAGCCGCTCCACCACCACCACGACCAGCATCGCCGCGGCCCACGGCGCGGCCCGCCGCGGTGACGCGAAGGCGATCAAGAAACGGCGTCCGAGGGCCAGCTCGAGGCCGATCCAGCCCAGGGCCCCGGCCGCGGCCACCGCCAGGTCGCGGGGCAGGATGCCGACCTCGCGCAGCGCGCCCGGCTGCGAGAGCACGCGCAGGAACAGCCCGTTCATGTGAAACCCGACAGCCTGGTAGAGCTGGCTATCCACGTATTCCGTCACCATGGCTGCACCGGCCAATAGCGGCACCGCGACCGCATAGACGCGAGGCCAGTAGGCGAGCGGCCAGGTGAGAAGGTAGAGAAGCGTCATCAGCAGCGAGGCCTGCACGGCGTAGCTGGCCGCCAGGAGCACCCGGTACGACGGGGGCACAGAGGCAAGCGCTCTCTGGATCGCCGGGCCGTAGATGGCGAGCGTCAGCGGCACATGGAGCCAAAGCCAGAACAAGCCCGGCCGTCGCAGAAGAGGTCCGGCAGGCACAGCCCTCATGTGTGCGACACCTCGGCCGCTGATGCTATCACGCCGGCGCGCGCGGGTGCCGGACCGCTCGTCGCGGGCCGGGCGATCCCGCGGTCGGTCCTCTCATGGCGCCGCGCGGAGGTCCCCCTGCTGCCATGCCTCCGGCGCCCGAATCCCGAACGCCAGTCGCGGCGTCCAAGAGGCCGAATATGGCGACGCTTCCCGACCTCTGGCTCGACGTCGACGCGGTGGCGCCCGGCATCGTCGCGCTGCGACGGGCGCTCCATCAGCACCCGGAGCTGGCCTTCAGCGAGGTGTGGACGGCCGCGACGCTCGCTGCGCGAATGCGCAGCCTTGGGCTGGCGGTGCAGGAGGGGATCGGTGGCACCGGAGTGCTGGCGATGCTTGCGGGAGCCCGGCCAGGCACGACGCTGCTCTTGCGAGCCGACATGGACGGTCTGCCCATGGAGGAGACAACAGGCCGCGAGTACGCCTCGCAGCTCCCCGATCGGAACCACGCGTGCGGCCACGATGTCCACGCGGCGATCGTCGCCGGCGTGGCCGAGGTGCTACAGCGCCATCGCGATCGCATTGCGGGGCGTTGCGCGTTTGTGTTCCAGCCGGCGGACGAGCCCATGCGCGGTGCGCTCCGCATGATCGAGGACGGGTTGCTCGAGCGGGTGAAGCCGGACATGTCGCTGAGCCTGCATGTGCTGCCCATGGCCAACGCCGGCGAGGTCGTCGTCCAGACCGGGCCGATCTGGGCGAGCTGGGACATCCGCATCCTGACGATCAGTGGCCCGCCGCCATCTCTCGAAGAGCCGGTGACATTCGATGTGGCGCGGGTCGCGGCACAGCTGACCATCGCGCTCTACGATCTGGTGGAGCGCGAAGGGCGCTCGTCAGAGCCGATTGTCTTTCGCGTCCGGTCGCTGAACGCGGTGCAGCGCGGGCGCGGCGAGCCGAGCCAGGCCGCGGTCGAGGTCCTGATGGGCCGAGGCGAGCCGGGCGCGGCCAGGGTCGAGATCGACCTCGCGCTCTACGACAACGATCTGCGCGCGCGCATCCTGCGCGAGATCGACCACGTGGCCAGCGCGATCGTCTCCGCTGCCGGGGGCACCCTCCACACCGAGGTCGACTACGCGATCCCGGCCGCCGTCAACGATGGCCCGGTCACCAGCATCGTCGACCGCGCGGGCCCAGCGCGTCGTCGGAACTGCCAACGTCATCACGGGCTGGCGCAATCGCTTCGCGGACGATGTCGCTCTGTTCATGACAGCCGCGCCCGGCTGCCTGATGCTGCTCGGCACGGCGAACCCTGACAAGGGGATCACCGAGAGCTGGCACCGCCCGGGCTTCGACGTCGACGAGGACGCGCTGGCGCCTGCGGTGGAGATCCTCACGCTCGCGGCACTCGACTTGCTGCAGTAGGCGCCGCTCGACGGCGCACCGGCGATCGAGTGGTCGCCGTGACTCGGGCTGCTCGGGCGGCGTGGCCAAGAGCGTGCCGGCCGGGGATCCGCCTTTCCATCGCGACCCGCGACCGCGTTTCACTGTTACACCACGATGGTGATCATCTCCACCATGTCGGCGTTTCTCCCCCTGCTCGTCACGTTCGTTCCACAGTAGGCAACGCGGCGGTTGTCTGGCGGCCCTGTCACCTACGAAGTCGCTGAGTCATCCTCTCTGTACCTCGCGGCCCGGCAGCTCCCGGCCTTCCAGCGCGACCTCTCGAACTGGAACGCCGAGAGCGAGGGACACCGGCGCGAGACACACGGAATCGCTGCACGCCTGATAGTTCACCGTGACGTGAATCAGGTGGTCGCCGGCGCCGGGAGGCGCCGAGAACGTCAGCGGCAGCGCGCCTCGCACCGTCCCTTCGTGAACCCAGAAACGCTCCTCGAGCCCGGTCACCTCGACCGGTTGGGGGGCCGGCCAGTCGGCGTCGCCGATCGCCACGCCCTCGATCGGCGCCACCGCGACGGAGATCGGAACGAACCCGGCAGGGGCTGGCTGCGCGTACACGTGAAAGCCCGGCGCCACCGAGATCTCCACGGTGAGGTGCAGACGCTGGAAGAACGCGTAGGTCGGCGAGTCCAGCCACGCGCGCACCCGTACGACCTCGTCCTCCCGCGTCACAGAGCTGCCCCCGATAGCGCCGAGCTGCCCGAGTGTCCGGGCGACGATGCCGACGCCCGTGTCGCGCACCCGGTAGCTCTCGTGGAATCGCTTCGCGGTGATGATCCCGCCCTCGTCGAGCGCGAACACGCCCGGATACGGAAGGCCGACATGGCGTGGGTTCCCCGGGATCCCGTAGTGGGCGTGGTCGTCCTGGACGCGCTCGTTCACGAGCCCGAGCCGGCGGATGACGTGACTGCCCTCGTCCGACAGGAGCGGATACGTGATCGCGTGCTTGTCGGCGAACGCCTGGAGGGTCGCCACCGAGTCATAGCTGATCGCGAACAGGGCGACGCCCTCCGCCTGGAGCGCCGGCCACACCGTCTGCAGCTGGACCAGCTGCGTCCGGCAGAAGGGTCACCAGTCGGCGCTGCGATGGAAGACGACAAGGGCCTTGCGGTCCCCGCGGACCGCGTGCAGGTCGACTGCGGCTCCGTGCTGGTCGGGCAACCGGATGTCGGGAAATCGCTCTCCCTCGTTCGGCCCGATCCTCGTGAAGTCTCTAGGCGGTAGCGCCATGGGGGCCCTCTCCCTCTCGAACCGCGACCGTCTGATCGCCCACGCAGAGGCCGGCATCCCAGGTGATCGCGATGGCGTCCTTCACGCTCTGGTGCGCCGGACAGCCCTGGGGATGCAGATGGAGCGCCCGCTCGGTCGCTTCGCGCGCCTCCGCGGGCACCGCCAGGTCGTAGTGCACGTGAATCGACTTGATCCGGATGGTGTTGCCGATGCCCGAGATGCGGCCGTCGACGGTCGCCTTGAACGAGTCGCGATCGAACGCGATCTTGCGCCCTGCCAGGGCGCCGCGCAGGGTGCCGTACATTCACCCGGCGACGGCAGCGACGATGTGGTCGAGCGTAGAGGCGATCGGCGGTCCCTCCTTCGCGCCGTAGTACTGACGGAGCGCGCCCTGGACGCCGTAGACGACCGGCTCGGGCACCTCGCCCAGATAGGCGTGGCGGTAACCGTCGCGATACTCGAGTCGCGCGTGCGAGATGTATTCGAAATCCTCGGCCATGGTGAACTCCCTTCGGGCCACGATACGTGGTTGAAAAGTGGATGCCGCCGGACAGGGCGCCGGAGCAGCCGGCATCATCAGCGCTCGGCTCGCGCCGCGTCGTCGAGGGACCAATCATAGTCCAGATAGGACAGACATTGATCCGTGAGGCCGGTGACCCGGGCCGCGGTCGCCCGGTCGGCGGGCGAATGAGGACTCGCTCGAGCTGCTGCGGAATGGGGGAAGCGCAGATAGCTGGACGGATTCTCGATGAGGATCTGCCGGCCGAGCGCCTCCTGGGCCTCTACCACGTGGGCGGAGACGAAATCGAGCGGCGCTTCTGCCATCAGGAATGCGACTGGGTGCCGCCGCCGACGAGTCGCTCGCACGCGCCGGCCGGGACGTAGATCCACGCGTCCTTCTGGCCGTCCCGGCGCGACGTACCGGCGCACGACGAGTTCGTGGTCTGACAATCATTCTTGCCCGCCTTGGCCACGCCGTAGCACTTCTCGGCATCGAACTGAGGCTTGGGCGCCGGTCCGGCTTGCGCGCCGCCGGCGCACGGCAGGGCAAGGGCAGCGGCCACGGCCGAGGCGATCAGCAACTGGGTCTTGTTCACGGTTGCGTCTCCTTTCGGGTGTCAGGGAGTGGCTTCCGGTCCGGCGCCCGGCGCCGGCGTGTCCACGGCCCTTTGACACGGCTCGCGGCTGGCGGGATTCGCGCCGCGGCTCACCGACCGCCCGGCGGCCGAAGGTTCACGCGCTGTCCCGACCGGCGCGCGGGTGGGGCGGTTTCCCGTTGGCCGCTCTGACGGCGGGACGCCATCGAGATTGGTGGCCTGGCGAATCCCGCGTGTCCCTCTGCGAGTCGAACAGGACATGTCAGCCTCGGTCGATTCCGAACGTCGCGTGGCTTCGCCCGCGCTCACCCGCATTCACTTCACCTGGCTCACCGGCGAGGAGGCGGCCGCGCTCGACCGGCCCGTTGCCGGATCCGCCGGTGGGACGGACATCGGGAGCGGAACATGACAAGAGACAACCGACCGGCGCGCATCGTGGTGCTCGGAGGCGGATTCGGCGGCGTCTACGCGGCCCTCCGGCTGGAGAAGCTCCTCGGCCCGGAGCTGGACCGGGGCGACGTCGAGCTGAGCCTGGTGAGTCGAGACAACTACATGGTGTTCCAGCCGATGCTGCCGGAGGTCATCTCCGGCAGCATCGGCATCGTCGACACCATCACGCCGATCCGCCGCCTGTGCCCGCGCACCAATCTCTACACGCGCACGATCGAGTCCGTCGACCTGGCGCGGCGCCGCGTCATCGCGTCGGCGGGGTTCGGCTCGCAGCAGCTGCATCTCGAGTACGACCACCTGGTGCTCGCCCTCGGCAACGTGACGAGCTTCGCCGGCCAGCCGGGGCTGGCCGAGCACGCCCTGCCGTTCAAGTACCTCGGCGACGCCCTCGTCATACGCAACCACGTGATCCACGTGCTCGAGGAGGCCGACATCGAGCGCGACCCGGACCGGCGGCGCGCGCTCCTCACGTTCGTCGTCGCCGGCGGCGGCTTCTCGGGCGTCGAGGCGGTCGCCGAGCTCAACGACTTCGTGCGGGCCGCGGCGAAGAGCTTTCGCAATCTCATGCCGGAGCAGGTTCGCGTCGTATTGCTCCACGCGGGCGCCGTGATCCTCCCCGAGCTGCCGGAGAGCCTCGGCCGGTTCGCGCAGAACCTCCTGATGAAGCGTGGCGTCGAGATCCGGTTCGGCAGCCGGCTCGCCGGGGCGACCGCGGACGCGGCGTTGCTCGCCGACGGGGAGCGCATCGCGACGCGCACCCTGGTGAGCACGGTGCCATCGGGACCGAACCCGCTCATCGCCGCGCTGCCGTGCCGGAAGGACCGCGGCCGGATCGTCGTCGATCCGTACCTCGAGGTTCCCGAGCATCCCGGCGTGTGGGCCGTCGGTGACTGCGTCCTCGCCATGGACGCGAAGACCGGAGAGCCGAGCCCACCGACGGCGCAGCACGCCACGCGCCACGCGCGATGCGCGGCGGACAACATCGTCGCCGCGCTCCGCGGGACGCCGAGGCGCGCCTTCGCATTCAAAGCCCTGGGCAAGATGGGCTCGCTCGGCCGGCGGTCCGCGGTCGCGGAGGTCCTCGGCGTCAAGCTGTCCGGGTTCCTGGCGTGGTGGCTCTGGCGGACGATCTACCTCATGAAGTTGCCCGGGCTCGATCGCAAGATCCGGGTGGCCGTTGACTGGACGCTCGACCTGCTGCTGCCCGCCGATATCGTCCAACTGCGGACGCAGCGCTCGGTCGGCATCCGGCGCGAGCACTACGAGCCGGGCGAGATCGTGTTCCAGGAGGGCGGGCACGGCGACTGGCTCTACATCGTGGTGGACGGCGAGGTGGACGTGCTGAAGCACGTGGCCGGGGCACCAGTCCCGCTGCGCCGGCTGAGCCCGGGCGACTGCTTCGGCGAGATCGCATTGCTCGGCGACCACGTGCGCACCGCCACGACCCGGGCCGTCACGGCGGTGAACCTGCTCGCGGTGGATCGCGAGGCGTTCGAGGCGCTGTTTTCCACCTTGCCGCCGCTGCGGATGTTCTTCGAGCGGCTGATCGAGGAGCGCACGGCGCCGCGCGATGAGGACAACGGCGCCCGAACCGCGGGGATGTCCTCGCCGGCCATCGCCGGGCAGGTGACCGCGGCGCACGATCGCGCGTGAGGTACGCGAGGCGCAGCTCCGCGCTGGGAGCGGTCAGCGCGTGTGACGCGGATGTGAGCTTTACGCCCGCTGTGGGGCGGCACCGAGAAAGGCCAATCAGGGAGTAGCGCGGCGGAGCTCGTCTAGCAGGAACTGGCGCAGCCGTTGCCGCATCTCACTGGGCATCTCGACCTCAG
>Ga0126379_10003029_pt1 | contig 10801 bp, 9 predicted proteins | sample PanSoiMetPlot_24_FD_92640 | JGI IMG/M metagenome (GOLD analysis project Ga0126379, IMG submission 92640) | Tropical forest soil microbial communities from Panama - MetaG Plot_24 | ecosystem: Environmental > Terrestrial > Soil > Tropical forest > Bulk soil | place: Panama | collected 2016-02-17
ATTGCTCTTCCCCACCAGCCACTATCAGCTACCCACTAACCACTCTATTTTCAATTACTTCCGCACTCTTTGCTTCACAATGGGGCGTGGGGGTAGGTCCCTCAACGTTCAAACCTTCCAACTTGCAACATTCCAACGTTCTCTATCTCCTTTAGAATGCGCAGTTCCGCGATTTCGCCTGCTAACTCCTTTAGAATGCGCAGTTACAAAAACGCGCTCCCCCAAGTCCTTTAGAATGCGCAGTTCCGAAAAAAAGTGGGGGGGGAGGGGCTCTTTCGAGTCCATTCTCCTGCCACTTGCCACTCACTACTCGCCACTATTTTTTCACGGTTCCCAGGGGAGCTTGGGAGGCGGGCCTGCCGACTTGTTCATGGACTGAAATGCCGTCTGCATCCAGTCGACACCGCGCTGGAGGTCTTCGGGATGCTTGTTCAGGTGCACGAAGAAGCTTTGGATGTCGAAGGGTGCGCCGCCCCACTGGCGAAACGCCGAAGGCAGCGGCGGTCCGCCTGGACGGCCCGCAGGGGGAATTTGATCGTGCAAGTGCACCGCATACATGCTCCCGCGCGCCAGAGTCTCGTTCGGATATTGCATTAGCCAACCGCAATTGTGCCCGTCGAGAATCGTGCTGGCGGAGACCACGACCCATTGTCCCCCATCTTCCGGCGCAGGCTTTTGACAATTCCAGAGCCGCGCTTGCGGCACGAACACGGTGGGATCCGAAAACCCGTACTCATCCAAGGCAATCCTTTGGAGGCCGTGCTGTTCCGCAAAACGCTTCACTTCGGGGAGGGACTGGTTCCAATCCACATTGGAGTCGTTCATCAAGGTGTAAGCAGGCCGGCCCATGCTCAACGAATTGACGAAAGGAAAGTAGTAAGGATAAGCGCGCACCGCCGTGAAAAGGCAACTTGCGGCAAGGACTGTGACTGCGGTACTTCCCAATTGCACCCAAGTGGGCATCAATGGGCGCAGTTCGCTGAGCATCCGCGCCACCGGAGCGAGCAGCACGATGAGTAATACCAGAGGCACGCTGAAATGGCGGATGCTGATGCTAAGGGGACTAATCAAGCAGAAAAAAGTAAACACAAGGAAGCTGACCCAAAGTACGCGCCAGTGCGGCTCTATTTGCTCTGGGATCGCAGGACCGCCGGCGCGCCATTTTCTGACAACGGCAATCAGTACAGAGAAAGGAAGCAAAATCAAAAACGCAAGCGGCGATTTCAGCCCAAAAACGACAGGAAAGTAAAACCACACGCCATGCGAGTAGCTGCGCCCGAGAATAAACGTCGGCCGCACTCCGGAGACCAGCACCCAAAATACTCCCCGCAAAAGCAGAGCGGGAGGGAGAAGAGCACGGCGGAAGAAGAGCGCAACGTGTCCCGTCCCCAGCGCATTGAGCGCGTTCGTGGGCTGATGCCAGGAAAAGACCAGGTAAAACAGGTACACAAACAGCGCGGCGCACAAAATGCCTTTCAGCGTTGGCCGCCACCGCGCACGCCGCCACAGGCGCGCTTCACCTTTGGCTTCCGGCTGGCCCGCCACGGGCCGCAGTCGCAGGCTTAGGAGGAACGCCAGGAACACAAAGAACAAGAGTCCCGCTGTAAATTTCGACAGCAACGCGCCGGCCAGGCTCAGGCCGAATAGCAGAACATTCAACCGGCTGGGATTTCGCCAGACATTGGCAAAGGTCCAGAGCGTGAGCAGGCAGAAAAGCGCTACCGCGATGTCGGTGTGCACGAGCGGCCCGAAGGTGAGAAACGCCGGCGTGCTTACAAAGAGGCTTAGGCAAAGCAGGCCACCCCAAGGGCCTCCCAGCTTTCTTGCGAAAACGTATATGGCGACTCCAAGCACCAGCGTGAGCAGCAGCATGGGAATCCGCGCCCACTTCAGGACGATCCAGGGATTGTTCCAGCGCTCGAGGAACCATTCGCCGAAGACCCACTGCCCCAGATATGCCGGAAAAAACTTCTCGCTGAAGGTCCAGGAGATGTGGTTGTAATCCGCGCGTACCCCGCGAATCATCAATGGAATCGCTGCGAGCACCTTCGGCAGAGGCGGGTGCTCGGGATTCAGACGCAGGTCGAGTTTTTGCAGGTAGCTGACGCCGGCGCCGATGTGGGAGACTTCATCGACCGTTACAGATTCGTGCAGAGCTGCTCCGCCCGCCAGCACCGCCATCAAAGCCAACAGCAGCACAGCGAGGACGGCGCTGAAGACGCCGCGCGACCGGGTATCTGGTTTCATTGCAGTTCGAGCATCTGAAATGAGTTGTAGAACGACGGACTTGCGATTTTAATCCAATACGCGCGCGAGACACTAATAATTGCGCTTTGTTCCCATGCGGAGACTGATTGCGTTGCGATTTATGGTGGTTTTGCTTGGCAGTCTTATTTCTTAGCAGGTTCGGGCATGACGTAGCCGGATTGCGCGGGCAACCCGGCACGTTCGAGCTGGACTGTCGTGTGTTCGATATGGAAGCGTTTGGAGGCCAGTTCCTTGATGGCGGCAAGCAACCGCTCGCACTCGTCGAGATGCATGTCCGGAACGCGCGCGTGGAGACTTAGCGCGTTGTGACCGCCGCCGAGGGACCAGAGGTGAACGTCGTGGACTTCCTGAATGCCTTCAACCGTCAGGATGGCGCGCGCGACCTCTTCAACCTGCAAATCGTGTGGCCGGCCTTCCAGAAGAATGTGTGAGGATTCACGTAGGATGCCGATGCTCGACCACAAGACGAGGAGGCCGATGGCCAGGCCGAGAAGAGGATCGATCCAGTGCGCGCCGGTTCTTCCAATGACGATCGCACCTATAATAATGGCAATATTGGATAGGGCATCGCCGAAATTGTGAATCAGAATACTGCGAAGATTGAGGTCACCGCGACCGCGGACGAGCGCCAAAGTAATGCCTCCGTTCACAGCGAGGGCAGCAACGGAGGTCCAAATCATCCACTCTTCAATGACTTCAACCGGTGAGCGGAAGCGCTGCACCGCTTCATAACCCAGCCAGAGCGAAAGCAGAACAAGGACGAAAGCGTTGGTGAATGCGGCTAGAGTGCCAGCGCGATGGTAACCATAAGTCTTTTCGCTATCGGCGGGGCGCTCCGCCCAACGCATGGCGAGATACGAAATGCCAAGTGCCGGAACATCGGAAAGATTATGTACGGCATCGTTGAGGAGCGCGACGCTGCGGCCAAGAATACCGCCGAACACTTCGGCGACGACGAGACCAAGCGTGAAAACCATCGCCCACCCTAGGACAGAAGGTTGCAACGTGGGGTGAGCGTGGCCGGCGTGAGAGTGAGAATGGCCGGCGTGGTTGGGGTCGTGAGGATGAGCGTGCTCATGTGCATGATCGGTGCCGTCGCTGTGAGAGTGCGCAGACATGTCCCTATTCTACGCGCTCAAGCAGCGCCTACACAGCCATCTGACTCGCTTATTAGGCAGTTTGACACCGTGTTTGCCAGAATGGATTGACGCTCTTGCAAACGGCTGCGACGATGAAACAAGCTTCCCACTACGGGTGTTGGTGGGATGGAGCATTGCGTTAGGAATTTATAGTCAGGGATATGTCGGCTCCGATAACAAAATTGAATTTCTGGGGCGTGCGCGGATCCACGCCGACCGTGGATCCTGCGACGTGGCGATACGGCGGCAACACGCCTTGCCTGGAGCTGGAAGCACCAGACGGCACTCAATTCATCCTAGACTGCGGCACGGGACTGCGCATGCTGGGCAACCGCTGGAGCGCCCCCAGCGGTGCGAAAAGCCAGGAAACGCACATCCTCATCACCCACTATCACTGGGACCATATTCAGGGAGTCCCATTTTTCGCGCCGCTGTATGTGGAGAAGAACGAATTTCGGTTTTACAGTTTCCGTTCGAAATTTCTGGGGCGGGACAGCTTGAAACAGGTATTTGAAGCGCAGATGGCCGTTCCCTATTTTCCTGTGGACATGTCCGTGATGAGCGCGAAAAGAAAATTTCAGGAAGTGGATGGGGGAGAATCCTTTACCATCGGCGAGAACAAAATCACGACGCGCTGGCTGAATCATCCGCAAGGATGCCTGGGATTCCGAATTGAGACGCCCGCGGGCACAGTTGCGTACGCTACCGACAACGAACCGGGAGACGCAAAGCTGGACGAAAGTCTCCAGGAATTAGCTGCGGGCGCGGACATTTTCATTAACGATGCGCAGTTCACGCCCGACCAGTTAGAAACCACCAGGAAAGGGTGGGGACACTCCTCGTGGCTCGAGGGAGTGAAAGCGGCACGGCAGGCCGGTGCAAAGACATTAGTGCTCTTTCATCACGACCCGGACTCGACGGACCGCAAGTTGGATTCCATCCTGCGGCAGGCTCGCGATGAATTCGACTCCGTGTTTTCAGCGAGCGAGGGGATGGTAATTACCCTTGGAGCTCCCGGAGAACCCGTGCAAGCCCACATGCCCGGGACCCGCACGGCTTTGCGGAGAGAAGTGCAGTTCCAGGCAAAGGTCTGCGGGTTAACCGAAGGCGGAAAAGAGTTCGTAGAAGAGACTGTGGTCTGCGATCTTTCGCTCCAAGGTGCGCTGATTACGTTGAAACACCTTCCGCAGTTGCAATCAGAGTTGCAAGTCACGGTGAACGCGCCGGGAACGAATGGAGAGCAACGAATTCAGCTGAAGGGATACGTGGTCAGGGTGGACGACACAACAGACAAGGGCCGCGTGGCTGTGGGGGTTGTGTTTACAGACTGAAAGGACACTCAGTTTTCGAGACTCTTTGGCCAGCGCTCATAAGCTTGAAATTGGCGCGGAATCACTGTAACTTCTTCATCCCCAGCTTTCCTCGCGATTGCCCCGGCTCGTCCCTGCCCGCGGGCCTAGTACTGGAGTGAACGTCGCGGAGTTTCCGTGGCAGCAAAAAGCGCTATCCCGGGTTATGGCAGGGCCGCCAAGGCTTGGTTGGCTGTAGTGGTATGTGCCGCCTGTTGTGAGCTGCCTGCGATGGCTTCCGAGAGACCACGGGCTGAGGCGAGCGTGGCTGCGGCCATTTGTCCCATTGTCTACCCTCTGGATCAAAATCCGTCGGAGAAGGGGTATCACTACCTTTTCTATGGGAACGCTTTCTTCATCAACGAAGACGGGTATTTGATCACTGCGGCGCATCTTATGCACTCGTTTCGAGATGGCGGACAACCGCATGTGCTGGTGGAGTTGCCCAATGGACAGCGTCGCCTGTTGAAAGCCGACGTGGTAGCAACGGACTGGGAACACGACGTAGCCGTGTTGCGGGCAACACCGAATCCGTTTGAAGAAGGTTACCGGGTCGCGTTCCTGCCTTTGGCGACGGATCGGCTAGCTCCAGGTAAAAGCGTGATCTCACTTTCATTCCGTCCTTCCAGCTTGGAAGAGGCCTACACCTTCGACGCGCCACTTGAGGATCTGTCGGAAGGTGAAGTTTTGAGTTACCAATTCACGCGGACAGAAAAGGGACGGGAAATCGAGCTGTTCCTTTACAGCCAGAAAGTAATACCAGGGCAGAGCGGCGCACCAATTGTCTCGGGGGAGACGGGAGAAGTCGTCGGCTTCGTCGAGGGGCGGTGGCTGCACCCGACAGCTATTCCATTTGTGACCGCTGCGGAACAGGTGGATCCTTCACCGGGGGCGGCGGTGCGCATTCATTATGCGATTGCTCTCCTCCAGCAGCACAATATCCCGTGGCACGCGACTCTTGCACTCACAGGTCATGTAGAAAGCTCCACGGAGACTGCGAAAGGGTTCTCTGGGCCAACTCCTCTTTCGCTCGTGGGGGCACCCTTTCCACCGCAGGCGCTATTCGGGGGCGAGATCCTCTTCGATGCCAAGGTGGATACTCACGGAAAAATTACGGATGTGAGGGTGGTGCAAGGACAATCTCCGTTTCTCGAGGAAGTGCTAGGGGCGGTGCAAACGTGGACGTTTCTGCCGGCCCAACAGGATGGCCGCGCGGTGGATGCACGAATCGGGATCGTCTTCCAGTTTGCGCAGCCATTTCTTCCCAAGATGACAGCAAGGGTGCATGAGTATAAGGAAACGGGAACGGACACCAAGGAGCGCGCAGCCTTGCCAATTTTTACCCTCGAGCCAGAATATCCCCCCAGCAGCATTGGAGAAGGCAGTGTGGTTCTGCATGAAATCGTAAATCGGGACGGACGTGTCACCTCCACGCACGTCGTGCGCGATCTTGAATCGCTAACGGCACCAACCGTCAGCGCCGTCGAGCAGTGGAAGTTTGCACCCGGGAGACGGGCCGCAGAACCCGCTGAATCCGGGGTCATTGTCGTAATCGCATTTCGGCGCCCGGCCGTGGCCAATCGCGTACGCTGGCCGGAGGACAAAGGCCGCCGCCCCTGCGGTATAAGCATGAGAGGGCGTTGCCTGTTGTGGCAAAGGCCCTAATTCTGCGAGCTTTCACGGTGAGGAGCAAAGGAAACAAGATGACAGGCCTTCGGATCCGTAGGTTGGTCTTGGCGATTAGCTAAGTTCGGAGAGTTTCTTGTCGAGGTGGGCGAGGGCGGCTTCCAGCGACTTGCGGTGGTTGGGGTGCGTGGCCGACGCAAGGTCGTTCACTATGCGGGTGCGGGATAGTTGCAAATCCTTGCGCTGCTGTTCGCGCTGGATTTGCTCGGCAGATTTAGCCCCTTGGGGGGCCTTCTGCTGCGGGGCCTGGGTCGCTTCGACCTGGGATTCTACGTCCTTACTCTCCCAACCACGTGCCATACCTATAGTTTGGCATAGAACGCGCTCGTTTTGTCCTGAGAATCACAAAATTCTGACCAGGCAGATCTCGTGACGCGCTACTAGGACTGAGCCAGAAAAGCGGTAACATTTCCGTCGCTGGCTGGCCTTTCGGCTCGTTCTTAACTCTTGAGGCCCTTGATTTCGCGCATCCGTGCGAAGGCACGCCGGACATGCGGAATAGTGATAGAGCCGCCGACGATCAGGGCGACGTTGAGAGCGTCGATGACCTCGCCGCGCTTCCAGCCCTCTTCGCCACAGCGCACCAAGTGGTAGGTGATGCAGTCATCGCATCGGAGCACCGCCGAGGCGACGAGGCCGAGGAGTTCCTTCGTTTTGGTCCCCAGTGGGCCGGGTTCGTATGCCTGGTGGTCGAGCGCGAAGAAGCGCTTCATCCCCAGGTGGCCGCAGCCGAGAATTTCCTCGTTCAAATCAGCGCGAAACTTCTGAAAATCTTCCAGGCGATCAGCCATGGTGCCTCCGAGAATCGTTGGCGTTCAGGGAAAAAGCTGGTCGTTCCGTATTATGAACGAATTTGCGAAGTACAAGAAATTCAAGGCGATGCGGTTGGCTTTCAAACTACATCCGTGAGATGCGTTCCTGAAAAACTAAGGAACGTAACCGTGGCCGCGAAGGACTCTTCCGGGGCGGGCTCCGGTCATTTTGCCTTGGTCGATCACGGGAACGCCGTTGACCAGCACGTAGTCCATTCCTTGCGAGAGTTGGTTGGGATTGTCGAAGGTGGCGAGGTCGCGAATCGTTGCCGGATCGAAGATGGTAACGTCCGCCCACATGCCCACGCGGAGCAGGCCGCGGCCTTCGAGACGCAGACGCTGCGCGGGAAGCGCTGAGAACTTGCGGATAGCGTCTTCGAGCGTGAGCATGTGTTCCTCCCGCACGTATTTGCGAAGGATGCGCGGGAAGGTGCCATAGGCGCGAGGATGCGAGTGCTCCCGGCCTAAAATTCCTTCCGGCGAAACACCCGAAGAATCATTGTCGATGGAGACCCACGGCTGCCGGAGTGCGAGAACGACGTCGGGCTCGGACATGCCTTGAACGGCGACGCCAGTGGCGGCATCGTCTTCGATGAGCAGGTCGAAGATGGTGTCCAAGGGGTCTTTGTTCCAGAGCTTTGCGACATCTGCGATTGTTTTTCCCTGAAGAGGCAGCAGTTTCGGATTTTGCACCGACCCGATGAGGATGGACTCAGGTCCCGTGATGTGCTGCCACTCGTTTTCCCATTCGTCGGAAGGCGTGAGCAGGTCTTTGCGAATGCGCTCACGCGCAAGGGGATCTTTCAATCGCATGAGCAACTTGGCAGTGCCGCCGTCGTGTGCCCAGGGAGGAATGAAGGCAGAGAGCCCGTTGCCCCAGGCAGTGTAGGCGTAAGTGTCGGCGGCGATGTCTACGCCTTGCGAGCGCGCGGCTTCGATTTTGGCCACAGCTTCTGGCATGTGTCCGAAGGAAGGCTTGCCTGCCACTTTGAAATGCCAGATTTCGACGGGAATGTGCGCTTCGCGGGCGATGCGAATGACTTCCTCAAGCGACTGCAAAATTGCTGTGCTTTCGCTGCGCATGTGCGTGGCATAGATACCACCATAACGAGAAGCTTCGGAGGCGAGGGCGATCAACTCTTCGGTTTTGGCATAAGGAGCGGGCGGATATTCAAGAGAAGTGGACATGCCAACAGCGCCGTCCAGCATCGCTTGGCGGACGAGCTGTTTCATTTGGTCAAGCTGGGCGGGCGTCGGTTGTACGTCGTCATCTCCGAGCACCATCTTGCGCGCGGTTGTGGCGCCAACGTAATCGGCGACGTTGATCCCGATGCCTTGTCTCTCGAGCCGCAAGAAATACTGGCGGAAGGTTTGCCAGTCCGGTTGAATCCCGAGCAGATCGAATCCCTTTTTGCCCGAACGCCGAATGGCGTCGTTCATTGGCGCGACGGATTCTCCTTCGCCGGTGATCTCCGTCGTGATGCCCTGATAGATTTTCGAAGGCAGGCGCGGGTCGACAAGGATCGTCAGCTCCGACTGGCCCAGCATATCTATGAAGCCCGGGGCGACCACCTGGCCATGCGCGTCAATCGTGCGTGTGCGACTCGCGGCTGCAAGATTGCCGATTGCGGCGATTTTTCCTCCGCGAATCCCGAGGTCGCCTGAAAACCAGGGCGAGCCTGTGCCATCAATGATGCGGCCATCGGTGATGACGATGTCGAAGGGCGTGGATTGCGCCGCAGCATGCGGGACTAGCAGCACCGAAAGAAGAAGTGTCAGGACGACGGAAGTTCGCCGCATTGATACGAGCTGAGTCATGCATTTTCTCCAATGTGTTCAAGGGCCTCTTGCGACTGCGCGGCGAGGCTGCGAGCGCGCAGTTGATACCAAACAACAATAAGGCCAACGGAAACGGCAAAGATCAGCGTGGAAACGGCGTTGATTTCGGGAGTGATGCCGCGACGAAGCCGGCCCCAAATCTCGAGCGGCAGTGTATTGTCGCGGCCGATTAGGAAAAAGGTGACGGCGATCTCGTCCATGGACAGCGTGAAGATGAGCAACCCGGCGGCGATAAGAGAGAGCTTGAGATTGGGCAAGGTGATGCGCCAAAACGTTTGCCACGGAGTTGCGCCGAGATCGAGCGAGGCTTCTTCCTGAGAGCGGTCAATCTTCTGCAGTCCCGCGAAAAGCTCCGTGGTGGCGACGGAAATGAGCGCAGTGCCATGACCTAGAAAAACCGTGAATAAACTGAGTTGCACCCCGGCAAAAACCGCGAACATCAGGAGCGAAAGCCCGGTGATGATGCCGGGAAGGATTAAAGGGAGCAGCACAAGTCGGCGGAAGAGAGATTTGCCGTGAAAACTCGCGCGGTCCAAGGCAAGAGCCGCCAACAGGCCGAGCGTCAGAGAAAGCACAACGCTGCCTGTAGCGACGACCAAACTATTGAGGACGGAATCCCAAACTGAGGTATCTGCAAACAGCTGCGCGTACCAATTCAGTGTGAGATGGCGCGGAGGAAAACCGCCGACACCTTCCCGAGTAGACGAATAAAGCACAAGCACGCCGATCGGCAAATAGATGAAGGCGAAGACGAATGCAGCGTAGAGGGCGAGGAGCGGAGAGCGGCGAGTTGAGAGTTGCACTTTCATTTGAAGGCCCAGCGCCTTTCCAGGAATTCGCTGAGGAAAAGCAAAGAAATAGTGATGACAAGAATCCCAACGGAAATGGCAGCGCCGAGCGGCCAATCAAACGCGGCGCCGAAGAGGCTTTGCACGACGTTAGCGATCATCGTGCCAGAAGGACCGCCGACAAGCAGAGGCGCGAGGAAGTCGCCCAGGGAAAGAACGAACGCAAAAGTCGCACCTGCAAGTAGGCCAGGCATGGATAGGGGGAGAATCACGCGCCGGAAAGTTTGAAACGAACCGGCGCCGAGATCCTGGGAAGCTTCGAGAAGCGGGCGGGGAATGTGTTCTAGCGCCGCATAAATGGGGAGAAAGACAAAGGGCGTATAAATGTGGGTGAGCATGAGCACCACGGCGAAAGGACTGTAGAGGAAAAATCCGACAGGCTCGCGCGTGAGGTGTACATATTGCAAGAAGCCGTTGAGGACGCCCTCGCTCCCGAGAATCGTCTCCCAGGCGTAGCCACGCACCAGATAGCTGACCCATAAGGGTACAATCACGAGTTGGTAGAGAAGTTCTTTGCGCGCGCCGGCATGAAACGCCAAATAATATGCGAGAGGATAGCCGAGCAGGAGCGCGCAAAGCGTCACGGAGGCAGCGATGCGCATGGTGCGGAAAAGCACTTCGGCATACAGCGGATTCGAGAAGAGTGTCTTGTAGTTTTCCCAATTCCACTGATGAGCGATAACCCCTTCGTGCACGGCCCACAGGCTGTGGGCAAACATGAGTGCGTAAGGAAGCAGGAGGAACGCGGAAACCCAGAACAGCGGAGGGATGGAAACGACCGCTTTGTAAGCGCGCGAGTACATAGGGGTTCGTCGCTACTCCTGAACGCGAATGGCGTCCGCTAAGGAGAAGACAAACTC
>Ga0126379_10003030_pt1 | contig 10796 bp, 9 predicted proteins | sample PanSoiMetPlot_24_FD_92640 | JGI IMG/M metagenome (GOLD analysis project Ga0126379, IMG submission 92640) | Tropical forest soil microbial communities from Panama - MetaG Plot_24 | ecosystem: Environmental > Terrestrial > Soil > Tropical forest > Bulk soil | place: Panama | collected 2016-02-17
AACCATTGAGACCGCGGTTCGCGCCACCAAGCTGGGCGCGTTTGATTTCCTGGAGAAGCCGCTCTCCATCGATCGCACGCTCATCGTCATCAAGAACGCGATTGACGCGCACCGGCTGCGGCGCGAGAACGCCGAGTTCAAAAAACAGATCCAGACCAAAAGCGTGATCGTGGGCGAAAGCATTCCCATGAAGGCGCTTCGCCAGCAGACTTCCGTCATGGCGCCTACCAACGGCCGCGTGTTGATCTTCGGCGAATCCGGGACGGGCAAAGAACTGGTGGCGCACGCCATCCATGCCAACAGCCTTCGCAAAGACAATCTCTTCGTCGAGGTGAACTGCGCGGCTATCCCTGAAGATTGGATCGAAAGCGAGCTCTTCGGCCATCGCAAAGGCGCTTTGCCCGGCGCCGCCGGCGACAAAGAAGGCAAGTTTGAAAAGGCCGACGGGGGCACGCTGTTTCTCGACGAAGTCGGCGACATGAGCCTGAAGACGCAGTCCAAAGTGCTGCGCACACTCGATGAGCAGAAATTTACGCGCGTCGGCGATGACGAGCCGATTCGCGTGGACGTACGCGTGATCGCCGCCACCAACAAGGACCTGGACGACGAGATCTCCAGGGGCAACTTCCGTGAAGATTTGTTCTACCGCCTGAACGTGATCCCGTTCTACGTGCCGCCGCTGCGTGAGCGCAAAGAAGATATCCCGCTGCTCGCGCGCCATTTCCTCAAGGAGTTCTCCGCTACCTACAGCCGGCGCTCGCGCGAAATTACCGAGGACGCCATCGAGATTCTGACTCGCTATTCCTGGCCAGGCAATGTGCGGGAACTGCGCAACGTGATCGAACGCCTGGTGATCATGAACCCGACCATTCACAAGATCGAGCGCAAACACCTGCCCCCGCTCATGCACCGCGAAGGCAGCCGCAACACCTCCGGTTTCTCCACGCTGCACCAGGCGCGCGCCGCTTACGAGCGCGATTACATTTTGAAAAAGCTCGACGAAAACCACGGCAACGTCAGCCGTACCGCGGAAGTCCTGGGATTGGAACGCAGCCATCTCTACCGCAAGATGAAAACGCTGGGGATTCCGGTCAAAGAATAACCACGAACGTCCTGGACGTAGAGACGTGGCACGCCACGTCTCAATGCTTGTGCCCTTAGGACTGTGTCGTTCCTGTAATTTCGGACTGGGCCAGGTATGTGGGGCGGGAATAGATCTCCCGAACCCGTATCAAAGGGTTCAAAAGAGAGACGCGGCAATGCCGCGTCTCTACGGCCGTGATCATTGCATATTACCGCCAGCCTACGCGGGTTGAGATTTTAGACTCGTCGCCAATCCAACTCTTCCATAAACGCCTGGGATTCGCGCCAGCCAGGTTTCACCTTAACGAACAACTCCAGAAAAACTTTCTTCCCGAGCAGCGCTTCCAGCTCCAGTCGCGCGGCGGTACCCATCTCCTTAAGCTTCTGGCCGCCTTTGCCGATCAAGATCGCTTTCTGACCTTCACGCTCGCAATAAATCGTGGCGGCGATCCTGGTAAGGTTCTCGAGCTCCTCGTAGCGTTCGATGAGGACGGCGGTAGCGTAGGGAATTTCTTTCGATGTCTTCAGCAGGACTTTTTCGCGGATGATCTCGGCGGCGATAAAGCGTTCCGGCTGGTCGGTAATCTGGTCTTCGGGGAAATAGCGCGGGCCGTCCGGCAGAGCGCCGATGACTTTGTCGATGAGAACGTCCAAGCCTTGCTTTTTCGCCGCTGAGATGGGAATGATCTCGCGGAAATCGTGCAGTTGGCTGTAGTGCTCGATAATCGGCAGCAATTTGTCTTTTTTGAGCTTGTCGATCTTGTTGAGCAGCAGCATGGAGGGTCCACTCGCCTTCTTAATAAGGTCGATCACGTGCTGGTCGCCCGAACCAAATCTTTCTGTAGCGTCCACGATCACCAGGACCAGGTCGCGGCTGTCCAGCGCAGCGTGAATTTCCTGCATCATCTTGCGGTTGAGGCGGCTGTCCGGCTTGTGCACGCCTGGCGTGTCAATTAGGACGATCTGACCGGCAGCACGCCCGGGAAGGGCTTTCACGTTCAAGATGCCCTGAATGCGGGTGCGCGTAGTCTGCGGTTTCTCCGTGACGATGGCGATTTTCTCGCCCACCAACGCGTTCAGCAGTGTGCTCTTTCCGGCGTTGGGCCGGCCGATGATGGAAACGAATCCGGAGCGAAAGGCCATGTTACCGGGCGGCCTCCGGCGCGGGGGTTGCCGGCCGGGAGCGGCTCACGCGTACTTTTCCAACTTTCCGGTCCGTGGACTCCAGGATTTCAAAGCGCAGACCGTCGTCTTCAATCACTTCGCCGGGCTGGGGAATGCGGCCAGCCAGCGAACTCACCAGCCCGCCCACAGTGGCGGCGTCCCTGGAATCAAGATGCAAGTCAAAGAGATCTTCGAGACGTCCCACGTCCACATTGCCTTTAATCACGTAGGCGCTGCGGGCTTCGCGGACGATGTCGGCCGAAGCCACCTCGTGCTCGTCGCGAATTTCGCCTACGATTTCTTCCACCAGATCCTCCAGTGTAAGCAGGCCGGCAACGGAACCGTACTCGTCAATGACGATGGCCATGTGCACGTTATCGGTCTGCATCTCGCGCAGCAGCTGAGAAGTTTTCTTGGTCTCGGGGACAAACAGTACAGGACGTAGCAGGCTGCGCACCAGCGTTGCCTTGGCCCGTTCGTCGGGAATCTGGATGAGGTCGTGGGAGAGCACCATGCCCTGAATGTTATCGATGCTGGAAGCATACACAGGGACGCGCGAATGCGGACGGTCTTTCAGCATAGCGGTGAATTGTTCGATGGTGGTATCCGCGGGCACCGCGAAAATATCCGGCCGCGGCGTCATGACTTCCCGAACCGTTTTGTCGCCGAATTCCACGACCGACTGAATGAGTTGGCGGTCGCTCTCCTCCAGAATGCCTTCCTCGCGTCCGGCTTCGATCAACGCGTCTACGGCTTCGGAAGGATGCTCCGGCTCTGCCGGTTCATGAGCTTTGGCCAGCGCTGCCACCGACAGTCCGAAACCCAAAATCATCGTGAAAGGCGCCATGATGTAGATAAGCATGCGCAACAGGGGAACAAGACGCACTAACCATACGCCGCGCGTACGGGTGAACAGCACATACGGCACGAGGCGGTTGCAGATGATCACCACCAGGACAATGCCGACGACGGCTTGCGCGATCTCGGGCACTGTCCATTTTTCTTCGCGGAACACCAAATAACCGATGAGCAGAGTAATCGCCGCCGTGCACAAATGGGTCAGTACCGCCATAGAAAGAAACGCGCGCCTGCTGGCCGAGACCAGGCGGGGCTCCACCAGCTTTTCGAACGCGTCAATGTTCTCCTGGAATTCGCGCGTCAGGAACTTTCCGCTCTCGGCGTAGAGCTGCTCAATGTAGGAAACCAACGCCAGCAATGCGCAAAGGACGACAATCGCGAAGTAAACGAAGAACAAGGTCATCGCGATCTCCCTCGCGCTGCCGGTCTTACGTTGCCTTCCACCGCCTTGCGCGCGCGGTCAATGAGTGACACCGGCAGCTTCAGCTTGGCCCGCAGCCTGGCTTCCAGGTTCTCCATGCGGCCGTTGTCTTTCTCATGATCGTGGCCGGCGAGGTGGAGCATGCCGTGGAGGATCAGGACTTTCAGTTCGCTGGCCGCCGAGTGACGATAGCGCGCTGCGTTTTGCCGGGCGATGTCCGCGGAGATGGCAATGTCCCCGCCGCCGTCGCGCGGGAACGAGAGAACGTCGGTCGGCTTGTTCTTCTTGCGGAAGCGCCGGTTGAGCGCCTGAATTTGGCGGTTGCCGGCGACCAGGATGCTCACTTCGCCATGCACACCCGCCAGTCTCCGCGCCCGGCGGGCAAAGCGAAGCAGGGCCGGCCGATCCACACCGCTGAGCGGTTTTTTGAAAATGATCACGACGTCAGGAACAGAAAGGGGAGAGCCTCCGCCCTCCCCATTCACAATTTTACTCTCTTTACTGTTGCAACGGAGGTTCCGGCGGCTCCTCGTTCTCCCCCGCTTGCTGGGGCAGTTGCAGCGACATCTGCTGGCTGCGGGAGCGCTCGTCGTAGGCGCGGACAATGCGCTGCACCAGATGGTGGCGCACCACGTCCTCTTCGCCAAAGAAGTTGAACGACAGGCCCTCCACATTCTTGAGGACGGCCATGGCTTCCAGCAGGCCGCTCTTTCGGGAATCCGGCAGGTCGATCTGGGTAATGTCGCCGGTGATGACGGTCTTGGAGTTGAAGCCCATGCGGGTCACGAACATCTTCATCTGCTCCGGCGTGGTGTTTTGGGCTTCGTCCAGGATGATGAACGAGTCGTTGAGCGTGCGCCCTCTCATGAAAGCGATGGGCGCGATCTCAATGACATTCTTTTCCAGGTACCGGTCCACTCTTTCGCCGTCCATCAGGTCGTAAAGCGCGTCGTAAAGGGGACGCAAATAGGGATCGACTTTTTCCTGCAGGGTGCCCGGCAAGAAGCCCAGACGCTCGCCGGCTTCGACTGCCGGGCGCGCCAGGATAATCCGGTTGACCTTCTTGCTGTTCAGCGCGGATACGGCCATAGCCACGGCGAGATACGTCTTGCCGGTGCCGGCCGGGCCGATAGCAAAGATCATGTCGTGCTGCTCGATAGCGTCCAGGTAGCGGCGCTGGTTCATACTCTTGGGCTGCACCTGGCGCTTGCCGAACGAGCGCTGCCGGCCCGCCTCCGCCAGCCCGCGCAACGTGGTCGACGCGTCTTCCAACACTACGCGCAGCATGGAGCGTAAGTCGCCTGCCGCGAAGTCATGACCGGAACGGCTGAGGTGGTCGAAATCGGCAAAGATCTGCTCGGCGCGCGCCACGTCCTGGGCCGCGCCTTCAATCTGTACCGAATCCGCCTTCAATTCGATGTTGACTTTCAGTCCGTCTTCCATCACCTGCAAGTTCTCGTCGCGGGTGCCGAAAAGCTTTTGGATATTGCGCGCGATCTCTATGTTTTTTTTCATTCAGTTAGTTCTACCTAACCGGGCGGCCGCGAGCGGAGTCTCGCACACAAGCATAGCCAGGAAACACGCACGGACAGAGCGGTTGATATGTGGCTGGGACAATGGAGCAGACGGCCCACCGGAACGCCGAGGTAGTACCATTGGGCTCAGATTAGCGCCGTTGGCCGGGTAAGTCAACAGACACCGAACCCGGTTCTTTAGGTTATTTTCCTGTGAAACGTACGCCATTTCGATACCCTGGTTCATCGCTACCATCTGGCTGGAAGTACGTCCCGGCACTCGCCGGGACCAGATGCTGAAACTCGGTGGCGGGTCCGCTTCACGGACCGCTGCCGTCTGCCTAAAGGCCCGCGATTCGCAAGCCGAATCGCTAGACGCTGATACCCGGTGGGTCCGTTGCACACCGGCGTGTTAAATTTTCGTAGAGGAGTTCAGGGGAACCATGTCTGCCCCGCAATCAAGATTCGTGCGCGCCTGCCGCTCGGAACCGGTGGATGCCACACCCATCTGGCTGATGCGCCAGGCTGGCCGCTACATGCCCGAGTACAGAGCCGTACGCAAACGGCATTCCATTCTGGAGATCTGCAAGACGCCGGAATTGGCGGCCGAAGTCACGATCACCGCCGCTGAGCGCCTGGGCGTGGACGCAGCCATCATCTTTGCCGACCTGCTCTTGCCGCTCGAAGTCATGGGCCTGCCTTTTCGTTTTGCCGCGGGCGAGGGCCCGGTCATCGAGCGGCCGTTGCGGACCGCGAAAGACGTGGATGCGCTTGAGACGCATCGCGCCGCTGAGCTGGGTTATGTTGCCGAATCCGTGCGCCTGGTGGCGAGGCATTTTGGCGCGACGCTCCCGGTCATTGGTTTCTGCGGCGCTCCATTCACGCTGGCCAGCTACATGATCGAAGGCGGCGGCTCCCGCAACTACATTCATACCAAGAAGCTGATGTACAACGAGCCAGCGGCATGGGAGTTGCTCATGCGCAAACTGGTCGACGTGCTCGCCGCCTACGCCGCCGACCAGGTCGCGGCCGGCGCCGACGTGCTGCAGGTCTTCGATAGCTGGGTGGGCTGCCTGAGCGTCGAGGATTACCGTCGCTACGTTCTGCACTTTTCCACGGAACTCGTTCACCGCCTGCAAGCAACGAAGGTCCCTGTCATTTATTTCGGCACCGGCACAGCAACCTTACTTCCTACGATGAAAGAGACCGGCGCGGAAGTCATCGGGGCCGATTGGCGCATCCCGCTCGTCCAGGCTTGGAGCAACTTGCAGTTTCAAGGGGCTGTGCAGGGCAATCTTGATCCTGTACTCCTCTTCGCCGAGCAGAGGGAGTTACTGGCCCAGGCGGACGACATTCTGCGCCAAGCCGCCGGGCGTCCAGGACACATCTTCAACCTCGGCCACGGTATTTTGCCGGAGACGCCTGTGGACAACGTGATCGCGCTGGTGGATTTTGTCAAGCAAGCGAGCGCCAAGTATTCCTTGCCGCGTGCGGACGGCGGAGAAAGTAAACGAAAACAAGGAGCCACGCGATGACTCAGCAGAAGGCCGCTGTGCTGCTTTTGGCCCATGGCAGCCCGGAATCGCCGGCGGACGTGCCTGCGTTCATGAACTACATTACCGGCGGCCGCCCGGTACCCGACGCGGTGATTGAAGAAGTCAAGTATCGCTACTCGCTCATCGGCAAGTCTCCGCTCACAGAAATCACGCTGGCCCAAGGCGCGGCCCTGGCGACAGAACTCAGCCTGCCGGTGTACGTGGGTATGCGTAACTGGAAACCGTTTATCGCGGACGCGGTTCGGCACATGATGGCGGAGGGCATCCAGCAGGTGCTGGCCATCTGCCTGGCGCCCCAGAATTCTTCCACCAGTGTCGGACTTTACCGAAAAGCACTGATGGCTGAGATGAAGCCCGAGATCGCGGTTCGCTTTGTCGAATCCTGGCATGACCATCCACTGCTGGTTCGCGCATTTGCGGAGAAACTCGAACCCGTCTGGAGCCAAGCCAGCAAACAGGCCGGCGCGCCCCTGCCGGTGATTTTTACCGCGCATAGCGTGCCCACGCGCACCATCCAGGCCGGCGACCCTTACGAGCAACAAACCAAAGAAACAGCGCGGCTGGTGGGCGAGAGCATTTCCGCACTCCCGGCCGGCCTCCAGCGGTTCGCGTTTCAGAGTCAGGGCATGTCGGGCGGGCCGTGGCTGGGCCCGACGGTGGAAAGCGCAATGCTCGAACTCAAGAAACAAGGGCACAAAGGCGTGGTGGTGGCGCCTATCGGCTTTGTCTGCGACCACGTTGAGATTCTCTACGACGTGGACATCGGCTTCCACCAATTTGCAACGGAGCAAGGGTTGAATTTGTGGCGGCCGGAATCGCTGAACACATCGCCCACGTTCATCTCTGCGCTAGCCGGCCTGGTTACGTCGCGCCTACACGCGGCGGCTTCGGCGGAAGCCGCGTCGTTGAGGCCGGAAGCGTGAAGAGGACCGCTATTATCGGAGGCGGTATCGCCGGGCTGAGCGCCGCGTTTTATCTGGAGAAGGCGCGGCGCAGCGGAGCTGAGATCGAATGGACTCTGTTCGAAAGATCCAACCGGCTCGGCGGGGTCATCAAGACTGAACATCGCGACGGCTTCGTTCTGGAAGCAGGCCCGGATTCATTTCTGACCATCAAGCCGGACGGCGCACAGCTCTGCCGAGATCTGGGGATCGGCGATCAGCTGATCGGTTCCAACGATGCCGAACGAAAGACGTACATTCTGGTCAAGGACCGTCTGGTGCCGATGCCTGACGGACTGCAGTTCATGGTCCCCACGCGTGTGTGGCCCATGGTGACTACGCCGCTGTTTTCCTGGAGGGCCAAGCTGGGGATGGCGGCCGAGTTTTTGGGCCTGCGTGGCGCCGGGCGCCAATGCCAGCATGAAGACGAATCTGTGGCGGATTTCGTGCAACGTCATTTTGGCCGGCAAATGGTCGAGCGCGTGGCTGAGCCGCTCCTTGCCGGCGTCTACGGAGGAAACGCCGATAACCTGAGCGTACACGCGGTGCTGCCGCGTTTTGTCGAGATGGAACGCGAGCACGGCAGTCTGGTGCGGGCATCCTTGCATAGTCTTCGGCAAACCCAGAAGAAGGCTGCCAAGGGTAACGGCACAGGAACCGGAGCACACCCGCAGCCGCTCTTCACCTCACTCCGCAACGGCGTGCAGCAGATGGTGGATGCTTTGGTCTCTCAACTTCCCGAAGGCTCCTTGCGCCTGGACCAAGAGAGGATCTCTTTGCGGCGGGCTGGGAGCCAGTGGCAAGTCAATACTGCAGGTGAAAAATTCGACGCGGTAGTTTTAGCCGTACCGGCTCAGGCTTCAGCCGCGCTGGTCGAGCCCATCCAGCCCAAGCTGGCCCCGCTGCTCAGAAAGATCTCCTACACTTCTTCGGCGGCGGTGGTGCTGGCTTACGACAGGGCGGAGCTTCCTCCTGGCCACGGTATTCTTGTCCCGGCAAGCGAAGGCCGTACCATGCTGGCATGCACATTCGTCCACAACAAATTTCAGCATCGCGCTCCGGAAGGAGCTGCCCTGCTGCGTTGCTTCATCTCCAGCGCGCGCGTCCCCAACCTGTCCGACTACTCCGACGAAGTTTTGCAGACAATGATGCAAAACGAACTGAAAGAGATTCTCGGCCTAAGCTCTACGCCGCGCTTTATCCGCGTCTTCCGCTGGGCCTGCGCGTTGCCGCAGTATCAAACCGGGCATCTGGAGCGCGTCGCGGAGATGGAAACGCTGCTGCACGAACTGCCGGGTCTACACATTGCCGGCAACTCGTTGTACGGAATCGGGATCCCGGATTGCATCCGGTCGGCGCGAAAAGCGGTGGACGAAATCACTTCGTCCGTTTTGCAACCCGCTGCTGTTTAGAGGCCCTAGAAGCCTGGGAAGGCTTCGAAGGCGGACATTCTGCGGCAAGGTTCGCTTGTGTCTTCTTAGGTAGACGCTCGCGTACAAGAGAATAAGAAACGCGCACGAAGTTTTTGATCTCATCCTGGCGCAGCGCATTCAGGTCCGTGATGGCCACCCAGTGGTTGCGGGCCATGTACGGAGCGGGAATGATGCCTTCCACTTCCACCAGCTCAGCAAATGTCTCCGCCGTGCACTTGAACGCGAGCTTGGTCGGGACCAATCCCGGTTCCAGGTTGGCGATACAGTAGATCTTGCCCGCGATGCGAAACAGTAGATCGTGCTCCCATTGCACGTCTTCCGTGGTGTGCGGCAGCGAGAGGCAAAAACTGCGGACCCAATCGATGTAAGAAGTCACGGCCCCTAATATAGCAGTCGGGCGAAATTCTTTTGGTTGCACCACCATGATTCGACAGAGCGCAGACAATGAGAACATCGGGTCATCCGGTGATCTGGTGATCCGAAGACGCAACAGCCAGTTTCGACGGGTCCGATCACCCGATATTACGGCGCTTTGGCGATAAGGCCACCGCCATCATCGTCGTTGGTCATGCCGGCAAATGGATCGTCGTCGTCCACCTTGCTCTTCGCTGAGGACTGGTCGCCAGGAGCTTTGCTCTTACCCTGCTCCTTTTGTCTTTGCTCGCGCATTTGCTTGAGTTGTTCTTTCTGCTCCGGCGTGAGGATGGCAAACATTTCCTGGTGTGACTGTTTGCGTAGCGCTTGGAGTTTTTCCTTCTTTTGGTCGTCTGTCAGTGAGCTGTCACTGCGGATGCTCATGGCCTGCTGCCGCGTGCGCTGGCCAATCTGGCGAAACTGTTGCCGCTGATCGTCGGTGAGGTTCAGCTTCCTGGCCAAAGTCTCCATACGCTGGCGTTGGCCGCCGCCACGGGCCCACGGTCCGCGCTGTCCTCCTTGGCTTTGACCCCCTGGTCCACTCTGCCCCGGCTGTGGCGTGGTCTGCCCCGTGCCTGGCTCCTGGCTCTGCTGGGCTATGGCCGGCAGGGCTAACACCGCCGCCGCGAACAGTAACAAAATACGTTGACAAAACATGGACATAGATCATTCCCCCCGTTTCGCCGATACTAACCCGCAAGGCGTGGGAAAGTTCGAGTCTCCAAAGTAACTTTCGCCCGGTCTTCGGGTTTTGTTAATTTGGCCCGATCCGGAGCGTCTATCGAAATGACGCGATTGCGAGGTTCGCGGCGGCAGTCTCGCTGTTTTTTGCGTTTTGAGGGAACCAGATGAAAAAGACCTTAGTCATGGTTGCATTCGGCCTTCTTGGCCTCCTCGGCCGTCTTCTTTATGCCCAGCATGAGCACCACCAGCAGCCTGCAGATTCACCTGCCACGCAAGGCGACTTGGCCGATACCACGCAAGCCATGGGACACCATCATGAAGATCATGAGCACATGGGCGCGCATATGCACATGAGCACGCTGCGTGACTCCCAGCCCGGCGATGCGGAAAAAGCCCGGAAAGTCGTGGAAGAGGCCCGCCAAGCCATGGACCGCTATCGTGACTCCAACGCCGCCCTGGCCGATGGCTACAAGATCTTCCTCCCCAACGTTCCGCAGAAGATGTACCACTTCACCAACTGGCAATACGCGGTGGGTGCGGCTTTCAACTTCGATCCCACGAAGCCTACCTCGCTGCTGTATGAGAAGCAGGGCAACAGTTACAAACTGATCGGCGCGATGTACACGGCGCCCGTTCGTTTCAGCGAAGATCAAATTAACGATCGCATCCCCTTGAGCGTTGCCCAGTGGCACCAGCACGTGAACCTGTGCAGGCCGCCGAAGGGCCGC
>Ga0126379_10003031_pt1 | contig 10794 bp, 13 predicted proteins | sample PanSoiMetPlot_24_FD_92640 | JGI IMG/M metagenome (GOLD analysis project Ga0126379, IMG submission 92640) | Tropical forest soil microbial communities from Panama - MetaG Plot_24 | ecosystem: Environmental > Terrestrial > Soil > Tropical forest > Bulk soil | place: Panama | collected 2016-02-17
GCATTGGCCCTTCTTCTCCCGCGTTATGCTGATCTTTGCTCATGACTCACCGCCAGAGGCCGGAGATGCTGCGGGAGTTGCCTTGCGGCCAAGTATTTCGCGCAGTTGCTGCAGGCCGCGATGAAGATTGACGCGCACCGAACCCTGCGTGAGGCCCGTGCGCGCGGCAATTTCTGGGCCGGTCATGCCTTCAACTAGCCGTAAGATGAGCGGCTCTCGGTAGGCTTCCGGCAACGACAGTATGGCATTCAGAACCGCCTGCGTTTCCACACTCTTGTGCACCGCGTGACGACTTGCAGAGCGGGGGTTGCTGTCGTCTGCGGCAGACTCTTCGGTGAACGCATCGTGCGGATGCGACCGTCGGTGAAAATCCATTGCGCGATTGCGAGCAATGGCGGCAAGCCACCCGGGAAAGCGGGACACATCGCGCAAGGAAGCGAGATGGGGAAGAGCCTGAAGGAAGACATCCTGGACAAGGTCTTCGGCAACCGCGCGAGGCACGCGGCAAAGTAGAATGCCGTGGACCATCCGGGCATAGCGGGAGTAAAGAGTCCCGAAAGCGGAGCGGTCGCCCTGCTGCGCGGCGCGGACGAGCGCTTCGTCCGCCCCAAGGCTGCCCGCTGGGGCGTTCACGGTGAACCAACCCGGGATTGGGGCGCGTAACTCAAGCTGAATGACCACGGTTGCGCCGACGGAATTGAGAATGTACCTCAGCAGATAGACGCGTGTGAAGGCCGCGGTGTTAACAATACGACGGAAGAGGCGGGATTGCAGCAGGCTGGAGCCGGGAGGCGCAGGAATCCTCCCGAATGCCCGTGGGCGTCCGGCTGAGAGACAGCGAAAAGAATATGAGAATTGGAATGAAAAAGATGAGGCCGAGCTGCGGCAATCTCGATGGGACAACCGGTGCGCCGTGCCGCAGGTGTTTGCGACGATGGCCCATCTGAACTAGAGTCAAGCAATGGGTCGGAAATCTCGGAACTTTGAGCCACACAGGTGGCTGAAGAGCGGGCACGCGCAGACGATTGCGGCGGCGTTCGCGCCGCGAGCTTTTGCACTCTCAGCCGGAGAAGAGCGGCTGTTCCGCGTGGAAACGGAGACGCAGCTGAAAGCTATCTGCCACTGGCAAGAAGGCAAGAGGCGCGAACTGCCTGTAATTGTCATCGTACACGGGTTGGAAGGATCGAGTGATTCGAATTACGTGCGGGGAATCGCGGACAAAGCACTTGCAAAGGGATTTCACTCGCTGCGGATGAATCAGAGGAATTGTGGAGGCACCGAACGGTTGACGCCGACGCTCTACAACAGCGGGCTGAGTGGAGACTACCACGCGGTGTTGATGGAGCTCGTCCGTGAAGGATTCGAAAGGATATTTTTCGCCGGCTACTCCATGGGCGGAAATCTGGTAACCAAAATGGCTGGGGAGCTCGGCGAGGGAGCGCCAAAGCAGTTGCGGGGAGTCGCGGTGGTGTGCCCGGCGCTCGATCTGTCTGCGTGCGCGGATGCGCTCGAGAAAAGCGAGAATCGCTTATACCAGTGGCATTTTGTGAGGGGGCTGATGGCACGCTACCGCCGCAAAGCGGAGTTGTTTCCAAACAAATACGCGCGCAACGGATTCGAGCCGATCCGAACGGTGAGGGAATTTGACGACAGAATCACCGCGCCGTATTTCGGGTACAAGGACGCGGAGGAATACTACCGGTCGGCGGGAGCGAAGAACGTCATAGCGAAGGTGAGAGTGCCACTGCTTTTGCTGACGGCACAGGATGATCCGTTCGTGCCGTATGAGACGCTTTTGCGCGCGCGGGTGAACGAAAACCCGTACGTCAGGTTTGTCGCGACAGCGTACGGTGGACACTGTGGATTTGTGTCGAGATGGAGCGGGGCAGAACGGTTCTGGGCGGAAGAAAGAATTGTGGAGTTTGTTGAGGAAGAAGCAAGATGAGCAAGGAACAAAGAAGCGGTTGGCGCGCATTCGCCTACTATGGTAAGCAGAGCTTTTCTAAAGTGCGTGCGGCAGCCCGGCTGCCGGTCCGAGCATCCCGACCAGCCTGCGTGGGTCCTTACCTGCTTCCAGTGCTTCCCTCGCTCGCTCCGGTTCGGCGCTACGCTCCCATCGGTTTCTCGAGCGACACTTGGAAGCCGGGCGTAAGGATCTGTGCGGGACCGTCGGCGGTGATGACCATGACGTCTTCGCAGCGAACGCCAAATTCACCCGGGACGTAGATGCCCGGCTCGTTCGAAAAGGTCATCCCCGGTACGAGTGCTGTTTTGCTCGCGCGCACAAGGTAGGGATGCTCATGGCCGTCGAGGCCGATGCCGTGGCCAAGGCGGTGTGTGAAGAATTTGTAGTCGGGACCATAGCCCGCGGAGGTGATCACCGCGCGAGCGGCGTCGTCAACCGAGCCGGAAAACTTGCCGGCGCGGGCGCTGTCGAGGGCCGCACCCTGGGCCTTGCGGACGATTTCGTAGGCGCGCTGGATTTTTTCGGAAGGCTTGCCGGAAAAGCCCGTGCGCGTGACATCGGATTGATAGCCTTCGACCGAGCAGCCGCCATCGATGAGAATGACTTGGCCTTCCCGTAGTGTTTGCGGTCGTCGGGTGCCATGAGGCAGCGCGGCGGAAGCGCCAAACAGAACGAGCGCGTAACCGCGAAGGTTCATTTTCGCGTAGCCCGCATTGATCACACGTACGACCTCTTCTTCTGTCACTCCCTCGTTCAGAGTAAAAAAAACTTCCCGATACACGTCGCAGGTAGCTTCACAGGCCAGGCGCATCAGCTCGAGCTCTTGCGGAGACTTCACGGCGCGGCAAGCCACGGTGACGGGATCGGCCGAGATACATTCGAACGCGGGTACAGCGCTGCGGAAATGATCATAGAAAGTGAAGGGAAGCGTTTCCTCGATGCCGACGCGCCCCAAGCGGATACCGCGATCGGCAAGTGAGCCGGCAATGATTTTGCTCGGACTTTCATCTTCTTGCCATACGCGGATTTCCAGAGGGTCGCGCATGAGTTCATGCACACGGGACTCTTCGAAGGCCGGAGAGACCAAAAACGGCTGGCCCTTGCGCGGCAGAACGAGAGCGAGGAGGCGTTCACTGAGCCCCCAGCGAATGCCGGTGAAGTAGTAGAGCGAGGTGCCGGGCCCGAAGAGAAGCGCGTCGAAGTTCGGATCGAGCTGCGACATCAGGTCATGGGCGTGAACGAGGCGAGCGTGGAATTCCTCCGGTGCGATGGGGCGAACACGATCGCCGAGAGGTTTGAGATGGGGGAACGACGGCGCTTGCTGAGTCGGTGCGCCCGACGTCGAACTGACAGCCATGGTGGAAGCCGCCGCGGCGGACTGGAGAAACCGACGACGGGAGTGTGACGGAATTGCCTTTGTCATGGGCTACGAGGATGAGATGGGGCAGCGCGGCGTGTCAAGACGGATTGAGGATCGCAAGGCACCTTTGCATGCCGGAACGCCGTTCGAGCATGGCAGCCTTGCGCCTAAGGCAGGATCTCAGGCTGCGGCGTTTGTCTCCCGAGCACAACCCTCGCATGCCTCGGATCAATGGGGCGTTGACGCATTCGCTGGCTCGGAAGAGTCGGTGCTGGCCGGTTCTGCACGAGGAGCTCTCCGGCCCGGCACATACGTGACGGCAACGGGGGCGTGCAGGGTGAAATCGAGCCGGGTTTCAGAAGGGATTTTGACCTGCTGACCCCTGGTCATGGCTTGAACCGCAGTTCCACCCCCAGCGCCGACGCCTGCTCCGATCGCCGCGCCTTTTCCGCCTCCAGCCAGGCCGCCGATCAAAGCGCCGAGAGCGGCGCCGCCGCCAATGACTGCGGCCGAACGCTTGCCGCGCGAAGCGCCCTTCTCTTGAACGTCGCTTGTGGCGAGCGTGTAGGTCTTTCCCTGATAGGTAAAGCTTTCGAGAGAAACTGTAAGTTCGCTGCTCCCCTTGAATTTTCCCGCGGAACTGGCATTGACGAGCTTCAATGTCACGTTGAGCCCCTTGGGGACGACGACCTGGTCACCGACGACGATGGGTGCGTCCAGAGAACCGCGGAACGTTTCGCCGGTGGAGCTTGTGGAAGAGTCAATCGCATCAATGGTGCGGACCGTGACGATCGTGCTTTCAGGAACGGTGACCGTGACGGGTGGCGGAGGGGAGGGCGGAGGTGGAGTAGTAACGGGCGCCGCAGGCGTTGGAGGAGTTGGGGACGCCGCCTGGGCGGAATCCTCTGCGGGAGGTGCGGGAACTGGAGCTGGTGGTTCCGCTGCAGGCTTTTTCTGCGATGAGCGTTTTTCGCGCGGCGGCTTGCGCTCAGCCGGAGGAGACGGGAGGTTCTGAGCGGAGGCGTCCGCCGGAGGGGCGGGCGGTGTTGCCGGCGCGGTCGATGTGGAATCGATGACCTGTCTTACGCCGGGAGTTTGCGAAGCGATGTTACGCGCAGCCGCCCGAGCTGCGTCACTGGGCACTTGGCCGGAAAGGGTGACGATCCCGTCCTTCGCCGAAACGGCGATTGAAGCCGTTTTGAGCAACGGATCGGCGAACATCTTTGCCTGGATGTCGGTGGTAATCGTGGCGTCATTCGTTTTGCTGCACGCAAAGCATAGGAGTAGCGGGAACGAAAAAAAGACTAGCAACTGCCTTTGAAACATTGCAGCCTCCCGTAGGCGACGCCGCGAGCAGGAGCTCAGGGGGTGGGAACGAACCTGCTGGGCCGCGGGGCCCTGATTGCTTTAGATGCTGGGCTTTGCGAATTGGCAGTCTCCCTGAAAAGTGTGCGGGAAGGAGCGTTCCAGAGAGCAAGTTTGGGCGTTGCGTGCACCGTTCACATCCACCCTATGTTTTGGCATCGTGGGTCCTTACCAAAGGAAAGATGGACTGGAATACCAAAAGGAATAGAATCGGCGTGCCAGTTTGGCGTGCGGCTCGATGGTTCGGGGAGGGATAAATGGCGCGCGTGACCTTTGAGGAGTTCTGGCCGACGTATGTGCGGGCGCATAGTGAAGGAACGACACGGCTGATGCATTGCGCTGGAACGTTGCTGGGATGGGCAATCCTGTTAGCGGCAATCGTGAAGCGAGAGTGGTGGTGGATCGCACTGGCGCTCTTAGTCCCTTATGCACTGGCGTGGATTTCGCACTTCTCTGTGCAACGCAACAGACCGGCGACGTTTGCGCATCCCTTGTGGTCGTGGCTGGCAGATCATAAGATGGCGGGAATGATGCTGGCGGGCACAATGGACGCAGAGGTTAAGAAAGCCACCCGTGAGGCGTGACTACTCGCTGCGAATCGCGAGGATTTGTTTGCCTTGAATTTTGATTTCGACTCCGAAGGGTGGGCGAATGTCGCTGCCCTGAACGATACCTCCACGGACCCAGATATTGCCGGAGAGGCTCGTGGTTTTCAGTGGATCGTAAAGCGTACGGCTGCATGGATTCCCAACAAGGGGATGCTTTGCGGCTTGATAGTCATAATCGGTGCGGAGCTTGTCGAGGTTGCTGACGTACTCAAGCTGGCAGGAGCCGTACGGGGCCTTCCTTGAAAAGGCCCAATAAGCGGAGGCAGAAGCCGCAGACCCGCCGGGGAGGCGGATGATTGTGGCGGGAATGTTCTCGCCCGTAAGCCTGTTCTTGATAAAGAAATCCGCAGAAGACCACGGTTGCGCAAAGTCGGATATGCCCGCGATAGCCGGATTTTTTTCATCGGCGTGAGGGAGAGAGGCCGAAGGGTCAGGAGGAGGGGGAGGAACCTCAATTTGCGCGGGAGGTTCGACGCGAACGGGCTCGGCCGTGTGTGAGTGGGTCAGCCAGTGGCTCGATAAGAGAATCAGGACGCCAACAACGGTAAAACCAAGGATCAAGGGCAGAAGTGGGTTGCGCCGGGGAGGTTTCGACGAGGGAGTGAGGCCCGGGATCTGCGGCATGTCAGTCTTGAAGCGCGAAGATGGAGAGCGGTCGGTCATCGCTGGCCAAACGATCCTTAAAAGGGGGCTGAACCAGCCGGAGCGAAAAACCGAAGATAAGGCCATATGCCCGTCAGTTCTAGAGGCAACTTACCGGAGTTGGCGAAAGCAGCAACTGGGAGGCCAAAAACGGGTTTCAGGAGCCGTAAGGGGGTAAAACAAGGCCGGCTGGGTTGTTGACAAGGTGACATCACAGAAGAGGGGCTTGTTTCGCGTAAGCCAGCGTTCTACTGTAGTACGCAAGAAGCAGGGGGGGTAAATTCGCCGAAATGACGAGCGATACCCGAGCGACAGCTCGATCGTTTGTTCGCACCCTGAACATTTTGCTGAAGTTTGCGCGCCTGTACGAATTTGGCCACGTGCGAACAGCGGCGCAGTTCGAAGCCGCCTGGAAAGAACTGAGGGCCGCGCTCGACGAAAGCGGGGACACCGGGTTATTGCTCGGGGCTTCGGGCAATCAGATCGTGCTGGATGGAGTGCCACTAGGTGCGGCCGCCGCTGAGAGAAGTTTCGCACAGCTCCTGACCGCGTCGGGGATTGCCAGCATTCACTTCGCTCCAAACACCACTCAGGCACAATTCTCCCGCTTTGTGAGGGCCTTCCCCGCCAGCGGCACCAAGGCGAGCGCCCTGGCCGAACAGTTGAAGACCGCTTTAGCCGGGGATACCACCATAAAAATCAACGAGATCCGATTTGTCGCGGAAGATCAGTCCGTTGCGGGTATCAAAGTCGCCGCGCAACTGACCGCCAAGATGCTGGGAAGCCAGGGCGATAAGTTCCGTGACATTTTCGAAGATCCGCAAAAGATACTGCAGCTGATTCTTGCAGCGGAGAGCAGCCGTGGGACCGGTGGGGGCGGAGGCAGCGGCCACGGATTCGGACCGGGTGGTGGCGGGGGCTCGGGCGCGTCTTCTATCAGTGCCGGCAGTAGCTGGAGCGGAGGCGACAGCAGCGGGAGTCTCTGGGAAACCGGCAAAGCTGTAGTCGGTGGGGGGAGCGGAGGCGGCGCAGGAGGGACTGGCGCGGGCGCCGGTGGAAGTGGCGGTGGCACAGGTGGCCCTGGAGGAGGGATTGGCACGGGCGCCGGTGGGCCGGGCGGCGGAGGCGCGGCCGTCGGTGGCGGCGGTATCGGGGGCGCGGGAAGGGAACCCAGTAAATGGATGGCGGCTTCGGCCATGCTGCGCGGCACCGCGATGGGCGGGCTGGGGGGAGCAGGAGGCATCGGCGCTGGCATAGGCGGCGAGGGCAGCGCCTACAGCGTCGGCGAAGAGGAAGTTCGCTCGCTGATCGGATTGTTCGCCCAGCTCGGAAAGGCGCGAAAGGATCCGGACAGTCGAATGGACGCGACAACTTTCCAGTCACGGTTGACGGCACTCCCCGTGCGTTCGCAATACACCTTGCAGCAGGCCTTGGCAGGGCTCGCCGCGCAAGCGCCGATGGACAAGCCTGATAAACCCATGCTTTTAAAGTTGGCAGAGCACGTGGCGATTCGCTTCGCGCTGGACAGTTACGAACGGGGCGAGTTGCGGGTAAACGCGGTTAAACAACTGCTCGACCGTATGAACGCGGAGATCGATGCGCTGCGCAAGATCCTGACGCAACAGGAAGAAACTATGGCCAGCGCCGGCATCCAGATGCAGTCCCACACCGAATTGCTGGACCAGGAGTTCTGGGCGCAAGTACCCGAAGAAAACAAAAAAGAGGTTTTGACTTCGGATGAAGCGTGGTGTGTGCCACCGAGAAACGTCCGGGCGTTTCTGGAAGAGATGCTACGCCGCGGCCAGTTGAAAACGGTCAACGAGATTCTGACCAAATACGCCGCCTGCGTAGGGCTCGCGGCCCCGGAAGCAAGAAGAACAACGGCGATTGGATTATCGGATCTCGCGGAGTTTTACGGCAGCGGCGACGGAAGCGCGTTGATCGACGTGATCCAGCGCCTCGGAAACCAGCTGGCCGTTGAGCGCGAAGCTGACTTGCAGACCCTGGTCGGGGCCGCGTTCGTGCGCATGAGCCAGGAAGCCGGCGCGAAGAGATTCTATCCCGCCATGCAGCAGGCTCTAGCCTCTCTCGACAGCGTCGAAGCGCTGCGGCCCGGCACGACTAACAACTTGCGACAAAGGATCGGAGCCGAAGATCGCCTGCCCGAATTCATCGAAGATACGATGCGCACGGGACAAATCCCGGACGGTTTGCTCGACATCCTGGTGCTGATGCCGAAGGCGACCCTGCACTACGTGACGAACCGGTTCGCCAATTGTGGGTTCCGGGAAGATTGCGAGTTGCTCGCGCACGTTGTGGCGGGCCTGGGGGAAGAGGCGCTGCAGCGCCTGGTGGAAATCTTGCAGGGCGCTCCCGCCACGGAAGCCACCGAAGTGATTGGTTTGCTGAGCCAGCTTTCACCCGGGGCTGTAGAAAAAGTGCTGCCGATGCGGTTGGCACAGTGGCCGCGCGTTTCACATGACCGGACCATTCGGCAGTTGTGCTCGACGCCCGCAGAACAGCGCGCGAGACTGCTCGTCGCGCTATACGGTTCGCTTGATCCGTTGATCCGGCCGTTGGCCCTCGATGAGATGGGCATGAGCGGCCAGCCGGAGTGCATTCCGAAGCTGGTGGATCTGATCCGTGACGACGGTTTGGCAGGCTTCACCCGCATCAAGGCCATCGAGGCCGCTGGGAGGCTCCGCGCAAGCGCGGCGAGCCCGCTCTTGCAGCAGATACTGGAAGCCAAGCAGGTTTGGCGTTGGGCGTATCATGCCGAATTGCGTATTGCGGCGGCGCAAGCGCTCCAAAAGATCGAGCCGGCGCTCGCGTTAGAGAAAATTGTGGTAAGCGGGCTGGATCGGCGAGAACTCGTCCTCGAACCGATCGATCCCGAGCCCAATGCGCCGGTGATAAGGCAGCGCCGTTACGCCCGACTGAAACTGTCAAAGCACATCCCGGCGACTACCACCAATTTGCGCGGAAACCTGCGCCTCTCGGTCGGCGAGCTGAACATGGGGGGAGGAATCGGAGCTGCGCACCGCCACTTGGCTCCAGGATCCCTCTTGACGCTAAAGCTTTCTCAGGGAGTCCGGGCCATCCGCGCTCAAGTCATCGTCCGAGGAGCGCGCCCCCAGGCCATGGCATTCGAAATTGTCGATATCGACCTCGACGACAGGTCGAGGATGCGGAAAATGCTGCTGGAACTGGGCGGACTGCTGCCGCCGGCAAGCGTCGTGAATCGTGCGCGGCGCCAGAGCCGTGTCGCGCTGACCAAGTAATTCCGGTGAAGATTCGCCGCCGGCGTTCCCGGCGCAACTGAGGAGCCACCATCTTGCAAATCGGACGTTACCAGATCCTCGAAACGATCGGCACAGGGGCTTCGAGCCGGGTGGTCCGCGGTTATGACCCCTTGATTGACCGCCCTGTGGCCATAAAGCTTTTCTTCCCGGAACTCGCCAGCGGCGAGGCCCGCAATCGCTTTCTGCGCGAGGCGCGCGTTCTCGGCAAGCTCTCTCATCCTTCCGTTATCGCACTCCACGACATGGGCGTTGAGGAATCGACTTCCACTCCTTACCTCGTCATGGAACTCGTCGAAGGCCAGTCGCTAGAAACGATTCTTTCCAAAGGCAGCATCCCCTTTCCCACCGCCTGTGACTGGGCTGCCCACGTCGCTACCGCTCTCCATGTCGCGCACCGCCGCGCGGTAATCCACGGCGACGTCAAACCGGCCAATATCCTTATCACCCAGGATAACCGTGTGAAGCTCACGGACTTTGGCATGGCGCGCCTGGCCAGCCACCAGGGCTCCGATTCGCCCCTGCTCGGCACTCCCGCTTACTGGTGCCCAGAGCAGATCCATGGCCGTCCCCAGGACGCGCGCTCCGATCTTTTTTCTCTCGGCGTTGTTCTCTACGAGATGCTTACCAGAACCTCTCCATTCGCAGGCGATTCCTTGCAGAGCACCTGCAACCACATTCTCTTTTCCACGCCGCTCCCGCCCTCGCACAGCAATCCATCCATTCCCACTCCTGTTGACGATATCGTTGCCTCCTGCCTCGCCAAGGACCCGCAGCAGCGCTGCGCTTCCGCCGAACTGCTCGCCGAGCGACTTTTCCCCCTGGCGCACCGCAAGACTCCTACTCAACCAGTCGCTCGAGCCGACGTCTCTTTGCGCTCCCGCGCCCGCTTTCTTCGCTCCACGTAGAAAAATCTACGCCATGATGCATTTGCCAGAAGGATCCTTGCTCGTCGTTCCGAACGAAGTCTGCGGAGCGACGAATCCCGTGGCAGGGACTTACCGTCATGTATAGTCAACTAAACTTGAGGAGTGGGCGCTCGCGTCGCCGTAGGGTAGTCACTTACCACCTTAGCGCCCTGAGCGTGTGCTCTTTGCATACGCACCGTCGGCTGTCGACTTTACTTTGGTGAACGGAGGTCCCATGGCCACAACGCCGAGTTCTCACACGAATCCAAGTCCACGCCGGCGGAGTCAGAGAGTATTGATGCAGGTAGCGGTGCGCATATGCGGCACCGACGCGCAGGGCAGGAAGTTCGAAGAAGACGCATCGACGCTGGCGATCAATGCGCATGGGGCGCTGGTGCTGCTGCAAGCGCGGCTGACGAACGGCAGCAGGGTGCTGATGCAGCATAGGCAGACGCACGAAGAGCAGGAATGCCGCGTGGTGTTTCTTGGTCCTGTGCGAGCCGGACAACGGGAGATCGGCCTGGAATTCTCCGAGGCGCGGCCGACATTCTGGCGCGTGACGTTTCCTCCGGAAGACTGGTCACCGAGACATCCCGAGGCGCGAACCGTAATCCCGAGAGCATACCCGAAAAAGTAGAAATCGCGA
>Ga0126379_10003032_pt1 | contig 10794 bp, 12 predicted proteins | sample PanSoiMetPlot_24_FD_92640 | JGI IMG/M metagenome (GOLD analysis project Ga0126379, IMG submission 92640) | Tropical forest soil microbial communities from Panama - MetaG Plot_24 | ecosystem: Environmental > Terrestrial > Soil > Tropical forest > Bulk soil | place: Panama | collected 2016-02-17
TCCAGGATCAACCTTTATCCCAGTCGGCTCGGCCTTCCATTGATCCACAAGGATAACGACCGATTCGTTACTGAATAACCGCGCTCTCAACCTCGAGTTCTACTCGTGGCCCTCCCCTCGACGCGATTGGTTCTGCAGAGTTCCACGATCCATGGGGCCCTCGTTGCTCGCGCGCGACGCGCCGCCCTATGCGGATCTGAATAATCACCGCTCCGTCAACCGCTCACCGGAAATAGCGGACGAAGCCATTCGGCTCGACGTCGTGTGCACTTGCGATCAAAGCGTATGTAGCGTGACCGGCTGGCATGCTTCGTGCCAATTGTGACCACTCGCCGGTCACGCTGACATGGAGCGAGGCCGGCGAAATCACACACAGGGGGACGTATCGAATCATGAAGCGCAGTGAGAAGACTCGAGGTTCGCGTCGCCACACAATCGTGAACATGCTCGTGGCCGTCGGCGCCATCATCGCCATTTTCGGCCCCACGCTACTCGTCGTCACCGATGCGTGGGCGACGGGTCCGGGGAACGGTTCCGGAACCCCGGGCGGGGCTGGCAACAGCGGCGGTGCCACAGGTGGCCCAGGTGCGTCGGGTGGCGGTGGGAACTCGGGCGGCGGAAATGGCGGTGGGAACGGCAATGGCAACGGCAACGGTGGTGCGGGTGCTGCCGGCAACGGTGCCAGCGGCGTTGGCGGCGGGAACGGCAACGGTGTTGGCGGTGGCAACGGCAGTAACGGTGGCAGCAGCGGTGGCGGCGCTGGCAGCGGCGGAGCCGGCGGTGCTGGCGGTTCCGGCTCTGGCAATTCTGGTTCTGGCGGCTCCGGGAACGGCGGTTCCGGCTCGAGTGCTGGCACCAGTGGCGGCGGCAACAGTGGTGGAGGCGACGCCAATGGGGCCAGCAGCGGCGGTTCGGCAGCCGGTGACGGTGGCTCGGGCTCCGGCGCCAGTGCTGCCGGTAGTGGAGGCTCCGGTGGCGGAATCATCACTCAAGGAAATCGCGCCCAGGATGCGCGTCTCGCATCCACCACGGACGCCACGACATACCGGTTTCTACCTGGAGGCGTTCGCAAAGGAACGGCCTTTCTAACTCCCTACCAGGAGTACACCGTGGATGTTTTCAACGCCTGCAAGGCGGAGACAGGCATCAACAGTGCGTTCTTGACGGCCCTCAAGACCAACGGTGGATTCGGTTTTGACAACGGCGAGGACAACCGGGGCACCCAACTGTTGATTAACTGCATGGCCTCGTATGGGTTCACCTTCCCCAATGTGGTCGTAGGTCCAGCTGAGAATTCGACGGCAGTGGCCGACGTCCCGGAGCCCGCACTGGTGAAGGAGGCCGCCGAGAAGTAGCCCGGAATGCGGGGTGGCGGTCGTCCGCCACCCCGCTTCTAGCATGGTGTCAACGCGCGTCGAGCCTCTGCAATGGATCTATGTGAGGGCTGCTCCAAGTCGGTTGGGTCAACATGGCGACGCCCAGAAGGATCGTTCACGGTCTGCGCCATACGCACACGTCACCGCGAGCAGACAGCCATTCCGGGCAGGCTACGTCGCGTCGGCGTCAGCAGACGGTGGGGCCGGTTCGTCAATCATGCAATCCGTCAACGTCTCAGATCAGCAGAAGGAGTGATGGCAATGGCGCCACCGGATAATCCCCACGACCTTGCCACGGTGATGACCCAGCTCCGCCGGACCCACGCGCTCGCACAGAATAACGGCGAGTTCGGTTCCCGTTGGTGGAAATGGTGTGCGAGGCTTATCGACCAGCACCTCCGGATCCAACGGCAATTCTCGCGGCACCGTCGTATGAAAACGCTACGTCATCACGCCTGGCTTCGCCGTCAGCTCAATGGTCTCTTCGACAAGAGCGACTCTGCCTAGGGCCAGATCCAGCGAGGTTGCGGTAGCGCGGGCGCTTTCAGCGGCGGTCGTCGAGGCAGGCGCGTTGGCTTCGGACGGGGCGGAGCTGGCGCGATCTTGTGACGCCACGCTCGATCATCGCCGGCAGCTTGCCCTTCTCGAACTGCTCTAGCGGCCATGCGAGCGGATCCTCGACCAGGGTCCGATCCCAGTAGATGATCACGCCCGTCGAGGCTGAGCTCGACCTACATGACGCGGCGTCACTGAACTGAGCTTCAGGAATCATCGCCCTCCTCCGGCTAGACTCGCCGCCAGCCACCCTAACCGAGGTGCACATGCGGCGGATCGGGCTCGCGGTCGTTCTCGCTCTCAGCGTTGTTCTGGCGCCGCTCCCCGACGAGGCGCAGCCGGCCGGCAAGGTGTACCGCATCGGCTTCCTTCGCGCCGGGCCACCGCCCGGGGAGTTTGTCGAGGCTTTCCAACAAGGTCTAGGCGCGCGCGGATACATCGACGGTCGGAACGTCGTCATCGAGTACCGGTCCACGGACGGGAGTTTCGACGAGCTTTCCCGCCTTGCTGCAGAGCTTGTGCGATTCAACGTCGACGTCATTCTGGCTTCCGGGGCGCCGGCCGCGTTCGCGGCTCGGAGTGCGACGACGAAGGTGCCGATCGTCTTCGTGAGCGTTTACGATCCGGTCGAGATCGGGCTGGTGGCGAGCTTGGCGCGTCCCGGGGGCAACGTCACGGGACTGAGCCAAACCTCCGCTGATCTCGGAGGGAAGCGCTTGGAGCTGCTCAAGGAGCTCGTTCCCAAACTGAAGCGCATCGCCATTCTCTGGCACCCGGCGAACCTGACCAACCTCGTCCAAAAGAAAAGCGTGGAGGTGGCAGCGAGGACGACAGGCGTGGAGATCAAGTCGGTGCCGGTCCAGGATCCGAGTCAGTTCGGCTCTGCATTTGAAGAGGCGCGTGGCGTCGATGCTTTGATGCAGATGGATGATCCCCTTTTCACAACGCACCGCCGACAACTCGCAGAACTGGCGGTCAGGAGCCGGCTACCCGCGATCTACGGGATACGCCCGATCGTGGACGCGGGCGGCCTGATGTTCTATGGCGCCGACTCCCGGGATTTGTATAGGCGAGCCGCCACGTACACAGACAAAATCCTGAAAGGTGCCAAGCCCGCCGACCTCCCGATTGAACAGCCGACCAAATACGAGCTAGTCATCAACCTCAAGACCGCGAAGGCCCTCGGCCTCACGATCCCGCAGACGCTCTTGCTGCGGGCGGACCAGATCATCCAGTGACTAAAGAATGATGGACCGGCGAGCGTTCATCACCATAGTGGGTGGGAGCATTCTTGCTGCGCCCCTCGTGGCTGACGGGCAGGCGAAGAAGACTCCGCGCATCGGCTTCTTGGCGACGGGCTCGGCTGAATATGTCAAGAGCCGAGTAACTGCTTTTGAGCAAGCACTGCACAAACTCGGATATGTAGACGGCACGAGCATCACCATCGAATATCGATATGCCGACGGGAGATTTGAACAGTTACCTAGCCTTGCCACCGAGCTGGTCCGCCTCCGAGTCGATATCCTCGTTGTGATGGGCGCGCCCGCGGCCCACGCTGCCAAGAATGCGACCAGTGTGATTCCTATCGTCATCGGCAATGCCGCCGACCCTGTCGGGACGGGGCTGGTTGCCAGCCTCGCCCGGCCCGGAGGCAACATCACCGGGTTATCGGACTTCAACCTCGGGGTGGTGACCAAACGCCTCGAACTCATCAAGGAAGTGGTCCCCTCAGCCTCGCGTGTCGCTGTCCTGTTGAATCCGGCCAACCCCACGAACCCGCTCCAGTTGAAAGAGATCCAGGCGGTAGCTCCAGCGTTGGGCGTGACACTTCTCCCCTTGGAGGCAAAAGAACCTAACGATATCGACCGTGCCTTCGCCGTGATGAGAAATCAACAGCCCGGAGCCCTCATAGTCTTTGGGGACCTAATGTTCGGTACTCACCAGAAGCGCATGGCAGAGCTAGCGCTCAAAAGTCGGCTCCCGGCAATCTGGGCAGTGAAAGAGAATGCGGACGCGGGCGGGCTCATGTCCTACGGCACGAATTTCGACGACTTATATCGTCGGGCCGCTGGCTACGTGGACAAGATTTTGAAGGGCGCGAAGCCCGCCGATCTTCCCGTCGAGCAGCCGACCAAGTTCGAGTTGGTGCTCAACCTCAAGACCGCGAAGGCCCTCGGGCTGACGATCCCGCAGACGCTCTTGCTGCGGGCGGACCAGGTCATCGAATAGCCGTGCTCGACCAACGCGGACGGCTCCTCCGCGCACACCGCGATGGCATAGACCGTTTGCTTTCATCACGGTGGGATTGAGGCTCAGGGAAGTGGCATGTTGGGATTGAGTCGCTGGCAAATCTTCAAAACATCAGTTGCGGCCGTGCTTACTGTTGGCACAACCTCGCTGCTGCTGATCTATTTCATTCCTGCGCCCCCGTCGACGGTCACGATGGCTACAGGGTTCCAAGGTTCCTCGTTTGAATACTTTGGCCAGCGATATCGCGACATTTTTGCGCGTTCTCACGTTGAGCTGAAGCTGCGCGAAACTGACGGCACGGTGACAAACGTCGAGCTTCTGAAGGATCCAAACTCTGGAGTTCAGATTGCCCTCGCTTTCGGAGGCATCTCTGACGGGAAGCGCGCGCCGGGAGTGCTGTCGCTGGGGACCGTGTACATTAGCCCATTTTGGATCTTTTATTCCTCGGATGAGCGATTGGACCGATTGTCACAGCTCAAAGGGAAGCGCATCGCCGTCGGCTCCGTGGGAAGCGGCATCCGAGTTTCAGCGGAACGACTTCTAGGCAGGAGCGGCGTCGATTCCACGACGGCTACGCTGCTTCCTTTCGGAGCAGCAGCGGCAGTCGCGGCACTCAAGGAAGGCAAAGTGGATGTCGTGTGGATCGCTGGATCACCGGATGCACCGGCTATCGACTCATTGCTGCGGAATCCCAAGGTTCGACTCATGAGCTTCCCCATGGCGGACGCTTTCACCCGCGTTTTCCCGGATCTTGTTCGGCTCGTACTGCCACAAGGTGCGATCGATCTTGACAGCATCACTCCGCCCAACGACGTAGTGCTCATTGGAACCACAGCGAAGGTGTTGGTGCGTAACGATCTTCATCCACAAATTGTCCAACTTCTCTTGCAGACAATGACGGAGGCGCATGGCGGGGCAAATATCTTTCAGCGTGTCGGTGAGTTCCCAAACGCCGCCGATCCGGAGTACCCGGTCGCTCTTGCTGCCAGCGACTTTTACAAATCAGGACCGTCGCTGACACAAAGATATTTGCCCTTATGGCTCTCTGTGCACGCGCAACGAGCGATCGCCGTGCTGGTGGCCGTACTCGCCATCGGGCTTCCAGCGTTCCGCTTTCTGCCGGTGTTTTACCAATGGGCCATGCGTCGCCGCCTGATTTACTGGTACGCCAAGCTCAAGGCTTTGGAGGCCTCATTCGACGCCGATGCGAATGCCATATCTCTACCGGAGACGACAATCGAAATTGAACGGATCGAAGACGCCGTTAGTCACATCCGGTTTCCACTCACCTTCACGGACCAGCTATACAATTTGCGCAGTCACATCGACATTGTTCGGCGCAAGATCACCTCTCGCGCGAATACACCCCGGGGAAATGGCAGCCCAGACCCGGCCTTGAGCCAGCCAAGAGCTTGAGATGAAGTCTCAGGGGGCATCGCTCGACGTTTGCTTCACGCTCATTCGCGATCATCGCCTGCATGGCATCATGACCGCCGACGCCACTCTCCAGCGGAATCTTGCACCCAGTTGACACGCGGGTTGTCTGGGGGTCTACTCTCCTCGGCGGAGTCAGCAGTGAGAAGGGCAGTAGCAATCTCCCTCCTGGCAGCGGCACTCCTTGTAGTACCGGCAGCATCGAGCCACGCTTGGGGCGGTCACGGGGGTCACGGGTTTCACGGACACCCCGGATTCCACGGACACTTCCACGGCCACGGCGTCATTGTGGCTGGCCCCTCATTCTGGTGGGGCCCATGGTGGTACCCACCGCCCTATTACTATCCGCCGCAGGTCATCGTCCAACCGGCGCCGGTCATCGTGGAGCAGCAACGACCGCAGTCATACTGGTACTACTGTCCCAGCGCCAAGGGCTACTATCCGACCGTGCCCACGTGCCCAGAGGTGTGGATCAAGGTTCCGCCGCGGGCAGAGTAAGCATCAACCTGATCGCCAGCGGACTCACCAATAAGCACCGTATCCAATCGGGGCATTGGCTCCGCCACACAAGTCAGATGTCGTGGCACAGTGATCGACCTTGAGGAGTTCGTTCATGATCATTGCGTGCACGGCACCATGAAGGCGGAAGCAACCACACACGAGTGGAATGGCTATCTGCTCACGGTGAGCTGGCGGCTCGTTCGTCAGACTCGCATGCCTATCACACGAATCGCACGTGATAACCGCGCTTGATCGCGGCCGTGGCAATCGCGGTGACGATGGTGCCGCTGACGACGCGGTCACCATTCGGTAACGGATCGCCGAGGAACTTCTCGGCCCACGCGCTCGCCTCGGATGTCAGCGTGCGGACGATAAAGTTGGCGTTGGCAGCTATCCGGATCTCAAAGCCCGTAGGCTTCTCAGACTTGGTGAACAATGCACGGAGAACGCGCTTGATCACTAGCCCGTCCGGACCGATGGTCGGTAGGTCATTCGGCGGGCCACTCGACCTCGACCGTTACTCGCGCATCCTTGACCGACACGCGTTCACGGTACTGTGACCAGTCCTTATGGGCCATTGCCTATCGAGCGTAGCGCGACTCAGCACTCGCGATACCCCGCAACTTTTGCAGGTGCATTCCGGAAGTCCCGGCGCTCGTCCGCTTGATCCCGCAAGCGCTTGGGAGTCACTAAGCCTTATATCGAGGTTCGAGCGGTAGAGTGACGCCCGGGAGTTCCTGGCGAACATGTCGCACGGGCTTCGCACGCCGCCGAACGCCATCATCGATTTCTCCGAGGTACTCTCCGATCGACTGTTCGGCGAGTTGAACGAGGAGTTCCGCTAGGTGGGGACGGCGGCAAAGAAGATCGAGGGCACGGGGCTAGGACTTACCTTGTGTCGGAGATTTGTGGAACTTCATGGGGGGCGGATCTGGGTGAAGAGTCAGCCAGGCCAGGGCTCAACGTTCACGTTCACGATTCCGGTGTACAGGGCGTGAGGTCAACGGCGAGTAGGCTTCGTCCGTCAGATTCGGCGAACCAACTTGACACCACGAGCGCCGCAGTGACTCGACGCCCGGGCTACGGGACGAAAATCCGGGCGAATTGGTCGTCCACCACTTCACCCTGCGCCCCGACGGTGAAGTTTGACGTGATGAGCCCCTGTGCGCCCGCGAGACGCCCATCGCCTCCGGTCACTTCCCATACGATCGCGCCCCGCTGGAGTCCATCGACCGGGCTGGGGCCGAGAGTGCCACGTCCAACAGTCCTGAAAGAAACCGTGCCCGCGTCCCCATATCTGATGCGGCCCGACTCAACGAAAGTCCCCTCACCGACGATTTCGACCTCGGACTCAAAGCTCGCCGACCCTGCACCTGCCGATTCCACAGTGGCCTGAATCCCGTCGGCCTTCAGGACGCTACGGAGGGTCTGACTGGTCGCTGAGGTCTTGGCCTGTAATTTCTTGTCCGAGCCGGGCACGGGTGCGGCGTTGCCCTTAAACTCCAAAGCGAAGACCAGTTCCTTCATGGCTGACCTCCCGCGCGGCTAAGGTGTCTCGGGGGAAGAGTTTGAGGATCGCGATGGGAGTCTACGAACCGTCATCAGCGGAGTCAAGGCTACAGTTCGGATCAGCATCGAAGACCAAGTCCGCCATTGCCGCCAAGAAGCCGCCCGGCACGCCGATTGGGTAGTGATCACCGAGCATCTGTCGACTACGGTTCGGAAGTGGTTGCTCGAGGCCGAGCGGAAACAGGCCGGACTGAGCTCAGCTCGCTCGGGTCGAGGAACGGGAGGCTCGCCGGCTGTTGCACGTTCATCCCAGTCGGGTCGAGGGTTACTTGAAGATATAGCGGATTGTGATCCATCCCGTTCAATCGGAGACGGCGAAGCCCTTTGCCAGGGCCGAAGTCGTAACCACCGGCAAAGGGCTTCTCAGCCGTGTAGCGTTCATGGTTGCGGGGGTCGGATTGAACCGACGACCAGACCCGGCTACAGGCGTGGCCACTTCAACGAGTTAAAACTCTGCTCACACGTTTTCGCCAGGTTCGAGGCGATACACCTTGGCTTCCCACGCGAAGATGGATTCCCGATTGTGGTGGCCGGTCTTCACGTGACGACTTTGTGTCGCCTCGAACCAATGTTGGCCGGCGGGGGTGTTCGGCCAGTTCGGTACGAAATATTCGGCATCCGGTGACAGCGCGTTGGGAGTGGTGTAATCGGAGAAATTTGCAACCACGACCACTGGATCCTCGTCCTCGCCACGCTTCCACACCAGGACCCGCTTCCCAGCGTCGAAATCCACGTGGATGAAGCTGGTGTCGTTCACCGACAGCGCCCGATGCGCGGTGCGCAGATGGACCATCCGCCTGACGTACTCGAACAAGTCTCTGCGGTCCGGCTCGTCGAAGCGGCTGAAGTTCACTGGATCGACCTGCTTACCTCCTTGATTAGTTACGTTGCCGCGGGCATCGAACAGGTCGTGCTGGTCACCGAATTCCTCGCCGGCGAGGATCATCGGAATGCCCACGGCGGTCATCTGGCAGACGAACCCCAGCTTGATGCGGCGCAAGCGGGCTCGGTGCAGCATGACCTGACTGGCGCCTTCGCGCACTTCGTTGGCGTCGGGCTCCCGCCCGTCCCGTCGAATCCGGTCGCGGATCTCGCTCTCGATCGCGAGCCGGTCGAACAGCGGCTCGCTGCTCGCCAGCGATACCGTGGCCTGCATGAGGTTGTAGAGCCGCTCTTTTCGTCGTCCTTCGACGTCGTGGCTCGTGAGGTAGTTGATCGCCCGGGCGCCATCGTCGAAGACCCGTTCGATCCGGCAGTCGATGGCCCGGCGAACCGTGTCTTCGAAGTTCAAGCCGTCCGCGTTCTCGCCCAGCAGGGCGGCTCGTATCAAGCCCTGAAAGCGTTCGTTCCAGAGCCCATCCAGCCGTTGGGTGCTCAGCAACTCCCGCGGCATTTCCAGCTCTTCACCGACGACCAGGAACTTGGCGTCCGCGGCCGCACCCGCTGCAGGGTATCGCTGCTTGAACTGCTCGCGAGCGGCATCCTTGAAATCGCCGATGAAGTCCCAATTCGCGACATTTTCCACGCTATCCATCCGGACGCCATCGATCTGGAAGTCCTGCATCCATCGACTGAGGAAGGTCAGCATGTGCTGTCGTGCCGGCGAGATGTCCTCGACTCGGCCGGAGATCGGATCGTAGGTGGTCTTTCTTTTCACATAGCGAGGACACGACGCGCCGAATGCGTTGCGAAGCTCCCGGCCTCCGCCCTTACGAGAATTGAACGCATCGGGATCGTCGCGATGTCGTTCCGGGTTCTCGAGGTAGAAGTCATCGAACGCGATCCGCCTGTACGGCTCCTCCTTCATGAATCCGAGGACGACATCGAGAAAGATGCGAATGCCGCGATCGTGGCAGGCATTGATGAACGCCGTCAGATCCCGGCCGGCTGTCGGTGAAAGATTGCCTTCGGGATACCCCAGTTCGTAGTCAGCCGCCAGATAGTGAGAGGTGCCGTAGCCCCACTCGCGCGCGTAAATGCTATCGGCCGGAGGCAGCAGCTCCACGGCATTTACGCCGAGCTGGACGAGATATGGCGGGTCCAAGCGCATGACGGTCAGTTCGGAGAAGTTCGCGCCTTCGAAGCCCGACTCGATCAGTGCGTGTGCGTCACGGAACGTGCCCACCGCGCGCTCGAACTCGTCGCTGCCGCTGGAACGCGCCCATGCGGTCGGCAGTTCATATATCACCAGTCGGTTATTGGGCGCCAGCGCATCGAAGCTCGCGACCTTGGGCGCGGGCGCTTCGCCGTTCGGATCACGAACGACAAGCCGCCCGCCGGTAAATCCGATCACCGATGCCGGATGGATCAGCGCGGGATTATCGGGCGCATACAACCGATAATCCACGACAGCCGCGAGCGGGTCTGTGATCTGCACGCGCCCGGTGCCGCCTGGCGAGGTGTCGTGGACCTCGAACCAGTAGTGGTACGTCTGACCGTCGGCCAAGACTAGGTTGCTCGCGTCCAGTTCAAACAACCCCCCGAGCGTGCCGACGTCGCCCGCAGCCCGCTGCAGCGCCTTCTTTGTCATCGGCGTGAACGTGGGCGGATTGCCGTTCTGCAGCTGACCAATGATCAGCTGAGGCGAGCTCGCGGCGATGGCCGGGCACCAGAGAACGAAGTGTGTGTGACGACGTCTGAGGATGTCGCTCATGGCCATTCCCCATCAGGTACCTACGGCGGACAGCTGCCCTGTCAGACGCAGGTGTTCCGAACAACCCTCGGGCACACGAGAACGCCTGTCGTGAGGGAGCCCAATCTAGGAGAGACGTGCGGAGAGTTCAACAGCAAAATTGGCCCGTTGCCAGCTCCTCCGTAAAAGGCGACGAAATCTGGCCGTCGCAGAGAGCGGTCCGGTTCGCTGGTAATTCCTGGGTGAAGTCTAGATGATCACGGCGACGGCGATCGAGTTTCAGACCGCCCGGGCAACAACGCTCGGCTTGCAGAGAGCCCTGAATCGGGGCAGGCTGCGGCAGTCGCAGCGGGAGGTAGGTATGCGCCAACCAGAACGAGGGCGAGTCCGGCGCCCCAGGGCGGACGATCGGTTGATGCGGGACGTCCTTTTCGGCATCTCGGGCTACGCGGCTGTCCTGGTCGCGCACGATCTGAA
>Ga0126379_10003034_pt1 | contig 10792 bp, 9 predicted proteins | sample PanSoiMetPlot_24_FD_92640 | JGI IMG/M metagenome (GOLD analysis project Ga0126379, IMG submission 92640) | Tropical forest soil microbial communities from Panama - MetaG Plot_24 | ecosystem: Environmental > Terrestrial > Soil > Tropical forest > Bulk soil | place: Panama | collected 2016-02-17
CATCCGGAAAACGGTGCAGGAGCTGGGTCATCCACCAGGAAAAGCGCTGGACCTTCCACACTCGGCGGACGCAGGTCGCGGAGTATTGCCCGAGAAGATCGGAGCTGCCCCGCGCGTAGAACGCGCCGAGCGCTTCGGCGAGGACGCGGACGTCTGCGACGGCCAGGTTGAGTCCCTTGGCGCCGGTGGGCTGGACGATGTGGGCGGCGTCTCCGGCGAGGAAGAGGCGCCCGAACTGCATGGGCTCAACGACAAAGCTGCGCATACCGGTAACGGTTCTTTGTGTGATGGGACCTTCGGTGAGCTGCCCGCCATCGTCAGTGGCGAACCGCTGGTGCAGCTCGCTCCAGATGCGATCGTCGGGCCACTGCGCTAAGTCTTCACCGGGTGCGCACTGAAGATAGAGGCGGCTGATTTCCGGCGACCGCATGGAGAGCAGCGCGAAGCCGCGATCGTGATGCACGTAGACGAGTTCTTTGGAGGCGGGCGGCGCCTGGGCGAGGATGCCGAGCCAGCCGAAGGGATATTCACGTTCGTAGACGGTTAGTGCGCCCGCGGGAATGGCGGCGCGCGTGACCCCGTGAAAACCGTCGCAGCCGGCGATGAAGTCGCAGTCGAGGCGTTCAGAAACGCCGCCGTTTTGGAAGGTGACGTAGGGCGCGGTTGAGTCGAGAGCGTGAACCAACACTTCGGTCGTTTCGAACAGGATGGGGTGATTGGTTGCGAGGCGGGCCCTCACTAGGTCCTTGATAACTTCGTGCTGCGCGTAGATGGTGACGCACTGGCCGGCGGCAAGATCGCGAAAGTCAATGCGATGGCCGTGCCCGTTGAAGCGCAGTTCGATACCGCCGTGTTCGAGGCCTTGGCGGCGGAGGCGATCGCCGACGCCGAGTTCGTGCATGAGCTGGACGGTATTGAATTCAAGGAGGCCGGCACGGACGCGCTCTTCAATGTGCTTGCGGGTGTGCAGTTCGAGGATGACGGACTCAACGCCGAGACGCTCGAGGAGGAGGGAGAGGAAGAGGCCGGCGGGTCCGGCGCCGATGATCGCGACTTGAGTGCGCATGGGTCGAGTGGCTCTTAACGGGTCAATCGTATCTCGTGAAAAGATAGCGCATTAGCCGGCGCGATGCTAATGGTTGGGAAAGCCCGCGCTGCAAAATGAGGATGAGTGCATCATGGATGGGCGTAGGCTAGGTTGTCGAAGCGGAGGTGCTGGGCGTTTTGGAATTGGAACCGTACCCGGGTCACGGGACCGGGTGAGGCAATGCGGATGCGGCGGAGTTCCCCGGGCTTGATGGTGAATTTCGATTCGTACCCGGTATCGGCGAGGATGGTGATACCGGCTTCGGCGGGGCCGCCGTTCGAGACATCGAAGCCCAGAAAAATGCGCGGGGCCGCGAAGCGGAATTCGGCGGATTGGGCTTCTGGATGGTTCAGGACGAGATTGAAGGTGCCGAATTTTGCGGCCGGCGCTCCGATTTGCCACTCGTCGGCGGGCCAGTCGATTAGCCCGGCAGGATACGCGCCGTTAAGAACCGTACCTGCGGGCTGGTGCGGGTCGTCAAAGGTGACGTAGAGCGGCGGAGTAGCTCCCATGCGGTCTCGAACGCCTTTGCTCTGATCGGGTCCCTGAATATCGATGTCGCGCGATGAAATGTGATGGATACGGAGAACGCGTGTCGCTTCGTCGAAGGTGTAGCCTTCAGCTGAGAGGTCGGCGCGGCGCGTGAGTAGTCTTCCGCCGACGGTGACGGCGTAGGGCGTGAAGTCAAGGCGAAGGACGTCCGTAGATTCGGCGTCAAACGTGGAGTAGGTGACGGAGTTAGCGGCATAGAAAATTCTGGTGATGGCGGAAAGCGAGCCGAGGAGGTGCGATTCATCGGCGGGCGCCCATTCGGGAACGGCCCAGAAGGCGTCCATCATGCGGCGGGGACCATCAGAGAATTCGTCAGTCCACCACCATTGCCCGGTGTAGGGCGCGTGAGCGCCACCGGGCAGACCCTGAAAATAGCTGACCCAGTTATAGGTGCGGTAGGCGGCTTCTTTGTAGGATGCGACACCGGTTTTTGCGAATAAGAGCGCTTCGACGGCGGCCAGACGCGCGCTGTGGCTGTCGCAGCACTGATTCGGCTGGTTGCAACAGAAATCCCTGCCGTTGCCCTGTTCGGTGGTGACGGTTGCACCGTGGACAATGTATTTTGGCCACTTGGGCGTGGTCTTGACCCATTCGACTAATTCTTGTGCGCGTTCGCGCCACCACGGATCCTTTTCGGGATGCAGCAGGACGTAGCGGGCGAACTCGAGCGGAATGACCTGGTTCATGTTTTCGTAGCTGCCCTGCACATCCTCGAAATAGCCGACCCAGACATTGTTCTGCAGCGGATATTTCACGAACCAGTCCCAGGCGCCCGCACGGGTTTTTCTGTAGGACGCGACGTCCCCTTGGCCGATCCGGATGAGCTCGTCAAAGAGCATGATCGGCTCGATGACATTGGCGGAGTATGGAAACATGGCTTTGTTGTTGCCAAGGCTGCCGTCGCGGGCGAAGCAGCGGTTGGGCCAGGGAGAATTTTTTCCATCGCCCCGCTTGAAGTTTTTCACAAGGGCGGCGGCGCACAAAATCGCGGCGCGGAGATATTTGGTGTTGCCGGTCATTTCATAGAGGCGGACATAGGCGTAGCCGTCTTCGCCGACGACGTGCGGTTCGATGAAGTCTTCGCCGTGTTGGCTCCAGCCGGTATATTGTTTCGCGCCAGGGTTCGCGGAAGGATAAGGAACTTGCGCCCAGGCGTAGTCGGCCGGGGTGCGGCCGTTTTCAAGTTCGTAGTCGACGAGACTTTTAAGGAATTCGAGCGTGCGCGCGTCGCCGGTGTAGGGATACAGGCGCTCGATGAAGCCCTCGGTCATCGCACGGAGGTAGCCAGTGGAGTTGACCCATTTCGTATCGGGGATGAGTTCGAAGGTAGTACGGTCAAAATCGAAGCAGCAGTAGAAATAGGGCAGACGCTGGCGGTTGTATTGATCCCACAGTACGGTCCACTGCGAGAGAAAATAGCCGGAATATGAGTAGCCGGTGCTGTCGGGCATCGGCCAAGGGAGCAGTTTGTGCTGATCATCGAGAGCTATTCTGCGGCCGGCGATGGTTGGCTCGTTCACGACGGAAGTTACCGGGAACGGCGCCTGGGCATCCTGCGTGGCGACGGTGGCGAAGAAAATTCCGATGGTGCAGAGCGGAGCGAGAAGCCTGTTCGTCAGATGAAACCACAAGGGCATGCGTAGGGAACCTCTTGGAAACGGAAAAGCCACAGGCACGTTACCTGAAGAATAGAAGAAAGAAAATCGTTGAAGAATAAGGGAGGACAGGGCGCTCAGGAATTCGATGCGCTCTTACCGCGCAGGCTGAACGAGGCCAGCCATTTCGACTTCGATGGAGACAACCTTGCTGGCTTTGAGCAGAAAATTGCTGGGATTTTTGATTCCCCAGTCGACGTAGGGGACGTCGAATTTTGCCGTTCCTTTCCACGTTTCGCCGGAGAGTTCGGCGTGCACCAGCGCAGTGATTTCGTGATCGCTGCCGTGCACGGATACTGTTCCGCGCACTTGGACCTCGGAAGGGCCGCTCTCGGAAACTTTGCCTGCTACCAGCGCCGGATGAAAGACAATTGCGGGATATTTCGCCGTCTCGAGAATTTCCTGGTGCATCCTGGTATCGCGAGAATCGTTGCCGCTCTGCCCGCTGCGTGCGTCCACGACGATTTCGCCGCCGGCTTTGCCGGACGCGCGGTCGAAATTGAGGGTGCCACGCGTAAGTGCGAACGTACCGTGAACCGTGTGCAGAGAGCCTGGAAGCGCCCAATGGACCTTGCATTGGGGGGACTGCAAAGTTAAAGAAAGCGAAGCGGGGCTGACCGCAGCCGGGGTCGCCGGCGCCTGTACCTCCAGCTGCGGCGGAGCTGCTGACGCCGAGAGCAAGAGCCGCAGCCCGATCAGGGCCGCCGCAGCCGAGGTGATCCTGACTGTGCTTACAGTTCGCATAGAATTTCGTTCGCGGCGATCAGGCAGCGAGCAGTTGCCATCCCAGTGCGGCGCTAGTGGACAAGAGCTCCGCAGGAGTTGCCTGACCGACGTGGAACGCCAGCAGTTTCGCAAACAGCTCCGGTTTTCTCGAAAACGACCGCAGAACGCGACCGCGCAGCATGGCATGACGGCCGAGCAGCACCATCAAGCGGGCCATCAACAGAGGACGTTTTTGCAGCTCGCGATGCTCATGCTCGTAGCTTTGCAGGGTGCCCGATTCGATTGCGTCCGTCAGTGCAAAAGCCTGGCGGAATGCAAGGCGCAGGCCTTCGCCCGTGATTGCATCGACGCTGCCGGAGGCGTCGCCCAATAGTGCGACATTATGGCGTTGCACGTTTTTCAGGCAGCGTGAGGAAGTGACCGCTCCGCGTTCGCGGCCAGTCAGCTCTGCTCCGCGCAGACGCTCGCGCAAATCGGGCAAAGACTCGAACGCTGATTCGAACTCGGCGTCTTTGCTGCGCTCTCCGATGAAAACGACGGAGACTTCGTCCCGGGCGATTGGCGTTACATACGCTTGCACCCGCTGGCCCCAGTGGATTTCCACGAAATCGGACCAGGGCGCGACCCGATAGTGGCGGCGGTTCGCGAATCGGAGCGTGCTGCTGCATGCCGGCTCGAGACTGCCCCAGCGGCGCACTCTGGACGCCAGGCCGTCGGCTCCAACAATCCAGCGCGTGAGGATTTTTCTGCCTCGGGCGAAGACCGCTTGCCGTTCGATTCCCATGACCGGCGTTCTCCAAAGCAGCCGTACACCACATTCGTCAGCGCGAGCGATCAATTTTTCATGCAGCAGCGGCCGGGCCAAACCTATGCCTTGGCCCGCGGGAAAATTCGCAAAAACGTTCAGGCCCGGTTGGACAAAACGAATGCCCTTGAAATGAAAGCCTTCGCAAGGATTAAGCCGGACTCCCAGTGAACCAAGGGCGGCCAGGGTTTCCGGCGTCATGCCTTCCCCACAGGTCTTATCGATGGGGGGAGCGGCGCCGTCCGCCACCACTACACTCATGCCTTTTTGCCGCGCAGCAATGGCGACGGCCAGACCCGCCGGTCCGCCGCCGATCACGAAGACATCAACCATGTCGTTCCTGAAGGCCACCGTCATTCTCCGTCACAGGGTGCGAAGATCAAAACAGATGATCACATACAGATGGATGCCTTTATTGTGCCGTTCGATGCGTATCAGGTGGTATCGAACGAGCTAAGAGATTGCATCGGAGTTGTCAACAATCGCCCCGATTTGAGGCAGCAAGCGTTGCTAAAATGGGTGTGGTGGGCGCGAATCCCGGCCAGTGCGTCGAATTCAGCCTGCCGATTCGCGGCACGGAGCAAAAGCGATGTGCAGAAACATCAAGAACCTTTTTAACTTTGAGCCGCCGGTTACGCCGGAAGAAACGCGGGCTGCTTCGTTGCAGTTTGTGCGAAAGATTACCGGATTCAATAAACCGTCTAAGGCCAACGAAGTGGCATTCCAGCTGGCGATCGATGAGATCACCGCGTGTTCCAGCAAGTTGCTGCGAGCTCTGGAAACGACGGCTCCGCCAAAGAATCGAGAAGAAGAGGCGGCCAAAGCCAAGGCCCGGGCTGCGGTGCGGTTCGGCGACTGATTACTGTAGGCTTTGCGGGGTCAAGTTGATGCCGCAGCGCGGTTTGCGGGCGCGAACGCGTATCCTTGCGTGTGCGTTCTGCATGGAAGATCGAAGATATTTCCATGTTGGCTACGGAATATTGCGCGCCGGCTTGAGGCCTATTTACACTGAGCTGCATGCTGGTACTCGAAGTGCTGCTGGCGGTGTTTTTCTTGATCGCTTGCAGTTTTGCTCCGGGGTTCTTTTTCGTAAGGCGTTTGCGGTGGACAGCGATGGAGAAGCTATGCGCGTCCGTCGGAGCCTCGCTCATCCTCTGCTATTTGTCTTTTGTAGCAGTTTACCTGGTTAGCCAAGAAGGGCGGGATGTTTCCCGCCCGGTGCTGAGCTGCTTTTCGGCGTGCTCGCTCGCTTTCTGCGTTTTTGCGCGGCGAGACATTGCTCGCCTCCTTCACAGTTTTCGTGTCCGCCAGACGCTCCAGGCGTTTTGCTTCCTGCTCCTCTGGACTTTTTTGGTCCTGCTGATGATTCGTAACTATTCGGGAACGAACTGGCTGGGGGACTGGCTGGAGCACTTTCAAAGAACGCTGTTCTTCGTGCACCACTTTCCGAAAAGCTCGCCGATCGTTTTCGGCTACGAACTCTCCGCCCGGCCTCCGGCGATGAACGAGCTGGCAGCCTTCTTTCTTGGGCAGCTCACGGACCGCTTCGAAATCTTCCAAGTTATTTTTGGCTTTCTGAATCTACTGATCTTTCTTCCCTGTTGCTTGATCATGCCGGCATTAGCGGGAAAGCGGAAGACGTTCTTGTTGCCGTTGGCATTGCTGTTCGCCGCCAATCCAGCGGTGATGCAACAGGTTACCTACACATGGACCAAGGCGCTCACCGCTTTCTTCGTCGTTTTATCGTTCGGCTTCTACCTTGCGGGAATGCGGAAGAATGATCACGGGCGGATTTTGGCAGGGTTTGTTTTTGTCTCGTTCGGAATGCTCGTTCACTATTCCGCCGGACCGTACCTGGTCTTCCTGACGATTCATTATTTCTGGCGGGTCTTATGGCAGCGGCCTGCACGGCAGCGTCTGCGGGAAACGGCGACCATTCTAATCTTCTGCGGGGCGTTATGGGCGACGTGGTTCGGCTGGTCCATTGCGGTCTATGGCATGCGGACAACATTTGCGTCCAACACGACCGTGACCGCGAACCGGCAGCTCAAAGGCCAATTTCTGACAAAAACGGCAAGCAACCTTGTCGATTCCGTCGTCCCCGCTATTTTGCGATTCGACCCGCTTACACAAGGCTTAAGCCCACAAGGATTTCTCCCCGCGCTGCGCGATCGTGCCTTCGCGCTTTATCAGCCCAACCTGATTTTTGGCATGGGCATTTTCGGCGGCCCGATAATCGTCTGGCTGGCATATCGTGGCTTGCTCGGGGCGAACCGCCGCACGGAAGAGCGGCGCTTCTGGGGCGTGGCGATACCGCTTTCTATCGCGCTAGGAATTGCATCCACCGGCGAACGAGACCCCAGAGGAGTGGCTCACTTGACGTTGTTTTCGTTGCAGGCTATTGGACTGTCATTGCTGGCGTCGACCTTCCCGTGGCGTCGGCGAGTTTTGTGGCTGATACTGGCCGGATGCGCGATTGACTTTGCTGCCGGAATACTGCTGCACGCGTACGTACAGAATCTGGAGAACGATGAGCAAAAGACCGTGTATGCGGCACTCAACTCTACCGGCGGCAAACCGAACGATGCGCCGGTGACGCCAGACTCTGTGGGCGGCTTAGCCTGGGACAATTGGTATTTGAAGCACCAGTACACCTTGAATGCTCAAGCCCTGGCCAGTCTCGATCGCGCGCCAACCGCAGGCGCGAGCGTTGGCCGGGGTCAGATAGAGCGATCTCTCGCCGAAGATGAGTCTTATTGGCATGGGTGGTATGCGCGAAATGGCGGATCGGTGAAGCTCTTAGGCGATCATTTCTGGGGCCAGGCTAGGTGGCGAATCTTCCCCGAGATAAGCGCCCTGCTGGCGCTGCTCGGAGCGGCGATGGGAATGGTTCTCAAGAGGAATGCACTTTTATTGAAGGATCGTTGGCTATCGCTTCGGTAACTTGCGTGTTTCAAGTCGCAGATCCCGGCGCTATCTTTGCCCTCTGTTTTCGTGCGAAAATAACGGCAGAACCTCTCAGGAGCCTCGTTGACCACAGCGCAAGCGCACCGCACTGCAACAAAACACGCGCCTCGCCGCATCGCTCTTTTTGGCGGTTCCTTCGATCCGATTCACAATGGTCATCTTGCGGTAGCACGGGCCGCCGACCGCCGCTTCAATTTTGATGAGATTCATTTCATCCCGGCGAGCAGGCCGCCGCACAAGCTGAAGCAGCACCTGGCACCGTTTCCGCACCGCTTTGCGATGGTGTCGCTAGCGTGCGCCGAGCATCCGCATTTTGTGCCGTCGCTTTCCGAGGCGGGAGATGACTTTGCCGGGAATCAGCTCCACTATTCGGTCGATACGGTTCGTTATTTTCGCCTTAGCTATCACGGGCACGGCGACAGAATTTTTTTCATCATCGGTGCGGACGCGTTTCTGGATATTCCAATGTGGAAGGAATATGAGTCGCTGCTGCAGCTTTGCGACTTCATCATCGCCAACAGGCCCGGCATACGGGCGGATGCGCTGAAGCTGGTGATTCCTCCTGAATTACTGGCCGGACCGGCGGACAAGAAGGAAGTCGATCCACCGTCGCAGCTCATTGCACAATTGCGCCGCACATCCGTCTATCTTCTTGAAAACGTCTCGAGCGACGTTTCCGCGACAGATATTCGCCGCCGCGCGCACAAGGGTCAAGCGATTCACGGTCTTGTCTCGGCGCGCGTAGAGGAATACATTCTTAAACAGGGCCTATACAGGTGAATCTGAAAAAGCTCCCTCCAGCTGTACGCCTCACGATCGAGGCAATGCAGAACAAAAAAGCCTCGGGCATCGCCGTCCTTGACCTGAGCAGCCTCGGTACCTTCACAGAATATTTTGTGCTTTGTACCGGTTTTAGCGCGCCGCAGGTACAGGCAATTTGCGGTGAAATCGAAGAACAGCTCTACAAGCAGCTGCGGCGCGAACCGGAGCATCGTGAGGGGCATCGTTCTGCAGACTGGGCGCTGCTGGATTTTGGCGGATTCGTGGTGCACGTTTTCAGCGAACAGGGCCGGCGCTTTTACGACCTGGAACGGCTGTGGCGCAACGTCCCGCGCTATGAAATTCCCGACCTGCCGGACGCGGTGGTCTCGAGCGACCAGCGGCGGTTGCGCGCTTCCGGCGATCATTCCTGAGCGGCGTTTCCGTGGCGGTTTCTGACAATTCGGCCTCCACGATTGGGCGCGTCACAATTTTTCGCAATTCACCTGATGATACGCAGACCCGGCAAATCATTATCTATCTCGACCGCCAGAACCAGGGCGAACTGATGTTCGGGGATTCGATAGCTCTAGACGTTACTCCCGGAACGCACGTTCTCCGCGTGGACAACACCTGGAACCGCAAAGAGCTGGAGATCGACGTTCGGGCAGGCGATGATCTTCAGTTCGTCACGAAAAGTTCGGCGGGAAAGTTTGCCTGGTTTCTGCTCGGTTTTATTGGCGCCGGACCGATGCACGTTTCGATCGAGCCGTTACCCTCTCGTCCGCACCATCCATAGCGTTTGTTGGCGCGCCGGGCGTTCCCGCTACAATCTTTTTATGTCCGACCGCCTTCCCTTCATTGCGGCCGATCCCGCATCGCAGCGATTGCTTGCGCTCGCCGAAAAAGTAGCGCCCGCGCCCACGACGCTCCTCATCACAGGCGAATCCGGCTCAGGCAAAGACCACTTCGCGCGGCTGATTCATGAATTGAGCCCTCGACGCGACGCACCTTTCCTTAAAATTGACTGCGCTTCCCTTCCGCCTCAGCTGATCGAAAGCGAACTATTCGGCCACGAACGAGGCGCGTTTACCGGTGCGGTAGAACGCAAACAGGGAAGACTCGAGCTGGGCGGCAAGGGGACGATCGTGATTGATGAGATCGCCGCATTTTCGCCCGAGGCGCAGGGCAAGCTGCTTCGAGTGTTGCAGGAGCGGACGTTTGAACGGCTAGGCGGCACCGATCTGCTCAAGATTGAGGCACGCATCATTGCGCTCACCAGCACCGATCTTCATGCCGCGGTCTCGGCAGGTCATTTTCGCCAGGATCTCTTCTTTCGTCTGAGCGTTCTGCCGATCGTTGTTCCGCCTCTGCGCGATCGCCCCGCCGACATTCTGCCCGCCGTGGAATATTTTGTTTCGATGCTGGCGCCGCTCCATCGCAAACCGGTCATGCAGCTTTCCGAATCCGCGGCGCGCATCCTCCCGGCCTATTCCTGGCCTGGTAATTTTCGGGAGCTGCGCAACGCTCTGGAGCGCGCGGTCGTTTTTGCTAAATCCGAACTGCTCCAGCCCGACGATTTTCCGGACAGTGTCCGCGCATCCGCGGCCCAGGCAGCTTTTCTGGGCGGTTTGCGATCGCTCGAAGACCTGGAGCGCGAAGCAATATCTCGAACCCTTGAAGCGACTCGCTATCACATCACGCACTCGGCCGGAATTCTAGGAATCAGCCGCAAGACGCTGTTGGAAAAGCGTAAAAAGTACGGCTTGCAGTAGCCTTTGGTTGCAATGAAATTCTGCCTTCGGACGAGGGCGGCGCAGGATTTTGCATGCGTTTGCGGTTGCTCATGCTTGGAAAAACGCGGCGGGCGGAACTTCGCGACGTTTTTGATGATTACGTGCAGCGAATCGGGCGGTTTTGCCCAATTGTAGTGAACGAAGTGCGCGACGGCGAGGCTGCCATCAAGCGACTCGATGCTGACAGGGCCGCAACAGCGCTGCTTTTGGACGCAGGTGGGAAGCCGGAAGGTTCCGAATCGCTGGCGCGATGGCTTGCCGAGCAACGCGATCGGGGCACCCGCGAAATCATCTTGGTTTGCGGAGATGCGGACGGCTTTCCGGATTCACTCCGCAAGCGTGTCCTGCAAAAACTTTCTCTCAGTCCAATGACCTATTCGCACGAACTGGCGCGGGTCATGCTTGTGGAACAACTTTATCGCGCTTTCGCCATTCTTTCCGGCAG
>Ga0126379_10003035_pt1 | contig 10792 bp, 11 predicted proteins | sample PanSoiMetPlot_24_FD_92640 | JGI IMG/M metagenome (GOLD analysis project Ga0126379, IMG submission 92640) | Tropical forest soil microbial communities from Panama - MetaG Plot_24 | ecosystem: Environmental > Terrestrial > Soil > Tropical forest > Bulk soil | place: Panama | collected 2016-02-17
ACCCGGCGCACCAGGCCGTCGTCCTCGAGCCGGTCCAACAGCGAGGTGATCGCCCCCGGGCTGAGCCCGGTCGCCCCCGCCAGCTCGCCGGCACTGAGCGGACCGCGTTCCTCGAGGACGTCCAGGCACCGTCCGTCGCTGCGGTTGATGCCCAGATAGGCGGTGGCGGCCTCGTCCATCCGCTCGACGGCCCGCTGGTACGCCCGATTGGCGGCAGAGAGCTCGCCGTGGAGCTCGCTGCCCTCGGGGGGCCAGACCGGGGGGGTTTCCTTTGACATTGGAAAGATCCTATGATCTAATACTTCGAGTATCAAAGAGTCTACCACGGGAGCCATGCCATGACACGGATCGTCGAGGCCGAGGGCCTCACGAAGCGCTTCGGCAAGATCGAAGCCCTCGCCGGGCTCGATCTCACCGTCGAGGAGGGCCAGGTCGTCGCCGTGCTCGGACCCAACGGCGCGGGGAAGACGACGTTCGTCCGCACCGTCGCGACCTTGCTCCGGCCCGACGAGGGAACGATCCGGGTGGCCGGGTACGACGTCCTCGCCCGTGCCGACCAGGTCCGCCGTCTGCTCGGCCTCGCCGGTCAGCACGCGGCCGTGGAGGACGCGATGACCGGCCGCGAGAACGTCGAGATGGTCGCCCGCCTGTACGGCCAGGGCCGGCTCACCGCCCACCGCAACGCCGCGCGGGTGCTCGGGCAGCTCGGGCTGACCGACGCCGCCGACCGGCTCGTGCGCACGTACTCGGGAGGGATGCGCCGGCGGCTCGACCTCGGAGCCAGCCTCGTCGGCGCGCCGCGCCTGTTGCTGCTCGACGAGCCGACGACGGGACTGGATCCGCGCAGCCGGATCGAGCTGTGGGACGCGATCCGTGATCTCGCGGAGAACGGCACCGACGTGCTGCTCACGACGCAGTACCTCGACGAAGCGGACCACCTCGCGAGCCGCATCGTGATCATCGATCACGGCCGCGTCATCGCCGACGGGACGCCGAGCGAGCTCAAGACCCGGGCCGGTCGCGACGTCGTCGAGGTGCACACGGCCCATGCCGGCGAGCTCGCCGCCGCGGCCACGGTCCTCCACGCCTTGGGCGTCGCCGAGGCGGTAGTCGATGCCGCGACACGGCGGGTGTCGATTGCAGTCGACGACGGCACTGACCACCTGACGGCGGCGGTGCGCGCGCTCGACGAGCACGACGTCAAGGTCGATGACATCGCGCTCCGGCGTCCCACGCTCGACGAGGTGTTTCTCGCTCTGACCGGCGTCGGCCTCGACTCCGAAGCCGGCGAGGACGGGTCTCGTACGCGCGCCGCCTGATCAACCGGGGGAATCAGAATGACTGCCACCCACGTTTCCATCGACCAGCCGACCGTGGTCGGGCCGCGGGCGTCCCTCGCCCGCAGCACCATCGAGGTCGCCAAGCGCACGGTCCGCAAGTTCGTGCGTACGCCGCAGCTCATCGTGGTCGGGACGATCCAGGCCGCGATGTTCCTGCTCATCTTCCGCTACGTGTTCGGCGGTGCCATTCACGTCGGCGGGGGAGTGTCCTACGTCGACTTCCTCGTTCCTGGCTTCGTCACGACCGGCCTGCTCTTCGCCGGGACGGCAGCGGCGGCCGGAGTCGCCGAGGATCTCGAACATGGCTTCGTCGACCGCCTCCGGAGCCTGCCGATCCCGCGGGCGGCGGTCCTCGCGGGTCGGGCAGTGGGTGACACCGGGCTGCTGACGTGGAGCCTGGCGGTCACGACTGCCGTCGGCTTCGCCGTCGGGTTCCGTCTGAACGGCGACGTGGTCGCCGGGTTGACCGCCTTCGCCCTCTGCGTCCTCTTCGGGTTCGCCTTCTCGTGGCTGTTCATCACGATCGGCCTGGTGGCCGGGAACGCGCAGGCGGCGCAGGGCATGTCGCTGCTCGTGTTCCCGCTCACCTTCGTGTCGAGTGCCTACGTCCCGGTCGACACGCTGCCCGGCTGGCTGCAGCCGATCGCCGAGCACCAACCCATCACGTACATGGTCGACACGGTGCGCGCTCTCTGCCTCGGGGATCACGCCGAGGCGGTGCTCGGCCATGGTGCCGGTTACTACCTCGTGCCCTCGCTGCTGTGGAGCGCCGCGATCGTCGTCGTGTTCGGGTCGATCGCAACCGCGCTGTTTCGTCGGGGCTGACCGCCGGCGGGTGGGACACAATCGACGAATGCGAGTGCGGCGAGCACGACCGGAGGAGTTCGAGGTCGTGCTTGCCGTCCTCGCCGACGCGGCCGGCTGGCTGCGGGCGCAGGACGTCGAGCAGTGGCCCGACCGGTTCCCTGCCGACTGGGTGATGCCGGCGATCCAGCGCGGCGAAACCTGGCTCGCCGAACACGAGAGTGGCGTCATGGGAACCATGGTCGTGCAGTGGGAGGACCCCACCTTCTGGTTCGGATACCCGGACGACGCGGGATATCTGCACCGACTTGCCGTGGTCGCTCATGGCATTGGGCTGGGAAGCCGGCTCTTGGCTTGGGCGGAACGACACGCGGCCCGCCATGGGAAGACGTTCCTCCGTCTCGACTGCGTGGCGTCGAACGCGGCGCTGCGTGCGTACTACGAGCGGGCGGGATACTCGGCTGTAGGAGACGTGACCGTGGGTGAGTACACACAGACACGATTCGAGAAGCCGGTTGGTGGTTGAATGCGCGAATGCCGGATCTTTCCGGGATCTCGCACATCGACCTGACGGTCACCGACCGCGATCGCAGCGAACGTTTCTACACGGACGTCCTGGGCTTCGAGGTCGTGAAACGCGTCGACAAGCCGGAGTTCCGTCTGAGCGACATGAGGCACGACGGCCTCGATGTCGAGATGTGCGTCCGGCAGCCGGTCGGGGGCGACGGCTCGCCGTTCGACGAGCTCCGCACCGGGCTCGACCACCTGTCGTTCGGCGTCGCGAGCCGGACCGAGCTGGAGGTGTGGCAGGCGCACCTCGACCGTCACGGCGTGACGTACACGCCGATCGTCGACGCGCCGTACGGTGCGGTGCTCGTGTTCCGCGACTCCGACAACATCCAGCTCGAGCTCATCGCTCGGCCGGGCACCTGATCCGTTAGACCGCGCCTTCGGGCACCCACGAGCCGTGGAAGCCGAACGGCACCCGCCGGGGCAGGTGCACGGTGGCGACGGGCGCGCGCGAGAAGTCGGTGGCGTCGAGCACGAGGAGCTGGCTGGCGTCGCGGCCCTCGTCGTAGACAATGGTGAGCACCCAGCCCTCGTCCTCGCCGGCGTCCTCGGCGGCAGGCACGAACACGCCCTCACTGGCGTGGATCCCGCGCCCGAAGCTGCGCGCTTCGTCGGCGCCGGTGCGGAGGTCGTGCTTCACGAGGCCGCCGAGGCGGATGCCCGCGTCGTCGATGCCGAAGTGGGTGGTGTAGCCGTACCGGTGCCGCCGGCCGACGACGCGCTCGTCGACCCGCGGGAACTCCTGGGCGCGGTCGTCGATCCGCTCCTCGGTGACCCTCCCGCCCTCCAAGTCGATCGTCCACCGGTCGAGGGTCGGAGGCTGTTCGGCCGGGCCGTAGATGTCGCGGTCGAACATCTTCGGATGGCGGACGACATCGACCACGACGCCACCGCCGTCGTCGTAGGCGTTCAGTGCGTGGAACACGTAGCAGAGCTCGACGTCGAGCCAGCGCACGTCGGCGTTGCCGCCGTCCCGGGGCATCACGCCGACGCGGGCGCCGTACTCGGGCCGCCACGCCGCCGGGAACGGCTGCTTCCCGACGAGGCCGAAATCGAACACGACCGGCAGGTCGAAGAACACGACATGGTTCTCGGTGATCGCGAAGTCGTGCACCATCGAGGGGCCTTGGATGTCGATGTCCTCGCTCCGTACGAGTTCACCCGACGCGTGGACGACGTGGTAGCGGAGCCAGGGCGGGCCGAACGGGTCGTAGCCGAAGAAGAGCATCTCGCCTGTGACCGGATCCATCTTCGGGTGTGCGGTCATCGAGGAACGGAGCTTGCCGCGGAAGTCGTACCGTCCCACCGTCGACAGGTCGGGGCGCACCTGGGTCGGGAGGCACACCTCGACGAGGGCGAGGATCCTGCCCGCGTGCGCGACCACGTGGGTGTTCGCCGCGCTCGATCCGGCCGGGAAGACGTCGTCCGGCTGGCCGGGGATGGCGTCCTCGCCGAGGAGTGAGATCGCCTGATCGGTGCGGACCCACCGGTTGCGGTACGCGACCGCCTTCCCGTCGCGCAGCTCGACCGCGTGGATCATGCCGTCGCCTCTGAACCAGTGGTACGCGGCGGGGTCGGGCGCGATGGGATTGGGTCCGATGCGCAGCAGGCGCCCGCGCAACTCGGTCGGGATCGCGCCCTCGGTCGGGAGATCCGTCGCGCTGAGCTCGTCGTTCACCGGCGCGAAGTTGCCGACGAGGTAGCGATTCTCGACCGCGGTGCTCACGAGGCACCTCCTTGGTGTTCGGGAACGAAATCGTTCAGCCCCCGGTTCTGGATCTCGCAGACGTGGTCGACGAGCGCGTCGACGTTGGGCCACGGGAAGTCGGGGAGAGAGATGAGGAGTGACGTCACGCCGTGGACCGCCGTCCAGATGCCGATCGCCGCGATCAGGGGATCGACGGGTCGGTAGGCGCCGGTGTCGATGCAACGCTGTACGGCGTCGACGAGGTGCCGGAACGCGCGGGCACCGGCGCCGACGAGCGTGTCGTACTGCGGCGCCGTCTCGGCACGCGTCATGAAGAGGATGCGGTACGGCTCGGGGTTCTCGAGCCCGAAGCGCACGTACGCCCGGCCGCGCCGGCGCAGGCTCTCGACGGGGTCGTCGGTCGAGCGCCCCGCGGCCTCGACGGTCGAGTCGAACACCTCGAAGTGCCGCTCGCAGACGGCCAGGATGAGCGAGGTCTTGTCCGGGAAGTGCAGATAGATGGAGGGGGGTGTGACACCGACGGCGTCGGCGATCGCTCGGATCGACACCGCGTCGGCGCTGCCGGTCTCGATCATCAGCCGCTCGGTCGCCGCGAGGAGGTCCTCCCGCAGCGTTTCGCCCTCGCCGCGGCGGGACCGCGGGCGGGACTTCGCGCCGGACCCGCGCACGGCGGTCATCGTGACCCGACCGGCTCGGGCAATTGTTCCTCGCCGGAGGCGCGTCCGGGCGGGGGCGCTTCGGTCTCGCTGATTCCGATGCGCTCGTGGATGCGCCGGAGCCAGCGCGGCGCCCACCAGTTCGCCTCGCCGGCGATGCGCATGAACGCGGGCACGAGCGTGGCGCGGATCACGAACGCGTCCATGAGCACTGCGATCGTGAGCCCCAGGCCGAAGATCTTGATGAACGACACGCCCGAGGTCGCGAACGCGATGAACACGACGCTGATGAGGACGGCGGCGGCGGTGACGATGCGGCCGGTGCGCTCGAGGCCCACGGCGACGGACCGTGGATTGTCATGGGTGCGGTCGTGCTCCTCCTTGATCCGCGACAGGAGGAAGACCTCGTAGTCCATCGAAAGTCCGAAGGCGAGGCAAAACAACAGCAGCGGGACGGTCGCCGGGAGCGTTCCCGTGGGGGTGAAGTCGAGCACGCCGGAGAGATGGCCGTCCTGGAAGATCCAGACCAGCGCGCCGAACGTGGCGCTCAGGCTGAGCACGTTCAGGACGAGCGCCTTGATCGGCACCAGAAGGCTCCCGAACATCAGGAACAGCAGCACGAACGTCGCGGCGGCGATGAGGCCGGCGGCGAGCGGGAGCCGGGAGAACAGGGACGCCTTCGAGTCCACGAGCTCGGCCGCATTCCCCGAGACCAGGACCGGGAACGGCGCCCGGGTGTTCCGCACCGCCTTGGCGAGACGCTCGCCGGCGCCGGAGTACGGCTCGACGGAGGGGACGACGGACAACCAGGTCGCGTCACGAGCTGCGAAGCGGGCGCTCAGTTGCCCCGGGCCGGTGACCTGCTGCCCGTTGATGTAGCTGCCGGTGAGTGCGTCGACGCGTGCGGCGCCCGGGGTCCGTGACAGCGCGATCGCATATCTGTCGATCTCATGGGCGCGCGTCGCCGGGTCGCCGATGCTCGTCGCGACGACCTGGAGCGTGAGCGCCTCGTTGGAGCTGAAGCGCTGGCGGAGGTCGTCCTGCACCTGCCGGCTCGACGCGCTCGATGGGAGCACCCGGTCGTCGGGAAGGCCGAACCGGATCCGGAGGAACGGGAGCCCCAGGAAGACCAACAACGCGATCACGCCCACCGCGATTGGCACGGGGCGACGCATCACGATCATCGCGATCCGGTGCCAGACGCCCTCGCCGACGGGCTTCGGATCGCGTCGCAACAAGCGCAGCGAGTTCACCCTCGGCCCCAGGACCGCGAGAAGTGCCGGCAGGCTGACGACGGCGACGAACCCGGCCAGGAGCGCGACCCCGATACCGGCGTAGGCGAACGACCGCAGGAAGGCGAGGGGGAACACGAGCAGGGCGGCGAGGGCGACCGCGACGGTGAGCGAGCTGAACGACACGGTCTTCCCGGCGGTCTGCACGGTGCGCACGACGGCGTCGTGTGGTGCCAGCCCGTTGTGCAGTTCCTCCCGGTACCGGGACACGATGAACAGGCTGTAATCGATGGCGAGCCCGAGCCCCAGGCCCGTCGTGAGGTTGAGGGCGAAGATCGACACCTCGGTGAGCGAAGAGACGATCAAGAGCACGAGGAACGTGCCGACGATGGCGATCGCCCCGACGACGAGGGGCAGCCCGGCGGCGACGAGGCTGCCGAACACGAGGATCATCAGTAGCAGCGTGATGGGGAAGGCGATGAGCTCGGCGCGCAGGAGGTCCGACTCCACCTGCTTGTTCACCTGCCGGAACACCTCGGCGAACCCGCCCACGCGCACGGTGATCGGTCCGGAGTCGCGCCCGTACCTCGGCGACAACACGCGGGCCGCTTCCTGGACCTGATCTTCGCTGCCGCGCAGCGAGACGAGCACGAGCGCTTGGCGTCCGTCCTTGCTGCGCAGGGGCGGGGGACTTCCCAGGCTCCAGTAGGAGACGGCGCGGGCGACCCTCTTGTCTGCCGCCAGCTTGCCCGTCAGCGCCTCGGCTGCGGCGCCGACGGCGGGGTCGTCCACCGAACCGGTGCGCGCCGTGACGAGGAACACGAGGTCCGGCTGTTCCTTCCCGAACTCGTGCTTGATCTGGTCCGCCGCCCGCGACGACTCCGACGACGGGTCGTCGAAGCCGCCGCTGCTCAAACGGGAGGCGACGCCGCCCCCGAGGCCGGCGGCGACGAGAAAGAAGACGGCCGTGGCCACGAGCACGGACTTGCGACGGGCAACCGAGAAACGGCCGATGCGTGCGAGCACAGCGGCTCCGGGGCGGGATGAGTTATCAGTGATAAGTCAACGTCATCATGTGCCCGCCGGCGGCTCTTGCCTAGATGACGTGGGTCACGTCCTCGAGGGCGCGGCCAAATCGTCAGCCCTTCACGTACGACAGCTTCTCGACCACCTTGTCGTCACGGACGCGGAAGACGTCGACGCCACGCACGTGCCCGTCACCCCAGTCGTAGCGCCACCGCTGCACGTATCGGTCGCCGGCCACGAACGAATCCTCGGCGGTGAACTGCGCGTCGGCGTCGTCGAAGATCGGCTTCCACGCCGCGCGCGCAGCGCCCTGTCCCTGGTGGCGTTCCCCGTCCGGCGCGGGGCCGGTGCCCTCGAACACGACGTCGTCCGCGCACAAGGCGAGGGTGGCGTCGAGGTCGTGGGCGCCCCACGCCTCGTTGAAGCGAGTGATGAGGTCGCTGGTCTCGGCGTCGGTCATGACGCCACCGTATGTATCAGCTGGTGTCGATGTCGACGAAGAGCGGAGCGTGGTCCGACGGCAGCTTGCCCTTGCGGGCGAAGCGGTCGACGAGAGCCCAGCGGATGCGGTCGACGAGCGGCTCGGTCACGTAGGCGAGGTCGATGCGCATGCCGCGGTGCTCGTGGAAGTCGCCGCGCCGATAGTCCCAGTACGTGAACAGCTTGTCCTGCGGATACCGCGCGCGGAACGCGTCGACGAAACCCCAGTCGCGCAGGCGGGCGACGGCGGCGCGCTCCGGCTCGGTGACGTGTGTGTCACCGATGAACGCCTCCGGCGACCACACGTCGCGATCCTCGGGCGCGACGTTGAAGTCACCCATCATCACGATCGGGTCCGTCGGCTTGTATGTCGCCGCGATCCAGTCGTGAAGACACTCGAGCCACGCCAGCTTGCGCTCGTAGAACTCGCTTCCGACCTTCCGGCCGTTCGGCACGTAGACGCAGATCACGCGGACTCCGCCGCACATGGCCGACAGCAGCCGGGCGTCGCCCTCGTACGGGTCGACCATCTCGGTGCCGTCGAAGCCCGAGGTCACGTCGCTGATGCCGGCGCGGGACAGGATGGCGACCCCGTTCCACTGCCCAGGCCCGTGGTGCACCGAGTCGTAGCCGAGCGTCTGGAACGTCAGTTGCGGGAACGAGTCGTCCGAGAGCTTGGTCTCCTGGAGGCAGAGCACGTCCGGATGCGCGTACTGCGCCCACTCCTCGACTCGTGGGAGGCGGGCCTTCAGCGAGTTCACGTTCCAGGTGGCGAAGCGCACGACCTTCGGAACCTACCCGACGTGGTCGCCCATGTAGTCGGGGTTCGCGACCAGGAGTTTCGCTCGCACCGACTCCCGCACGGCGGCGACGACCTCGGAGCGCCGGTCGTCCAGCGACCGGTCCCGGATGCGAGCGGCGAGCTCGACCGTCAGCGTGCGGAGGTCGGCGTCGTGGCCGAGCAGCGCACCGAGCCGGGCGCGCTCGGCGGCGTCGAACTCGGGGCCGAGGCTGACCTCCCGTTCGAGCATCCCGAGCGCGTTGATCGCGACCCGCGTGTGGAACTGGACCCGGCCTTCGACCGTGGTCATGACGTCTCCTTCGAGGAACTCACGGATCGCGACGATGAGCTCGGCGGCCGTCGGTCGGTCCTGCATTACTCGCCTCCGTCGATCAGCTCGAGCAGGTCCCACTCCATCTCGGCCACCCGGCGGCCGAGCGTCGCCAGCTCCACCGATCGGACCGCTCCCTCGAGGTGCGTAAAGGCCTGGATCTCACACATCACGCCCCACTTGAGGGTGCCCAGCGCCTCCCAGTAGCGCAGCTCGACCGGGTCGACGTCCCGACCGCCGGCCGAGCTGTACGCCGCCAGCAGGTCGTCCACGACGCCGAAGCCTCCGACGCGCCGGTCGGTCAGACCGAACCGCCACGACTTCACGCACAGCCAACCGAGGTCCTCGACCGGATCGCCGAGGTGCGCGAGCTCCCAGTCGAGCACGGCGCGGATACCGTCCGGCCCGACGACGAGGTTCCCGTTGCGGAAGTCGCCGTGAACGAGCGCGGGGCGCGCCGGGTCGGACGGCGCCTTCTCCGTGAGCCAGCGGAACCCGAGCTCGAACGCGGGGTGGGCTTCGCCGAACCCATCGAGATAGTTGCGGTAGAGCTCGATCTGCTCACGCGCCCCCTGCACGGGGAGCGCGGGGAGCTGTGCCGGATCGAGGGCGTGGATGCGCGCCGCCTGCTCGCCGCACTGGTAGGCGAGCTTCGGCCGGGCGGCGGCGTATGTGTCGTCACGCAGGATGCGACGAGGGATCGTCTCGCCTTCGATCCGTTCCATCACGAAGCCCGAGCCGAGGCCGTCGTCGGGATCAAGGAGGAACCACACCCGTGGCGTCGCCACGCCACCGGCGTGAGCGGCCTCGAGGAGGGCGAACTCCACCGACCGGTCTGACAGCCCGATCGCGGGGCCGGGATCGCGGCGCAGCACCAGCCCGTGACGGGTGCCGTCGGTGGCAACGGCATCGAACGACCACGTCTCGCGGGACGCTCCGCCCGACAGGCGCCGCACGCCTTCGATCGCGACCGCCTGGCCGAGATACCGGGCGACTGCGGCCGCAAGGTACTCGGTGTCGACGCGTGCGGGCACGGCGCGGAACGGTAGCCCGACGCCGGTTAGATTCCCGCCGTGCGTCGAGGGCGGGGTGCGCTGCTTTGGGTTCTTGCGGGTATGGCCGGCGTCGGCCTGGCGTCGGTATCAACGGCGTCCGCCCGGCCGGCACAGTTCGGGCCAGAGCAGATCCGCAACTACGTGGTCGACATTCGCATCGAGGCCACGGGACTGGTCCGGGTGCACGAGACGATCGACTACGACTTCGGCGTCGTCCCGAGGCACGGCATCTTCCGTGACGTTCCCGTGCGGTTCGAGTACCCACCGAAGGCGAACCACGACCGCGTGTACCCACTCACCGTGGAGTCGGTTCGGGCATCGGAAGGAACGCCGGCGCAGTACACCATCGAGAGCGGCGACGTCGACGGCATCGGCCTGAAGAAAATCAAGATCGGCGATCCCGACCGCACGATCAGCGGCCAGCACACCTACGACATCACGTACACGCTGCGCGGTGTCCTCAACGGGTTTCCGGACCACGACGAGTTGAACCTCAACGCGATCGGCCCCGGATGGACGGTCGATCCAGCGGGCGAGCGTCACCGTCGAGGCACCGGCGGACATCACGCAGGTCGCGTGCTTCAGCGGCCCGCTCCGGTCGACCCTCCCGTGCGGGAGCGCCACCAGCAGCGGCACGACGGCGACGTTCGCACAGAGCACCATCCCGCCCGGCGGCGCCCTGACGGTGGTCGTCGGCATGCCGAAGGGCGCCGTGCCACCCCCGAGGCCGATCCTCGAGGAGCGGTTCAACCTCGGCACCGCCTTCTCCGTCACACCCGTGACGGCCGGGCTGGGCGGGGCGCTGCTGG
>Ga0126379_10003036_pt1 | contig 10787 bp, 10 predicted proteins | sample PanSoiMetPlot_24_FD_92640 | JGI IMG/M metagenome (GOLD analysis project Ga0126379, IMG submission 92640) | Tropical forest soil microbial communities from Panama - MetaG Plot_24 | ecosystem: Environmental > Terrestrial > Soil > Tropical forest > Bulk soil | place: Panama | collected 2016-02-17
CAGGAGGAAGTAGCCTCCGTACTGAATGGTGGGTACGGTGATGAGAATGATACCGGACATCAGTCGAGCTTCGCGGGTCATATGAACTCCTTTCTGTAACTGCTGTTTCGGGTTGGATGCCTTTTGACGGGTGTTTACGTATCGAGGGCATTTCCGGTTTTGCAAATGCCGCGCCTGCCTCGTAAAGGCTGAATCCTGATTTCACTAACAGGTCGAACGCATCAGCATCGGCAAGAGACTTGCAGGCGCGTGGGCATACACCCGATGCTCCTTGGTATTGCTGGTAATGTCCAGGCATGGATGCCAGGGCTGTTCACCGCGATGGAATTGGTCTGAAGTCCCTTGCAACCTGTGATCCCGTCCGTCGGCTGCTAATTGACGCTATCGTAGCCTTGGCAAGCTTGTACCTCCCGTAACATGGGCTGCCAATAGAAGCAATTTTTGGTGGTATGTCTCGCCTGAGAGACGTCCTTATAAGAAACTGAGATGTAGAGGACCGCATAGGTCTGGTTGCGATACAAAGCGGCAACTGCGGGGAGAGGAATCCGAAATTCTATTGGTATCTTGTGGACCGCGCCAGGAAAAAGAATTCCGGCCGAGCGCTGTACCCGACTGGATTCGTCGTTCACTGGGCGTATTTGCGGGGAATCCTGCAGCAGCACGAACGCTGAGACGTTAACATCCAAAGCGGGGACCTTGCCGGAATTTTGGAGTGAAATGCTGAAGGCACCCCCGGTGGCCGTGAGTGGTTGTGGAACGACCTCGGCAACCCCCACCCAAGACCGTTGCTCCAACTGCTTGCTCTCCTGGCTAGCACGCGCTTGCTCTATTGAGGTCTGTAATTGCTGGCCCAGAATCCACACTTGCTTGCGGAGTTGCAAGCCCAGGTACAACACTGTTACCGCGATCATGACCGTACCGACCGCTATGATCGTGTTCGCAATTGATAAACCGGTGGGGTATTTCAGCTCAGGGCGTTCACTGGCAGCAGAAAATTTGAAGTCGTTAGCGGAGGGCTGAGGTCGGGCACCAGCGGAGTCACGCCCCGCTGCAGGCGGGGTTTCGGGTGCAGGTTCGGCCCCAATCGTATCGTATATTGGGTCAAACGGGAGCCCGCGGCCTTGCGCCTCAGTGCTTCGTTCGGAGACCTGGTGAGTTACGCCTTCCGCCATTGTCCGTGCGGCAAAATATCGATAAGATTACGCCTTTGGAAGGTGGCTTGCCACCGATATAGTTTTCTCCACCAGTGGTCCGGAGGAGAATAGCGAGAAACAACGCTCCTTTTCCCGCAATTCGGTGAATCCGAGTGCTGAAGCATCTTAGCACAGCAGACGTTGGATCGGGACCGTGACAGACGCGACGAATAGGCTTTGTGTCTGCAAGCAGTACAAGGACGAGCAACATTTCCTATGCCATCATGACTGCAACGAGCCAAAACCTTTCAGATTCGGATGCCTGGACTGCCAAGAAGAGTAGCTCTCTTCAAGGCGGCTACGACAATTTCCCATTATCGGTGATTCTCGTTGACCCTGAAACAGCTGAACTGATTGAGGCTGACTGGAGTCTCTGTATCCGCCTGCAGCGCTCGCCAAGAGAGCTAATCCACCACAGTTTGCTGCAAATCCATCCCGAACTGGGCCCGCCAGTGGTCAAAGAGCTATACCAGCAACTACAGATTCGTAACACGATCAAGTTTTATGCCAAGCAAAACATCAGAGGCGGCGAGACGCTGGATGTTTTCGTCACGGCCACCTTGGTCGTGCGTGCTGGGCGGACACTCATGCAACTGGTTACGGTTGACGTAACCGCGCGCCATCGTGCGGAACGTGCGCTACGAGAGGCCGAGAAGCGTTTCCGGGGCATTTTTGACCAGTCCGCGGTGGGAATAGCCCATGTGGCGGTTGACGGCACATATTTGCGGGTCAACCGAAAATATCGGCAGATTCTTCGCTACTCCGAAGAAGAGTTGCACCACATGAGTTTGGCAAATATCTCTCACCCAACCGACATAGACGCCGACTGGGCACAGGCAAAAGCTCTCTTGGAGGGAGCGATCCCTTCCTATTCAATCGAGAAACGCTTGATCCGCAACGGTGGAGGCGTAATTTGGGCGAACCTTACTATGTCGCTGGTTCGAAGTGAGTCTGGAGAACCAGACTATTTCATTTCCGTGATCGAAGATATTTCGGCCCGTAAACACGCCGAATCCGAACGCGACGAACTGCTGCGCAATTTGGAAATCCAGGTCAAGCAGCGCACGGCAGAGTTGGAGCGGCTTTCTTTGACCGATGGGCTGACCGGAATCCCAAACAGGCGGCATTTTGACAAAGCACTGGCGGCGGAATGGGCACGTTCGGCTCGTTCAAAGCGCAACTTGTCGCTAATACTCATCGATATCGACGATTTCAAGGTCCTGAACGATTCGTTTGGTCATGTGCAAGGAGATAATGCCATTAAGGCAGTCGCCAGCGCCGTGCAACACGTAGCGTTACGGTCCTCGGACTTGGGGGCGCGTTATGGCGGTGATGAATTTGCCGTATTGTTGCCTGAAACCGAGGTCACAGGTGCGCAACGCCTAGCGGGAAGGCTCAAAGACTTCCTCTGTAATACTTCATTGAGCAGCCCTATCGACGCGACACAGTTGAAAATAACGGTTAGCCAAGGCATAGCTTGCATTGCAGGATCGTCGCAGAAGTCCGCAACAACTCTACTGCTTGCCGCCGACAGGGCCCTGTATACAGCCAAGAAACAGGGCCGCGGCTACATTTCGACCGCTTCGGCAGTTTGACCTCAGTGGCCACACTTCATCCAGAGAATTCACCGCGCACACATACATTACGCGACCAGATGTAACGAGTTGACGCCTGCGATGGTGTTGCCCTGCCACTCCGCGATTGCGTGACGTTTGCCACACAGTAAGCGTCCTAGGTCGCGAAGATGCCGACCGAGGTCTTGCGGACACTGTCGAACGGTTAGAGCTGAAATCCCCGCCCGACGGCGCTGGATATCTGTTGTACCCAAGCAGCCCGCGAGCCGCAGATAGTCGTACCCGCCCGCCGCTCTCGCCATCCGCTCCCGAACACGCTTGTTAGCTGATCGGGTTAACGTGTAACTATCGTGGCAGTGAAGGATTAACCGCACATTGATCGGTTCAATCGTTATTCAAGCGAGATGGGGATACAGAGTCCGCAGTCATTTACTCGGCAGTTAATGGGTGGGCTGAGCGCACGCGCGGGCGGCGCGCAAGCGAATTCGAGCGCAATCACGTGCGCGTGCGGCGTGCGGGTGCCGCTTGGCGAGCGTGATTGCCACTGAGCAAGACTCGGCGTGCGTTATCACCAACCGAAGTAATCACCATAACCCGTGTCCGCCCTTCTGCAGCACTACCGCACACTCCCTTCGATAGAATCGTGTCCCTAGGAACATCGCCGGCTTCCAATCCAACTGCATCCCGCTTCGCGTGTATTCGATCAACTCCCAAATATCTTCTTTAATCCATGTGTGGTAATGGATGCTGTAGTCCATTGCCATCAGCCGTTCGACCTCTCGTTCGCATTCTTCTGAGCCCCGTGGCAGATTCAGGACGTTTTCCGCCCAATCCTGATAGTGAGCTCGTTTGTCGAAACTGCCGGGATTCGAATACTCGGCAACCAAATGCTCGAGCGGCGTGCGCTCTCGCTTGATGTCGAAGGTATACCGCTTATCCGGAATCTTGAGCAATAGCACGCCGGCGGGCGCCAAAACGTTATACCAATGGTGCAGGACTGCCAGCGGATTTGGCATGTGCTCGATCAGGTGGCTGGCGACTATGAAATGCAGGCTGCTATCCGCGAAGGGTAGGCGTGCCGCATCGGCGACGACGTCCGGCAGGACGTAATGAGGTCCGGCTTCCCTGTAGTGGTGCTCCAGGTAATCAGCCTTTCCCCGGTCCACGTACCAGACCTTTGCGCTTCGAGAAACTGGAAATTTCTTCCACAGTGCTCCAATCTCCACGCCTCTTCCGCTGAGATAGCGTGCGATCACCCTGTTCTCGATCCAGCGAAGAGGCGCGCCCTTACCCATGGGGCCATTATTGTATGCGATCCTTGTTAGATGGATCAGGTGTGGATGTATGACTTACATGGTGATCTCAGTTTTCTCAAGCTCCAAATTGGGACAACTGCAAAATTGTCAGATATTGCCTAATTACTTATGGCCTGACCTGATATCCCGCTGACGGCCGGCGGTCAGAAGAAGTTGGCAAGTTACGGTTTCACCAGGGGCGAGGTCGGTGGCCACTTCTTTCCTATCCTTGGCAAATGTGGGATTCATGCGAGCGGAGCTGTCTACTGTCTGATGTGCCACGGGACGAAACTGTGCAGTGTGCGAAAAACGGCTTTTACGGCAGCTTGCGGAGACGGTTCCGGCGGGCAATTTACGGATCGTGCGCAGCCGCCCGAGAAACGAGCGAGTATTAACTCCATGGTTACTATCAAAGGCGGTTTCCGATCGCTGTAGCAGTTTTCCCGTTGGTATAGCCTTCCCCCGGCAAAACGGGCGGAGCGAACCATCAACGAATAACAGAAAAAAGACGCTGACAGCGGCAGTGCTCGGTGTATAGTTTTGGCCACCTGCAACCGCAGCGCGAATCCCAGCGAGACACCTCAGCCGAAGAGTCGCTGGAAACTGCGATAGAAGCATTAGCACCTCGTCTATTCCACAAAAACTCTTGCCACTGACAATTGGAGGAGCTTGTGATGGTTGACATCTACATTCAAATTGACGGTATCAAAGGGGAGAGCACCGACAAGGACCACAAAGACTGGATCGAAGTACTCTCGGTGGGTCAGTCCATCTCGCAGTCGGCTTCGTCCACCGCTGGGGGCGGAGGCACGATGCGCAGTCAGCATGAACCATTCACCATTACCAAGCATATTGATCTAGCATCGCCAAAGCTCTATGAGGCATGCTCGAGCGGAAAGCATATTAAGAGTGTGACGATCGAGATGATGCGCACATCCGGCGACAAAAGGGATAAGTATATGGTCGTAGGGCTGAAAGAGGTAATCATCTCGCAGGTTGCAACATCAGGTAGCGGCGAGAATCTCACCGACTCGGTCAGCCTCAACTACGGCACGATCAACTGGACTTACACGCAACCTGAACGAGCGGATGGGAGTAAGGGTGGTAACACTACAGGCGGCTGGAACCTGGCCGGGAATAAAGCGGCGTAACTCGCCAACGCCTGGAAGAACGGTGACTGGGAGCAAAACAGTTACCTCATCACAATTCTCCGCACGTGCCCCTGCTGGACCGTCACCGTGAAGTTCCGGTTTGACGTATCGCCGGGAGGCATGTTGCGAGCATTTAGGATCCTACCCAGATTCAGGTCGATGTGAGACTGGCCATCCGCACTTACTCGCTAGCGATTATCCGCTCGCGAACGCGCACGGTTCCACGCCCAGGCTGAGCGCCCGCACGCCCTCGATTTCGTTCGCACTCCGCTCGGAGAAGCAGACATCACCGCGCGCGTTCGAGTTGGACGTCGCGTGTGCACGCCCTCAGCGCACACACAGCAGCAACCTGCAGGTTCTCTGCTCAAAGTGCAATCGCTCCAAGCGGCACCAAGGCGATACCGACTTTCGCATCGTGGTATCGAAAGATCGCGTTGAAGGATGCTGGCTCTGTGACACCTCTATTTCAATCGCGCTCGATCGCGGAGAACGGTTCCGTGCGAGGGCAACAGAGAACACAGATTTCGAGAAGAACGTTTATAGAGCATCCTAGCGCGTCGTTTTCTAGCGAAATACACCTCACTCGAGTTTTTCAACAGCCACGGCTGTTATCGTCAACGACGGAATGGTAGTTTTGTGGCCGCAAACTCCCTGTCATAGAGTAAACTGCAACGCCCTGTACACTTTTGACATCCAATTCACCCACGCTAGCGGCAGCCAATTTCGCCATTTCATCTTGTTTCGGCAGAAATGGATTGAGGACTACTGACGGCAGTCGTTTTAACACAACGAGGACCGCTCCCGTGAGCAGCTAAAAAAGGAGGCTGAATGCCTTTCCAAACGTTTGCCTTGCTCGACACATTGAACCACGTCGAAGTCACCGGCCACCAGCAATGCGGTTCAGTGGAAGTCTTTCATTTGCGCTGGCCCGCTGGTGACCCTCTAACCTACAGCACGCTGGACGAAGCACTCGAGGCCCACTGGATTGAAGTGGTGGAATCTACAGAAGCCGGGCAGGTGTCCCGCATCAAGATCATCAATCGATCAACGCAAATGGTGTTCCTGATGGCGGGTGAACAACTCGTCGGTTGCAAACAGAATAGGGTGATGAACTCTAGCATCATGGTTCCTCCTCGCGCTGAGATGGCGCTTCCGGTGACGTGCGTCGAACGTGGTCGTTGGGGGTACAGCAGCTCAGCATTTTCGAGCGCGCGCACCTCGTCGCACTATGCTCTTCGAGCCATGATGACGAGGCAGGCTTCACAAAGCTATCGCTCTGCAGGTGTACCGATGTCTGACCAGAAGAAAGTTTGGGGCGAGGTATCGCGGAAGCTGGGCGCCATGGGTTCACCTTCTGCCTCAGATGCGATGCAGGATGTATATCGCAATTACGACCTGAAATTGAGGGAACTGGAAGAGAAGCTCCCGGCACCGTCTGACTGCAACGGCGCTGTTTTCAGTATCGCAGGCAGTATTGTGGGTACTGACTTTTTTGACAATGCGGATACACTGCGCAAACTCTGGCCGAAGCTCATTAGAAGCTGCAGCATCGACGCGCTGGAGCGGCCAGCAAGGAATGAAAGATCAACCTCGGTTCATGAGATTTCGAGTTGGCTGGAAGCTAGTGCGAGTGCTACACAAGAGTCATTCCCATCACCCGGAATGGGGCTGGACGTAAGAATTGAGGGTAAAGACGTACTCGGCGCCAGTTTGGTCATAGATGACCATCCGGTTCACATGGAACTGTTTCGTCGCACTTAGGATGCACGCGAGCGCCCGCACGCCGATGCCGCTTACGTTCCCACGTCTGTTACCGGTAACGCTCCCGTCCTCGATCACTTGAGCTACGCCGACACCGAATTGCGCTCAAGCATCCGTCAACGTCTACGTTTGGGTTAGCGACACGGCCCAACCAATGTGTACCAAACAGTTACTAGGCAGTTTTGCAATTCCCCGTCTCCTATCCCGGATGCCTCTGTTCCCGGATGCCTCTTGACAGGGGTATGCTTCGGCGCTATCTTAGGCGAACAAAAAGCGAAAACTAGGTGCGCAATGTCCGCCTTACTGATCCACATCGAAGAATCCTCACTCCACGAAGCGCAACCGCAGCGTTTTGCCGGGGGCCCGCCAGCGGCCCCCTCACTAAGCGGCATCGCAAGGCTGGCAGCTGAGGGGGAGTCGCTTCGGCAGGGACATGATGTCGAGTACTTCACCCTGCCGGCGCGAAGCCTTCTGAACCGCTGCGTCTCAAAGCGCAAGCTACCGTTTACATGGACGATCAATCCGTATCGTGGTTGCGAGTTTGCCTGCAAATACTGTTATGCGCGCTACACGCACGAGTTCATGGAGATGCGCGATGGCGTGGATTTTGAGCGCAAGATCTATGTGAAGCAACAGACCGCATGGCTCTTGCGGCAGGAATTGGGTAAGGTCAAGCCCGGCGAGGAAATCGCGATAGGAACAGCAACCGATCCGTATCAGCCGGCGGAGCGGCGTTTCGAGATTACGCGCAGCATTTTGCAGGAGATGGCGCAACATCGCGGGCTGGATGTTGGCATTGTCACCAAGTCCGACATGGTGGTGCGCGACATCGATATGCTGCGCGAGGTGGCGAAGCACAATTCCCTGTTCGTAAACCTGACTATCACAACGCTGAACGTGAAACTGGCGCGAATTCTGGAGCCGCGAGCGCCACGGCCGGACCTGCGACTGAATGCGGTAACGACGCTAACCCAGGCGGGGCTAAATGCGGGCGTGATATGCGCTCCCGTGCTGCCAGGGATTACCGATTCGCCGGCGGCTTTGGAGAAGTTGGTGAGGGCGACGAAGGAAGCAGGCGCGAAATATATCTATGCCAATGCGTTATTTTTGAAGCCGTGTTCGGCGAGTGTGTTTCTACCGTTTCTGGAAAAGGAGTTTCCGCACTTGGTGCCCGAATATCGTAAACGATTCGCCGAGCGGGCATTTGTGAGCAAAGCGTATGCGAAGCGGTTGTCGGAGTTAATGGCGGCGCTTCGCAAGAAACATGGGATTAAGAGAGACGTAGTGGACCGGAAGGCGGTTTCCTCAGAGTATCGGGCCGAGGATGTGCAGATGGCGCTGTTCGGGTGAGAAACGCCGTCTTCGCTCCCGGCTTGTTGTAACAAGGGATTCACCACAGCGAACACTGAGAACACAGAGGGAAAGGTAATTAGTAATTTGATTGTGTGGGGTGCGGAGGTCAGCAGTGCTTATCCGAAGAACCGCATGAGGCCACGGGCGGGGAGGTCGGGGACGAGGAACTTCGACGCTGCACCTTTCGCTGCGGCAAGGGCTTCGGCGGCAGCGTAGCCACTGCGGACGGCACCTTCCATGGTGGCGGGCCAGCCGGTTGAGGTCCAGTCTCCAGCGAGAAGGAGGCGGGGCAAAGGTGTGGTATGACCGGCGCGGTAAATGTCGCTGCCAGGTGCAGGGGAAAACGTCGCGTGGACTTCTTTCACGACGGTCGCCTTCGTTAGTTTCGCCTGGCGGACGGCGGGAAAGAATTCGGCGAGTTCGCGGAGGGCAAGGTCGATGATCTCCTGACGCGGCTTGTCCATCAGAGCTTTCGAGGCGCTCACGACGAGTTCCAAATAGCTGCCGTTGTCGGCGGATTGGCGACGGGTGCGCAGGATTTTTGATTTCTGGAACATCCACTGGATAGAGCGCTCGAGGAGCACAGCATGCTCCAGGGGCGTAATTTCGCGGTCGAACCAGAGGTGGATACCGGTGATCGGCACCGGGGTGAAGTGCGCCGCTTGGCGGTGCAAGGGACCGAATTCAGCCGTGTCGGGCAGGAGCTTTTCTATGGTGGAAAATGACGCGGCCAAGACGACGAAGTCGAAGTGGAATTGCTCGCCGCCGACGGAAAGCTGAATGCCTTCTTCTTTACCGCTAATCGAGTCAACCGAGGCACGGTAGTACACCTTGCCGCTACGCGCCTCAATGTAGGAGGCGGCAACTCCATAGAGCTGCGACAACGGGACGGAGGGAAGGCCGATGCGACCGGCCTCTGCGGATTTTAGGAACGAGTCGCGGAAGACGAGCGCGGCGTAGCGTAGCGAGACGCAGTCGAGATCGTCATTGAGGGCGCTGATGAGCACCGGAGCCCAGAAGCGCTCGATGGCTTGCTTGGTTTGGCCATGGCGTCGCAGCCAGGAGAGAAAATCTTCGTTGCTGTCGGGCGGAAGCGTGGGCATGAGCGCGAGAAGGGCGCGTGAGATTGCAAACTTGTCTTTCAGATCGAGCATCGACGATGCCAGGAATGAAACGGTGGAGTGAAACGGAGCCGGAAACGTGCCCGGTTTGAGGACTGAGGATTTGCCGCCCGGCAGAATGAATGTGATCTCGTCGTACCAGCGGATCTGGCTTTCCACGCCGAGGCGTTTGTAGAAGTCGATGAGGTTGGTGCAGCAGCCGAGCAGGACATGCTGGCAGTTGTCCACGACTTCGCCGGTGGCGGGGAGTTCGTAGGAAGAGGCTCGGCCTCCGAGATAGGGGCGCCGCTCAAACAGTTCGACGTGGTAGCCGGCGTCGGCCAGGGCACAAGCGGCGGAAAGGCCGGCGAGGCCGCCGCCGATGATGGCGACGGTGGGGCTCTGTTGGGGAACGACGATCATGTGAGGCGGCGAAGAAATCCTTTTGCCAGGATGCTTAGTTTTTCCGCCGTGCTGAGTTGCACGCGTGAGGAGAAGACATCATAGCCGCGCTGCGCGATGCGGTCGAGGAGACGGCGGTACACGGTGACCATGGTCCACAGGGCAGGCTGGCTGTCGTCGTCGATCAGCGGTAGCAGCTCGTCGGCGGCGCCGTAGAGCTCACGCGCGCGCGCGGCTTCGAACTCCAGTATGGGACGAAACAGTGCAGCTGCATTTCCGTTCGTCAGGGCTTTCACCTCGACACCGAAACGGTTGAGGTCCTCGGTCGGTAAGTAGACCCGTCCGAGATCGCTGTCTTCCTTCACATCGCGAATGATATTGGTGAGCTGAAAGGCTACGCCGGTCTGTTCGGCGAGTTTTTCGGCGCGGGGATCACGATAGCCGAAGATGCGAATGCAGACCAGCCCGACGACCGCGGCGACGTGGTAACAGTAATCATAAAGCTGCTCGAAGGTGTCGTAGTGCAGGCGGATGCCCTTTTCGCAGGCGGCCGAATCGGGCAAGTCCATAGCGGTGCCGCGGACAAGCTTTTCCAGCAGCTCGATCGGGATGTTGAAGCTCTTCTGGGTATCGGCAAGGGCCATGAAGACGGGATCGTCGGTGCGCTCGCCGGTGACGACGCGGCGAAGGCCTTGCATCCAAGCTGCCAGTTTTTCGCGACGCTGGTCGGCGGGTATCGAGGGGTCATCGGAGATGTCATCGGCTTGACGCATGAAGGCGTAGACGGCCGAGAGCGCATTACGCTTGCGTGCGGGGAGAACCAGGAAACCGTAGTAGAAGTTCTTGGCCGCGCTTCGCGCAATGTGTCGGCAAACGCCGTAGGCAGCCCGCAATTGCAGCGGGTGCTCGCTCACAGCAGGCGTCCCAGGGCGGCGCGGGCCAGCAGCAGGACTTTACG
>Ga0126379_10003037_pt1 | contig 10786 bp, 13 predicted proteins | sample PanSoiMetPlot_24_FD_92640 | JGI IMG/M metagenome (GOLD analysis project Ga0126379, IMG submission 92640) | Tropical forest soil microbial communities from Panama - MetaG Plot_24 | ecosystem: Environmental > Terrestrial > Soil > Tropical forest > Bulk soil | place: Panama | collected 2016-02-17
GAAATCCGTTTGCCGGACCCACTTGCTGTTGTTCTTGTTGAAGATAAAACAAGTTCATTAGAAGACTGAAATTCATGGAAAAAGCGAAGAATCCGTGGAGTGTGCTGGTAGCGGTCGAGGATGTTCCGGAAACCGGCCTGCATATTGAGTTGGACGCGCCGGAGGCGGCTCGGACGGAGCTGGCCGCTGTGGGCGGATTGCGGGAGTTGCCCCGGCTCTCCGCGGTTTTCGATCTGGCACGTCGGGGCGCAGGCGTACGCGTGACCGGCCAGGTCAATGCGCGGGTTGGCCAAACTTGTGTTGTTACGCTGGAGCCGATCGAGAGCGACATCGAGGAACCGGTCGATCTCATATTCGCCCCGGCGCCCGCCGAACCGGGGCAGACGCCACACGAACGGACGGCAAGTGATGAGGAGCCGCCGGAACCTCTCGTCGGCGGCCAACTGGACCTGGGCGCCGTCGCGACAGAATTCCTGTTGCTCGGAATTGATCCGTATCCACGAAAGACCGGCGCAGAATTTACACCGCTCAAGTCCGGCGATGACGGTGCACGCCCATTTGCAGCACTGGAAGCGCTAAGAAAGCGCTTCGTTGGCAACTAGCCGGACAGCAGCGGGCAGGGATGGGCGGGATGGACAATCGGCTTGTTTGCGGCGGACGAGCCGTTAAGGTCGCCGTGTACCGGTCTCCGCCGGTGCCCCAGTCAAGGCCGCCAAGAGCGATCCATGCCGGATAAGGTTCGCATCGCGCTTGATGCTATGGGCGGCGACCATGGCGCGGTGGTGATTTTGCCGGGCGCCGACGTTTCACTGACGCGTCATCCCGACATCGAATATCTGATGTTCGGAAATAGCGCCGTCGTCGAACCCATTCTTGATGGGCTGCCGCGTCTCAAAGCCAAGTCAAAACTTATCCACACGGACGTGGCGATCCGGATGGACGACAAGCCAAGTCAGGCTCTGCGTTACGGACGCTGGAAGTCCTCCATGTGGCTCGCGATCGACGCGGTAAAAAAAGGCGAGGCTGACGTCGCGGTATCCGCCGGCAACACGGGCGCGCTGATGGCGATGGCGCGTTTTAATCTCAAGATGATCGAAGGGATCGAGCGGCCGGCGATTGCCGCGCTGTGGCCGACTCTCAAAGGCGAATCCGTCGTGCTGGATGTCGGTGCTGCAATCGGTGCGAATGAAGAGCATTTGGTCAATCTCGCCGCCATGGGCAGCGCCATGGCGCGCATTCTGTTTGATATCGAACGGCCGACGGTTGGCTTGCTCAACATCGGAGTCGAAGAGGTTAAGGGACTCGAACAGGTGCGCGAAGCCGGCCGCATTCTGCGCGAAGGGCGCTTTCCACATTTCGACTACCACGGGTTTGTTGAGGGCGACGATATCGGCAAGGGCGCTGTCGACGTGGTTGTGACCGAGGGCTTTGCCGGAAACATCGCACTCAAAACGGCCGAAGGTACCGCGCATCAGCTTGCATCCTATCTACGCGCGGCCATGAACCGCACCTGGGCGGCACGCCTTGGTTATTTGCTCGCGCGACAAGCCTTCCACACACTGCGCGAAAAGATGGACCCGCGTAAATCGAACGGTGGTGTCTTCCTCGGCCTCAACGGCGTTGTGATCAAAAGCCATGGCGGCGCCGACGCCGAAGGTACGGCGGCCGCCATCGATATGGGTTACGACATGGTGCGCTACGATCTGCTTGCGAAGATTGGCCAATCGATGGCGCGTGATCTGCAAGCGGGAACAACCGCGCGAATGGCTAGCGGAGCCGGTTCGTGACCGTGTTGCGTTCGATCGTACTCGGCTGCGGCAGCTATCTTCCAACGCGCATCATCAGCAACGATGAACTGGCGCGTTCGGTCGCGACGACTGACGAATGGATTGTCCAGCGCACCGGGATTCGCGAGCGCCATGTTGCCGCGCCAGGCGAGCTTACGTCCGACCTTGCCCTCCATGCGGCGCGGGCGGCGCTGGCCAATGCGCGTATCGAGGCAAAGTCGATCGACCTTATCGTGTTGGCGACCTCGACGCCCGACCAGACCTTCCCGGCCACGGCTGTCTCGGTGCAGGCCGGGCTCGGCATCACGCATGGAGCGGCGTTTGATCTGCAGGCTGTTTGTTCAGGATTCATCTACGCCCTTCAGGTGACGGATGCACTGTTGCGGGGCGGCAGTTACAGGCGCGCGCTGGTGATCGGAGCGGAAACCTTCTCGCGTATTCTCGACTGGAATGACCGCACGACCTGCGTGCTGTTCGGCGACGGGGCTGGCGCGCTGGTGATTGAGGCGCAGCCGCAATCAGGCACACGAGAGGACCGAGGCATCCTCACAACACACCTGCGCTCAGATGGCCGGCACAAAGCCAAGCTCTATGTGGATGGCGGGCCGTCGTCGACCCAGACCGTGGGCCATCTGCGGATGGAAGGCCGCGAAGTGTTCAAACACGCGGTGGCCATGATTACCGATGTGATAGAGGACGCCTTCAAGGCCACCAGCTATTCGGCTGCCGATATCGATTGGTTTGTCCCCCATCAAGCCAACAAGCGCATCATCGATGGATCCGCCCACAAGCTCGGTATCGCGCCGGAGAAGGTTGTCATCACGGTTGATCGGCACGGGAACACGTCAGCAGCCTCGATTCCGCTGGCCCTTTGCGACGCCGTGGCCGATCGCCGCATAAAACGGGGCAATCTTGTGCTACTGGAAGCTATGGGCGGGGGCTTTACGTGGGGTTCCGCACTGGTCCGATGGTAGGGCTGCGTCAATCACACACCAGGGGGTATCCAATCACATTCTGCAAGGGCCCCGTTGACCGATTCGGATCTTGCTAATATCGTCGATAATTCAGCAGGATACGTTCGCCGGGGGCAGGGCAAGCGATGACAGGAAAAACTGTTACTCGGGCCGACTTGTGCGAGGCGGTCTATCAGAAAGTCGGGCTTTCACGCACGGAATCCGCTGCTTTGGTGGAGTTGGTGCTCAAGGAAATCACTGATTGCCTCGAGCGTGGAGAAACAGTCAAGCTTTCCTCCTTTGGTTCGTTCGTGGTGAGGAAGAAGGGCCAGCGCATCGGGCGAAACCCAAAAACCGGCAAGGAAGTGCCAATTTCGCCTCGGCGCGTTATGGTGTTCAAACCTTCGGCAATCCTCAAGCAACGGATCAACAACGGGGCTGGCGAACAAGCCTAAGCCGTTTTCGTTGTAGCGTAATCGCGTTAGTCTATAACCCAGGAGTGGGCCGCTTTGGACAGCAAGGCGCCAGACGCATTTCGCACCATCAGTGAAGTGGCGGATGAGCTTGATCTGCCGCAGCACGTGCTGCGCTTTTGGGAAAGCCGCTTCCACGAGATCAAGCCGATGAAACGCGGCGGGGGCCGACGGTACTATCGTCCCGATGACATCGATCTGCTGCGCGGGATCCGTCACCTGCTGTATGGCGAGGGCTACACCATTCGCGGGGTGCAGCGCATATTGCGCGAGCAAGGGCCGAAATTTGTTCAAGTTGTTTGGCAGGAAGGCGCGCCGCAACCTCCGCACGGCGTGATCGAGGAAGAAGAAGTGATCGCCGAAGAGCGTGCGTTGGTAGAAAGCGCCTTGCCAGATGAACCGCAAGGCCTGCGCGAGCGGCTATCGTCGTTGATCGGTCGCGATCTTGCAGACCGCCAAAACGACGCGGGACGTGTCGAGCCGCCGCTGACCAGCGCGCCGGCGCCCCAGATCGACCCGACCGACCGCGCGATTCACGAAGTCGCCACGTCCGAACAGTCCAACCCAACGCAGGAATCTTTAACCCAGGGCCAGCCCCTTGGGCGTGAGGATTTGCGTAAACTGCATGCTGCGTTGCATGAGCTTGCCGAGTGCCGCAAGCTTATCGATGCGGCGGTCACGCGACACCACTAGCTCGCCTCTGTATCAGCGCCATCTCCATTCGGGCATGGTGCGCCCGTATCTTCAATTCAATATGAGCTTTGCCGGCCCACCCGACGCGATGCTGCAGGAAAGGTCGAATCTGACGCCCGCGCAAGTGCGCGCTGACCTGCCATGCTCACCGCATTCCCGGGAAGCGCAACGACGTGGGTGCGGCGTTATTGATGCGCTTGCGGTGGTCAAGGAACCCGCGAAATAACCGGCAAGCAACCCGGCTGCAGGGCAGGTAGACTGGCCTCTCTTGTTTTTGGATCAAACGCCATGACCGTTTCGGAATCACTCCTTGTTGAGCGGCCTTCAGATGACGTCGTTGTGCTCAAGATTAATCGCCCGCAGGTGCGCAACGCCCTCAATCTCGAAGTGCGTGTACGATTGGCAGACGAAATCACACGATGTGGTACCGACATTGGTGTGCGCTGCGTCATCGTGACCGGCTCTGATACGGCCTTTGCCGCGGGCGCCGACATCGGCGAGATGGCCGAAGCGGGTCCCGTCGAGGTGATGTCGCGTAACGTGCAGAAATATTGGCGCGCCATCACGGATTGCCCGAAGCCGATTATTGCCGCGATTGAGGGATTCGCTCTTGGCGGCGGCCTCGAGCTCGCCTTGTGCGCGGATATTATCGTCGCGGGCGAGGCGGCGAAGCTGGGCCTGCCCGAGGTGAAGGTCGGGATTCTTCCGGGCGGCGGCGGGACACAGAAACTTGCGCGCCTCATCGGACGCCATCGTGCGATGTTGCTGATGATGACCGGCCGGATGTTTGGAGCGGCCGAAGCGTTCAGTATGGGCGTGATCAGTGAAATTGCGCCTACCGGCCAGGCCCTCGCGCGCGCACTTGAGATCGCGAACGAAATTGCTGCCATGCCTCCGATTTCCGTGATGCAAATCAAGGAAATCGTCAATGCCGGATTGAATGCACCTCTCGAAACCGCGCTCATGCTGGAGCGCAAGGCATTCCAGTTACAATTCGCCACCCGCGATCAAAAAGAAGGCATGCGCGCCTTCATGGAAAAGAGAAAGCCGAAGTTCGAGGGGAAATAACGCGTGGTGGATCTGTCGAAACCTGACTTGCTCGTTGCGGTGATCGGCGCCGGTACCATGGGCCGTGGCATCGCGCAGGTTTGCGCTCAGGCCGGCCTGACCTGCCTGCTGTTCGATTCGCGTAAGGGTGCGGTAAGCGAGGCAATCGATACGATCGACAAGACAATGGAAGGTCTGGTGTTGAAAGGTCGCGTGGAGGCTCAGACCAGGCAAAACGTGCTCGGGCACATACGACCAATCAGTTCTATCGATGAAACCAAAGGTGCCGGCATCGTGATTGAGGCAATTGCGGAAAATCTTGCAGCAAAGCGCGAACTGTTCCGCGAATTGGAAAGGCGTCTGCTTGCCGATGCGGTACTTGCCACGAACACATCGTCGCTGTCTGTTACAGAGGTCGCTGGCGGCTGCAGCATACCGGAGCGGGTTGCCGGCCTGCATTTTTTCAATCCGCCGCCGCTGATGAAGCTGGTCGAGGTGGTCGGAGGCCTGCACAGCGATCCGGCCCTCGTCGAGGCTTTGGTCGGCTTTTCAAGACGTATCGGCAAGCATCCCGTTATCGCAACCGATACACCGGGGTTTGTGGTCAATCACGCCGGACGTGCCTATGGGCCCGAAGCACTGCGCATTGTGGCGCAAGGCATTGCGAGCCCGCGGGAGGTCGATCTGTTGATGAAAGAGTCGGCCGGCTTCCGCATGGGTCCGTTCGAATTGCTTGATCTCGTGGGGGGCGATGTCACGCATTCGGTGATGGTGAGCATCTTCGAACAATATTTTGGCGAGCCGATGTACCAGCCATCGCAACAGATGGCAGTGCGTGTTGCCGGCGGTCTGCTCGGCCGCAAGAGCAAGCGAGGGTTCTACGACTATGACGGAGCGCCGGCCGCGAGCCCGCCAACAGTTTCGGTTGTCACGCGACCGATACCGGCGTCTGCCTGGGTTGCCGATGAGGATGGCGGCAAGGAGCTGGCCGGGTGTCTGAAAAGCGCGGGCGTGAGGGTGCAGCTCGGTGGCGAACCGCCAGCGAGTGGCCCATGTTTTGTTACGCCGTTGGGCGAAGACGCTTCGAATGCGGCGGTACGGCTGAGGCTCGATCCGGCCCGCACCGTAGCCGTCGACATGTTTGGGCGCTTTGGTGGCCGGCGGACGCTTATGAAAACTCCGCTCACCAAGCCTGAAGTTCTTGGCGCAGTCGCCACTGCATTGTCGGCAGGCAACGTCCCCGTAACAGTGATCAACGACAGCCCGGGCTTTGTCGTGCAGCGGCTGCTTGCAATGATCGTCAACATCGGAACGCGGATCGCGGAGTTGCGCATTGCAGCACCCGCCGACATCGACATCGCGGTCGAGCTCGGGCTCAACTATCCGAAAGGGCCTTTAAAGCTTGGCGATACGCTGGGAGCGGGGCGCGTCCTCACTGTGCTTGATGGTATGCACGCCATCACGGGGGATCCGAAATATCGCGCTACCACATGGCTACGCCGTCGCGCGCGACTCGGTGTATCATTGCATACTCCAGATTGAGTTCTACTTCGCCACGGGGCCTAGATCCAGGCGCCGGAACTTGGTGCCGTACCGTATTTTGGGATGCAGCCCGCCCGTCCGCGGCAAGAAGGAACCGTCGCCTGCATCTTTGAGTTTTTTAGGAGCGGGAGATGAGTTGTTGGCAGCGCTATGGAGGCGCGCCTATGCGAGAGCAAATTTTGATAATTGCACTGTTATGGCTGGCGTTGCAGTTTCCGCTCGGAAGCTTCATCGGAGATTGCCTACGTTTTGGAATGACCGACACGTGAATTGGTGACCTGAGAAATACCCGGCCACGGCAGCTATTTTCTCTTCCCGAAGCATCCGTAACCGACGGTCCTTGCAATGTTCTCCGTGCGTGCGGTCAACATGGGGCCTGGTGGACGCGGGCTCGATTCGGGATTTTCGCAGAACGGCTCCCACGCGCCGCCGCCGATGACGAAAGCGCCGTCCAGATTTCCGACGATCTCGGCGTGAGCGCTCACCTCGGGGGAATGACCGTTACCAGGGCCCCCTTCGAGGATTTTTCTTAGCCGGCTTTTGCGCACTTAGGCCTTGGCCAGTTCGAGAAGCCACCCAAACTGCAATGCAGTGAAGCACAGGGCGACGGCGCCCAAGCCCATGAGTTCAAATCCAGGCATTGTCTCGTCCCCTCGACCAAGGTTGTGCCGGCGTGACATGTTAGGCATGACCCATCGCCCCTGCTGTGATGGCCATCACAAAAATACGGATTGCGCCGGGTGGGTCGGGGCGGCGAGAAGCTACGACCCCCAGTCCACCAGAAACAAGGACAAAATGGCCTGGAAGTCAGACGACGACACGTTGCTTGAAATATCCCTGATTATTGGACTATATCCCTTAGTCGGAAATGACGAGGGGACGGACGAGAATTGCCATCCATTGCTTCCCAAATGTTTCCCAGAATAGGACTTTGATCCTCACATGGCCTCGAGTCAAACGCTAACAAGGCAAAGCGATGTTGTCGGTTTGCTGCTTCCCAGCGGAAAGGACGAGATCGTGTACTTCGACCAAAGCAAAACGAACGGGGCTCATGGCCTGGGCCTTCGCATTCGCGAAGGGGGTTCACGCAAGTGGGTTTTCTTCTACCGCTGGGGCGGCAAGCAGCGGAAATACACGATCGGGGATTCCAGCAACGATCCGAACGGATGGACGCTTGCCAGGGCTCGCGGCAAGGCCGCGGAACTTCGGGTTATGGTCAATAGTGGCAAGGACCCGGCGGCCGAAAAGGAGCGGATCGAACGCCAGGCCTCCAATTCCAAGAGCTTTAAGCAGGCCGTCGATGCTTATCTGGCGGCTCGCAGGCCGCACATGAAGCCTCGAAGCCACGCGGAAAGCACGAGACATCTAGAGGGTCACTGGAAGACGTTCCACGGGCGAGTGGTTCACGAAATCGACGCCGACATGGTGGCCGATCGTCTCAAAGAGATCGAAGCCGAGAGCGGGGCTGTGGCGCGTAACCGGGCCCGTAGCTCATTGTCGGCAATGTTCGCTTGGACTATCGGCGAACGCTTCAGCAAACAATTGAGGACAAACCCTGTCGATGGAACGGTGAAGGCTGAGGAGAGTGGCCCGCGCGAAAGGGTGCTGACCGACGCCGAGCTGGTCAAAATCTGGAAGGCGGCCCCCGACAACAATTACGGACGTATCGTAAAGTTGTTGATGCTGACCGGGCAACGTCGCGAGGAAATCGGGGCGCTGGGGTGGTCAGAAATTAACGAAGATAAGCAGCAGATCGAGCTGCAGCAGTCGAGGACGAAGAACCGCCGTCCACATGACGTGCCTCTATCCGATCGGGCATCTGCCGTTCTCAATTCCATAAGAAGAATTCCGAACCGCAATTCCGTGTTCGGTGAGGGCGAGGGCGGATATTCAGGCTGGTCACGGTCAAAGAAGGAATTGGACGCGAAAGCGAAAGTGACGGGCTGGACGCTGCAGGATCTCCGACGCACTGCGGCCACCGGAATGGTTGACCTGGGCGTCCAGCCACACGTAATTGAGGCAGTGCTTAATCATGTTAGCGGGCACAAGGCTGGCGTAGCTGGAATCTACAATCGTTCGACCTGTGCGGCTGAAAAGCGCGCAGCACTCCAACTTTGGGCCAGTCACATTGAAGCAATTACCGCGACAAAGCCGGGAGTCCTTGCCGTGAGGGCAGTGTCCGCTGAGCGCCACCAAGCCGAAGAGCGCCGCGCCAGCTTCGCGGAGAGACTGTCTAAAGCGAGGACGTAATGCCGACCCACGATTGAGTCAAAGAACGACCGGAGTTTTTGACGACTGCTGGCGGGAAATACTTCCTACTGACGAATGGAGGGCCGCCGAATGTTTCCATTATAGAGCATTCGATTTTGTCCGGTTTTACGCACACGCCCCCGAACGATGTGGAACATTATTTGTCAGAAGCCGCGTGCTTAAACCGGGTGGGCGGTGTGTTATCACGTGGGTTTTATTGAATGACAATTCGACGCAGAATATCGATCGCGGGGATCATCGATGGCGTTCGTGCATCCTATTGAAGGCTGCATGACGACTGGCCCGAACGTTCCGGAATTTGCAATCGCCTACAAAGAAGCCGACGTGCTCGACCTCTACAGTACAACGAGGGATTAGACTTGGGCGGCCGATGCACTATGGCTCTTCGTGTGGGAGGACTCCGTTTATACCGGGTTGCTTTCACGATATTTGTATCGGCCACAAAGACTAAAGATCATATCCGCTAATGACCCAAAGCAGACATTCGACAAGATCATTTCGGCCTGTACTCACAAATGGTAGGCTGAAGACCTCACGATTAGGGAGGTCGCGACTATGATTTCGGAAATCGTGTTGTTTCGCTTGCCAGACGGAATGAGCCGTGCCGACGCTATGGCTAAATACCGCGCACGTGTGCCTATGTGGCAGGCTAACCCGGACCTTATCCATAAAGCCTTTTTGTTTGATGAAGCGTCCCGGCGCGGTGGTGGCGTTTATCTCTGGAAGAACATCGAGGCTGCAAAAAAAGCGCACGGCACGGCTTTTGAAGAGGCAATCCAGTCGATCTTTGGCTCTAAGCCTGAGTTCCAGTATTTCGAAGCACCCATCGTGATCGACAACGCCGCTAGAGAAGTGGTCGATAACGCCGCATAGAAGTCGTCGATTGCAGTTCCTCTAGCCATGGGAGGTTGATGCAATGGCCGTCTCGTACACCCTGGATCAGTATGTGAATGACCTGCGGGCTATTACTGCTAAGGAAACTGATCCGGTCAAAATTACCGACCTCGTGGCACCACTGGCCAAGAAGTTTGCTCGATCGCCCGGGTGGTTTCGCCCCGAATATCGTGACTGCGACGCTGAGCAAGGCTTCGGCGTTCACTTGCTTCACGAAGAACCTAACCACGATTTGGCGGTTTTTCTCGTTTCGTGGCTGCCGAACCGGGGCACAACCCCGCACAACCACAAGACTTGGGCCGTCGTTGTCGGTATGGAGGGCGAGGAGAAGGAGATCAGTTACGACCGACTCGATAACGGCGCTACCCCCGGCTATGCCGACCTTAAGCGTGGCGGTGAACAAGTGATAACTGCTGGTGAGATAACGCGCTGCTACCCCGAACACATTCACAGCGTCTGGAACGTTGGGAAAAACGTTTCAATGTCAGTGCACACCTATGGCCGACATATCAATTACACTGGCCGTTCAGAGTTCGACGTGGAGCACAAGCGCGAGAAGCCATACGTGCTAAAGGTCGCTGTCGACGAGCGCGCGCAGACGTAGTCCTAAACGCAAGCAGGGCGTCGGGTATGTTTGCTCGTGGCCCGTGCGCTTCTGCATTGCAAATATCTGCTTTCGGGAGTGAATCGGATAACGCAATAACCCCGCGTAAATTTCTGGGGCGGCGGCATTTGAACCCACGACCTCAAGTCCCCAGTAAAATAGACAGAATACACTCTGGTATCGGACGAGAAGGCGAATTCTATACATAGGTATAGTCCGCCACGTCGTCTCACGAAACAATCAAGCCTGTCTCAAGGCAAATCAAGCTTTAGCCAAAGTCTTTTAGCCGTGCCTCTGTCATTCAATGAACACGGAGGCAGCTAAGGGCCTTCATGCAAGTTTCGCAACAAGTAAAGCGCACCTAGGATTTCTACCCATGTCTGAACAAACCAATCCAGTCGAACCGATGTCGTCCGAGCAGCTTATGCGCTGGGCACGCCAAGAGCGCAACGCACTAATGGCTGACTACGTGCGCAGTGCCACATTCTATTTAGTGAACTTGCTCGGAAGTTATTTGCGATA
>Ga0126379_10003044_pt1 | contig 10778 bp, 6 predicted proteins | sample PanSoiMetPlot_24_FD_92640 | JGI IMG/M metagenome (GOLD analysis project Ga0126379, IMG submission 92640) | Tropical forest soil microbial communities from Panama - MetaG Plot_24 | ecosystem: Environmental > Terrestrial > Soil > Tropical forest > Bulk soil | place: Panama | collected 2016-02-17
ACCAAAACCCAGGCCGAACTGGCCGTGGAAACCGTCTTCGAAAGCATGAAGCAGGCGCTGGCCAAGGGCGAGCGCATTGAGCTGAGGGGCTTCGGCGTCTTCAATGTGCGTCCGCGCAAAACCGGCATCGGACGCAATCCGCGTACCGGTGCGGAAGTTAATATTCCTCCGGGCAAAGCAGTCAGATTCAAGCCCGGCAAGGAGCTGCAGTCCATCGACTAATTTTGGGCTGGCCTGTTCATGCCGGATGATTCCCCCGCACCGCAGGAATATCAGATCTTTGATCCTGAAAAACAGGAAATCAGAGTTGTAGTCATCAAACCACCCAAGCGCCGCTACTGGCTGCACATCCTTCTCTTTGTTGCTACTCTGCTGAGCACGCTTTGCGTCGGCGCACGCCTGCAATACGACTTCATCAACAACCTGCCTCCTCTTTCCGACGATACCTACTTTCAGCCTTGGAGCTGGGCGCTCGTTGACTGGCACAGAATCGTTATGGGAATTCCATTCTCTCTTTGTCTGTTGGGGATTCTCACAGCGCACGAGATGGGCCACTATGTTTTGTGTGTGCGGCGAAAAGTGTTTGCCACCTGGCCGTTTTTCATTCCTGCGCCAACTTTGATTGGCACCCTGGGAGCGTTCATCCGCATTCGCTCACCCATTCGCAGCCGGCGCGACCTGTTTGATATCGGCATTGCCGGTCCCATTGCGGGATTTGTTGTAGCCGTGCCGGTACTCTTCTTTTCCTTGCTCTTGTGTAAGCCGCTCACCGCACAGACAGCAAATGCCCAGTTGTTTGGCTTCCCACTGATTTTCAAATTGGGTCAGATGATTCTGGCGGCTTTTGGGAGCCAGGCTGCGGCGGCGCACATCGATGCCAGTCAACTCTATTTGCATCCCACCGCCGTCGCTGCCTGGGTAGGAATGTTCGCCACGGCGCTCAACTTGATTCCCGGCGGACAGCTCGATGGCGGCCACATTGTTTTTGCTATCGATCCGCGTGCCCACCGCACTGCTTCATTGCTCGCGATTGTAGTGTTGCTGCCTCTCGCCTGGTATTACTGGCTTGGTTGGCTGCTGTGGGCCATAATTCTTCGCCTTACCGGACGCCATCCCCAGGTGCCAAACTTTCCTGCACTGGACCTGAAACGAAGGTTGCTGGCCATCTTCGGCCTGCTGATGCTGGTCCTGACTTTTTCCTACAATCCGCTTCCCGGCTCCGGCATCTGGGACCTGATTCAGGAATACATGAAGCATTCAAAGTAGCGAGAGCGCGTCCATATCCACAATCAAATTCGTTCGCGAAATTTTCTCTGTCTCGGCAAAGGCCAGCATCTTTTTCAGCGCCTGGTTCAGCTTGTCACGTCCGTTCCCTTTCAGGATGAAGTGATAACGATAGTCGCGCTTCAATCTCATGATCGGCGCCACCGATGGCCCCAGCACGCGCACACCTTCATTGCGCGCTGCCTCAAACCACCTGCCTAACTGTCCAGTCCATTTCAGAGTCTGGTCGAGCTTATCGCTGCGGACAAGCACATTGGCCAGCGCGGTAAAAGGCGGATAGTGCATCCACTTGCGATAACGGATTTCCTTGTCATAAAAGCTGCGATAGTCGTGCTGCTGCGCAAATTTGATGGCGTAATGCTCCGGATAAAAAGTCTGCAGGATCACTTTCCCCGGAGTCTCACCGCGGCCGGCGCGACCCGCCACCTGGGTCAATAGCTGGAACGTTCTTTCGGCAGCGCGAAAATCGGGGAAGCCAAGTGCGTAATCTGCGCCTACCACTCCGACCAATGTCACGCCGTGAACATCATGGCCTTTGGCAATCATCTGCGTGCCCACAAGCAGATTGATCTCGCCGGCATGAAACTGATTGAGCACGCGCTCAAAATCGTGGCGAGTGCGCACCGTATCCCGGTCGAGCCTGCCGATGCGCGCCTGGGGAAAAGCTTCGTGCAACCGCTCTTCAACTTTTTCTGATCCCGCGCCCAAAAAATAAATGTATTCGCTGCTGCAGGCTGGACATACTTTGGGCACCGGCCGCCTGTATCCACAGTAATGACACTCCATGCGATAACCCGATTTATGAAACGTCATAGCAATGGAACAGTTTTTGCACTGCAACGTCTCGCCACAGGCGCGACACAGCACGATCGAGGAATATCCGCGACGGTTAAGCAAAATCATTGCCTGCTCGCCGCGCTCCAGGCGTTCGCTGACCTCCTGCACCAACTGCCTGGAAAACAGGCGATCTTGTCCCATCTGCTGGAATTCAAATCTCATGTCCTCCACTTCAACTTCCGGCAGTGGACGCCGCTCCACCCGCTCCGTCAATTCAATGAGGCCATACTTGCCTGTCTGCGCGTTGTGATAGGACTCAACCGACGGCGTAGCCGACGAAAGCACCACCGTGGCATTGCTGAGCTTGCCTCGCATGACCGCAACGTCGCGTCCGTGATAGCGCGGAACCTCTTCCTGCTTGTAAGAAGAATCGTGCTCTTCGTCCACCACCAGCAATGCCAGATTGGAAACCGGAGCAAAGACAGCCGAGCGAGTGCCGACAACAATCCGCGCTTCGCCGCGCCGGATCCGATGCCACTGCTCAGCTCGCTCATCTCCAGTCAGCGCCGAGTGCAGAATGGCAACCTGGTCGCCAAAAACCTGATGCAGATTGGCGGCCGCTGCAGGCGTGAGCCCGATCTCCGGCACCAGCAGAATTGCTGAGCGCCCCGACTCCAGGACCGCCTGCATTGCTGCCAGATAAACCGCAGTTTTGCCCGAGCCCGTGACGCCGTGCAGCATGGACACAGAAAAAGTCTTCTTCTCAACCGCTTGCTGAATCGTATCCAGCGCGGCTCTCTGCTGTGCATTGAAAATGAAATCCAGGTGCGCGGGGCCGCGCCGCTTCAGACTGCTCACACTGAATTCGGCCGCTTCTTCGATCAATTCCACAATTCCCCGCTTGACCAGAGTTTGCAGCGTGCTGCGCGGCACTGCGAGATTGCGGATCTGTTCTACCGCCAACCTGCCGCCTGCCTGCTGCAAGGCGGCAAGAATCTTCTGCTGATTTTCATTGAGCTTGCCGCTGGCTTCTTTGAGTACCGCAATTTGGATCGTCCGCCTCGCATCGCGCGCCGTGGACGCATCTTCGCGCGCAATCCACTTCTTGCGCACAAGGTTGTCCAGCGTCTGTCGGTTCGCTCCGGTTGCGGAGCGAATCGTTCCCTCGAGCACATCTCCCGACATCGCGAGATGATCCAGCACGGCATATTCCAGCATCTGCGCGTCAATTTCCTGCCGGGAGCGCCGCGAAGAGCCGGTGGTTGCCGAAGCATGCAGGGCCTCCTGACCGGCCTCCGTGATCCGATACACCTTTGCTTTCTTGATTTCTGCCGCCAGCGGCAGCATCGTGCGAAACACTTCGCCAATGGGAGCCAGATAGTATTGCGAGATCCATTGCCCTAACTGCATCAGGGTTGCATCCAGAACCGGCTCAGAATCGAGCACTGCCAGTACAGTTTTGGTCTGAACATCGGGCTGGCGATCATGCAGCGCGGTCACAACGCCGGCCAGCCGATCCTTCCTGAAAGGAACCAGCACGCGCCCGCCAATCACCGGCACGACATCGGCGATCTTGTAAGTGAATGCCATGTCCAGCGGGACCGGCAATGCAACGTCACAGAATGCAGGCATGAGGAAATTCGATTGTAAGGGAAAAAGTCGAATCGCTTGCTCAAGACGTCGATGTTCCCCTTAGTCCCTCTGTTTCCTCTGTTCCTCTGCGTTGTGGGTCTTGGTCTTGTTGAAGTTCTGGATCAACGCCGCAGCGGTTTCGTCGCACGCTTTGAAGGTCTCCCCTTGCTGGTCTGCCTGGTTGGTCATTACCAGCACGCCGAAATCTTTGAGTGGCGCCATCCAAACGATGGCGAAGTTTTGCGTATTGCTGCCGGCATGATTCAAGGCAAGGCCGCCTGCCCACGGCCGTTGTACAAGAAGCCAGCCGAAGCCATAGTCGCCGTAGGGAGACGTATGCAAATACTTGAAGGTCGCCGGCTTGAGCAAACCAGACTCCCCAAGCTCACCGCGCAGGTGAGCCTGAATGAATTTGGCCCAATCACCCATGGAGCAGTGGACCGTCCCCGCCGGTCCAATCACTGGAGGATTATCTGCGCGCGGACCGGGCTCAATCGGTTGATGCCGGGTGCCTGCCACTCGATGCTGCCACGGCTCATCGATTTTTCCGGGTGTACCCATTGCACCAAATCCGCAGGTGCTCATCTTCAGCGGCCCAAAGAGTCTCTTGTGCATCAACTCTTCCCACGGAGCGTTGGCCATCTTCTCCGCGATCACGCCCGCCACCGCGTAGCTGCGGTTGGAGTAGAGATACTTCGTGCCTGGCTCGTTGACTGGCGGCTCGCGCAAGATCATCTTGACGTAGGCCCATCTTTGCTCGCGTGGCGGTCCTTGCAATTCATACATGTCAGTGAATGTCTTTCCCTGAGGCCAGCTGGCATCGGTGAACCCTGCGCGATGAGCAAGCAACTGCTCTACCGTGACCCTCCGATACGCCGGGTTCATGCTGCTCGCAAGTTCAGGAAAGATTCGCTCCAGGGTCCAGTCCCATCCAAGTTTGCCCTCCTCCACATACATGGCCAGTAGTGTGGCGGTCATGGCCTTGGTGTCCGACCCTAAATGAAATTGATCATTGATGGTGACAGGGACACCTGCTCCATACTTGCGTACACCAACCACCCCAATCGCCTGCAAACCTTTGCTGGTAACAATAGCGCCGGCAAGAGCAGGCAGATCGTGGCTTTGGCGGATCGGTTCCAGCAACGACTTCAAGTCTTCAGGAGAAGACGATCCTTGCAAGCAGAAGCCAGTGGTCGCCATACAGAAGAACAACAATGAGATTTTGAGAATTTTCATAGCAGCCAAAGAGGTACACAAATACTCTCATGCCGTCGATCAGACATTTAACCATGCCGACGCAAATTGTAGGTTCTTCAGAAATAAATGCTTGCGGGCTGAATGCTGATTGCTGATTGCTGATTGCTGACTACTGCATCTTCAAAAACTGCGGCAGACTATCCGCAGCGCTGCCGATGCTCCGTGCCAGGCTTAGCTTGGCCAGGTTATGCGCGAACAGGCTGTTAATGTAATCGAGATCGGCCACGGCCAGCGATTCCTGCGCCTGCACCAACTCCACGTTGTTGGTTACGCCGGCCTGAAACCTCTGTTTCGTCAGCTCAACTGTCTCGGTTGCCACCTGAATATTTCTCTGGGCAACTTCAACCTGGCTGGACGCAGCCTGCAAGTCGAGATAGGCATTCCTCACATCGCCTTCAATCTGGCTCTTCAAGTCTTCCATTTCCGCTTCGCGTTGCGACAATGTTGCATGCGCCTGCTCCGCATCACCCTCCGCGCGCCCTCCCTGCCACAGCGGAATGCGTACGGTGCCGGAGACACTAAATGTCCCATGTGACTGCGCCGGATTCGTTCCAATCACTCCATAATCGCCGTTCAACGAAGCTGAAGGCAGACGCTCCGCTCGCGCCGCTGCCAGCGTCCGCTGGGCAGCACGTATCTGCGCTTCTGCTGCTTTCAAGTCTGCGCGTTGCTCGTACGCGTGATGCAATGCTTCGTCAAAGCTCAGTGGCGGCAGCGCCGAAAACGGAATTTCGCCCGCGACATCATATTGATCGGTTGGCGGCAATCCGGTCATGCGCGCCAGATTAATTTTCTGCTTTGCCAGATCATTCTGCAGCGATACCAGCCGCTGCTTTTGCGTCAAAAACTGCACTTCGCTGCGATCAACATCCACTTGCGCTACCAATCCCACCTGTCGCTGCTGAAGAGTCTGTTTGTACAGAGCATCTGCTGTTTGTAGTTGTGCCTGGGCTGAGGCCACACGCGCCCTCGCCGCTACCACCTGGAGGTAAGCGCCACCCACTGCAAGCACTACCAAATCTCTCGCATCTCGGACGGAGAATTCACTCGCCCGCACCAGATCCTGTGATGAACGGTAATTATTCAACGCCGCGCCGTCCCAAACCGTCTGCGAGAGGCGCGCGCGCATATCGAAGAAATTGAATGGACCTACAATGCTGGGAATGCCGAAGCCTGGAACAGGCGAGCTGATGCGCACTCCATTCGCTCTCAGATTCAGTTGCTCTACGGTCTCCGCCAGCGTTCCGTTTAGATTGGGCAGCAGTGTGCTACGGACAACGCGGCTTTGACCGTGCGCCTGATGCACTGCGTTCGACAGGCCCACAGGTCCAAGGTTGTACTTGAGCCCGCGCTGAATGGCTTCCGCCAGAGATAATGTGCCGGAAAAAGGCATTCCCGGCGTACTGCGCGTCGCTCCGGCAAAAGGACCCTGGACCTGAACCGTCGGATTCACAGTGTTAATGCTGGTCGTTGTCCCCGGCACTGGCGACTGAATGGCCGTAACCGAACCCTGTGTGGTTTTTCCCGAAAGCGGAAGCTGATTTGCCGTCGCACCCTGCGATGAACTACTGGAAGATCCAATCTGCGCCGATGCGCAAGTCGCAAGCAGCATCATGACCCAAGCGCAACTCGCTCTGCGAACCAGATTCACAACTGCAAACCGTGCCTGAATAATCATTTCCCTAAGCCGACCCTTTCTCCTGCTGCTTCCACAATAATTGCGAGAAGAAGTTCGTTCTCGTAAATCTCACCATGCGCAGTTAGCTGCTTCCCTTCAGCCCAAAATGCTCGCGGGCCGAATGTCGAAGATCCCGGCGTGCCGTGGGCTGAGTGCTGATTGCCGATAACTGCCCTAAGAAAGTTGCTTCCTGAACCTCCACACGCTCAGCGTCACCAGCGCCAGCGTAAACAGCAACAATCCCAGAAAATTCGGCCATAGCGTCGTGATCCCGCTGCCTTTCAACATGCTGGCGCGCACCACGGTGGCGAAGTGATGAATTGGATTTGGCACCGTGAACGGCTGAAGCCAATGCGGCATCGCCTCGATCGGATTCAACGCCCCCGAAAGCGAATTCAGCGGCGGATTGATAAAGAAGCCGGTGAGCTGCGCCTGCAACGCCGACTTGCTGAAAGTAGCCAGGACTGTGCCCAGGCTGATGCCCGATAGAATGCACAGCGCTCCGCCTGCAACCACCAGCGGCAGGCTGCCATGAAAAGGAATATGAAAGACGACTTTAAGAACGCCAAGCGCCAAAAACATCATCATATTCAGCAAAACGAACAACGGCACAATCTTCGCGATGATGATCTCTGAAGTCGTCGCCGGCGACATCAGGAGTTGTTCAATTGTTCCCGCTTCCCGTTCGCGCGACATGGCTGCTGCTGAGATCAACGAGCTGTTCAGCAGCAAGAGCAATCCAAAAACGCCGGTAGCAATGAACCACGAATCCACCAGCCCCGGGTTGTACAGAAAAGCTGATGTAAGCTGCACCTGCCCTCTGCGGCCGAGGTCTCCCGCAGCAGACACCGTCTGCACGGTGGCATGAATTCCCTGAGAACGCAGCCCGGCAGCATAGCTTTGGATCACGCCTTCGGCATAGCCGCGGCTGATGGTGGCTCTGTTGGCGTCAATCGCGTTTAGCAGAAACTGAACCGTCGTGGGCCGGCCACGATTCAAGTCACGGGCATAGTCGTACGGAATCACCGCTCCGGCAACAATCTTGCCCTGGGCCACCGCGTCGCCCAGATCATTCACTGATGCGTAATAGCCTGCCAGGGTAAAGCTCTTGCTCTCTGTAAGCACCGCAATCAACTCCCGGCTCTCCGGAGTCTTGCTGTCATCCACTATGCCCAGGCGCACATTGGTAACCGTGGCACTCAGAGCAAATCCAAATAGCATCAACTGCAATATCGGGGGAAGAATCAGCGAGATGGCCAGCCGGCGGTCGTGACGAATCTGTCGAAACTCCTTGAGCACCAGCGCCCGCATCCGCTGATCAAACAATTTTTGAAACAGCTTTTTCATGACTTCACACTTTCAACTGCATGCGCCGCATCCCGCGCCAGCCGATGATGAAAAAGACGGAGCCGATGGCGCCGATGATCACCACGTTCAACCACAGTGCCGGCCAGCCGCCGCCTTGCAGAAGAGCGTCGCGGACAATTTCGATGTAGTAGCGGCCCCAGACAAAATTGGAGAGCCAGCGCAGCCCCGCCGGAATGTTCTCAATTGGAAATAGCAAACCGGAAAGCAGAAACACCAGCAGAAATCCGCCGAAAGCAACTGCCTGCAACGCCCCCGCCTGGCTCGGAATGCGCGAACCCACCATCACACCGAAAGAGGCCACGCAAAATGCGTACAGGACCGTGGACACAAGAAAAGGACTGGGATCGGCGACGAAGGTCAGCCCAAAATATGTAAACAGCAATATCAACATCAGCACGCATTCCGCCAGCGCCACCGCCATGAATGCCATCACCTTGCCCAGCATGAATTCGAAGGCTGAGATGCTTGATACATAAACCTGAAGAATCGTCTTCTGCTCGCCTTCTTTGGCCATCGCCAGCGCGGCCAGCAGCGGAGGAAACATCGAGAGGCCAAGAACAAACACTCCCGGTCCATAGAATTTCTTTGATGAAAGTCCGGGATTGAACCACAGCCTGATTGCCGTCTGTACCGGCGGCGTATTGGCTGATGGGTTGATGTTGGTGTTGTATGCCTGAGTGATCCTCCCGGCATAGCCTGAAGTCAGCTTTGCCGTGTTGGCGTCAGAAGCATCCACCAGCAATTGCACTTGCGTAGCCGCGCCTCGGGCAAGATCGCGGCTGAAGTGCTCGGGAATAATGAGCACCGCACGCGCCTTGTTGGAGACAAGGGCCTGGTCTGCCTGCTTACTCGTAGGCCACGAAACCACGTTGAATGTGAGCGAGTTGCGGAAAGCATCAATAAAGTCGTGCGACGCCGGAGAATCGTCAAAATCCTGCACCACCATGGGCAGGTCATTCACCGTGAGAGAGATGGCCGTGCTCAGGAGAAGCAAAAGGACGAGCGGCAGCACCAAAGCTAAAGCCAGCGTCCGCCAGTCACGCGTAATCTGTATCAGTTCCTTGTGAACCTGCGCCAAAACCCGCCGCATTTCATTTACTCCTGACCCGCTAAAAACTTCGCGTGATTAATGCCTTTGCTCTTGCTTTTCACTGTTCCCTGTTCCCTGCCGAAGGCCCGCCGTGGTGGGTCACCTGTAACCTGTTCTTCTGCGTCTATCTGTGTGAATCAGTGGCTAATTTATTCTTCCTTGCTCTTGCTTTCTTCTGCGTTCCTTCGTGTCCTTCGTGGTAAAGCTTTTGCTTTTGCTGTTGTCGATGCTTTTGCTTTTCCCTGTTGCCTGTGGCCTGTTGCCTGTTGCCTATTCCTCCTCGCTATACTGCCCCTGCTGTCGCGCCTTCTCCACAATGCTGATGAACACGTCTTCCAGTGAAAAGCGCTCTTCGCGCACACTGAAAACGCGGATGCCCAGGCCCTCAAGCTGATGCTGAATTCTTTCTCTGCCGCTCTCATCGTCAGTAATTACGTGCAGGCGATCGCCAAAAAGGGAAACACGCCAGCGCTCCATCTGTGCACGCAGCAGGTCGGAAGCGCGTTGCGGCTGGTCGACAATGAATTGCCACAGGTGACCCTTCTCCTGGCTCTTGATGCCGCTGGGCGTGCCTTCCACTACTAACTTCCCTGCCACCATCAATCCCAGACGATTGCACTGCTCCGCCTCTTCCAGGTAATGCGTCGTAACCAGCACTGCGGCCCCGGCATCGGCGAGTGAATTGATCATGGTCCAGAAGCTGCGCCGCGCCAGCGGATCAACGCCCGAAGTTGGCTCGTCGAGGAAAAGAATTGGGGGCTCGTGCATGGTGGCCGCGCCGAATGCCACCCGCTGCTTCCAGCCTCCCGGCAAACTGCCGGTAATCTGGTTCTGCTGGTTTTTCAAATTGGAAAAGGAGAGAACCCAGTCGATCTTTTCCTGCCGCTCATCGTCTGGCACTCCGTAAACGCCGCTGAAAAATTCCAGGTTTTCCTGAATGGTAAGATCGTCGTAAAGCGAAAACTTCTGTGACATGTATCCAATTCGGCGCCGTACCGAGACTGACCGGAAACCGCTGCTCTCGCCGGCAAGCTGCATGGAGCCTGATGTCGGCCCAAGAAGTCCGCACAACATCTTGATCGTGGTCGTCTTGCCCGCGCCATTTGCGCCCAGCAACCCGTAAACTTCGCCATATCGAACGTGAAGGCTCACATTGTTTACGGCAGTGAAATCGCCGAATTTCCTGACCAGGTGGTCCGCGCCAATGGCAACCTGACCGCGAAGATTTCGATGATCGTGACGCCCGGGAAACGGCGCATCCTTGATCTGCTCGCGCAGATTTCGCAGCTTGGCGACAAAGGTGTTCTCCAACGTCGGATCGTCTACGTGAAATTCCTCAACCGGAATCTGTTCCTGCTTGAGTTTCTTCTGCACCGCCTGCCTGGCCACCTCCGGATCCCTGACCAGCAAGTCAATGCGGTCGCCAAAGCGTTGCACGTCCATCACCACACCATCACGATGGTTAAGTGTGGAAAGGACCTGCTCTGCCTTGCTGAGTTGAGATGTTCGCAACTCCAAACGCTTCGCGCGCAGGCTGGAGCGTACCTCAGCAGGCGACCCGCTCTCGTGTATCTCTCCCTGATAGATCAATGCAATCCGGTGGCAGCGCTCTGCTTCGTCCAGATAGGGAGTGGCAACCATGATGGTTAAGCCATCGGCAGCCAGGTGGGCCAGCGCATCCCAGAATTCACG
>Ga0126379_10003045_pt1 | contig 10778 bp, 12 predicted proteins | sample PanSoiMetPlot_24_FD_92640 | JGI IMG/M metagenome (GOLD analysis project Ga0126379, IMG submission 92640) | Tropical forest soil microbial communities from Panama - MetaG Plot_24 | ecosystem: Environmental > Terrestrial > Soil > Tropical forest > Bulk soil | place: Panama | collected 2016-02-17
CAACAAACAGGCGATGGCGTCCATTCGACGCCATCCCGAAACCAACCGCATCCACTGTTTCTCAGAGGCAGACGACGCCGATACCGACTACGGCACCTGGCTAGAGGCATACACCGATCTGGAAGACTGGGCGCATCGCGAAGTCGAAGAGCGCGACCACGACGACCTCGACTAGGTCAATATCCGCTCAATCGCCACAATATCGAGCGCGTCCCAGGCGTACACCTCGACGCCTGGGACCCGCGCCAGATCGAGTAACCACCGCACCTGCTCCATCGTCGGAGCCTTCCCCACCACTTTCAACTCAGCAAAAATCAAGCGTCCATCCCGCACCATGCACAGATCGGGATACCCAGGCTCACTCTTCTCGCTACGGTACGTGTGATAAAGACGCCAACCCAGAGCCTTCGCCATCTTCGTCACCGTGTCCTGGAGCGACTTCTCAGGCTCACTTGCCATGATCAGATCGTTCGCACGCTCTTGCGGCGTCTTATTCGTGAAGCGCGACCGATGCCCTGCCGGGTAGTCTATTTCCTTGTGAGTCGGCATTCCTCACCGCACGGGCGTGTGGTATGCGAGTAGCCTGTACCCGCCACCGCTCCGCTCCATCATCCCCGCCCGACAGCACCGCTCCGCTGCCTCACGACCCGTCACCCCTAACTGCTCCCAGTCCGTCAGGGTGCCGACCGCACCGGCGGGAATATATCCCTGCGTGCCGTGCCGCTCGACGTAGCAGTAGGCTGCGAGATAGCATAGCTGCGCGAGCGGCCCCCCCTCCTGCGGGATCGGCAGATCGAAGAATCTCGTATCAAGCGTAAGGGAAGACGTCATCGGTTTCTGCCCGCTCTTCATGCTCCCTGCTGGCAATCGGTACGGTGCTGTCACTCCCTCCTCTGGACTCATGTCGAACGCATTCGGATTCCTGTACAGTCCCCCCGTCGCCATCGCCGTACTCCCTCACGAAGAACTGCTGCCGATACCGCTCAGACAGACGGAGAGCCTCGCGCTCGGCCTCTTCCTGACTGTCGAATGGCCCCTTATATTTCCGCTCCTGCATCAGCGTCAGCGTCCTCGGTCGTCTTCGGTCGTTCTCCATCGTGGTCGCGACCAGCACCTTCGTCCACACTTCCCACGTCATCCGCCCACTCCAGTCGTATCCCCTCTGCGATCCACGCAGCGACATGCGCCACCACGCCGTTGCCACACATCCTGTAGCGGGTGCTGTCACTCATCTGGCGGCCGGATGCGCCGAACTTCGTCCAGTCGTCAGGCCACCCCATCAATCGCTCACACTCAACAGGTGTCAGTCGCCGCACACCCGCCGCCGTAGGCAGGAAGTTCGGCACGTCCACCGACGCGCTCCAACCGCGCAGCCCGTTCGCGTCTGCGAGCGTGTTCGCAACGGATAGATACTGCGACTCAACCCTGTGTCCATGACTGGCAAGCACCGACGCAGCAACCTCTGGCTGAAAGACCGCCATCTGACGGTCGCTCATCGGGTTCGCTGCGAGGAACGCCTTGTCGTCGAGCGTCACGGTCGGGTCGTCGTAATCGCCACCCATCCTGATCGCAACCGCGGGAGGGTTTGCCATGTTCGGTAGCCCGGTACCGACCGTCACCGGGGGAGCGATATCATCCTGCACTGCCTGATCGAGTCCAGAATGGGCGTAGAACGCCACAGCTTGCCCCTGGGCGCCGTCCAACGTATAAGAGGCATCCTCTTGCGCCCCCACCCCATTCGCGCCCGTCTGGGCCGTTCTCACGCTTACCACGGGCTGATAGCCCAGCGACCACCCACCGCTCTTCTTCGCCTGGAGGGTCATCGACACATGCTCACCGGCGGCATCGTTCCGCTCGTCGAACATCAGCGCGAAGTTGTCGGTGCCGTCACCACGGTAGGACATGCGTGCCTGGTTCCCGCTCAGGTTCATGGCGACGAGGTGGTCGTCGAGGGTGCTGCTGGGACCGCGTCCGTGTCGGGCGAGGATTGACCCGGCGAGGGGAGGGGACGAGACGTAGGCTCCCTGGGTGTCGAGGTCGTTGCGCCAGCCACGCTCTCCAGAGCCTCCGCCAAGAGTGCCGGCAATACCTTCCCCCGTTTCTCTGCTCGGCGCAGGATGCCCTGACAGGCTCTGGGGGAGAGCGAGTATTTTGCTGGCACGTTCTTCTGCAAAATCTGCGACAAGGAACAGACGACGACGACGCTGGGCCACTCCGAACCACTGCGCGTCCAGAACTCTCCACGCAATGTCACGCGCCCCACTGTCCCGAAGGCTCCCGAGAACGATTGCCATATCGCGTCCCCGGTCGGAAGAGAGGAGTCCAGGGACATTCTCAATAACAACGAGTGCTGGACGTAAGGCGTCGATGACTCTGATGAACTCGAAGAAGAGTCCTGATCGCTCACCGTCGAGTCCAGCGCGTCTGCCCGCAACGGAGAGATCCTGACAGGGGAACCCTCCGAAAATGATATCGGGACGCTCGACGTGTTCCCAGTTGACCGTTCGGACGTCATCGTAGAGCCTCACATTCGGGTAGCGGAACGCGAGCACGTCCTTACAGGTCGGCTCGTTCTCGCACAGCCACAGGTGGTCGAAACCGCGGAAGCCCTGATCGAATCCGCCCACACCAGAGAACAGACTGCCCACGGTCAGGCTTCTGCCCATTTCGGCCCCTTCGTCCAGAGTCCAATCGCCGAACCGTGGCGGATTTTCCGCTTTGACGGGATGTAGCCGATTCTCTCAATGATGCCCTTCGCCCCGAGGCCGACGAACGCCGCGCCGACCGTGTTCGGCGCCTCTTCGTAAATCTCGGGGTCGCGCTCAAAGACATCATCTGCGCTGATCGTCAACCGCGACTCCAGCATGTCAAGAATCGCCGCTTGCGCCCTCAGCACCAGAGCCGGTCTTCCCGTGTCCAGCATCGCTATCGCTGCGTCCCGTGCTGCCATTGCTTGCTCGAGGGTGTTTTCCGGGTTCGGGCCGTATTGATCGGGGAAGAGCGGAAACTGCGTCTGGTGAATAGAGGAGTTCGTCTTCGTTTCTGCCATCCTGCTCCCACCTTCTCCTCAGCAACCGATAGACGTAGAAATCCTTCACCGGCATCACGACGTATTCCGGTCTGCGGTGAACCGTCATGATGAACGGCGTGCCCTCCTGGAGCATCGTGTGGATCACCGCTCCCAGATGACGGAAGAAATGCGTCGAGGTGATCGTCTCCACTTTACGCACCGGGGAACCTCCCTCCAACGCGACTGCGCGTCCCCATGTACAGGGCGAAGGAAGGCGTGTCGTTCGTGATCGTCTCCCAGCCGCCCAGAGCTTCCGCCACCGCGTTCACCTCCGCGCTCGCCTCACCGACATCGCGTCTGCCCTGGATGATGTCGAGCATCTGACCGTATCCCGCCTCTGACGGCGTCTGCGTTCTTTCCGCCGGCGCGTGGGCTGGTTCTGGCATTTGCGCCCGCGAGGGGGGGTTGGCGCGAATATCGCCCTTCTGGATTTTGTAATCGAGGTTCGACTTCCACTTCTCGACCCAGTCGAGGGATGTGTTCTTCGTCGTGGCCTGGAGATAGTAGGATTTGAACCCGGCCGTGTGCCTGACGATCATGTCGTCCGACACCCCCGCTTCTCGGGCATAGGTCACCATCTCGTCCGTCAGGGCGAAGTCTTTCGGGATGCGCTTCCCTCGAGGGGGTTTCTCCTTCCCCCTCTGCACTCCCTCTTTCTCTTCCCCTACCACAGTCTCCCCATGGTTGTCTTCAACTTTTAGAGGATCAGGTAAAACTGGGACTATAGGGGGTTCCAGGGGGGTGCTTACCACAGGATGGGGTGGCCCGTGCTGGAGGATAAGATCCCGTAAAGCGGGGTCTAACCCCTCCATACCCGGGAAACTGGCCTCTGTATCGAGTGTAACGTCCGGTAACGTCGTTACACCGTTACGGTGGAATGTAACGTCGTTACGTTCGTTACCTGCCGTTTCAGAGAGGGCCGCTTTCATCCGATGTCGCCTGACACGGGCAGCGACCGCTGCGGGTTTGTCTGATGGGTAGGGATGCTGCCAGTCATCCCAGTCATGGACGCGATAGGTGTCATCGTCCCAGTCGAGCAGCCCATGGCGGTGGAGCGTGGCGATATGCTCCTTCAGTCGCTCGGCGTTGATGTGCAGGGCGAAGGCCAGACGTGGCAGTGGCGGCACCGCTCCGCCCTGCCCGTACAGCTTCGTCTCGCACAGGACACAGACCCATGCTTTGAATGCGTCACCCGACAGGTTCATGACCTTGGGGTTGGATGTAATGGACGTCGATAGACGCAGTCCTGGCTCTGGCATGGCAGACCCCTAGATCTTCCTCAGGTCAGGAGGCAGTTCGAAGTCACGCGGATCGATGCCCTCGATCTTGCACGCCTCTTCCGGTGTCAGGGTCTGCGGGTGCTTCCCTCGCAGCTTCATGATGTCCCTGAGGACGTTGTAGCGGGAGGTGTTCGACACCAGGTTCGCGAAGAACCGCTCGACGTACTTCTCAAACTCGTCCCACTCGACTTCAAACCAGAGCCGAAGCTGGTAGGTGCCGTCTGGTTGCCCGGTGATCGCCCGTTCCCGCACTGCCACGCGGGTCGGCACCGATACCACCGCTCCCGTCTGTGACACCTTCGCCTTCATCGTGTCGTCGTCTTTGAGAACCCTGTTCACCTTCCGTCGCGCCCCGTCAAACGTCCAGGTCGCGAGCGATTCCTCAGCGCAGAGATTCCCAGCGAGTGCGTCGATCTCCAGCCGCTTGACCAGTTCCTTCCCGATCTTTGAATCGTTCACGGTGTTCAACCGATATGAGATGTCGTAGATCGTGTCGCGGATGTACTGCTGACATCCGAACCCGCTAGTCATGGTCACTACCTCCCACTACCCTCAGATGCGGTTTCATCTCGTTCCGCATGCGTTCGATCCATGCGTTCATGCTCACCATGAAGCGGTCGAGCGCTTCCGATGTGCGCTCGTCGAGCATCGGCGCCACCACCTCAGGTTTCGCATTCGTGATCTCACGCGCCCGGACAACGAGTCCCATCAACCACGCACGGGTGTCGAGCATCTCCTGCTGGGATGTCTTCGGTAGCGAATCGAGGATCGCCCGCGACTTCTGTGCCTCGCTGGACTTCCTGAACGCGGGCATTGAGGTGACGACCGGCATCGCAGCCTTGACCGAATCGACGATCTGTTTCACGACGGACGCGGAGGCATTTTCTCCATCCGTTTCAAGCACACGATCCCAGACCTCCTGCCTCACCTCCGGGTCCTCGAGGCGGGCAAGTTGCCTTGTTTGATGCTCATTATTCGGGAGAGCCGTGGTGCCATGTGGCACCATTTCTCCGACGATCTCCGCCCCCTTCATCAGGCGATAGGCATAGGGTTTCGTGAACCCCCAACGCTCCTTGCAGTAATCCTCAAAGGTGTCATTCTTCACACGGTAGAGTCCGGTATCCCTGATTTCAGCCAGGGCATTCCCGACCTCCACGAACGACTTCCGCCCCTTATCGATGATCACCTCAAGCTCCTCAAGGCGACGGGGATCGACGAGTGTCATGACTCACGCCCCTCATCGAATCCATCATCCTCAGGCTCATCCGGCACCGGCTGCGTGATCGGGAGCGCGAGGAGTGCCTTGTAGACCTTGCCTGGTGAGACACGCCTGTCCCTGAGCGGCCCGAAGTCGGGGATCGGGGTGATCGGCATCTCCTTCTCGCGCTGTGCCTTCTGGAGGAGTTCGTAGTTGTTCGTGATCGCGATCACCACCTGACCCCACGTCTGGGTCGATGGCTCCTGCTCGGGATCGACGGGCATGATGCCGCCGACACTGCGGAGGATCGCTTCGTTGAACATGCCCTGCTGCTGTGCATCGGTCAGTCGGGTTCCGGTGAAGTAGACCGGCGGGGCCGGTTCGGGAAGTGGCGGGGATTGCGGTACATCCGAATCCTGCTGAACCGCCCCGTCAGTCTCTTCACCATGCATCTCAACCGCGGGGACGATATGCGCGGTCGTCGATTCCGCTTCGGTGTCCTCGTCCGTCCCGATGCCGCCCATGGAAATGACGAGCCTTCTCTTCGCCTTCGTCATGCTCTTCATGATCGCGTTCGCGAGGTCGTCCCCGCGTGCGTTGGCAATCGAGACGGCGCCGATCTCCCTGTCCCTGCGACCATCGGGCATCTGCCCCTCGACGGTCGAAACCACCAGTTGCCCGACGATCTCCCACTTCGAATCGACGATGGTAATTTTCTTCTGTGCCCGCAGGAGGTCGGTGCCCGTGGCGTTCAGGTGGAGCTTCACGCCCTGCTTCGTCATGATGTAGTCGAAAGGGGCCAGTCTCCAGTCCAGTCCATACCATCTGCACTTGGCCCGGTAGAAGTCCAGCCGCTCCTTCGCGCTCAGTTTCGTCAGGTCGTTGTGGATGATCAGGCGTTCCGCGAGCTCTGTTCCGCCGGGGTCACGGGTAGTTACTGACATAGCACCCTCCAGGAGATAACAAAGCCACCCACTACGGGTGGCTGAAGATCCTGGTTACGAAGCGATCAGGGCTGATTCGACGGGGCTACCATATGTGCGGATCTCGGCCGCCACAAAGTACGATTCCATCTCTTGCGGTTCGATGCCGAGTTCCTCGGCGAGGGCGTCCATGGTGCGCGTGTCGATGGTCGCTCTCGGGTTGTGACGCAGGACGCTCATGCGCTGGTGGGACATGCCGATCTGCTTGCACAGGTGATTGTATTTGATGCCCCGCAGTATGATCACCTGCCAGAGCGGCTCGAGGATGCGCCACCGCCTGCTGTTCGGCACCGCTTCGAACATCCCCCGTACCACATCGTTCCATGTCGGGGGGAAGAGCGCGACCGCCGCGTCAATGAATGACTTCGGCACCGTCCTCTCGGGGTTCTGCTTCAGTCTCCAGATGAACTGGTAGCCGTGCTTCCGGTGCTGCGCGAGGTCGTACTGGCTCACGCCCGCGGCGTTCAGCAGTTCCCAGAACAGGGGATTGATCCGATAGCGCATGACTTCTACCTCCGGTAGCAGGTTTGCGACCGATGGTAAGCTATGCGAAACGTCATGTCAAGACAGTGAGGATTCCAATGTAATGTGAGAGCCTCTATCTAATTGTGGTATCGTGCGATTGACTTCTGTGGTACACTACAACTAAAGGGATAGGGAATGAAGCCACTGCGTTGCGCGTGACGCCATGGCTCGTAGCGATCAGCTTTATGTCCCGACCGGGGGGGAAAAGACAATGGACGGTGAAGACCTGTTTCCGCATGAGTTCGGGTTCTGGCTCCAGCAGCGCAGAGAAACGATGAACTGGACGACGACCGACCTCGCAGAGAAGATCGGCGTCAGTCACGGCGCCGTCTGGAAGTGGGAGCAGAACAACAGTCTGCCCACCTACGACCGCATCCCGCTGATCGCGAACGCCTTTGGCATCAGCGAGTTCGAAGTCTATTGCGCGATCCGTGGCATCGACTACCGCCAGCAGGCGGATGGCACCCTGATGGCGTTACTCAACATCACCCCCGCAGACAGCCAGATGCTGCTGCGCCTCGCCGCGCATCTCATGCCGGTTCTGCGGCAGTTCGCGGGCGAACTCTCTGGAGAACTAGCGAACGCGGGCGTAGTGACATCAGGCTCCGCGGTGTCGGTCGCAGCCTCCCAGGCGAATGTGGCGGTCTTTCAGACGGTGATGGAAGAGGCGATGAATGGGAAACAAATGCACGCGCAAGGCGGGCGTGGATCAGTGGAGAAGGAGCAGGGTGAACGCGAGGTAACGAGGGGTGCTGCACGTAGGCGAGCAAAGCGCAAGAATGATCTTCCACACTCCGACCTCCCGATGGTGAAGGATGCTGGATAGACCCTCCCAGAAATCTACCCCCATCGCGTGATCCTTGTACCGTTCGCACATTCTATACCACAGGCGTGTTCCCCACACAACTACTAGCCATGCAGTAGCGAATCTGCTACAATATGTAGGACGGTACGTTCCGTCCTACAAGTTTGTGCCCCCGCGCTGGTGAGACAGCGACGAGGGCTGGGTGAACCGTTTGCATGTGCGGCGTGAATCGCCGACACGGCAAACGATTCACCCAACACCGAAGGAGTCATCTTCGATGTCAGGCAATGTTACACCCTTCCCGGCAATGAACCCAGATCCAGATGATGACGGGACCGCCGAATATCGGCGGGCCATGTCAGTCTGGTTCGAACCCCTGGTGGCTCTCGACAGTGAGTCAGCTCGCCGCGAGAAGTTCGAGGAGATGATGGGGCATTCCCTCACCGACGACCAGTGGGAAGAGGTGACGCGGGCGTTCTGGTACTACACCACCAACGAGAAGGATCGCTGGACAATCGGCGAGGTCGAGGCACACACCGGACTGTCGCGCAATGAACTGCTCCGACTCAGGAAGCGAAACCTCCTGCCCGCACCCCGTAGCCAGATGAATATCAACGGCGGTTTCCGCTGGTTCGTGTATGACCGCGCCGAAATCGAGGCGTGGTGGGCGACGTATCAGACGGAGGTGGCGCGATGAGTATCCACAGCTACGACACCTCAGCGTTCGACAAGCCCGCAGAGAACATGAAGCGTGGCGCACTGTACACCCGCGTCTCCACGAAGAAGGGAGAGCGGTACGGTGGCTCACTGGAAAACCAGGACAAGGCATGTCGGGTCTATGCCCATTTGAAGAACGTGCGCCTCGACTATGAAATCAACGAAGGCGGCGACTCCGGGTTCAAGTGGAAGCGCAGCGGCCTGGAGCGGCTGCGTTCGCTGGTGCGGTCGGGGAAGATCGACGCGGTCGTCTGCTATGAACCGTTTCGACTCGCCCGCGGTGAAGACCTCCCCGGCCTGTTGCAGCGTGAGATGGCGGCGCACGGCGTCGTCTGGCTCTGCGTCGTGGACGAACCCGTGGACAGCGACGTCGGCAGGCTGATGCTCACGATCACGTCGCACGTCACGTCGTGGGACGTTCGCAAGCGTCGGAACCAGATGAAGGAGACGTGGCACAACATCCTTGAGAACGGTGCATGGGTGCAGAAGGGGCGTGCGCCCTTCGGCTATAAGATCGAGAAGCGTCCCAGCGAGAAGCACCCCACGGGCATGGCGGTCTTCCGCGTGGCGGATGAGGAGACCGCGAAGTGGGTGCGGGCCATGTTCCAGTGGCGGGACGAGGGGAAGAGCGCGACATGGATCGCGAAGAAACTCACCGAGGAGAACGTGCCGCGCCCAGGCCAGAACCGGACGACCAACCGGACGTGGTGTGTCGCCACCGTCATCGACATGCTCCGTAGCCCGCTCTACAAGGGCGTCACCTACGGGAAGATGATGGTCACCATCGGGGAGGGCGACGACCGCAAGCAGATTCGCCGTGATCGCGATGACGAGGAGGGATGGATCGAGGTGCCCGGTGCCACCGAAGCCATCGTCTCTGAGGAGTTGTGGGAGCGTGTGCAGCATGTGCAGCGAGCCCCGAAGAAGAACCGCTTCGATCCCGAGAACCCGACCTACCCACTGACAGGGAGCCTCATCTGCGCCTGTGGACGCCACATGTCGGGGATGAAGGGATCGCAGAACCGCTACTGGTGCAACGCAGGGCGCAAGGATCAGAAGGAGAAGTGCGGGTATCCCTCCATCAAGGCATGGTGGATCGAGGAGATCGTCTGGAACTGGGTGATCGAGCGGATGAGCGATCCCGACATGGTGGCGCGTGCGATCCGCGAGCGTGAGCAGCGCGAACTGGAGACCGACACGGCACGCGACCTCGCGTCACTGAAGGAAGATCTCGCAGCCCTGACGCCGAAGGTGCGGAAGGCATACGAGATGAAGCGTGACGCGACGGAAGGGAGCATCGAGTACGAGTTCGCCTGTCATGACCTCGAGCAGTTGCGGCACGAAGAGGAGCGGCTGAAGAAGGGGATTGCGTACCTGGAATCACAGCAGCAGCGAGCGGCGATGACGCCCGCGCAGAAGCGCACGGTGGAGGAGTGCTGCCGGGATGTCGTGGCGAAGGCGGCGACCTATGGCACGGCGAAGAAGTACGAGGTCTACCGTGCCATCGGTCTCAAGGTGACGATGGACGAGGACGGGACGGGGATCCTGATGGAAGCCGACCTGGGGCAATGGTGTGCAAAGGAGTCACTACCTCACTCGTCACTAAATCACACTCCATTCCTCCCCATTTCCCACTACGCTCCCTTCCCCAGCGATGGGCGTTCTCGCAAGGACGCTTGACTTTAACACTTTCTTACGCTAACCTCCAGTAGCAGATACGCTACCAACAGTAGAAGCTACTGGAGGTTCCCAATGCCCCACCGGAACCACTTCACCATCCGCACCCGTGTCAATGATCGTCCCCCGCCCCGCCCCGATCTCTGGGCAAAGGTGTGGGACGATCTCCTTTCTCCCCCCGACCCCCCTCTACCTCCAGTTGCGCTTTCTCAACCCAGTGTTATGATGAGCGATGATCCATCTTTCACTGCGGGAGTTGTTACTGACGGAGGAGGACAGGATGGCGGCACAACAGGCACTGCCGGGGATCGTGGACGAGGCCGAACTGAAGGAACTGGACAAGTCCCTCGAGGGTGAGCAGTCATCATTCGCCAGCTACATCACGGTGCGCGAACTAAGCTGGTTGTCGCGCTGCTCACCCGGCAGGATTTATAACGCCCTGCATTTCACCAAGAAGCGCCGTCTCACGGGCATCAAGCGCGGCGTCCAGTGGTTCATCCTCAGGGACGATGCCCTCCGGTGG
>Ga0126379_10003046_pt1 | contig 10777 bp, 12 predicted proteins | sample PanSoiMetPlot_24_FD_92640 | JGI IMG/M metagenome (GOLD analysis project Ga0126379, IMG submission 92640) | Tropical forest soil microbial communities from Panama - MetaG Plot_24 | ecosystem: Environmental > Terrestrial > Soil > Tropical forest > Bulk soil | place: Panama | collected 2016-02-17
CTCGATCTCGTGCTCGGACAGCATCTGCCGGAGGCGCTCCGCCTGGCGCTCGTCGTCGGCGAGCAGGCGCACGAGGAATCCCTCCGTCCGCCAGGTGCGGATCTCGCCGGCGAGCGTCTTGAACTGGCCGCGGAACCCACCCACCGAACGGGTGCCCATGGCGATCCTGCCCGCGGCGGGCGGACCCGTCGCGAGCAGCGGCATCTCGAGGCGCTGGAAATCCGCGAGCAGCGCATTGAGCGGCTCGGCCGACGGCGCGTCGTCCGGTGGAGCGTCGAGCATCGCGGGGTCTTCGAGCGCCACGAGCGCATCCCCGGGGAGATAGGCGGTCAGCGTCGCGCGGCCGTCGTCCGCGCGGCAGAGCGGCACGATCGTCAATTCGTCGAGCGGCTCGACTGAGCGCTGGGTCGTGGGATCGAAGGCGCGGAGCGATTCGACGTCGTCGCCCAGGAACTCCGCGCGAACGGGCCGCTCGTGGCCCGGCGAGAAGATGTCGACGATCCCCCCGCGCAGGCTCCACTGTCCGACCTCGGCGACGGCGTCGACGCGCTCGTATCCGGCACGATCGAGCGCGCCTACCAGCGTCTCCCGGTCGATCGTCTGCGCAACTTCCAGGGCGAACGTGCGCTCGCGAAACTCGGCGGGGGGCAAGAGCGGCAGCGAGAGCGCGGCCGGCGTCGTGACGACGGCCACCGCCAGGCCGGCGAGCAGGCGATGACAGCACAGCGCGCGCTCGGCATCGTGCTCGCGGTGTCGAGCCCCGCGCCACGCGGCGGGCTGCTCCGAGGGGAATTCGAGAACACGCCGCCCCGGACGATCCCTGGGGCCGGGCGGCATCGTGTCGAGGAAGAACGCCAGGTCCCGCGCGGCGCGATTGCGATCGGCGGCGCTCGCCGCCACCGACAACACCGGGCGGCCACTGTCCTGCAAGATCGCAGCGAGGACCAGGGCTCGCGAGGAGCCCCACAGACCGTTTGCCTGAACGCAGAGTGCGCCCTCGGTGAGAGCCGCCGACAGCTCCTGAAATGCGGCCCAGCGGGAGAGAACCGACGCGGAAAGCGACACACTCATGTCGTACGGCTACGAACGATCCCTCAGCACCTTATCACGCCCGCCGTCTCGATCCGGCGAAGATCACGCCGGGCACGTTCTGCCGTTGAGGCGCGCCTGCTGCGCACCGGCCAGGATGGCGTCGACCGTCGCCTCCGGCGTGAGCCATGCGTTGTCGATCCACAGACCCACGTCCGCGAGCTGCTCCACCATCGGCTGTTCCAGGTGGGAAAAATGTTCACCGATGCTGCGCCCGTGCACCTCGCGGTGGCGACGGCTCTTCGCTCGATCGCCCTCCCGGGCGATCACGACGTCCTTGCCCGGGTTCAGAACCACGAGGTGCAGTGACAGCCCCGCGAGACGACGGCGGTAGATCTCGACGTCGGATCGCGTGACGACGACGTAGTCGATCACCGGCGTGAACCCGGCGTCCGAGAAGGACCGCGCCAGGAGACACTGGTTCTCCATGTTGAGGCGGATCTGCCGGGCCGACTCCTGCGCCGGCTCCGCGCCGGGCCACACGTTGCCCGAGACGATCCAGCCCTGGAGCAGATCGCCCTCGATGAACACGGAGCGCTCGAATCGGGCGGCGAGCAGCCGTCCCGCGGTGGTCTTCCCCGCGCCCGGGATGCCGCTGATCACCCAGGCATCCGCCATCGCGGGATCTCCCTCGAGCGCTCCAGCGCGCTCCAAGCCTTAGGAGTGTCTCGGAGTAACGAAACCACCAACCCGCAATAGGCGGTCCACTTCGAGCGCCGGCTCCGCCGGCGCACCCTGAATTTGGGGGGGAAGGTTCGGAAGGGGGCGAAGCCCCCCTCCGGGTGTCCTAGCGCGCGCCCTGGGCCAGATAGAAGCTCAACGTCTCGAGCTCGATCGACAGGTCCACGTTCTTGAGGCGAACGTCCTTGCCGGCCTTGATCCGGCCGGGGGCGAAGTTCAGCACCGCCTTGATGCCGGCGGCAGCCAGCCGCTCGATCACGCCCTGCGCCGCTTCGGCGGGCACCGCCACGATCGCGAGCTGCAGGTTGCGCGCTTTCGCCTCTCGTGGAAGATCGCGCAACGGCAGGATCGAGACGCCGTCGACCTCCTTCCCCCACTTGGCGGGATCGTCGTCGAAGATCGCGAGGATGCGAAAGCCCTGCTTGGCGAATCCCTTGTAATGGAACAGCGCCGATCCCAGGTTTCCGAAGCCGACGAGCGCGACCTGCCATTCGCGATCGAGCCCGAGGATGCGCTGCAGCTCGGCCTTGAGGCCGGAGACGTAGTAGCCGATGCCGCGGACGCCGAACTCGCCGAAGTAGGCCAGGTCCTTGCGCACCTGCGCGGAGTTGAGGCTGAAGCGGTCGGCCAACTCCTGCGACGAGATCGTCTTCACGCCGTCCTCCTCGAGCTGCAGGAGACATCGGGTGTAGACGGACAGACGGCGGACCGTCATCTCCGGGATCCTGGGGATCTTGAACTGAGAGCGTCGACTCATCACGCCGTTCCGACCACTTGGATCATCGCGGCCGCGGAGGGCCGGGCGTCCCGGGCCGCGTCCGGAACGCCCGGTGTGCCCCTCCTACTTCACGGGTTGGACGAACAGCAGGATGGCCGCGATGACGAACACGTACAGGGCCAGCGACTCGATGAGCGCGAGGCCGATGATCATCACGGTCTGAATGCGCGCCGCCGCCCCGGGCTGCCGCGCGATGGCGTCCACGGCGGAGGCCGCCGCCCGACCCTGGCCCAGACCGCACAGCCCGGATGCCAGGCCCATCCCCAGGCCCGCCGCGAGGACGGCGAACGGGCCGACCCAGCCGCTCGTCCCACCCTCGGCGGCCATCGCCAGGCTCGGGACGGAGAGAAGGGACCACGTCATCAACGTCAGCAAGAGTGAACGTCGCACGACTCTACCTCCTTGGTAGTGGTGAACGGCTATCCAACTCGGCGGGGGCACCGGCCCCTGTCCGAACCCTCTGCGGGGAATCGATCGCGAGCTGCCGGACCGGCCAGCGCCGGCGCACATGTCCTCCCCTCGACCGCCTAGTGGTGCTCGAGATCCTCCGTCGCCCCGGCGATGTACAGCATCGACAGCATGACGAAGATGAATGCCTGCAGGAACGCCACGAGGATCTTGAGCGGCAGCAGGAAGCCCACGGTGAAGGCGATCATCAGGAGGCCGGCGGGAGTGCCGATGAGCACGCCCGCGATCTTTCCGGACAGCGCCCATCCGAACAGCCCGTCGAACGCGGTCAACAGGAAGATGATGCCGAGCAGGATGTGGCCGGCGAACATGTTGCCGAACAGTCGGAGCGACAAGGAGAGGACTCGGGCCAGGTGACTCACCACCTCGATCGGGAACATGAGCCACGCGAGCGCGGGCACGGGGCCGCAGAAGTGCTTCAAGTAGCCGCCGAGCCCTTGCTTCTGGACGCCCAGGTAGTGGTAGTACAAGAACACGATCAGCGCGCAGGCGAGGGTCGTGTACATGTTCGCGGTCGGCGCCACGAGACCGGGGATGAGCCCCATGAGGTTCGACGTCAGGATGAAGAGCCCGAGCGTGCCGATGAGGGGCAGATAGCGCCGGCCGTCGTGGCCGATCACGTCGTCGAGCAACGACAGGAACTGCTCGAGCACCATCTCCATGAAGTTCTGCAGGCCGCGCGGGACGAGCTCGACGTGCCACGTCGCCCCCATCGAGACGACGAGCAGGATGCCCATCACCACCCACGCGTAGAACACGTGGTCGGGGATGCCCCAGTGGGCGAGGCTCACCAGTGGGGGGTGCTCGATGGCTTCCATGATGGATGCTCCTTCGTCAGGGCAGGGACCGCGCAGCCTGGAGACCGGCCACGATCAGCACGGGGGGAAGGATCGACAGCCCACCCATCAGCGCCAGCGGGTGCACCACGCCGCTCGTGAGCAAGAGTCCGACGGCGCCGAAGAGCAGCACGTAGCGCAGCCCGAGCGCGAAGACCCACAGGGGATGTGCGCGCCCGCCTGCGAAGAATCCGGCGGCGCTCTTCACGCTGCGGGCGATCCAGTGGAGGCTCGTCAGCGACACGAGGGCGCCGGCCAGCACCCCGATCGATCCCCGCCAGCCGCCGAGCAGCCCACCGGCAATCGACGCGGGGACGAGGAGCGCACACACGGCTCGGCTCACGCGTCGCACCAGATCAAGTCCCATCGCGTTCCTGCCTCTCGGCCCTTTTGAGGGCGCGGAATAGCTCCCGGAACCCCGCGGCCACGCCGACGGCCAGCCCGATCAACGTGAGCCATGGGGAGATACCCAGCCATCGATCGAGGAAGTACCCGCCTAGCGTCGCGCCCGCCGTGGCCACCACGAACGTGAGGCCGACGCTGGCCAGCGTCATGAGCGGTCTCCAGGCCGACGGTTCGGACGCCATGGTGATCCGTCATCGCGTGGTCGGCCGCATCATGTGAATAGGAACACTAGCACAGCCGCCCGGTGATGACAAGGTTCATCAAGTGTCTGATTTAGCGCAACAATCCATCATGGTTGAGAGACCCCCTAGTCACAAAGTGCCTCGCGGGCGAGGTCTTGTCCGAACACGCCGCCCATCCACGCGCCGGCCACCCGATTGATGACGATCGTGCTGACGGCGGCCACGGCGATGAGGATCACGCCCAGGGCGGCCGCCTCCTTCGCGCCGCCGGCGATGTAGAACGCGAAGATCCCGTTGGTGATCGACTCCCAGCCCCCAAGCGCCAGGAAGAGCACGGCCAAGGCGAGCACGCGAGGCTCGAGTAGAGCAGGCTGTTCAGGATGTACTTCGGCGTCTCCACGATCACCCGCAGTACGCGAGGGTGTAGGTGACGGGGAGCGGCGTGAGCGCCGATCCCCGACGGATGGAGGCGAGCGTCACCCCGACGTAGGGCACGAACGACGCGAGGATGACCGCCGACAAGAACCCGCCGGCCAGGACCTGTCAGCCGATTCGCAGTCGCCGCCGCTCGCTCCGCGAGTCCGAATCTCCGCGCGCACCTGCACGCGAATCTTCGCGTCGAGATTCGACAGCGGCTCGTCGGAGCAGGATGTCCGGCCGCAGCACGAGGGCGCGCGCCAGCGCCACGCGCTGTTGCTGGCCGCCCGAGAGCTGCCCAGGATAGCGCGACTCGAACAGCGCCGATTCCTCCCCAGAAGATGTCGGCTTCGGGCTTGCCCTTCCACTCCACGATGCGCCCGTAGGCGACCGGGGTGCCGGCGGGGATTGCGTTCACCTTGACGGCCAGGATCCACTTCTCCTTCGCGTGGTCCGCGAAGGCCTTGAGCGCGGCGTCGTGAATGAACTTCGACACCGGCGTGATCAGGACCAGCTCGGACTCGATCGGCGCCTGGGCCCGGGCCGCCGGCGCTGCGGCGAGCAGTGCGGCCGCCACCAGGCCGAACGTGAACGCGTCACGGATTCCCCCTCTGCTCGAGCAGCTGCCGGGCGATGTCGGGGCGATCCGTGATCAGCACGCCGACGCGCTGATCGATCAGCCGCCGCATGTCCGCTGGAGCGTTCACCGTCCAGGCCCCGAGCAGGATGCCGGCCTGCCCCGCCAGGGCCTGCACCTCCGCCGTTGCGAGCGGGTGCTGAAGCCCCACGAATCCGACGCCCGCCGCGTGAGCCTCCTCGATCGCGCGCGCCACGCGCCCGGGGGCTCTGAGGGTGCGCGATGAGTACAGCGCGCCGGCCCGGACCTCTGGGCGCAGCTCCCGCACCCGTCGCCACGTCTCCACCTCGAACGCCATCACGACGACCGACCGGGCCATGCCGTGCGCGTCGACCGCGGCGAGGACTCGCTCCTCGATGCCGGGATAGCGGACGCCGCGCGCGTCCGGCTTGATCTCGAGGAGCACGGCGCGCCCGGCCGCGGACGCGAGTGCCAGCACATCGCCGAGCGATGGGATGCGCTCGGCGCTCGCTCCGCCGCTCTTGTCCCGGAGGCCGACCGCCCTGAGCTCCGCGAGCGTGCGGTCCGTCACCGGACCGGCGCCGCTGGTGGTCCGGTCGAGCGTGGCGTCGTGAATCACGACGACCTCCCCATCGCGCGACAGGTGCACGTCCAGCTCGAGGAAGTCGGCGCCCAGCGCCACGGAATTGCGGAAGGCGAGCAGGCTGTTCTCGGGCCAGAGGGCCGCTCCGCCGCGGTGGGCGGCCAGGAGCGGCCCGGCGCCGATCTGCGGATGGCCCGGCTCGGCTGCCGCCACCCAGCCAAGGCCGAGCGCGGCCAGCGCGAACAGGTTCACTTCTCGGTCTCCACGAGGCCCTTCACGAACCACCGCTGCATGGCCACGATCACGAGCACCGGCGGCAGCAACACCATCATCGCTGCGGCCATGATCACGTTCCACTCCGGCAGCTGCGATCCGCTGCGCGGGACCAGCGCCTCGATCCCGATCACCGCCGTCCGCATGTCCGGCGTGTTGGTGATCATCAGCGGCCACAGGTACTCGTTCCAGCCGTACACGAACAGGATGACGAAGAGCGCGGCCAGGTTCGCGCGGGACAGCGGCAGCAGGAACGACCACAGGAAGCGCATGGGCCCGGCGCCATCGAGCTGCGCCGCCTCGGCGAGCGAGTCCGGAATCGTCTGGAAGAACTGCCGGAACAGGAACGTCCCGGTCGCGGAGGCCATGAGCGGCACGGTGAGCCCCCAGTACGTGTCCACCCAGCCGAGCACGCTGATGACCTGGTACGTCGACACGATGCGCACGGGCACCGGGAGCATGAGCGTCACGAAGATCATCCAGAACACGACTTGCCGGCCCCGAAAGTTGAAGTACACGATGGCGAAGGCCGAGAGCAGGGAGATCGCGATCTTGCCCGCCGCGATGCCGATCGAGACGATCGCGCTGTTGAGGAGCAGGCGCGCCATGCCCGACCGGCTCCACGCGGCCGCGTAGTTCTGGAGCATCGCCGTCGACGGCCACAGCCGTGGCGGCAGGCTACTGACCTGATCGAGCGTCTGCGTGCTGATGACGAACGCATAGTAGAGAGGGAACGCCAGCACGGAGACGGCGACGAGCAGGATGAGGTGGGCGAGGCGCCCGTTCCAGTCCGGCCGTCGCGCCGCCGGGGCGGCTCGCGGAACGCCCACCGCCGCCGTGCGCGCGTCGAGCGCTCCCGCTCCTGCGCCGGCAGACGCCGGCATCAGTACACCACCTTGCGCTCGGCGTAGCGGAACTGGAACGCCGTGAGCGCGATCACCACCGCCATCAGCACCACCGACTGCGCCGCCGACAGCCCGATTTGCAGTCCCTCGAAGCCGTCCTTCCACGCCTTGTAGACGAGGATCGCGGTCGCGTCGCCGGGACCGCCCTGGGTCACCGAGTGCACCAGGCCGAACGTCTCGAAGAACGCGAACGTCATGTTGAGCGTGAGCAGGAAGAAGGTGACGGGGGAGAGCAGCGGGAAGGTCATCGAGAAGAACCGGCGGACCGGGCCGGCGCCGTCCACGCTCGCGGCCTCCAGCACGGATTCCGGAACGCCCTGCAGCCCGGCCAGGTAGAAGGCCAGGTTGTAGCCGAACTGCTTCCAGATGGCGGCCGCCGTGATCAGGACCATCGCCACCCAGCCCTTGAGGAACCAGTTGAACTGGTAGGTCGTCACGAAGGACAGGAGGTACGGGAGGATGCCGTAGGACGGGTGGAAGATGAAGAGCCAGATGATACCGGCGATCGCGGGTGCGATGCCGTAGGGCCACAGGAGCAGGGTCCGGTAGATGCCGAGCCCCCGGATCTTCGCATTGGCGAGCGTGGCGAGGAGCAGCGCGATCGCCATCCCGACGAAGGTGACGCAGAACGAGAACACGAACGTCGTGACCCCGCTCCGCAGGTACGCGGGGTCCGCGAACAGCTTCTCGAAGTTGGCCAGCCCGACGTAGATGAGCCGATCGCCGAACGGCGAGCTGCGATAGAGCGACAGGCGCAGCGAGTCGAGCGCCGGCCAGAAGAAGAACACGAGGGTGATCGCCACCTGGGGGGCGACCAGCGCGTAGGGAAGCCACCGGTTGCGAAAGACCGCCCGTTTCATGGATGACCGTCCGCGGCGGCCAGCAGGCGCGTCGCGCCGCCCCCGGCGCCGAGCGCCACGGCGATTACTTGTACAGGGCGGCGAACTCCTTCAGGATGTCGTTGCTCTTCGCCACCGCGTCGTCCAGGCCCTGCTTCGGCGTTTTCTTGCCGGCGAAGACGTTCTCGAGCTGCTCCTCGATCGCGTCGCGGATGGACACGAAGTTGCCGAGCCGGATGCCCTGGCTGTTCGGCGTGGTCTTGCCGGAATTCATCTGCTTCACCGCGGTGAGCTGGTTCGGGTTCTTCTGGTAGTGGCCCGAGGTCTCGAGCGCCTTCACCGCCGCGTTCGAGATCGGCAGGTACCCGGTCACGCCCGCCCACCACGCCTGGTTTTCCGTGGAGGCCAGGTACTTGAAAAACTGGGCCACGCCCTTGTACTCCTCGGGCTTCGCACCCTTCATCACCCACAGGGTCGCCCCGCCGATGATGGAGTTCCCCTGCGGAAAGCCGTCCATGTGGGGCAGGCTGCCCGTGCTCCACCCGAACTTGCCCTCGGCCGCGCGGGTGAGCCCCGCGATGTAGGCGGACGAACTGATGAACACGCCGCACTCCCCGGCGCTCATGTTGGCCTCGGCCTTGGGCCCGCGACCGTTGTAGGTGTACCAGCCCTCTTTCGAGCCGCGCGCGAGGAGTTCCAGCATCTTCACGCCGAACGGCCCGTTGATCTTCAGCGTGGTCGCGAGGCCGTCGAAGCCGTTGGCGTGATCGGCGAACGGCTGGTCGTGCCACCCGTGCATGTTCTCGATCAGCACCCACGAGGGCCACGCCGTGCTGAAGCCGCACTTGGCCCCGGAGGCGACGACCTTCTTGGCATCGCTCTCGACCTCCGCCCACGTCGTCGGAGCACGATCGGGGAGCCCGGCCTTCTTGAAGAGATCCTTGTTGTAGTAGAGGATCGGTGTCGACGAGTTGAAGGCCATCGAGTACAGATTGCCGCCGCTCGAGTAGTAGCTCTTCACCGGCCCGATCAGATCGTTCCAGTCGATGGTGACCCCGTTGTCCTTCACGAGCTGATACACCGGATACACGGCGCCCGAGGACAGCATGGTCTGGGTGCCAACCTCGAACACCTGCACGACGTGGGGCGGCTGCTTGGCGCGATACGCCGCGATGGCCGCCGTGAGGGTCGTCGGGTAGTCCCCCTTGTAGACGACCTTCACCTCGTAGTCGCCCTGGCTGGCGTTGAATTTCGAAGCGATCTCGCCCACCCGCTCCGCCAGCACGCCCTGCATCGCGTGCCAGAACGTGATGTCCGTCTTGGCGAGGGCCGGCGCCGGGCCCATGAGGAGCACAGAGCCGAGCAGGGCCAGTCCCCAGGGCGCGATCTTCGAACACGTCGTCGCTCGTCGCATGCGTGGCCTCCAACCGTCTCCGGATTCGCGCGGCGCACATCCTCGAGAGGATCGACCGACGATAGCGGAAAGAGTGTTTCCCGCGCGTTGCGGCTCGATGACATCGCCGGGTCGCCCGCCGGGCGCGACCGACTATAGCACGAACGATCGCGCGGGCCGCCGCTCGCGGCCCGCTACATCAGGACCGTGCGGACGACATGACGGAGGCGCGTGAGGGCGGGCGGGCGGCGATCGATTCGCGGACGCGCGAGCAGCGCCATACTGCTGCTCGTTCGCCGTTACCTGCCGGACGACCTCGTGCTCTTGATGTACTCGTCGAGCTGACGAAGCGCGAGAAAGGTCGCGGCGTCGATCGCCTCGTCTTTCTTCAGGATACGCGCCATCGCGATGAAGCCGACAATGACCATGGCTCCGACCACCACCGAGAGCACGGCGAGGAAGATGTGGGTTGGATCCATCGCGTCCCCCCGGAACCATTCAACGCGGAGCGGCAGCGGGTGTCAATGCGTCCGAGGAGATACAGTGGTTCGAGGCGGACCAAATCAGCGCCGGGTGGCCGCTACGTCATTGCCGGCGGAAGCGCAGGCTCCGGTCGACCGCCTGGTGATATGCATCCAGCTCGGCGTCGAGCCGGCGGGCCGACCAGCCGGCGATCTCCGCCATACGCCGGCCGATGGACTCGGCACAGTCCTGCCCCAGGCAACGGCTCTGACCGATGCCCGTGCGCCGGAACAGCACGTCCTGCAGCGAGACCGCCAACTCGTCGGTGACGGCGTGATGGAGCTGCGCTACGATCTCCGGGTTCTGTGGACACAGGCGCTCGGTTCCATCGGCGAGCTTCCTGGCCAGCTCCAGGACGCGCGTGTAGCCGCGGCCGTACGTCTCGACGAGCGCCTGCAGCGTTTCCCGGGACACGCCGGACGCCGCCATCTCCTCGGAGACGTCCATCCAGGCGCGCGCCTCGATGGTTCCGACGTCCTCGTCGGCGCCGTCCAGCGCGATACGCGACGTCGACGACCGCGCGGGCCGGCCGAGCGCCCGCATGACGCGATCGCCCACGTGTTCGGCCAGACTGCGGAAGCACGTGAGCTTCGTCCCCGTCACGGAAAGGAACCGCCCCTCCGGCCCCTCCGCGACCACCTTGTGCTGCCGCGAGATCTTCGACGCCGATCGCCCCGCTTCGAACGACAGCGGGCGGACGCCGGCGTAGGTGTAGACGACGTTGTCGAAGGCGACCCGGCGATCCGGCACGGCCTGGGAGACGGTGTCGAGCAGGTACGTCACCTCGTCGCGCGTCGCCCACAGGCGA
>Ga0126379_10003047_pt1 | contig 10777 bp, 5 predicted proteins | sample PanSoiMetPlot_24_FD_92640 | JGI IMG/M metagenome (GOLD analysis project Ga0126379, IMG submission 92640) | Tropical forest soil microbial communities from Panama - MetaG Plot_24 | ecosystem: Environmental > Terrestrial > Soil > Tropical forest > Bulk soil | place: Panama | collected 2016-02-17
AGCGCGACAGCTTTCTGCAACGTTGCGGCGGCAGCCTCGGGGCGTTTGATCCTCATAAGACAAGTCGCGTAGGCGTGCAGGGCATCAAGCTGCGATTCGATAAGTTCACCGGCCCGCTCAAAGTGCGGGACGGCCTCGGCACAGTTGCCGTGGCGATACTCCAGTACGGCCAGCATGGCGTGGCCCGTGGGATCTTCCGGCCGCAGTTGCAGGAGGCGCTTCAAAAGCGGGACGGCGTTCTGGCTTCCCGCTTGATATTCGATCTGCGCCGCCCCCGCCAACGCGGCAAGGTTGTTCGGCGAAATCTTCAACGCTTGCTGAAATGCGGCAAGTGCGGCCTTGTCATCCCCCTTGCGGGTGAAAGCGATACCTTGCAAGGCCCACAATTGAGGGTTGTTTGGGGAATCTTTTAGCGCGTCGCGGCTGAGTTCCACAGCTTTGTCGAAATCTCCAGCGCGCAGGGCGGAGCTAATGGGCTCAATCCGGTTGTCACGGGCCTGCGAATCGGCCCAGGAGGGGCAGGCCAATAAGAAAATCATCACAGCAATTTGCCGGAGAAGGGCCATCAGTGGGATCGGCGGACTTAGAATTACTCCGGGAACAGCATACTGCATCCGGGAATGGGATGACAGCTAGTGTTTGACGCTGAGGCAGAGTCGCGCTATACATAGCGTCAACGAGAAAACGCTTGCTCAGAATCTGGCAGTGAAAGGAGCAGGCAACTCGCAGAATTTGAAAATCCATCCTACCTAAATACGTTCAGGAGAGTCCGTTATGAAGAAAAGATCCAGGAGGCAATTTCTTGGTACCGCGGCGGTTTCGACGGCGGGCCTGCTGGCAACCACTTCCCTACCCTCTTGGGCGCGGAGCAACGCGGAGGAACCCGTAGCTGCGCCACTCTCCACTTTTGGTTACTCGCAAGTTCAGCTCCTCGATGGGCCCTTCCGCGCTCAGTTCGATCAAAACCATAAATTATTCCTGGGGCTCGACGAAGATGGACTACTGAAGCCCTTCCGGCAGCGCGAAGGGCTGCCAGCTCCCGGACCCGATCTTGGTGGTTGGTATGACAACGGGGACGATTTCAACGAGAAAGATAATTTCCATGCGTTCATCGCGGGGCATTCATTCGGCCAATACGTTTCAGGCTTGGCGCGGGCTTACGCAGTGACGGGGTCCAAGCCCACCCAGCAGAAGGTTAACCGTCTGGTGCGCGGATACGCCGAAACGGTAGAACCAACGGGGAAGTTCTACGTCGACTACCGGCTGCCCGGTTACACATTCGACAAAACTTGCTGTGGTCTTATCGATGCTCATGAGTTTGCGCAGGACCCGATCGCGCTGGACGTACTGAAGCGAAGTACGGACGCGGTGCTGCCACACTTGCCGGAGAAAGCACTCAGTCGAGCTGAGCAGGAAGCACGCCCGCATAAAACCATCGCGTACACCTGGGACGAAACCTACACGTTGCCGGAAAATTTCTTCCTGGCGTATCAGCGAAGCGGAGACAAAAGGTACCGCGAGCTGGCAGAGCGGTTTATCTATCACGAGTACTATGATGCGTTGGCGCAAAACCACAATGCACTTCCTGGCAAGCATGCATACAGTCACGTGAATACCTTAAGTTCGGCGATGCAGGCTTACCTGGTGCTGGGAGACGAAAAATATCTGCGTGCCGCCACCAATGGGTTGCGCATGGTGCAAGAGCAAAGCTATGCCACGGGCGGTTGGGGACCGAACGAAGCGTTCGTCGAACCCGGCAAAGGACTGCTGGGCGCGAGTCTGAAGGGCACGCGCTTCAGTTTCGAAACCCCGTGCGGAGCTTATGGCCAGTTCAAGATCACACGATATTTGTTGCGGGTCACACGCGACTCTCGCTATGGGGATAGCATGGAACAGGTGCTGTACAGCACCGTGGCGGGCGCGAAGCCGATACTCCCGAATGGCACGAGCTTTTACTATTCCGACTACAACAACGATTCAGCGGAGAAGGTGTATTACAAAGATAAATGGCCGTGTTGCTCGGGCACTTTCCCCCAACTAACCGCCGACTATGGCATCAGTTCTTACTACCCGGCGAAAGAAGGAATTTATGTAAATCTGTTTGTTCCTTCTCGCGTTAGTTGGACGCAAGGCGGCGCGCGATGCACTTTGACGCAGGAAACCAGCTATCCCAAAACCAACACGACTCAACTTCATCTGGAAATGGCACGCCCGGAAAAGTTCACCGTGTATCTGCGGATTCCGGCTTGGGCGGACGTGAAAACGCGGGTTTCGGTAAACGGAAAACGCGTGGAGGGCGACGTGACGCCGGGCAGTTTTTTTGCCGTCAATCGAACCTGGAGCCACGGCGATCGAGTGGAGTATGAGCTTGGCATGCCACTCCGCCTTCAGGCCGTGGACGCGCAGAACCCGCAAATCGTGGCCCTGCTGCGTGGACCGGTAGCACTTTTTGCAGTTGGGAATCTGCCGACAGATTTTTCGCGAGCGCAATTGCTGGCTGCTTCGTCCGCCTCTCCGTCATCGGAAGATTGGGTTGTGCAGGGGGACGGGGGGAAAGTGACCTTCCGGCCCTTTGCGGTAATCGGCAATGAACACTACCGGCTCTATCAAACCGTAAAAGCCTAGGTGCCTCGCGGCAGCGTGGCCAATCGATGGACTTCACCCGACGAGTTACGGATGCGTATGCGATTCCGCCTGAAGCGCCCATCCGGGACGTGGGAATTGCGCCGCCGGTGCGCTTGTTTAATCGCGGCGCCGTTCCGAGCTCAGCACAACATCTTTCACTGAAGTTCTATTTGATGCTTGTTTTTCTTGTCGGTATTTTCCCGGCGCACGCGCAATCCGGTGGCGACGCACGCGCTCCATCTCCGACCCATCCTCAGTTGAGGGAGCCCAGCGGCGCCGATCGTTGCCTGTTCTGTCATGCAGCAGAGGTTCAGGGATATTCCCGATCGGCAATGGCCCATGCTTTGCGCCGTGCTGGTCAAGAACCAGACGGCGTAGTCTCGGGCAACGGAACGAAAGTCACGATTCATTCTTCCGCGACGGGTTACTGGCAGAGTTGGGAGAATAGAGGCGATAAAAGTACCTACCGCGTTGACTTTGTGATTGGCTCGGGCGAGCACGCCAATGGCTATCTGGTGGACATTGGCGGACATCTTTTCCAATCTCCGGTGGCCTTCTACAAAAGTCGCCAGGCGTATGACCTGGCGCCAGGTTACGAGAATCAGCCGGATCCGGATTTCACACGCCCGGTGAGCGAAGAATGTGTTCTTTGCCATTCCGGAATCGCACTGCATGTTCCGGGAACGCTAAATCAGTATCGGCCGCCGGTATTCGCTGCCGAAGCCATTACTTGCGAGCGGTGCCACGGACCGGCAGAGAAGCATCTTGCGGATCCGCGCGCGGGGACAATCGTGAATCCTTCGAAGCTGGCGCCCGCGGCACGGGACAGCATCTGCGAGCAGTGTCATTTGTTTGGAGTGGCGCGAGTACCCAATCCGGGCAAGAAACTGAGTGATTTTGTGCCCGGTGAAGCACTAGAGAATACGTACACTATTTATCGGAACGCGAGTCCGGAAGGTTCCTCTGGGGACTTCAAGGTGATCAGCCACGTAGAGCAACTGGCGCGGAGCTCGTGCGCACGAAACAGTGGAGGCCGTTTGTGGTGCGGCACCTGTCACAATCCGCACCAAGCGATGCCGCAGTCGGTTGGGTACTATCGTTCGCGTTGCTTGTCTTGCCACACGACTAGCTTTCCGAATGCTCATCCGTCCAGAGACAGCGACTGTCTTGCTTGCCACATGCCACGACGCGACGCGAAGGACGGGGGGCACACCGCGTTTACCGACCACAAAATCCAAAAGCGCCCAGAAGCTCAGCGTGAGGTTCCAGCAGATGCGGACATACTCGCGTGGCGGGAACCCGCGACGGATTTGCGACAACGAAATCTGGGGATTGCCTACGTGGACGTGGGCATGCAGCGACACTCCTCGACGTTCATCATTCAGGGCTATCGCATGCTTACCGGAGTCCAAGGACAATTCCGCGGTGATGCCGATTTTTTCAAATGGATTGGCGAAGCTCTGCTTCTGGCAAAACAAACGTCGCAGGCAAAATTAGCGCTGGAACGCGCGCTTGAACTTGATCCGGACTCAGCGGTGACTGAGACGAGTGCCGCAGCGCCCTACATTCAGGAAGGCGATGACGCAAGGGCAATTGCCCACCTGGAACGCGCGGTCGGGATCGATCCGCTTTTTTTGCCGGCGGCGAGCACGTTGATTGGTCTGTATGAAAAGCAGGGCCAGGCCGCCAAGGCCGCGGGACTGTCGGCGAAGATCGCAGCGGCGATGACGGAAGCTTCCGATGGCGATCAAACGGCGCAGACGAAGTCCACAACCCAAGGAATGAAAAACATCGAGGACGTGTTTAAGAACATTCGAGTGTTGAAAGGAATTCCGTCGGACCAGCTGATCCCGGCGATGCAATTCATGTCGTCCTCGCTAGGAGTGGAATGCAGTTTCTGTCACGTGGAAGGTCACTTCGAAAAGGATGACAAGAAGCCGAAGCAAACCGCGCGGGAAATGATGCAAATGATGTTTGCTCTGAATAAGAACAGTTTCGAAGGGCAGCGCGAGGTTACTTGCAATTCCTGTCATCGCGGCTCGCGGAATCCGGTGTCGACGCCCCTTGTCGCTGGTGGCGCGCTGGCGAGCCCTCATTCGACAGACTCTGCCGGGGAAAATGTTTCGACGAGTTTGCCTACTTACGAGCGATTAATCAACAACTACATACGGGCACTCGGAGGAGCTGCCGCCATCGAGAGGGTTACGAGTCGGATAGAAACGGGCGTCACGAAGGTTTCCGGCAAATCTCTTCGCGTCGAAGTTTTCGCGCAAGACCCGGATAAGTGGAAACTGGTCCGTCACTTTCCGGAAGATGATAGCGTGTCTGGGTTCGATGGCCAGGCGGGTTGGGTCAGGATTCCGGGGCGAGCTGCACGCGAGATGCACGGAGGCGATATCGAAGCAGCACTCATCAGCTCCGATTTGCACTTTCCTTTACACATACAACGCTTGTTTCCTGATTTGCGCGTTGAGTACCCGGAAAAAATCGGGGAACGGGAGACCTACGTTCTTTCGTGCCGGCGTGAAGGGCGCACGGCGGCGAAGCTCTATTTCGATGAACAGTCAGGGCTGCTGGTACGGGTGATGATCTTGGACGACTCGCCGCTTGGCGTGAATCCTATGCAAATCGAGTATGGAGACTACCGCGAAGTAGAGGGCCTGAAAGTGCCATACCTGCTCACGTTCACTGAACCTGGAAGCAGCTACTCGATACAGATTGAGGAAGTGCGGCAGAATGTACCCATCGAAGCGGGAAAATTTGCCAGGCCGTCATTAAGCGGCCCATCCGATTCTTCCACGGCTCCGTAATAATACGCGCTACCATCGCCCATTCCTGATCGAAAACGCACGGGCGCACCAAAACCGCGCATAAAGTAAAAAACCGCTTGCCGTCGAGATTTCACTACGCGCGTAGAACCGGCGTCCACACTTGCATTGGCGTTGCGGCGCGATTCGCCCAAGCATAGTAAGGGATGAAACGGAGTTCAACAGGTCGAGTGGGAGCCGCGCTCGCGGCGTAGCGATAGTAGAGCTTACCGGCCGAAGCGGGCCTTTCGCTGGCTGCTCCAGGGTGCTTGAGCAACACCATGCCGCCAAGTAAATCCTTTTGGAACTCGTCGTGGAACTGCGACGAAGCATTTTGGCGCAAATCGAGTGATACGTCGTAGAGAGGCACGCCTTCAGGCTGGTCCAGTTGTTCGAGGCAATAGACAAGCGGCCCACGCTGAACTGCGGCGCGCCCGTAATCATCGACAACGCGAACGTTTGCTTCAATCACTTGTGGGGCCATGTTGAACTTCAGACTAACAACGTCACCGGGCGACCAGCGACGCTGCATGGCAAGATATTGTCCAGGAATCGCGCCGGAAGCAGGACTGCCGTTGATTTTGACCTGCGTGCCTTCAGACCAACCCGGAATGCGAACATAAAAGGTAAAGTCGGTGGGTTTGCCAGGTGCGAGGGTAAATTCCACAGCGCCGTCCCAGGGATAATTGGTCTTTTGGGCGATCTTGAGGGCGATGCCGCTCTCGAGACGCCAATCGAGTTGCGAGTTGTCGTAGAGATGGACATAAATTCCATCCTTATTGGTGCTGTAAAAATAGCCCGGTAAGGAAGCGAACGTCCGTTCCAGGTTTGGAGGGCAGCACGTCACGTCATACCAAGGATTGCGGATGTGGTCTCCGCCAGACGGATCGAAGGCCAACGGATTGCGATAACAATAGAGCGTGCCGTCGAGCGACATGCCTGAATTAATGCCGTTATATAGGGCGCGCTCGATCACATCGGCGTACTTGGCTTCGCCGGTGGCGGTGAGCATGCGCCAGTTCCACATCATGTTGCCAATCGCGGCGCAACTCTCGCCGTACGCGGTGAAATTCGGAAGTTCGTAGGCGTCACCAAAAGCTTCACCCTGACTACGCGCTCCCACGCCGCCGGTCACATACATCTGGCTGGTCACAAGGTCGTTCCAAAGAATATTCAGCGTCTTTAGATAAGCCTGGTCGCCGGTTTCCATGTAGTAGTCTGTGGCGCCACAGCAGGCGTACATGGCGCGAACAGCATGGCCTTCCAGATGAGTGCGAGAAGTGAAAGGAATACCGCAGAAGTGATAGACGTAGGCGTTCTGCGGTACCTTGATGCGCTCGTCGCCTTGCAAGATGTAGCCGGCCGCCGAGAGGTACCGCTGGTCACCGGTCGTACGGTATAACTCAATGAGTGCCAGTTCAATTTCAGGATGCCCGGAGAAGATGGGCTTCTTGTCGGGCCCTGGACCGAAACTTGGAAGCAGGTAACCGTCAACGAAGCGGATGCAAGCGTCGAGCAAGGTGCGGTCACCTGTGGCGCGATAGAACGCAATCGCGCCCTGGATCATGTGGCCGAGATTGTAGAGTTCGTGGCCCCAGCGTTGTACCTCGGGTGTCATGCGATCCCTGGTGCGGTCGCCGACATAATAGGTGTTCAAATAACCGCTGGGTTCCTGGACCGCGACCACTTCCTTAATTATCGTCTCCGCTTGAGCACGCAACTCGGGGCGATCTCCGGACTGCAGTGCGAAACCGACGGCTTCTATCCACTTGTACACGTCGGAGTCCGAGAAGACCGGACCATGCTGAGGCGCATCGCTCTTTCCAACCAGGCGCAAGAAATTCTTCATGCGTCCATTGGCTTCCAGCAGTTGCTCCATCGAGGGAATGCTCTTTGCGACGTTGGTCTGGCGGCGCGCGCCCCAGAATCCTTCCGTTATGGTCACGGCATGTACGGGAACACTGTGTAGCTTGGCGTACGGGGACTTATCCACGAAAAGCACACCTTGATCTTTCCCGTTGCGGTCCGATGAAGCGGGTCCGCTTGGTCCCGAGAAGGCCATTAGATTGTGGAGCGGGAGAGAACCGATGGCGGTGGCGGAAATTGCCGAACCCACAAATGCACGGCGCGATATTTGCGATCTATTGGTCATGTTGAGTTCCTCTGAACTGCTGAACATCGAAACTCTTGCAGCGTCCGACAGGCAAGATCGGGAACGCGCCAAGGTGTTCGCCTAGCGCGGTGGCGAGTCAGACTTCGTTCGCTGCCCGCGATGCATACCCGCGCGCGGGGAGTTCCGAAATCGACGCTTGCTGCGACGGCCATGGTTTATTCCTTCCGAGGCAGTCCGCGGCTTAGGCCGTGCGCGTACATGTTCCACCCGAGATAGCGAGTGGCGGCTTCATGGACGGCGGGAGCGACGGACGAAAAGTTGGCGGCGACGTGATGTTCGAAACCGTTCTCGCAAATGTAGCGGAGCAGCTCCTGTAAGCCGGGAATTTCGACTACGCCGGCGCCCCCAAATGTTTCCAGTGGATCGTCGGTGAAACGGCCGCTGCCGGAATAGCCACGAATGGTGCCGTGGGCATCGTCTGTGGAGAAGCGCGCAAAGCACATGGCGCCGGATTTTACGAGTCCGGTGCAAGTGCCGAAGGTGTTTTCCTTGCCGACGGTGCCGGCGATGATCGCCTGGTAGTCCATTTTCACGTCGCGAAAAAAATGCTTGGGGAGATTGCTGCAGTGGAAGCAGACGGCTTTGTTTGGATCGGCGCCGTAGTTGTTGTTCCAGTCGAGCAGGGCGCTGGGAGTCTCCGAGGCGAGTTGCAGCGCGTGCATAGCAAGTACGCCACAAACATCGACTTCGCAAGCGCTCGATAGCAGCGCATCGCTCATCATACTCATGACGGTGCAGGGAACAACACCAAGATTTTCTTCGAGCGAGGTCCAGCACTGCACGGCGCTGATTTGCAGGTCGGTGGCGGTCATCCACTCGTCGACAACGGCGCCGAGCTTGGCCATTTTGAGCAGCGCAGCTTGCGGAACGCCACTGGTCGAGACGTACTTCTGCATGGATTGCAATTTGTTGACCGCGGCTTCGTCGTTGTCTTTCATGCGGCTGATGCGGCCGAGGACTTCGGAGAGATCGAGAGTTTCGACGGAAATGCCGCTGGCTTCCAGGAGTTTTTCACTATAGCGTACCGTGTTGAACGCCGTAGGACGCGCGCCAAGAGCGCCGATACGAAGATTGCGAAGTCCGTTGACGACACGACAAACGGCGGCGAACCATTCGAGGTCCTTACTGAATTCGGGGGAGTCGGGCGTCTCAGTGTGAAGGGTCGTGAGGGAATAAGGAATGCCGTACTGCTTGAGATTGTTGCAGGCGGACATTTTGCCGCAGAAACTGTCGCGGCGATGGGTGATTCCCATTTTGCCGGGAGTGTCTGGAGTGGCTTGGATGAGCACGGGAACATCGAGACGGGCGAGGCGCAGCGTATCGGCGATGGCGCGTTCATCGCCAAAATTGGGAAGCGCGACGATGACGCCATCGATGACGCCGGCCTTGCAGCGAAACAGTTCGGCACAACGCTTGGCTTCGTCATGAGTCTCTACGGCGCCGTATTTGCTTCGTTCCAGGGTGGGAGCGACCACATCGAACCCGGCTTGCTGTAAGGCTTGCAACATTTCCTCGCGTCCGGTCTTCGCCAAATGGTCCGGGAAGAAGCCGCGATTCCCTACGATCAACCCCATGGTCATTTTCTTTTTGCTAGCCATGATGAGCTCCGCGACTACAGAAGATTCCAGGTACGGCCCTTGCCGGGGGCGTTAGCAAGGCAATAGGGGGCGCTTCGAGGACTTGTGTATGCAAATTCGGCAGCGACATCGAGCCTCTACTCTGCTGTAGTTTTACGCAGCGGAAAAAAGGGCGGCCAATCCGCGCAAACAAGTAAACGTTTACCATGTTGGTTCAGGCATTGCAAGGGCTTTGCGGCACCAGCAGGATTGTCACGTTTTCACTTTGGCGCGCAAATCGCGGGCCGGGTCTCAGGCAAACGCCTGGCGGGTTGGAAAGAACTTGGGATAGCGTATACTGCGGGTAACACTTTCTCGGCCGAACTAAATGAGGATCCGTGGACATTCGTGACGTCGCCAGGCGGGCCAAAGTATCGACGGCAACAGTATCGCGCACCGTCAACCAAGTGGCCACCGTAGATGCGCAACTGGCAAAACGAGTATGGAAAGCTATCGAGGAGCTCGGCTATTACCCCAACCGGCAAGCGCGGGCCCTTGTTTCTGGACGCAGCCGAGTTTTCGGATTAATCGTCTCCGAGATCACAAATCCATTTTTCCCTGAGATCGTGCAGACATTCGAAACGCTGGCCGTCGAGCAACACTACGAAATTCTATTGACCTCCACGATTCATGACCCCAAGCGGATGGAACTTGCCGTCCGTAGAATGATCGAAGGTCGCGTGGACGGAGTGGCGATTCTAACGTTTGGCATGGAAGAGGATTTGTTGGAGCACTTGCGTTTCCGGAACCTGCCGCTGGTGTTTGTCGACATTGGACCGAAGGCGCCGCGCGTGAGTAATATCCGTGTCGATTATGCGGATGGAATCCGCCAGGCAGTGCAACACCTTGCGGCGTTGCGGCATGAACGGATCGGCTTTATTGCAGGGCCACTTCGGCTAAGGTCTGCAATGGCACGCAAAGATGCATTTCAAGCCTCGATGAAGGAGATTGGCCTGCCGGTGAAGCCGGACTTTTTGGTCGAGGGAGATCATCGGTTAGAGGGTGGAAAGAGGGCGCTTAAGAAGCTGGCCGAACTGCGCGCGCGACCGACGGCGGTGCTGTGCTCGAATGATATGACTGCAATCGGCGTTATGAGAGAAGCTTTTGAACTTAACATCAAGGTGCCACAGGATTTGTCGGTGATTGGATTTGACGACATCCGCATGGCAGAGTTTTTGACCCCTCCGCTGACTACGGTACAGATGTCTCAATCGGAATTGGCCCGGCTCGCATTTGAAGCGCTCCTCAAGGAGGTAAAGCGAGAAACGCCTATACCGGAAGGATCCGAGTACGTTTTAAAGACCCACCTGGTTCTGAGAAATTCAACCACTTTCCCCTCCGGCCATACGGCGACAGCACGACGCACGACGGCAAAAAGCGTGCGGACGCAAGCTGAACGTTGAGACCAGATCGATAGTGCGATTAATAACTTGCAGGCGAATGACTTTTGGTTGGATCCGCCGGTCACTTCGGCCGATTTTCGGATTGCAGGGCAGTTGTTCACCACCGCTGTGGGACGGGCGGACAATCTGCTGCCGATAGATTCGCTCGACTTC
>Ga0126379_10003048_pt1 | contig 10776 bp, 11 predicted proteins | sample PanSoiMetPlot_24_FD_92640 | JGI IMG/M metagenome (GOLD analysis project Ga0126379, IMG submission 92640) | Tropical forest soil microbial communities from Panama - MetaG Plot_24 | ecosystem: Environmental > Terrestrial > Soil > Tropical forest > Bulk soil | place: Panama | collected 2016-02-17
ACCACGAACTTTGCGCACGGCTATCCGGTGTTCTGCGTCTCGCTGGCGCTGGAATCGAAGGGCGAACGCATCGCCGGCGTGATTTACGATCCCTGCCGCGACGAGATGTTTGCCGCCGCGAAGGGAAAAGGTGCAACACTCAACGGCCGCGCGATTCACGTGTCGAAGACGGCCCGGCTGGCGGAAAGCCTCATCGCCACCGGCTTTCCCAGCCACAAACGGCACAAGAACCCGAACATCAATTTCTATCACCAGCTCACGCTGCGTTCGCACGGCGTCCGCCGAGCCGGCTCGGCCGCGCTGGATCTCTGCTACGTGGCCTGCGGGCGCTTCGATGCCTTCTGGGAGTTCAACCTCAATCCCTGGGATACCGCCGCGGGAGTGCTGATGGTCGGGGAAGCGGGAGGCAACGTTACCAATTTTAGCGGCGGGGCATTCGCGATCGATAGCCGCGAGGTCCTGGCCTCCAACGTTCTGGTACACGATGAAATGTTGAAAGAATTCGCAGAAATCTTTGCGGGAAGAGTAGAAGGCTTGCCTTCAGCCAAAGAATACGTGTCGAAGCGCAGTCCGTCCTCTTGATCTCAGAGTATGCGCCGACGTTAGTCTGACCCCTCCAGTTGTGCCTGGACCCTCAATTTAAGGGCGGCAAAGTTGGGATCAAGTTGCTGCCCGCGATCGAACTCCAAGTTGGCCTTGTCAGTCTCGTGATTCTTCTCGTAAGCAATTCCCAACAAGGCATGCGCGAGGGGATCGTTGGGGTCGGAGGCCACACTTCGTTCGAGCATGGAGATCGCGCCTGCGTAGTTGTGGTCGACAATCTCTTGGGCGCCGACACGGAGTTGGCTGATGTGGCCATGGGATTGCACCACGCGTGATCCGGCCGCCGTTAGGACAAGAACTGCCAGCAGAATCGTACCCCACTCAAAAATTTTCTTGCCGGACGCGGCGGCGCTTGCCAAAGGCGCCCCGAACAGGAAGCCGGAAATGAGGCCCCCCAGATGGGCCATATTGTCGATCCCAGGCAGCATTCCGAAAGACAGATTGAAGATCACGAAAAAAATCAGACTGCTGAAGATTTGCCGCTTGTGGATGGAGGCAATGGGAACCTTGCCGAATTTAATGCCGGAGAGAATCGCGCCCGCGATTCCGAAAACTGCTGCCGAGGCCCCGACCTCGCCACGTAGCGGATGCACGCCCACGCTCAACAGAGCGCCGCCGACGCCAGTCAGCACATAAATGGCAAGCGTTACCGAGCTGCCGAACAGCCGCTCGGAGAGCTGACCGAGGCTCCAAAGACACCACATGTTCATAGCAAAGTGCAGCAGGTTGAGGTGAACAAACCCAGCAGTGACCAGGCGCCAGTATTCTCCACTGAGAGTATATTGTCCGACGTTGCCACCCCAGTGCAGCGTAGTCTGTGGGCCGAAGCCCATCAACTCCCCACTGCTGAGGATCATCGCCAAGAACACCGCGGTGTTGATGCCCATGAGAAGGGTGGTGGCCGGGAACTGGAGCAGCACGCCGGCATTGAGCCTGCGGCTAGCGCGGCTGCTGGCGCGGCCGGCACAGCGATCGCACAGGACGGGCGCCCCCCCTTCTTCGTTGACGGGAAGCTCGGCTCCGCATTTCAGGCACTGTGGCATAGGCATTAAAAGGATAGCAAGGTTGCCGCGAAGGCAGGAATCTTTCGCTGTGTCGAAACCGACAAAAAGTGGCCGGTGGGTCATTTTCGCCTTGATTCATCGCTATCGCGATGACGTCTGCCTAAAGGCCCGCGATCCCGGCGCGCCAGGATCACTAGACGCTGATACTGCTAGTGGGTCAGTTTTTTCAACTGACCCACTACCCAAAAAGTGAACCGATTTCAAGCGGGGGAAGTAGAAGAGAATAGAAACGCCATGGACCTGCTGACACGATTCAGGGAAGGTGATCTGGATGCGTTTGAGGCGCTGTTTCGGCAGTTTCAGGGGCGCGTCTACGCCTGGATTGTACGCATCGTCCGCGACCCGGGCATCGCTGAGGACCTGACCGTGGAGACCTTCTGGCGAATTCATCGTGCGCGAGGCCGTTTTGACCCGGGAGCGGATTTCGGGGGATGGGCCTACCGGATCGCCACCAATCTGGCTTTGACTCGTGTGCGGCGCAAGCGTCGGGAGGAGCCATTGCCGGATGACTTGGCGCCCACCGGGGGCCGGGACCCCGATCCGGCGTTGCGGAGGGAAGAGCGTGAACTTATCGAGCGCTCGTTCGCCAGGTTGCCTTCGCGGCTCCAGGTCGCGGTGACCATGGCGCTGATTGAAGAACGGCCGTACCGGGAGATTGCTGACATGCTGGGGATTCCCGAAGGCACGGTCAAATCTCGCGTCTTTCGGGCAGTACGCATTCTACGCAAACAGCTTCAGGGAATGGGAGTGCACACATGAAACCAGAGGATCGTGAACAAGAAGAGGTTCGGGCGGCCTTACAGAGAACTTTCCCGGCGGGGGAGACCGAACTTCGCCGCGACTTGTGGCCGTCTATGCTGCGCCGCTTGGAAGAGCAACCTGGTCCCACGGTCCCTTGGTACGACTGGGTCTTAGCCGGAGGCGTGCTGGCGGTGGCGGTGTTCTTCCCGAAGATTGCGTTGTTGTTTGCCTTTCACTTGTGAGTGGAGGTGATTATGAATCGGCATCTTTATTTGCGGGCGTACATGGCGGGGATCGTTGTGCCTTCGCTGTGGCTGTTGCTAGTTTTAACCGTGTACTTCACCGTACGTTTCGTCTGGCAGGTTCCGTTTCCCATCGAGCGAATCCTTCCGTTTCCCATGGCCCTGGTGCCCGGCATTTTTGGTCTCTGGAATATGCTGTACGTGAAGCTGCATTCGCACTGGCATCATCCGATCGGATTGCACGGGATGGCTCTGCCTTTTTTTATCGGCCCGATCGGGTTCGCCGTGGCTGCCGCAAGCGGTATTGCCAGCGTCGACCGCGGCGCCCTGGTCTTCCACATAGGAGGGTACCTGGACATCATCCCTTATTGGTACCTGTGTATTCTCCCGTTTGTCGCGCTAATCGTGTACTACCTGGTCTGGAAATACCTCGTGGGCTACTGCAATCGGGCGCTGGAGTTGCCGACTTGAAGGCAAGCGGCACCCGTTTGCACAACATTACGCTCGCACATCAGAAGAGCAAATTGTCGATGCTGTTACTTGCCGGGTGAGAGCTTCGCGTCCTTCTTTTTATCTTGCACTATCAAATCCTGGGCACGTTTTTCTTCATGGAGAGCTGCTGCAAGCTTACCTTGGCCCCGCAGCACTTCAGCGAGGGAGCGGTGTGCATCGACATCTTTGTCATTCAAGCTGATGGATTTTCGCAAAGCCTCTTCTGCTTCCGGGAATCTGCCAGTGTCGTTTAGCGCACGTCCATAAAAGTAGTAGGTTTCTGCATCGGGGTCGACTTCGTCGATCGCGTGTTGGAACAACGGCACGGCCTCGGCAGGCTTGCCCTGGTGCAAATAAATTTCCGCCAAATTTATTTCGATGAAGGAATAGCTTGGCCGCAGAACCAGGCCCTTCTTGTACTCCTCCACGGCCTCATCGTAGCGTTTGGTGGAGTCGTAGCAAAACCCGAGCATAGCGTGACCGTAGGCATCATCAGGCGCCGCCGCAACATATTTCTTAAACTCTTCCGCGGCGCCTTTGAAATCATCCTTCTCAAGGGCCTGTTGGCCGCGATTCAGCGCAACCACATAGGCTTTTGCCTTCATCACTGGCAGAAAGAGCAACACGACGCCAACGACACCTGCAAGAATGACGCCACGACGCTGTGCAGGACGCTCACTCACCTCAAGAGAAAACGAGCGTGCCAGAAAAAGACCGAGGATAAGGCCGACGACCAAGCCGCCGACATGGGCCATGTTGTCGATATGGCCTCGTCGTAACCCGGAAAGCAAGTTGAGCAGGGAAAATTTGACGACGTAAGCAAGCAGCTTGTGCCGGTTTTCCTTCGGTAGATCGAGTTTTCCGTAATACAGCGTTGTCACCAGGACGCCGGCGATCCCAAAGATTGCGCCGGACGCGCCGGCAGAGACCTGCATTGGATTCCAGCTCAGGCTAAAGATGGACGCGCCGGTTCCCGTGATTAAGTAAATTCCCAAAATGGCCAGCGGTCCCACCAGTCTTTCGGCCAGCCTTCCCAGCTTCCACAGGCAAAACATGTTGAGAAGCAGATGAACGATGCCAATGTGGACAAAAGCCGACGTGGTCAGCCGCCAATATTGCCCGCCGAGTGTGTCGGGACCGCTGTCCGCACCCCAACGGATCAGTTGCTCGCTGTGGGGAGTGAACAAGTCAATGCCGGTGGCGCACATGGCCAGAAAGACCGCAACGTTCACCGCAATGAGAGCATTTGTCGCCGTGGCCCACTGTGAAATCGGCATGGCTACGGGAGCCAGGGCCTCCTCCAGACTGTTCTTCGGTTTGGGCGGCGCTTGGGCTTGACAGTTCTTGCAGTAGTCAGAAACTTCACCGAAAGTCATGGACGGCAGCGGAGTGCCACATTCCTTGCAATTGGCCAAAGCTAGGTCCTTCCTTCTTGGGGAAAATTGCCGGATATTGTAAGCCAAACCACCCTCAAAAGCATGAAACGAACGTGTCGGGTCGCTTGCGAACAGTTACTCTTGATAAAATCGTGATTGTGGAAGCCTCTCTACTCAACCGCAAGATCGAAAAGCGTCCCGACAAGGTCAAGCTCCAAGGACGCATTCTGTTTTTGACGGAAGATCCCGAGTTGATCCGCCGCCAGCTTGCCGGGGAAGATCTGCCCTGGGACACCAAGAATCCCGGGAACAATCCCAAGCTTCGCGACGACATCTCTACCGACGAGATCACGCCGGCGCATATCTGCTTCTTTTTCGACGAGACGCTGGGCGAATTTCCCTACACCGGACTGAAGTGCGGCAGCGAGGTCCCGATCAAGCGCGGCGACGTGAAGAAAGGCGGCTTTGTGGCCGCGGTCAGCGGCAAACGACGGGGCAAAGGCTCGAGTCGCGAGCAGTCGCCCTATGCTGAGCTGTGCGCCGGCATCAAGCTGGTGATCGCGGAAAACATCGAGAGGATCTACAAACAGAATTGCCAGAACCTGGGCGTGCTTACGTCCACCGATTTCGGCCTGATTGACCGGGTCCGCGCCGGACAGGAGATCTCGCTGAGCGAATTTACCCGCGGCGAAGACGACATCACACGGCAAGTGATCGAGTACGGCGGGCTGTTCCCGTTCAACGTAGCTCGGATGCAAAAAAGGACTTTCCTGCCGCCGATCACCACCGCCCGGCGGCCGATGACTTTGGCCGAGAAAATCTTTGCCCGGCACATGATCAATGAGAAGGGCGAAGCCGGCGTGCCGTTCGTGAAGCCTGGCGACACGGGGTTTGCCCGTACCGACTTGCGCTTCAGTCACGAATACGTCACGCCCATGGCGTCGATCTTTTTTGAACACTTCGTCGGCAAAGACGCCAAGGTCAACGATCCTTCGAGCGTAATTTTTTTCCGGGACCATCTCACCTTTCTCGACGAAGTCTTGTCGGAAGAAAAGCGCAAGATGGGGCTGCTCGATCTCGCGGGACAGCTCAAGCTCAAGCAGGAAGATTTCGCCACGAAGCAGGGCATCAAGCTGCATGGTGAACTTAAGGACCGCAAAGGCTCGGAAGGCATTTGCCATTCGGTGATCGCGGAAACCTATGCGCTGCCGGGGCAGCTCAACGTCGGTTCGGACTCGCATACGCCGCATGTGGGCGCCGTGGGCTGCGTGGCCTTCGGCATCGGCACCACCGACGTGTTCAATTCCTGGATCACGAAGGACGTCCGCGTGAAGGTACCGGAGTCGGTGAGAGTCATCGTGCGCGGTAAGCGCAAATCGAACGTGACGGCGAAGGATTTCATCCTGCTACTGCTGAGCCTGGAGTACGTGCGCAGCGGCAAGGCCCTGGCCAAAGTGATGGAGTATTGCGGCGACGCCATCGAAGAATTGAGCGTGGACGAGCGCGCTACCATGACCAACATGGCCGCCGAGATCGGCGGCTTTACCGGGATCGTGGCGCCGGACCAGAAAACAGTCGAGTTCCTGATGGAGCGGCGCCGAATGCCACGCGCCGACGCCGAGAAATACTGCCAGGGTTTGTTCAGCGATCCCGGCGCCGAGTACGCGCACGTGATCGAGTTGAACGCCGATGAGATCACGCCCATGGTAGCCGCGCCAGGAGATCCCGGCAACGGCAAGTATGTCCGCGATCTTCGCGAGCCTGTGGCTGTGGAGATCGCTTACGGCGGCACCTGTACCGCGGGCAAGAACGCTGACATGGACATGTACGCGGCGGTCCTTGCCGACGCGCTCAAGCAGGGCAAGCGCGTAGCCGACTCTTGTAAGTTCTACATTCAGTTCGGTTCGCAGGAGACGCGCGAGTACTGCCTGGCGAACGGCTATCTGGACATCTTCAAGAGAGCGGGAGCGGTCGTGATCGAACCCAGTTGCGGCGCTTGCATCAACGCCGGTCCGGGCGTCTCCACGCGCGCCGACCAGGTGGTGATCAGCGCGCAGAACAGGAACTTTCCGGGACGCAGCGGTCCTGGACAGATGTACCTGGCCAGCCCGTACACCGTGGCCGCCAGCGCCGTAGCTGGACACATCGTCGAGTACGAGGCCAGTGCGGAAAGAGAGCTGGTTGGAGCTTGAGGAAAGGCATCGGCGTTAGCGGCTGATTTCAGCTCAGGGCTGAGTACCTCCCAGCTGTGCGGAACGCCGTTCACAGCTGGAAATGCGCATCTCAGCGGAAAACGTTGCACGAGCGCCGATAGCTGATTAGAATCATCTGTAACCCAAACATCTTATCCATTACGGAGAACAAGACCCTTATGGCATATGTGATTGCAGAGCCGTGCATCGGGACGAAAGATGCGGCATGCGTGGACGCCTGCCCCGTGGATTGCATCCATCCCAAAAAGGATGAAGCACAATTTGAAGGTGCGGAGATGCTGTATATCGACCCGGTGGAGTGTATCGATTGCGGCGCTTGCGTGCCGGTCTGCCCGGTTTCGGCCATTTTTGCCCTCGACGATCTGCCGGAAAAGTGGAAGGCTTACACGGAAAAGAACGCCAAGTATTACGGGCGCTGACGCCCAGGCGGAATGATTCGAGCGCGCAGCTGTCCAGCTGCGCGCTTCTGCTTTCTGCAGGTGTATGCTTGATCTTCCATGCCCAAGCAGTCTGAAGCCCTGATTCTGCGCACCTATCCCTTGCATGAAGCGGACTTGCTGGTCACGCTGTTCACGCGCGCGGAAGGGAAGATTCGTGGCGTGGCCAAAGCCGCTAAACGGTCCAAGCGTCGCTTCGGCGGCGCGCTGGAGCTGCTCACCCACGTTGTCGCCCACTGGGAGGAGAAGGAAAAACAGGAACTGGTGCGGCTCGATTCCTGCGACATTATCTCTTCGCCGCTCGCTGCCGAACTCACCTACTCGCGCGTGGTGGCGTTGAGCTACGTAGCCGAGGTCATTGACCAGCTCCTGCCTGATCGCGAACCCAGCGACGATATTTTTCGTCTCGTGCTCTCGGTGGTGAAATCGCTTGAGGCTGGCCCGGTCTGGATGCCGTTGACTTATTTCGATCTGTGGATCGTCCGGCTTATCGGCCTGCTGCCCGACTTGAGCCACTGTACCGCCTGTGGCGCGGCGCTGAACGGCAGCCGCGCTTACTTTCATGCCCTGGCCGACGGCTTGTTGTGCCCGGAAGACAAGAGACTTGCCAGCTCGGAGATTTCATCGGAATCGCGGATCTTGGCCGGGGAAATGTTTCGCGCGCCGCTCGAGAGATTCGGCTCTGCAGCCTGGCCGCGCCAGCGGGGCCAAGACCTGCGCAAGTTTTTGGCCCAGCGCATTGAGCGGCACATTGAGAGAAAGCTGGTCACCGCGGTGATGCTGGAGAAAATCAGCAGTTAGCAATTGGCCATTAGCAATTAGCCCAGCTAAAGCAGAAGAGAGGCAGTTTGGCGAGAAGACATTTCACGTGAGCTTTAGCTGTGCCAATTGCCATTTGCTAACTGCTATTGGCCGTACTGGCGGCTGAATGCTGATTGCTGAATGCTGAAATGCCTATACCTGACACACCCTCAACCACTTGCAGTCAGACCGGCCGTGCCTTCGCCACCGCCGATGCTGCCCGCGCCAGCGAGGCACGCTTCCGCGAGATCCAGTCCCGATGTGATGCCGGTGAACTTCCCGAGCTGCGCCCGGGCGACGTGATTTACGTTGACACGTCGCTCTATTTGAGCCACGGCCGCGACGACTTTCGCGGCGGCTTGGCCGAGGTGATCGAATGCAGGACCGACATCAGCGGCGGCAAGCCTACACCCTTCGTTCGCGTCGCTCAGGAACCCGATACCTGGCACAACTGGCGGATACTGGCCGCCGATCAGAAAAAACTGCGTGCCGAGTTCGGCACGGGCTGGGCGCATCCTGATCCGGACCACAGGCCGGAGTTCAACGAGTGGTAGCTCTTTGTTCCAACGTTGCTCGTCCGTGTCATTTCTGACGGCTGACGACTTGTAACGCCGGAGGCTCGTGTGAACCCAGATCTCCATCGCGGGACGAGACCTCTTGCTGCACCATCACCAGCAGTGCCGCCGTGACCGATAAGATCACCGGGCCCAGCAACACTCCCAGAACGCCGAACAGTTGCACGCCTCCGAGGATTGAGAAAAGCACCAGGAGCGGATGCACACGCAGGCTCTTGTGGATGATCAGCGGCCGAACAATGTTGTCGACCGTGCCAATCACTGCCGTCCCGAGAACAAGCAAGATGACACCCTTGGTTACATGGCCTGTGAACAGGAGCACGATCGCGGCAGGGAACCAGACGATTGCCGACCCAAACATTGGGACCAGAGAAAGCACTCCCGCTACCACGCCCCAGAGTACGGGTGAGCCGATACCCAGCAGCCAGAAACTGATGCCGGTGAGCGATCCCTGGAGCGCACCCACAACCACGCCACCGTAAACATTGGTAATGACCGCGGAGCTAATGGTAGTGCGCAGCTTCGTGAGCCGGCCTTGATCCCAGGGCAACGCCGCCATACCCTTGGCCAAGGCGCGTTCTCCGTCGCGAAACAGGAAGAACAGGACCAGCAGGGCAATGACGGTGTTGGCGGCAAGCGAGAACAGATTCCCTACGAGGTTTGCGCCAGCGCTTACAAGCGAAGCGCTGGCACTCTCTAGCCGGCTCAGCAGAACACTGCGGAAGTCGACGGTGGGAAAGGGAAGGTGCGCACCGATCCACGCAGTCATCCTTTCCGAGCTGCGCAGCAGATAAGCGGTGACACCTCCGGCGCCGGCGCTCTTGACCGCGAGCGAATGATACAGGCCGCTCAGCTCATTGCTGATTGCGATCAACAAGAAGGTGAGAGGAACAATCGTAAATAACAGCGTAGCAACTGTGGTGAGAAGGGCGCTGGCGCTGCGGTTGGGGAATATGCGCTGCGAGTATCGGTGGAGCGGGTAAAAGACAATGGCAACGACCAATGCAAAGAGGATCGGCGCAGCGTAAGGTCGAACCAGCAGATAACAGAGGTAGAGCGCTCCTGCGGTGATTCCGATCAGCAGAAACGTCGCCGTGTTCTTTCCAACCTTCCAGGTCACAAAGCCAACCACGTGGTACAGACCTATGATGCCGTAAGAGTGGCAGGATGTTACTTGCTGGCGGCGCTGAGTGCTGACTGCTGACTGCTGATTGCTGAGCGCTCCTTCTGTTAAATTAATAAGTTCATGCCCAACGCCGCCGCCCCTACATACCAGGAACTTGTCCTCGCCCTGCAGAAATTCTGGGCTGACCGGGGATGCGTGCTGCAGCAGCCGTATGACGTGGAAGTCGGCGCGGGAACCATGGCTCCGGAGACTTTTCTGCGCGTGCTGGGGCCTAAGCCCTACAAAGTCGCATACGTGCAACCTTCGCGCCGCCCCGCCGACGGTCGTTACGGTGACAACCCCAACCGTCTTTACAAGCACATGCAGCTCCAGGTGATCCTGAAGCCGCCTCCCGAGAATGTGCAAGAGCTGTATCTGGAATCCCTGCTGGCCCTCGGCATTGACTTGCGTAAACACGACATCAAGTTTGAAGAGGACAACTGGGAAGCGCCGACTCTAGCCGCCTGGGGCGTGGGCTGGCAGGTGATGCTGGACGGGCTGGAGATCACACAGTTCACATATTTCCAGCAATGCGGTGGCATCGATCTTGATCCCATCTCTGCCGAGCTGACCTACGGGCTGGAGCGCATCGCCGCTTTTTTGCAGGATGTCGACAGCATTTACGACATCGTGTGGGCGCGCGATCCACAGACCGGCAGGGAAGTGAAATATCGCGACGTACGCTATCAGGAAGAGCTGCAGATGTCGGTGTACAACTTCGAAAAGGCCGATGTCGAAGCTCTATGGAAGCACCTTGAGTCATACGAGCAGGAATGCAAGAAGCTCTTGCAGGATTTTGAGCTTATAACCTCCAACAAGAATGTTGACGCCGGGCAACAAAGGATCGTGACTAAATTCCCGCTCCTGGCCGCCTACGACCTCTGTCTCAAATGCTCGCATCTCTTCAATCTTCTCGACGCCCGTGGCGCCATCTCTGTCACCGAGCGTGTGGGAGTGATCGCGCGGATTCGAAATCTTGCCGTTGGATTAGCCAAGGCTTATTTGGCTCAGCAATCAGCCAGTGCTCCGCCGTCGTCGCCGAAACAGAAAGTCGAGGCAGTCTGATG
>Ga0126379_10003049_pt1 | contig 10775 bp, 9 predicted proteins | sample PanSoiMetPlot_24_FD_92640 | JGI IMG/M metagenome (GOLD analysis project Ga0126379, IMG submission 92640) | Tropical forest soil microbial communities from Panama - MetaG Plot_24 | ecosystem: Environmental > Terrestrial > Soil > Tropical forest > Bulk soil | place: Panama | collected 2016-02-17
AAGTCCAAGGCTCGACCCGCTCCGTAACGCCCTTCCAGGTAGTCTGCAGGTCCATTTTCGTGCGACGAGCGCATCGCCGCGCGATGCGCAAGGGCCTGCGTTCCCAAGCAACGAGACACCGCGGCTTCCCGGGAGCATCCTCATACTGCTGCTAGTGACAACCACCTTTCTTGCTAACGTCTCCACCGAGCTGATAGTTTCCGGATCGTAGGCAATTCGGATGTTGGCAGGGTACTCTCCTCACTTCTTATTTGTTAATGGTCTGGCCTAAGACTGGTCCGCCGTTAATCCCTGCCCAGGACCGCCGCCGATGGAATCGAGACTGGCGATCATTTCGGAAGGAATTTGTAGCCTTGCAGCCTTGAGATTCTCACGAAGATGTTCGACCGACGATGTGCCGGGGATCAACAGGATGTTCGGGGACTTCTGAAAAAGCCATGCAAGCGCGACCTGCATCGGGGTGGCCCCAAGTGACGCTGCTGCGGTGTCGAGCGCCGACGACTGCAAAGGAGTGAAGCCTCCCAGTGGAAAGAATGGCACGTACCCTATACCTTGTTTCGCGAGGTCATTGATGAAGCTATCATCGGTTCGGTGTGCGACGTTGTAAAAGTTCTGCACGCAGATTATCTCCGTAATTCTCTTAGCCTCGGCGAACTGCTCCGGGCTGACGTTGCTCAGACCCAGATGACGAATGAGTCCCTGGCGCTTGAGTTCGGCTAGGACGGTCAGCGGCTCTTGAATGGATCCCTCTGATGGCTCCATGATTCCTCCAACGCGGAGATTGACGACGTCGAGCCTGTCTAACCCGAGATTTCGGAGGTTGTCATGCACGGCATCGATCAGCTCTTGGCGCGAAAGAGCATGAAACCAAGACTTGTCTGCACCCCGGCGAGCGCCGACCTTGGTAACAATCACCAAGCCATCCGGATAGGGATGAAGCGCCCGCTTAATGATCTGATTGGTCACATGGGGGCCGTAAAAGTCGCTGGTATCGATATGATTCACGCCAGTCGCAACCGCCTCCCGCAAGACAGCAACCGCTGCGCCAAGATCACGCGGCGGTCCCCACACCTGCGGACCGGCAAGTTGCATCGCGCCGTAGCCCATGCGGTTCAAAGTCGTCGAGGTGCCGGGTAGCGTGAAGCTGTCGGCCAGGTCCATACGTTTCGTCATTCTGTTTCTCCTTCAGCGTCAGGTGTCATCATCTATAATAATCGGCTCACTTGTGATTGGATGAAGGAAGCTTCAGATTGTGAGTTCGCATTTGCCCCGGCGATCCCAGTGTTAAAGCCGCGTAAATCGCCAGTTCAAGCGCGTTCGACAGCGAGCGTGCAGGCGATTCTCCGGGCGACGATTCAGGTTTTCCACCCGTCTCCGGAAAAGGAACAATGTAGACTTCCGGTTGTCCAGTCTCATCGGGAAAATAGGCTAACCAGTGGCCGTCCGGCGAAAAGTTCCCATCATACTGACTGCCGCCAACCACCGGAGCGCATTGAAACGGTCGTAGGACCACTACCGAACGCCCGGCGACAAGTTCACCACCGGTGACGTCGCAATTTCTGGTCCCTGAGTCGGCAACGTCTCTTCGGGGCTCGATCCGTCGGACGGTTTGCGCACGATGCTGACTTTGCCCTCCGCTTTCGCTCCCTGCGCGATGTACTTTCCGTCGGGTGACTGTATGCCTCCCAAAAAAGAATGGCCCTTTCTGTCCCATTTTCGACAGTTTTGGGCCTTTCCATCGCTAAAACATATGGGAATATCAATAAATGCGAGCCGCACAATCGGAGGCATTAAATGTCCACTGCTAGAACGGCACTGCTGGTCGTTGATGCCCAGGAGTCTTTTCGACATCGTCCCTATTGGAGCGATCACGATATGCCGCTGTTCCTGCTCCGGCTCCAGGCGCTCATCGATGGTGCCAAGGCTCGCGACATTCCAGCCGTGCAGATCTTTCATGTAGAAGAGAGCGGCGCGTTCTCGGCAGCATCCGGCCACGTGAAAACAATCGACGGCATCTCGATTACACCTGACGGCGTGTTTCACAAGCGCAGCCACAGCGCGCTCGTCGGCAGCGGACTCGATGTCTGGTTGGTGCAGCATGGCGTCCGCCGGCTGATCATTTCGGGGATTCGTACTGAGCAGTGCTGTGAGACTGCGACACGCCATTCATCCGACATGGCTACGAGGTTAATTACGTTACCGAAGCCACGTTGACTTTCCCGATGACAGACCGCCGTGGAAAACATTTCAGTCCAGAAGAAATTAAAGCACGGACCGACCTCGTTCTGGATGATCGCTTCGCTCGGATCGTGACTGTGGAACAGGCCCTAGCTTGGAAGGTCGCAGAACTAGTCGAGTGACCACGCGCGTTCCCCGGCGATCTGGGCGAAACAAGCAAGGAGGCTAGACATGAGACGAATACAAGTTTACGCGGTGCTTCCGCCGCGGCTTACCCTGCTTGACATTGCAGGGCCACTCGAAGTCCTGCGTCGCGCTAACCGAGAGCAAAACAATGTGCGCTTCGACGTGCGCTATATCGGGGCGTCCCGTTCGGTACGCACCTCGATCGGCATCCCGGTGACCTCAATCGACCCACTGCCGGCGAAACTGCCTGACGGGGCAATGATCGTTGTTGCCGGCGACGTGGACAAAGTAATGATGCCAAGCAACCGAACCCCTCGTGATACGTCAAAGACAGACAAAAAGCATGAGTCTGCTATTGTGGAATGGCTGAGAGCCGTAGTTCGCTCTGGCCATACGCTCATAGCGATATGCTCGGGCGCGCTCATGGCCGGAGAGGCCGGACTATTGGATGGATATAACTGCACGACGCACTACCTATGCTGCGAAAAGCTAGCGGCAATCGCGCCGAAAGCGAAGGTTCTCGAAAATCGTCTGTATGTGCAAGATGGCGAGCGCTACTCCAGTGCTGGAATCACGGCTGGCGTCGACCTGATGCTTCATATTGTCGGTCAACTCACAGACGAATCTTGCGCCGCGGCCATCGCGCGCTACCTCGTCGTTTATCTCCGGCGCAGTGGTGCTGATCCACAGTTATCGCCCTGGCTAGCCGGCCGTAATCACATTCACCCGGCCGTGCACCGGGTTCAGGACGCCATTAGCCACAATCCCGCGCAGGACTGGACTTTAAGCGAGCTTGCACAAGTCGCCGGCGCCAGCAATCGCCATCTCTCCCGATTGTTCCATGAATACGCGGGCATGAGCATTACTGATTACAGAAACCGGCTTCGTGCCACTCTGGCACATGAACTGATCAGCCAGACACGATTGGATGTTGAGCAAGTGGCGGAACGCGCAGGCTTTGGTTCAACGCGGCAATTGCGTCGTGCTTGGCGAAGACTGTACGGCACGACTCCAAGGCAAGCGCGGGCTCGTTGAGTATTCAGGTATAATTCAAGTCCGCGCATTTTGTTCCGCCCCACTGGCTTTGCCATGACCACCCCTCAGAAAGGACCCATACGATGATAGTGCAGGAATTGCGCGCCTCGACTTCTTCGCTGAGTGAATCGACCGCATCGGCTAACCGCGAAACACTCATTCAACACCTTGTGGAGGGTACGTCTTCCCAGACGGGTCAGGAGTTCTTCCACACTCTGGTGCGTTCCGCCGCTATGGCCATGAATGTCGCTGGGGTCTGGGCGACGGAGTATATTCCCGAGCGAAAGGTTCTACGGTCAATCGCATTCTGGCTGAGTGACCATTATGTTGAAGATTACGAATACGCGGTCCGGGGAACACCTTGCGAGCAGGTCATCGAAAAGTCTTGCCTCATCCACTATCCGGATCGCGTCATCGAGTTGTTCCCCGACGACCCCGACCTCGTGAAGTTGAGCGCCGTGAGTTATGCCGGTGTCCCGTTGCTCAGGGCAGATGGCACAGTTCTCGGGCATCTCTCCGCACTAGACACCAAGCCTCTCCACCTCATAGCCGATGTTGAGTCGGTATTTCGGATTTTCGCGGCGCGAGCGGCCGCCGAGCTTAACCGCATACAGGCGGAGTCCGCCGTTCGTGACAGCGAGCAACGATTCTCCCGGCTGTTTGAGAGCGCAATGGACGCCATCTTCGAACTGGATCAGCGATTTCGGATTCTGCGAGCTAATGCCTCGGCGGCGACGCTCTTTGCCATTCCAAGCGAGGCACTGGTGAATCTCAGTCTGACAACGCTTCTCACTCCGCAGAGCACCCAGAAGTTGTGCAACCTTGCCCGGCAATTGCATACCTCGGTGCAAGATTCTGCGTGGGTTCCTGGTGGGTTAGACGCAGTTCGGTCAGATGGATCGAGCTTTCCTGCTGAAGGAAGTGTCTCTCGCTTCGAGTTCGAAAGTGAGCCCCGCTATAGCGTCATTCTGCGGAATGTACAAGAGCAACTGGTTGCAGAGAATCGCCTGCGCAAACTAGAAGAGGAAACCGCGTATTTACAGAGCGAGATTGAGGAATATCAGCCGTTCGGCGAGATCATCGGCGAAAGCCCTGCCATCCGCGAAGTTGTATCCGCCGTCCGTCAGGTTGCAGCCACGCCCGCCACGGTTTTAATAACCGGTGAAACAGGCACGGGAAAGGAACTTGTTGCCCGCGCGATCCACAAAGGCAGTCAGCGGGCTTCGAAGCCATTCATTCGCGTCAATTGCGCGGCAATACCTGCGTCACTGTGCGAGAGCGAGTTCTTCGGGCATGAGAAGGGCGCGTTTACCGGCGCCGCCAGTCGCCGAGCGGGTAGGTTCGAGTTGGCACAAGGGGGAATTATCTTCCTCGATGAAGTAGGAGAGCTCCCTCTCGAATTGCAACCGAAGCTCCTGCGCGTTCTGCAAGAACGCGAGTACGAGCCTGTCGGCAGTTCTCAGACGCGTAAAGTGGATGTGCGTGTGATCGCCGCAACCAATCGCGATTTATCTGTTGAAGTGGCGGCTGGGCGTTTTCGTGAAGATCTTTTCTACCGGCTGAATGTTTTTCCAATCGCGATGCCGCCGCTTCGTGACCGTAGCACCGACGTTGAATTGCTGGCCCATCTTTTCATTGACCGATACTGCGTGCGAATAGCTAAACAGCGCCTTGCGCTGACCGCAGATTGCTTGAGACGCCTACGCTCCTACCACTGGCCCGGAAACGTGCGTGAGCTGGAGAACGTGATTGAACGTGCCGTGATCATCGCACGAGACCGGGAGCTTTCGCTTCGCAACATTCTGTCTCTGGATACCCTGCAGTCGATTCGTGCGAGCAGAAGCGATGGTAGGGGCAAGGTGCGCACCAAGGGAGAGCTGCGCGAAATGGAGCGTGAAACACTCGTCCAAGCGCTCGAACGAGCCGGATGGAAAGTGGCGGGAGAGCAGGGAGCCGCGCGGGCTTTGGGGGTCCCGGCCTCAACATTCGCGTCTCGCATGAAAGCGCTGCAAATTGAGCGTCCGAAAGATAAAACTTCCGCCGCGCTCGGTTCGCGAATTATCACACGAGAAATAGAAAGCAACGAGAATCCGTGAATTCGTTGGCTATCGCTGATGTAAACGGCAAAGTAAGTTGTTGACTGTGTACATTTAGGGTAAGTACGACTCTGGCATCCATTTCTTTAAATGCCCACAGACCATTCTTTTTTCGACAATCTCGGGTAATCGATTCAGCAGGAGGCAGGCATCCTGCTTGGCACTGGTTGAAGATAGGTTCTTATGCTCTCGAAATACCATGGAAGTGCTGCAGCACTGCAAGAGTCGATGTGCGAGTGTTTCCGTACAGTCCGATCAATTTGTCGGCTAACCAGGTTACTTTGAGTCGAGGTTCTGGCGTCCTTTCTGTCGCAGTGTTCCCACAATTCTCAACTGCTTCGAATTAAAGTTCGCGCTTGACTAACTGCTGATGCCGCTTTTTGTATGCGTTTCGCCATCGTTGAATGTTCGACTCGCGAGTTTCTCTCGCGAGAAATCGCGAGTCACGAGAAATCGTAAGTCAATTTTCCAGGAGGGACTGGCGAAATCGTTGATGGCATTCACCATTGGCTACCAGTCGCTGTGGCACTACGTTTGCCTATAAACAAAGGTCGGTACTCAAAACGCGGTGACCAAGGCCCCACAAATTGTTCTGTAAAGGAAACGCAAACACATGAAACTCGAGACAATTCAAAAAATGAACGGCGTAGATACGAGCCGATTGCAGGAAACCGTAAGCAACGTCAAAGCGTCTCCGGAACTCGGTCGTTTCAAATTCCAGATCGCTAATCGTTGGATCGCTGCCGGCGAGACGCGCTCCGAAGTGAAATCATTCTATGGTTGCGGGCAGGACAACTCCCACAAAATGGTCTTTCATCTGGCCGCGGACGAACCGGACATCCTTTTGGGTCGCGACAAGGGGGCGAACCCCGTCGAGCATCTCCTGCACGCCCTAGTGTCCTGTGTGACTACGTCGATGGTGTATCACGCTGCGGCGCGGGGCATCGCCATCGAACAGGTGGAATCGACGCTCGACGGTGATCTTGACCTACAAGGGTTTCTCGGGCTTGATCCCACAATTCGAAATGGCTACCAGCAGATCCGGCTGAAGCTGAGAATCAAAGCGCAGGGAACCGACGAACAGTTCCGGGAACTGAGTACTCTTGGGCCGGCATTCTCACCTGTCTACGATTCGCTTCTGAGGGGCGTTCCAATCTCCGTCTCTGCTGAACGAGTCTAGCGAAATGCATTGTGATCCGGGACGACATTTCACCGTTTTAACTTTGAATCTCGCAACTCTCAAAAACAAAAAAGGAAAGGACATACCGCAATGCCGAAGTACACGAAGTGGTTGTTGGCAGTCTCGATGTTAGCAGGCACGACGCAGGCTCTCGCGCAAGAAAATTCTCACAAGGGGTCTTCACCGCCGGTCGCACAGATTGTGGCTTTGGACGAATGCGATCCAAAAACCTTCAATGACGATAAACCCCCGGCACCAGGACCCGGCTTCTGCAAGAACGTCGCGCTCGGAGCCACCACACCGCTGCTCAAGTTGTTCAGTGAGGCTCAATCAGGAACTCCGGATCCGAACTGGGACTTCGAACCTGACACACTCAAAATCAGTGAAGGAACCACCGTTCGAGTCGTCGATCAGGGCGGCGAGCCGCATACCTTTACCGAGGTGGCGCACTTCGGTGGCGGGTTTTTACCGCCCCTCAATGCTCCGGGAGAGGACACCGTTCCCGAATGTTCTGGCGGCTTTTCGAACGTCGCGGTAGCCAAGACTCGCATCCTTCAAGGCAGCCAAACCGAGATCACCGGTCTGTCAAAAGGCGAACATCTCTTTCAATGCTGCATCCACCCGTGGATGCGCGTGAAAGTTGAGGTGAGAGACCACGATCAAGATCACGACCATGGCACGCCAGAGAAATAGAACGCGAAGCGCTTGTTGGCCTAGCGACGGATCGTGGAAGAAGGGCTAATGGATTGCCGGACGGGCCATCCCCCTTCGATTCGGCTGGTAGCGCGGGCCACAGATGCCGAGTGCCCTCCCCTTTTCCAAGCACCGAAAAGGGCCGGGCACCCGGTAACTCTCAAACGTGCTTCTGAGGAAGTAAGGTCAATTTGCAGGGATCTAGCCGCTGTCCACAATTACCTGTCGTCTTCTGCCCTCAATTTCCGATTCCCTAGATAAGGGGATCGTCCTCGCTCGGACACGATCCCCACAATGAGATCGCCTCAGGGGGCTGACAAGTCAACCGGCGCATTGCTGCCTCGAGATGCCAACGAAATGGAGAGAGGTGCGAATATGAAACGGTTTTGGCTGTGGGCGGAGCGGTTGCTGCTTGTCGCACCGATTGTGGTGCTTCTGCTCATCAGTGTTACGTCGGGGCGCGCGCAAACCAACAACTATGAATTCAACGATTCGCATTTCCACTTGACTAACAATGTTCAGGAGGGCCCCAACATTCACGATTTTCTGAACATGATGGGAAGCACGGCCGGCCGGGTGGCGTTGTTCGGCATCCCGTTGCAGCAACAGTGGTCTTACCGAGTTGATGGGGACCGTGCACCCACGTATTACCTTCACTCCGATGCTCCGTTGTACTACTACTCGTTCAGCGATGCGTGGATTGCGATGGCATACAAGTCTTTGACCAAGGAACAGCAGGCTCGCTTTGATCCCATGATCACCGGCTTCAACCCCACGGATATGTATGCCGCGGATCATATTCACAGGGTCCTCCAGACTTTCCCCGGCGTGTTCACGGGCATTGGCGAGTTCACGATTCACAAAGAGTTTGTTTCAGCGAAGATACCCGGCGAAGTCGCAAGCCTGCAGGACCCGGCTCTCGATCGTATACTCGAGTTTGCCGCGGAAGTTGGTCTGGTCGTGCTAATCCACAACGATTTTGACATTCCGTTTCCGAAGGAGGGGTCCGAACCTGCCTACCTTAGTCAGCTCAAGGCGTTCTTCAAGCGCCATCCGAACACCACTATCATTTGGGCCCATATGGGCTTAGGTCGTGTGGTGCGACCGAGCACGAACCACGCTACAAACATCGAAGAAATCCTCAGCGATCCGGATCTCCGTCACGTCTATTTTGACATCTCGTGGGACGAGGTCGCCAAGTACATCGTGGCCAGCACAGAGGCGACAAAGATCACGGCCGATTTGATGCAACGCTACCCCGATCGTTTTCTGTTTGGGACTGACGCGGCTGCGCCCACGGACCAGTGCAAGTATCTGAAGGTTTTCTATCAATACGAGCCTTTGTGGAAGTCACTTAATGCAGAAACGTCCCGGAAAGTCCGGTTGCAGAATTACGAACGGATTTTCAATGAAGCACGCCGCAAGGTCCGGATTTGGGAGAGCGCTCACGTGGCAGCCGTCAATTCAAACTAAATACCCCGGCAACTTCGCTCGAAGCCAACAGCGCCGAGCAAGCCCCTTGTTGCGAGGAACCGACGTGGTCAGCAATTACCTGTCGTGTTTTGCCATCAATTTCCGATTCCCTAGGTGAGGAGCGCATCGTCGTTAACGTTCATGCGGGGCGCGCGCTTGGCTCCAGAGCGCCGCTGGACACTCCCGTCGTTCCCCTCGAAGAGTTCTGATCGAGCCTATGGCCGCAAAGGATAGGAGGCGCCTATGAATGTACTGCTCATTTACCCGCATTGGCCCGAAACTTACTGGAGCTTCCGTCATGCGCTGAAGTTCCAGGGCAAGCGAGCTGCCTACCCACCACTTGGACTCCTCACGGTAGCTGCGATGTTGCCGGACCAGTGGCACAGGCGTCTTGTGGACAGCAGTGTGCGCCGCCTTACCGACGCCGACCTGCAGTGGGCGAACATTGCGATGTTGAGCGGCATGCTCGTCCACAAGGCTGAGTTGCTTGAAATCCTCGAACGTTGCCGCCGTGCTGGCTTGCGCACGGTCATCGGCGGACCCATCACCAGCAGCGTCGAAGAATTGCCCAATTATGCCGATCACGTTGTTGTTGGCGAGGCCGAGGGCCTGATGCCTCAGCTTATCTTCGACTTGGAGAACGACTGTGCGCGCCCAGTGTACCGCGCCACCCAGTTGCCACAGCTAGATCGAACCCCGCTGCCTGCTCTGAATCTCATTGAACCGCGATTTTACAGCACCATGGCCGTGCAGTACTCACGCGGCTGCCCATTTAAGTGCGAGTTCTGCGACATCATTGAGATCTACGGGCGGGTTCCGCGCACCAAGCCCGCGGACCTGGTAATCGCCGAGCTCGAGCAGCTCTATGCGAATCGATGGCGCGGCCCAGTCTTCTTCGTCGACGACAACTTCATCGGCAACAAGCGCAATGTCAAGCAAATGTTGCCTGCGGTCGCGGACTGGAATCGCCGTAAGGGAATGCCGTTCCGGTTTTTCACCGAAGCCTCCATTAACATGGCCGATGATGAGGAGTTGCTGCGCATGATGCGCGACGCCGGATTTGTCAGCGTCTTCATCGGTATTGAGACGCCCGATGAACACAGCCTCAAGGTCGCTCAGAAGCTGCAGAACACCAGACGCGACATGCTTATCTGCATTCGCCACATTCAGAGTTTTGGCATGGAAGTGATGGCGGGATTCATCGTCGGCTTCGATAGCGACACCCACGATATCTTTGACCGTCAGGTCGATTTCATTCAGAAAAGCGCCATCCCACTAGCGATGGTTGGGCTCCTCCAGGCACTGCCCAACACGCAATTGCACCGGCGGTTGATTAGCGAGGGACGCCTGTTGCAATACGGAGATGGCAACAGCATGTCGACCGCGCTGAACTTTGTCCCGAAGATGGACGCGCGGCGGCTGGTCGAAGGCTATCGCTCCATTCTCAAGCGCATCTACGATCACGAAGCCTACTACCAACGGGTTCGCGAATTTTTGGAGCGCTACCATCCGACGTACGAAGCGTCCCTGCGACTTGTCGACTATGTTACGCTGGGCCGCTCGATGCTCATTCAAGGCTTGTTGACCAAGGGGCGAATCGCCTACTGGAAACTATTCTTCGACGCCCTGATTTATTACCCGCGAGCTTTCGGCACCGCCATAACCATGGCCATTATGGGCTACCACTTCCAGGTGATCACCAAACGTATCTGTGGCGAAGCGGAGCAGAGGAAGCCGAGACAGAAGATGCCAGCACCCCGAGGTCGGGGATTACTCTCTATTCTTCGACGTCGAGCCTTCGCGCTAGTATCAACCCAAGACTGTCGCAATCCTCGCGGCATGCCACCCACCGACGAATAACCCCCATTTTCCCAACGTAAACTCTTTCGAGGTCAAGCAAAACAATTCGAGTGGTTGACAATCTCAGTGGCGCG
>Ga0126379_10003050_pt1 | contig 10775 bp, 15 predicted proteins | sample PanSoiMetPlot_24_FD_92640 | JGI IMG/M metagenome (GOLD analysis project Ga0126379, IMG submission 92640) | Tropical forest soil microbial communities from Panama - MetaG Plot_24 | ecosystem: Environmental > Terrestrial > Soil > Tropical forest > Bulk soil | place: Panama | collected 2016-02-17
CCTGTTAGCACAGGAAAAAAACAAGGCGGCCTTCGGGCCGCCTTTTGCATGGCTGTAGCACCTCAGTAACCGGACTCGTTTGGCGTCGGCAGGAATCTTCGCCTATGGGCCAGATTCGGACATTGGAGTGAGGTCATCTGACGATCGGCAAAATATAGTACGCCGAGGCGACCGCGAGCGCGAGCGTGCGGGGGGAATCAGGCCAAAGGCGCAAATCCGCAGCCCCAGGCGTTAAGACGACGAATTCAACGAATTACGATTCACTCGATCCTTCGCGCTGCCCACGAGTCCGAGGGGAGGAAGGCACGAATGACTGCAGAAAACGTAAAAATCGACGTTGGTCTGGCGCAGCACGGGCGGCCGCCCTGTGGCTGGCCATAGCATGCGTTCTTCTCGCCGCCATTGGATTTTCTTGGAACCCGACGCCGTTCGCGCATGCACTGGCAGCGATCTTTATTGCATGCGCCCTCATGCACGCCGGTTTCTTCTACGGCTCAAGACCTGCACTTGTGCTTTTCATCATGTGCATCGCGATCACGTTCACGATGGAAAACATCGGCGTCGCCACGGGGTTCCCTTTTGGGCATTACCATTTCGCAATCGACGCCGGTCTTCCGCGCATCGGTAGCATTCCGATCATCGTCGGACCTTTGTGGTTCGGCGCGGGATACTTTTCGTGGGTCGTCGCCTCAATCCTGCTCGATGGCGCCGATCGACGGATCGATCGACCATTGGGTTTTATCGCGTTGCCGGTCGTCGCGGCATTTGTGATGACGCAATGGGATTTGGTGATGGACCGGTCCGAGTCGACCATCGCTAAAGTCTGGATATGGCATGACGGCGGCGCTGATTTCGGCGTTCCACTGTCGAACTATCTCGGCTGGCTTTTCACCTCGTGGCTTTTCTTTCAGGCGTTTGCCATTTGTTTGCGCCGGCGGATCGCGGGGCCTCCGCTAGGCAGGCAGCCAAGCCGCAAGCTGCAACTGATCGCTATCCTCTTTTACATCAGCCTAGGCGTCACACACATCGTTCCTTGGGCCATGGGACTGTCAGGAGAGGTCGCCGACCCGGCGGGTAAAACATGGCAAATCCACGACGTGCGCGAAACAACAGTGGCGATCATGCTGTTCACAATGTTCTTTTCTGCAATGCTGGCGGTACTGCACTTAGTGAAAGAAAACCGCTGAGTCCTGTGGCGCAGGTCGCCGCTCGTCGTGAAGTGGCAATAGGGTCACTTGCCGAGTACGCGAAAGGACTGGCGCGCGGCGCTCGGCGCCTGGATCATGAGAATCATGGACAAGCGCTTTTCGTTTTGGTCATTCCTGGCGTTGCTGCTCGCCTTGATCGGCCCTCTGGTCGTGGCGATTGCCGGAACCGGCGCGGCACCACCAAGTCTGTCCGGGCACGCGGTGGGCGTTGCGGCGATCTCGCTCACCGTCATCATGGCGTTTGCTGTTTCTATTCTGGTCGATGACTGCCGGTTCCGCGATCTGGGTTTCGCTCAGGTCTCATGGTGGTCTGTCCCGATTGGATTGGCGCTCGCGGCATTCTTCATTGGAATCTTCGGACCCTTGGCTAACTGGGGCCTCGCATGGCTCGGACGCGACGGCTTCGAGGAAGGATTGCACAGGATCGCCAATTTTCCGACGTGGGTTCTCATTCTCACGATCTTTGTCGTGGCCCCGGCAGAAGAGCTCCTCTATCGTGCATATGCCATCGAGAGACTCGGGGCCCTGATCGGATCACGTTGGACGGCTGGCGTGGTCTCCTTGAGCGTGTTCTTCCTCACTCACGTGCCGATGTGGGGTTGGGCAGTGGCCCTAACAACAATTGTGTCGGGAGGACTCGTCACCATAGTGTACCTTGTTCGGGCGGATGTCGTGGCCCTCGTCACTGCTCACGTCATCACCGACCTTTCCGGGCTCGTCATTGCTCCTCATCTCGTGAGGTGGCCGTTGCCGGACATGCACATGGCGTCGTGCGGGCGTCCCGCCCACAATCGACCTCGGCGCTGACATCAAATCCCCATAGCGCTCGCTGCCAGCCTCCCAACTTCCCACGACTTCGTGTCTTGGCGCTTTTTGGACGCCGGCTCCCATTCGCGCGGCCCGCAGCCGAAAATTGCGCTGGCTCATGTCACAAACGCCTCTCCCAGCTCGTCTTAAAGGCAGGAGACGATCGACATGCGCAGTTTGGTAGCCTGGATCCTCGGATTAGGGTTGGCGGCCAACGGCTTGGCCATGCTGGAAGTTCCGGCGAACTGGTACGCAATGGTGCCCGGGGTTGTCGACACCGGGCCGTTCAACCTGCATTTCGTCCGTGACATCGGCATCGCCTATGTCGTCGCCGGAGCGGCGCTGGTCTGGTTCGCGAAGCGGCCTGCAGCGCGGTCGGCGGCGCAGGCTGGCGCGTCGTTTCTGGTGCTCCACGCTGCGGTCCACCTTTGGGACGCCGCGACCGGGCGCGAGCACGCGCACCAATTGTTGGTCGACGCCCCCACCGTCTTTTTGCCGCCGGTTCTGGCGCTCTGGATCGCCTGGTCGCCATTGCGCCACGGCATAAAGCCAAAGAAGGAGAAGAGCGATGATCAAATGGATTCTGCGGCGGTGGATCGACAAGTTCGAGCGCACGTGGAGCTATGATGCGAGCTACTTGCGCGACGTCCTCGATGCCGATCCGCGCGCGCTACTGGCTTTCAGCAAGGTGACCGGCATCGGCAGCTACCGCAAAGACGTCCCACTCGCCGTCTATTGTGCCGCCGGAATCGTCGGCGCCATGTCGGAGGATTGCGGGCCGTGCACGCAGCTCGCGATCGACATGGCCCAACGTGCCGGCGTCGATCCCGCAATTCTGCGGGCGGTGGTAGCGCGCGACCTACATGGGATACCCGAGGATGTGGCGCTGGCAGTGCGCTTCGCAGAGACAAGCTTGCGCCACGCGCCAGAGGCCGATGATCTGCGCGAGGAGGTGCTGCGCCGCTTTGGTAAACGCGGCCTGGTCTCGCTGGCTTTCGCCATCACCGCCGCCCGCTTATATCCGAGCTTAAAGTACGCCATGGGCCACGGCCGGGCCTGCATGCGCGTCACGATCGGCGGCGAAACACGGCCGGTGCTTCGCGAACTCACCCGAGCGGCATGAACGTGGCAGCAGAGCGTGACGCGGTACAGTCCTTCGAAACCCATCGGCGTGCGCTGATGGGTCTCGCCTACCGCATGCTCGGCTCACGCGCCGAGGCGGAGGACGTGGTGCAGGATGCCTATCTGCGTTGGCACGCTGCGGACCGTGACTCGGTCGAAGCGCCACGCCGCTACCTCGGCACGGTGGTGACGCGGCTGTGTCTCGATCGCATGAAGTCGGCGCAGGCGCGGCGCGAAGTCTATGTCGGGCAATGGCTGCCTGAACCGGTGGTGGACGAGCCGCTCGACACCGACATCGCCGGCGATCTTGCGCACGACCTCTCCGTCGCGCTGATGCTGTTGCTGGAACGATTGTCGCCGCTTGAGCGCGCAGCATTCCTGTTGCACGATATTTTTGGCCTCAATTTTGCCGAAGTGGCCGACGCGCTCGGCCGCGGCGAAGCCGCCTGCCGCCAGCTTGCCGCGCGCGGCCGCGCGCATATCGAGGCCGGCCGGCCGCGCTTTACGGCCTCGCGCGAGGACGGATCGCGTTTGGCGGCGGCGTTCCGCACGGCGGCCGAAACCGGCGACACGCAGACGCTGCAGCGACTGCTGGCCGAGGACGCGGTGCTCTACACTGATGGTGGCGGCAAGCGCCTCGCGGTACTCAATCCTATCTACGGGGCCGACAAGATTCTGCGCTTCCTTGCCGGAATTGCGCGCAAGAACCCCGCGCTGCCGGCTTTCCAGGCGCGTGCTGCCACCATCAACGGCTTGGCGGGCTTCGTGCTGCGCGAGCAAGACGGCTCGATCGAAACAATGGCCTTCGAGCACCGTGATGGCAACATCATCGCTATTTATGTCACGCGAAACCCCGACAAATTGCGCCACGTCTGGTTTTGATTTCTAGCTTTGTCCTTGATCAAAGGCACCGCCAGGAGGTTGCGTTATCGATGCGGGTTATGAAGCCTCGCTATCTCGTCTTGGTGATCGTGTTCATCGGCGCAGGGAGCGCTGGCTGGTGGTACCTAGGGCGCGGTCCGGCGATTGGCGCAGCCGCGGCGGCGCGTGGAACCGCGGCCGAGATCGTTTATGCGACTGGCGATGTCGAGCCGGTTCGGTGGGCTAAGGTCGCAAGCGTGATACGCGAGCGCATCATCGAAGTCTGCAACTGCGAGGGGCGCGCCGTTGCCAAGGGCGAGGTGTTGGTTCGGCTGGATCACAAGGAGCCGCGTGCGCAACTCCTGGAGCTCAAAGCGCGCGAGGATTTCGCGCAGCGCGAATTCGCGCGCCAGTCCGAGCTAATCGCGCGTGGAACTTCGACGGCGCAGGCCCACGAGCGTGTTTCGACTGATCTGCGGACTATCCAAGGACTTATTTCGGTGCAGATGGAGAAGCTCGCGAACTACGTCATCGCGGCGCCCATGGACGGTGTCGTTCTGCGACAGGATGGGCAGGTCGGCGAGATAGCGGAAGCTGGGCAGATTCTTGTCCGCATCGGCGTCCTGAAGCCGCTGCAGGTCGTGGCGGAGGTCAATGAGGAGGACATTCCGCGTGTCGCCCTCGGAAACATGGTGCTGCTGCGTACCGACGCCTTCTTGGGCCAGCGTCTTGAAGGCAAGGTGCGCGAGATTACGCCGATGGGCGATCCGCTGGCTAAGACCTTTCGGGTTCGCATTGCGCTGCCCGACGACACGCCACTTCAGCCCGGTATGAGCGTCGAAGCGAACATCATCACGCGGGAGAAACCGAACGCCCTGCTGGTGCCGGCGGATTCGTTAGAAGGGACGACAGTGTTCCTGGTCAGCGGCGATCGGGTGCGAAGACGCAACGTTGAAATTGGGATCCGCGGCACGCGCACGGTGGAGGCCTTGTCGGGGCTTTCGGAGGGGGATCGTGTCGCTTCGCCTCTGACCGCAGACCTCGTCGATGGCCGTCGCGTGCGCGTCGTCGAAAAGGGCGCAACGACGCGATGAACCTCATTCTTGATATTGCATGGACCCACATCAGGAGCAGGGCCCGGCATACCGCTGTCGCGGTGGCCGGGGTGACGACCGGCGTCGGCTTCTCCATCATGATGGCGGCACTGATGCAGGGGTCGCAGGATGATTTCATCAATCGGCTCGTCGACGCGATCCCGCACATCGTCGTCTCTGATGAACGCCGGGAGCCGCCACGTCAGCCCGCCGAAACGGCTTACACCGCCGCCGAATTTCACGGGTTGACCCCGATCGCCATGCGACCCGGCATAAAGAACCCACTGGCGACCATGGCGGCGATCGAGCAGTGGGTGCCGGGCGCGGTTGCACCGTCGGTTCAGGTCAAAGGAATATTGCGCTATGCGAGCCGCGACGTCAGCGCCAGCATTACGGGCATAGATCCGCATCGGGAACCGCGTGTCTCCACCCTCGCGAAACAGATGCGCGCCGGCACGCTGCCATCGCTCTATCGAACCACCAATGCCATCATCCTCGGCGATCGCCTCGCCGAGAAGATTGGCGCTAAGCTTGATGCCAATCTCACCGTGCAGACTGCCGAGGGCGCGCGTATTACTGCTCAGGTTGCCGGCCTGTTCCATGCCGGCGTGCGGTCGATCGACGAGGGCACTGCCTATGTGCTGGTCAAGACGGCGCAGGTTCTGGCCCAGCAGACCGGTCTGGTGAATGAGATTCGGGTGCGTACGACGGACCCGATGGCAGCACGGGAGGTGGCCGGTCGCATCGAGCGTGAGACGGGCTACAAGTCGGTCTCCTGGCAGGAGGCGCAAGAGGACCTTCTGAGCACGTTCGTGATTCGCAACATCATTATGTATACGGTCGTGGGCGCGATTCTGCTGGTAGCGAGCTTCGGCACGTACAACATCATTTCGACCATAACGTACGAGAAGGCGCGCGATATCGCGATCTTGAAATCGCTCGGGCTCACTGAGCGCACTGTGCGCAATATCTTCGTCGTCGAGGCCGGGATGATCGGCCTTGCCGGCGCAGCACTCGGTTTCGGGCTGGGCCACGCCTTGTGCCGAGGGTTGGGCTTGATCGAGATCAAGAATCCATTTCTCGATGCCGATCACCTGCCGCTGGCCTACACGGGGTGGCACTATGTGATCGCCGCCTGCGTTGCGCTGGGGTCGTCGCTTGCGGCGGGCTATTTTCCGGCGCGCAAAGCGGCCCGGGTTTACCCGGTGGACATCATCCGGGGCGCCACATGAGCTCCGCCGAGGCAGCGGCGTTGATCGAGGCGCGCAAAGTCACGCGCATCCTGTCTGGCATTGTGCCGACGACGCTCGTGCACGACGTCGATTTCGCGATCGCCCCCAACCGATTCATCGCAATTACTGGTCCGTCGGGGTCTGGCAAATCCTCGCTGCTCTATCTTCTCGGGCTACTCGATGTGCCAACGAGCGGCGAAGTGCTCATCCGCGGCAAACCAACCCATCATATGAGCGAGCACGAGCGCGCCTTTCTGAGACTGTCGATGCTCGGATTTGTTTTCCAATTCCATTTCCTGCTCCCGGAATTCAATCTGCTGGACAATGTCATGCTGCCGATGCGTGCGCTCGCTGCACGGACCGAGCAGCAGATGCGTGAGCGCGCATGTGAATTGCTGGCGGCACTAGGCTTGTCCGATCACATGAACAAGCGGCCGGATCAGCTCTCCGGCGGGCAGCGGCAGCGAGTTGCGGTTGCCCGTGCGCTTGCCAACGATCCACCGGTGATTCTTGCGGACGAACCGACCGGCTCGCTCGATTCCAACGCGAGCGAGCAGGTGTTCCAAATTCTGCGAGACCTGGTGGATCGGCATGGCAAGACAGTCGTAGCTGTAACCCATGATCTCGGGCTGGCCGAACGTACGGATTGCCGGGTTCATTTGGCGGACGGTGCGGTCGTCTCAACGGGACCACGCCGCTGCGATCTACACTGTGCTGATCGCCAATCCAGGCAAGGTCAACTATGCGTCCGCAGGCAACGGAACGACCAATCACATTACCGGGGAGCTGTTTAATATAAGATGATAACCGGCATCAAAATGGTCCAGGTCCCTATCGCGTGTCCGCGCCCGCCCTGACCGACATGCTCGGCGACAAGTGCAGCTAATATTAGACAACCTGCCATCCTCGATCGAGTACCTACGGACGGGTAAGCTCCGCGCACGGGCCGTAACCACCTCAACGCGCTCGCCGGCGTTACCGGAGAACGGCTAGAGATGATCCTGGCGACCTCTGATTGCGAACGGTCCGAAAGGGTCAAAAGTTGTGGCGCGGACACTTACAACTGACTGCCGGCGCCAATGTCTGAATCGGGTCATGGGCTGCCGCCGCGGCTACCTTCGACACACGACCGCTGTACCCACAGATAGCCGACGACTTGCTGCGCGGCCCAAGTCGGCAGAGTCGAGCCAACAACGGACCAAACGGCGCTCCCTATAAACTCGGCGATCCGGTTTCCAAGCAGCCCGTACGGCGATATGCTCCGAGAAAATCGCGCGGGAAAAAGATGCGACGGCGACAGTTCATCGCGGGGCTCAGCGGCGCGGCGGCGGCTTGGCCGCTCGCGGCGCAGGCGCAGCAGCCCGATAAGCTACGGCGCATTGGCGTACTCATGGGATTTTCCGAACAAGACTTCGAAGCAAGACACTGGGTGGCCGCCTTCGAACGGAAACTAGCGGAGTTGGGTTGGGAAGGGGGCATCGATCTGTGGATCAAATATCGTTGGCCGGGCAAACCGGCGGATCGGCTGCGCGCCCATGCCGCCGACGTCGTGAATTTGAATCCGGTCGCGATCCTGGTCGCCAACCCACCGACTTTGGCCTTCACGTCGACTGCAACACGAACCATTCCGGTTGTTTTCGCGAATGTCACAAGCACGGGCCTGGAACGTCATTACGACAACATCAAACCGGCGTCGTGGACAGTCGATTGCAGCCGCAAGACCACCCGACGCCCTCCCCGGCCGGCGTAGCCTTCCGGCATGCCGGTCACCCTCCGCAAGCAGCGCGATCAAGAGATTGTCGAGGGCCGCAAGCCCGTCATCAATTGGGCGGATGACGATTACGCCGTCGCCGATGGCGAGATTCGGATAGGGCGGATCTACCGGGCTCGGCTGCCGGCGGGCGAGACGTGGCTTTGGTTCTTGCACGTCCCCGGCGCGTCGCCAAATGGCGGCACCGGCGATACGCTGCACGTAGCCAAGGCGGCGCTCTCCGAAGTCTATGAGCGTTTCCGTGACCGGCAAAAGTAAGGCCGCGCCTCACCGCCTGTCCGTAGCGCAACGCCGCGCGCTCGTCATGTTGGCCGATGCTGGGTTGTCCGGTTGCACCGAAGCGCTGTTGCGGGCGCATGGCTTCACGGCTGCAACGATCGCCGGCCCTGTCCGCGCCGGGATCGCGACCGCGACCGCGGAAGGGTTGCGGGCCGGCGGGAAGACGATCGAGGTGACGCGCTTTCGGATCACGGAAGCCGGACGGCGCGCGGTGTCGAATTAACAATGGCGACAAGCAGACACCTTGCAATGAAGATGATCCAACACCGCTCGCGAGGCGAATATGATGGGGAGGTCACGTCAGCTTACCCCTCGGTTGCAGAAATTGTGCTGTGTCGCGGCAAGCGTCGCCTTGGGTCAGGAAGGGACATCAGCGACCTCTTCGAGCTGGAGTGCTTTATGTGTCCAAGTTTCGGGTAAACGATACCTTCGCTGTTGAACGTCGGCAGTTGTTTGTGCTGGCTGGCTCAATTGCAGAGGGGCAAATTCGAGCCGGCATGATCGTGAACGTGCCGCTCAACTCTTCGCTCGCTATCGCAGGAAAAATTCAAAACATTGAATTCGCCCAGAGAACCGATGGACGAGGATGTCTGCCTCTGCATTGCCTATGAAAGCTCCAATGAACTGAAGGTGTGGAAAGCCCTAAATATCCAGAATGAGACGTTGGAGGTAGTACCATAATCCGGATGGAGCAGTCGACATCAGCCTAAACGGTAAAATTCCAAGTCGACAGAATAGTCCCAATCGCAGTCAAGAACCTCGGCAAAGTAGCGATCTATCCAGCGTGCGATTGATCTGGCGTCTTCGAGCGCTAACGTCCCCGTAATAGATTTATTGGGCTCCCATTCCTTCACTGCGAACGATCCCAACGCACCGAGGCGCGGGCCAGGCGCTTCGACATGGGGATAGGCCGCGTTAATTGTGCCGGCGGTGAACTGAACCCATCGATTTGGATCACCAGAAATCTCAAATGTCACGCACCAAGAGGGGCCGCCAGCGAGCGCTTCTCTCACACCGGGCGCAATCTCGGCTATTTGATCACTGCCCACGCCCGCACCTTGTCGGTCGTTCGATCAACACACAATATCAATCCCGCAGTACGCGTCACCGATGGACCGAGGGAAATCGACTTGCTGTGGCGACGCATCTCATTACCTTCTGTTCGGAGCGTTGTCTCAGATGGGTCAAAAGCCCCGGTTTCAACAAGGTTGCCCGCATGTCCGCATCACGTCCCATCGCGTCGGGTGTGCAGCGCCGCACGGGTAGGGCGGCGGGCCTGTCAGGCGGTGCTAACAGTCCACAGCAAAACCCCAGCGCTCGTAACTCATACGCAAGTTGGGTACATACCTGTTTGGCCGCTTTTCGCGAAGACCTGCTTGGATTCCGGGCTTTCTCACAGTCGTAGGGAGCCATAACGTTCTCAAGAGGATAGCGTTTGATATTGGTTGCAAGTGAAACTAAATCGGAAAGCATTGCCCCATGTTCCCCGATGCGTTCAAGCGCATCGATGCATCACGAGCGGCTTATGGGAAGTTGCTTACCCTCGACGTCGCGCTGCCCATATTCCCGAGCACCTGCCCTTGTTGCCTTGGCCCCGCCAAACGCCGCCGGAACTGTGGGACAACCGGCCGGAGCCGGGTGGCCGATTGACCACCCGCCGAAACGATCGCGCGCAGCACCCCCTTCGGTGAGACTCGGCCATTCATGTTGATCCCGCCGGCCTCGGAAAAGACGATGCCACCCCTGATTTTCACGCCCGACTGATAGATGGGATCGCGGGCTCCGCCTCGCGTATCGATAACAACGCTCCAACTACCATCGTAAGCGGTGCCGCTACCGACCGCAGCGCTGGCAGGGGCGGCGACGCAGATCAATGCCAAGACCCTGGCGCGTACAAAATAATTGTCCTGAGTGCCTCGCAGTTCGCTTCAGATACAGCAAGACTCGGCAGCACGCTGTTGTGCGGCTACGGGCAGCCAATGCTAAACACCACTAATGCCCCTCGTGCACAACGATATTGTACCGAGTATGTGCGCGCGGGGGGCTCCCCAAACAGACTGACGGGGTGTCCCGGTTCGACGCCGATGCCTGTCATTGCCGGCCTGAATGCGCGGCCCGCCAGCCGCAAACTCGGCTGAGGATATCGCCTGATGGCCAAGCAGCCGACACCGAATCATGCAGCGGCCGGTCTGACCGTGCGGGAGCGTCTGCTTCTTTTCTGCATTGGAAGCGATACCGACTGGCAGCGCGCGGGCGTCACCGGCGAGACCGTGACCGCCCTGGTGGTGAAGGGCCCCACCGCGGCGGTACTCCTGTCGTTGTCCGCTGTATCCGACGCCGCCGATGCAGTACGCGGTCCTGCCTATATACCCCCGCCGCCGCCAGTCCCTTTGTTCTATAA
>Ga0126379_10003051_pt1 | contig 10773 bp, 10 predicted proteins | sample PanSoiMetPlot_24_FD_92640 | JGI IMG/M metagenome (GOLD analysis project Ga0126379, IMG submission 92640) | Tropical forest soil microbial communities from Panama - MetaG Plot_24 | ecosystem: Environmental > Terrestrial > Soil > Tropical forest > Bulk soil | place: Panama | collected 2016-02-17
AAGCGCCGGACGAGGAAGCACCTCCCCCGGCGCCGAAGAAGGATCCCGCCTAGCACACACTCAGTTGCGCGTGCATGCGACGGGCTGCGCCTGCGCGGCCACCGCATGCTCGAGCGATACGAGGGAGTGGCTCGCCAGCATCGACAGGACATAGTCGCGGCTTTGGCGGATGAGCGAGGCATTCCGACACAGCTTGAGCTCTTCGTAGAACTCATGTGGAGGCAGGGCGAGCATGAGCTCTGCGAGCTGCGCCAGCTGCAGGCCTTTGAGCTCTTTCTTGAACAGCGCCCTGGCGGCCGCTTCGACGCCGACCACCTTGGGCTCGAATGCAGTGGAGGAGAGGTCGTAAGCGATGAGCTGATGCTTTTCCAAGACGCGGTGAATCTTGTTGGCGGCTACGGACTGGCTGGCGCCGGCCCCGACGCCGAGCGACGCTGCAATCCGAAGCGCGACCAAGCGCTCGCACCTGCCGTCTCCGGGCGGCTCGATTCCCCAGAGGCCGGAAAACATCCTCCAAAGCCACGCGACGCCGTCGTCTGGCGCCGACTGAAAGTACGCCGGGCAGCCCATTTGCGAGACGTACATCGCCACCAGATCGCGCGGCAGGCGCGCAAAATCAGGCCACTCGTCGCCTGTGACGATATTGCCGCCGGCCGGCTCGGCGCTCGCCGCAGAGGCTCGCCGAAGGCGCGAGCGTAAGTCCAGCTCACTGTCGAGAGGTGGAAGCTGAGACGAGAGCCGAAGGTAGATTGTCGGAACCACTACGCCCGCGACTCCGAGCACAAACAGGGCAATCCAGAGGGCCAGCCTCACTAGGTCCAAAGCTTAGCAGATCCGATCGCGAGGCCGCCCGCTGGAGGAAACAGCTCTAATCCTTGTTCTTCTCGGGTTTGGCTGTACTGCCGGATTCTGTGTCGGTCTTCTTTTGGGTCTTGGTCGTCTTGCCTGCTTTCTCGTCGCTCCCGGCGGGTTGCTTCATTGTCTCAGTGTCGGTCGCGCTCTTCGACTCTGTCGTCTTGGTGCTCTTCTCCGGCTTGGCTTCATCCGTCGTCGACTTCATCGAATCGCTGGATTTGGCGGCCTTTTCCGACTTGTAGGTGGAGCCCTGCTTTCCGACGTCTTGATCTTCCTTCTGCTGAGCGAACGCAGGGGCTGTGAAAAGCAGGAACCCCAATGCGGAAAGGCCAAGCGCTTGCTTGTTCATTACGCCTCCGTTTCAGTTGAGCGCCGGGCGCCTTTGCCTCGGCGTAGATCGAATCTGGGAACGGCTTCGGCCGGCGGCAACCTCTCAGGCGGAATGCAGGGTGAAGAGTCGAAAAGCGCACGAAACGCCCCGCTCGCTTGAGTGCATTCACGAGCGCCGAGCTGGCGCTGGCGCGGACGACTATTTCTTCGACTCCAAGCTCTGAATCCGCTTCTCAAGCTCGCTCAGCCGCTCGGAAAGGCGATCGAGCTCTTTATGCGGGCCGCGAATGACGACCCCCTTGCCGTCCGGAAAAAAGTCCGGCGGCTCAGAGCCCATCAGCGAGCTCCAATCGTGTCCAGCGCTCTTTTCGCGGAGCTTCGCGTTCAAGGTCAGGTTCTGCTTGTTTCGAATCACCACCACCGGCACAGTTTGCCCCGCTTCCTTATCCGCGAGCACGCGGCGGATCGAGCCAACGTTCTTAACCTTCTGGCCGGCCACTTCGATGATCACATCGCCCGGCTTGATACCTGCTTCGGCGGCGACGCTGTCGGATTTGACGCTATCGACCAGCACGCCAACGTCCTCGGGCGCGCCGAGCATCTGCCGAACCTCCTTGGAGATCTGAATCGCCGCGACCCCCAGCCTCCCGCCTGCGAAGACTTGAAACGCGAAGTGGTGGTCGTCGCCCTCGCCGGCGTCCTTATCGGATTGCGCGCCAGCCACGCCCCCCGCCAGCAACGAAAACGCGATAACCGGGAACAATTGTCGCATTGCACTCTCCTTTTCCGAGTGCCAATCGCGAAACCGCCCCGGTTATTGCGTTGCGAAATTTTTCGCAACACCGCCTGTGTCGGAGAGCTAGATGTCGAAGTAGAGCGCGAACTCCATCGGGTGGGGTCGCAGGCGCACCGGGTTCACTTCTTTCTGAAGCTTGTAGTCCATCCAGGTCTGGAGCACGTCGTCGGTGAAGACGTCCCCCTTGAGGAGGAACTTGTGGTCCTTGTGCAGGCAATCCAGAGCTTCGTCGAGCGAGCCCGGCATCTTGGGAACGTCCTTCAGCTCCTCGGGGGAAAGCCCGTAGATGTCCTTGTCCAGCGGATCGCCGGGGTCGATCTTGTTCTCGATTCCGTCGAGACCGGCCATCAGCTGAGCAGCAAACGCCATGTAGGGGTTGCAAGACGAATCCGGAGGACGGAACTCGAGGCGCTTGGCCTTTGGCGAAGGCGAGTACATCGGGATGCGGATCGCCGCCGAGCGGTTCCTGCTCGAGTACGCCAAATTCACCGGGGCCTCGAAGCCGGGCACCAGGCGCTTGTAGCTGTTGGTGGTCGGGTTGCAGAGCGCGGCCAGGGCGCGCGCGTGCTTGAGCATCCCGCCGATGTAGTAGAGCGCCGTCTCCGACAGTCCCGCGTAACCATCGCCGGCGAACAGCGGCTTTCCCGCTTTCCACAGCGATTGATGGGTGTGCATCCCGCTCCCGTTGTCGCCGTAGAGTGGCTTGGGCATGAAGGTGGCGGTCTTGCCGTGGCGCCAAGCGACGTTCTTGACGATGTACTTGAACCACATCAGGTCGTCGGCCGTCCGGCACAGTGTGTCGAAGCGGAAGTCGATCTCCGCCTGGCCCGCGGTCGCCACTTCATGGTGCTGACGCTCCACCTGGATTCCGACGTCGGCCATCACGCGGCACATCTCGGTCCGGATGTCCTGAAGGCTGTCGGTGGGCGCGACCGGGAAGTACCCCTCCTTGTAGCGCGGCTTGTAGCCGCGATTTCCCCCCTCTTCTTCTTTGCCGGAGTTCCACTGACCCTCCACCGAGTCGATCAGGTAGAAGGCCTGGTTGTTGGTCGAGTCGTACCGGACCTCGTCGAAGATGAAGAACTCCGCTTCAGGTCCAAAGTAAGCCGTATCCGCAATGCCGGTGCTCTTGAGATACTTTTCGGCTTTCTGGGCGATGTTGCGCGGATCTCGAGAGAATGGCTCCTTGGTGATCGGATCGACGATGTTGCAGATGATCGATAGCGTAGGTTCCTTCATGAACGGGTCCATGACCGCCGTGGTGGCATCGGGCATCACCAGCATGTCGGACGCGTGGATCTCCATCCACCCGCGGATGGACGAACCATCGAACCCAAGGCCCTCTTCGAAAGATCCCTCGGCGAGCTCCTGCAGCGGGACGGTGAAATGTTGCCACAGGCCGATGAAGTCCATGAATTTGAGGTCCACCATCGTCGCGCCCCGATCTTTCGCGAGCGCAAAAACGTCCTTCGGTGTTTTGGTCATCCCGTATTTCCTCCGTGCCGGTGCTCGGCCGAAAAAGTCGGCACAGACTAGACGGGCGCCGCCTCTTAGGGAAGTGCCACCGAGCCCCTCCCATAGGTTTTTTAGGAGCAGCGATTAGTGGCGCGCGCTCGGTTGGGTCGAGCGCGAAGGAGCTCGATTTCGACTGCGGTGTTGGCGGTGTCGGTCGCGGCCGCGGCGACCCTGGGCACGGCGATTTACCTGGTAAGCACGAGCTTGCCGTACCTCGTTGACTCCGCGGCGGCAGATCCGCGGTTCGGTTCCCTGAATCGCTGCGTCATCTCGACTTTGCGGGAGCCCCGCGCTGGTTTTGCGGTCTCGCCCAACGGAGCCCAGGTTGCCGCCTACGGCGCAAGCTCGATTGCGGTGTGCCGCTCGGTGGAGCCTTCCCTGGACGCGAAGGCGCATCCGACGGGACTGCTGCTTCCGCTGGGGGGAGTCACCGCCGCCTCATTCGACTTCGAGGGGACGTTGTGGCTCGCCGTTGCGCGCGGGCGGGAGCCGGAGCTTTGGGCAGCGCGCTCCGCGGAAGCCCCCGCGGTCAAAGTCGGCGACAGCGCTCCGGTGGCGCTCGTGGGCGTTGCGAGCGGCGCCGCGACCCTGGACGCCGAAGGGCGGCTGGCCGTGTTCAGCTTGAATCGCACGCAGTCTCAGCCGGCCCGCGTCCCACCTGGCGCCAACGCCTTGCTCGCTTGCAACTCCGATGGAACTTTGGTGTCGGTCGTCACTGGGAATGCGATTCACGTCTTTCGCTCGGCGGATCTGTCGCTCGTCCGCTCGGAGTCTCCCTGCCAAGCAGAATTTCTCTGGTGGGAAGGCCACCCCAATCGCGCCACCATCGCCTGCGGGCCGAACGCGGCGTGGGCGCTTGCGATCGACGTCGTCAGCGGGGAACGGGAATCGGTGCTGTCGAAAGATCGTCCGCGCTCAGCGCTCGTTCCGAAGCTGGGCACCTACGTCCAAAGCTGCGATCACCTGCCGTGCAGCGTCCAGCCGCGGCAATGAAGTTCTTTTGGTGCGCTCCCAATGAGTCGAGCCAAGCGGCTCCGCGCCGGCCAGTTGAATCTCGAACGGCAGCTGCCTAGCATCGGACCGATTGCTTGACGTCAGGTCCACGAATGTCTGATCAACTGGGTGAACGCGAGCGCGAAGTCCTCCGGGCGATCATCCAGCAGTACATCGCCGAAGGCGGTCCGGTGGGCAGCTCTCAGCTGGCGCGACGAGCGGAGTTCGACGTGTCGGCCGCCACCATGCGCAACGTGATGGCCGATCTCGAGGAGCTTGGCTACATCCAAAAACCGCACACATCGGCGGGCCGCATTCCGACCGATCTCGGATATCGCTTCTACATCGACTCCCTGCTCAATCTTCGCGAGCCGGAGCCGGAAGAGCGCGAGCTGATCGAGCAGGGAATCGCGCGCCCCGGCAGCAGCGACGAGACCTTCCAGCACGTATCCAAGGTGTTGCACTTCATCACCAAGCACGCGGGAGTGGTGTTGATGCCCAGGCCCTCGGCACTCTATTTCCGGCGCATCGAATTCGTTCAGCTCCGGGAGAGCCGCGTGCTCGCCATCCTGGTGGGGCAGAACGGGCAGGTGCAGAACAAGCTGTTGACGATCGATTTCAGCATCTCGTCCGACGAGCTGGTGCGGGCTTCGAATTACCTCAATGAGCTGCTGAAGGAGACGCCCATCGATGAGGCTCGCGCGCGAATCCAGGCGGAGATGGAGCAGGAACGAGCGCTCTACGACGTGCTCGCCGCCAAGGCGTTGAAGCTGGGATTTGCGGCGACGGACGTCCATTCGGGTGAGCGGGTGCTGATCGAGGGCGCGGGCTCGTTCCTCGAGGCCCCGGAGTTCGCGGACGTCGAGCGAATGCGCGCTCTGTTTCGCGCCCTGGATGAAAAGAACAAGCTGCTCAACCTCCTCGACCGCGTTCAGCGCGCCAAGGAGATGCAGATTTTCATCGGAGCCGAGAGCGATTTTTCATCCGCGGGCGAGGTCAGCGTGATCGCCACCCCGTATGGCACGCAAGAGCAATTGCTCGGGTCGGTTGGAGTAATAGGACCGACGCGGATGAACTATCAACGAGTCATCCCGCTGGTGAAGCTCACCGCCGAAGTGCTTTCTCGCGCGCTGGAATAGGCGGGGGCGCAAGGTCGAGGTCGCCAACGATTTCACTCCAGCGGCAAGGCGCGTTGAAAACGCGAGGACCGCCTGATACCCAAGAAAGAAAATCATGCCCTCGATCGCCTTCCGACCAGCGGACAAGCCGCTCCTCAATCTGACGCTCTTTCTTCTGACGCTGGTGACCACGTTCGGAACCTTTCTGTGGATCTGGGGCGGGGGCGGCGCCAGCACCACCTGGGGAGCGGTGAGCAGCTCGCTGACGTTCAGCCTCTCGCTGGTGCTGATTCTCGGATCGCACGAGATGGGGCACTACGCTTTTGCGCGCATCCACCGGGTGGACACCTCGCTGCCGTACTTCATTCCGCTTCCGTTGTTGGGCGTCGGGACGCTCGGCGCGGTGATTCGCATCCGCGGCCGGATCCCCAATCGCAACGCGCTGGTGGATATCGGCGCGGCCGGACCGCTAGCGGGCTTGTTGGTGGCAATTCCGCTCCTCGCCTATGGCGTGGCGCACTCGAAAATCGTCGACCTTCCCGTGCAGCCAGACGGGTTTTTGGGGGACAGCTCGCTGTGGTCCCTTTTGCATCGCGCCGCTGACTACCTGGTGGCAAAATGGAGCGGCGTTCGCGTCCCTGGAACGAACGTCGGACGGACGGAGATCTGGATTTTCGGCGACAATCTCCTCATGCGCGCGATTCGCTACCTGGTGATCGGACCCCTGCCCGCCGGCAAGGACATCCAGGAGCACCCGATGGTGATCGCGGGCTGGTTCGGGCTGCTGGTCACAATGCTGAACCTCATTCCGATTGGACAGCTCGACGGCGGCCACCTCACTTACGCGCTCTTTGGCGACCGCGCGCGAACCATCGGCAAGGTGATGGCGCTGGCGATGCTCGGCCTGTGCGTCTTCTACAGCTGGGGCTGGCTCCTCTGGTTGCTCGTCACCTCCAAGTTCATCGGGTTCCGACATCCTCCGGTGATCGAAAGCGAAGCGCCCTTGTCGCCGGCTCGGAAGCTTATCTGCGCGCTGTGTTTCGTTGGACTGCTGGTTTGCGTGATGCCGATTCCTCTCAGCGTAGTCCCGTTGCCGTGAAATTTCTCTGCCCCGCATGCGAGCGGTTGACGGCGTTTTCCGGCTTCCGCGTGGACGGAGATCTGCTCATGTTGCGCTGCTCGCGCTGCGGCGTCGAGAGTCGGTCCTCCGCCGCGGCTGCCGAGGAAGATCCGATTGCGATTGCGCCGGTGCAGGGCGCGCCTTCAGCTACCTCCACGCTCAGCCGCGAGGCCGCCCCGACCGCCATACCTGCTGCGGAGATCCCGGCGCCCAGCGCGGACGCCTCGTCCGTCCCCGAAGGGTATTGTCCGAAGTGCATTGCGGTACGCCCGGCGCAGGCGAGCGCGTGCGCTCAATGCGGTCTGGTGTTTGCGAATTTCAAGCCTGAAGAGCTGGAGCCCTCACCGCCAATCGCCGAGCAGTTTCAGCGTCTGAGCTCCAACTGGGAGAACATCGATGAGCACGATCGGCTCCTGCAGGCCGCTTTGATTCAGGGCGAGCTGGCCACCGTCGGGCGCCTGTACCGCATCAGGCTCGCGCGAGCGCCTCAGGACGCCTATGCCGCGCGAGGAAGAGACGAGGTCCTCCGCCTCGCTACCGCGAGCTCGACCGCGCTGGCAAATGCGAAATCGACGGAGGAACCGCGTGCAGCGCGGCCGTGGAAGTACCTACTGCTGCTCGCCATCCTCGCCTTGTGCGCGATCGCGTTTTTCGGGCTCTACCGCCAGCTGCGCACCGTGTCGTCGTGAGCCCCTCGACCCCGCTCGGGACAGGCAGCTTTCACATCGTCGACGGCCTGCTCGGCCCCGATGGCGCGTTGGCCCAGACGCTGCCCGGATACGAGAGCCGCCCGGAGCAGCTCAAAATGGCCCGGGCGGTCGAGCGCTGCTTCGAGGACCGCGGCCACCTTTTGGCGGAAGCGGGCACCGGAACGGGCAAGACGCTGGCGTACCTCGTTCCCGCGGTTCTCTCGGGTCGCAAGGTCGTCGTTTCCACCGCCACCAAGACGCTGCAGGAGCAGATCTTCTTCAAGGACATTCCGCTCCTGCGAAATCAAGTGAAGCTGGATTTCGACGCGGCGTATCTGAAAGGGCGCTCGAACTATCTCTGCCTTCACCGATTTGAATCCTTCAGCGCCGCGCCGGAGTTTCCTGCGAGCAGCGAGGCCGATCACTGGCCGGCGATCCGCCGGTGGGTTGAGCGGACGCAGACGGGCGATCGCGCGGAGTTGGACCTCCCGGAGAGCTTCGCCGCCTGGGCGGACTTATCGACGACCGCGGACACCTGCCTCGGCGCGCGGTGCCAATACTACGAGCCCTGCTTCGTGACGCGCATGCGCCGCCGCGCCGAGCAAGCGGATCTGCTCGTCGTCAACCACCACCTTTTCTTCGCCGACCTCGCCATCCGCACCCAGCGCACCAAAGGCGGCGAAGGCGTTTTGCCCAAGTACGATGCGGTGGTCTTCGACGAAGCACACGCCATCGAGTCGGTTGCCACCGAGTACTTCGGCTGCCAGGTGTCGAGCTGGAGGCTCCAGGAGCTCTGGAGCGATGCACTGCGCGCGCTTTCGCCAACCGACGGGCGCCACCGAATGCTTTCCGCTGCGGGGTCCAAGCTGCAGGCCGATACCGAAGCGTTTCTGAAGGTTGCGGCGCTGGGGTTGGGGATGTCCAGAAGCGAAGCCGTTGTGCGGCTAGGACCGAACAGCTTCTCCTGCCTCGAACGCGAGGTGCTCGGGGTTTTGGAATCGCTCGCGGCGATGGCTGCGTTGACGCAGTCCTGGGAAGAACCCGAGCCGGCGGCGATATCGCGCCGGTGCCGCGAGATTTCCGAAGAGCTGGACTTCATCCGAGCCGCGGAGTCGCCCGATTGCGTGTACTGGGCCGAGCGCCGCGGGCGCGGGCTGTTCCTGCGCGCTGCGCCAATCGATATCGCCGCCGAGCTGCGCAGCCGCCTCTATGCTGCGGCGGACACGGTCGTCTTCACCTCTGCGACGCTCACCGCCGAGGGTCGCTTCGACTACTTCGCCCGGCGCATGGGGCTGCTCGACGATTCGGGCGCTTCCGTGGCCAGGATGGCGACGCTCGCGGTGGAATCGCCCTTCGACTACCAGGAGCAAGCCGCTCTCTACCTTCCGTCGCACTTGCCCGAGCCGACCTCGGTGGACTTCGTCAAGGCAGCGGCGGAGGAGATCGTCTCCTTGGCTGAGCTGAACGGCGGGCGCGCCTTCGCTCTTTTCACCTCGCTGCGAAACATGGAAGCCGCTTACCAGCTCGCGAAGCGAAGGCTGCGCTTTCCGGTGATGATTCAAGGCGAGCGTCCCAAGAGCGCGTTGCTGGAGCATTTCAAAGCAGAGCCCTCGGTGCTGTTTGCGGCGCACAGCTTTTGGGAGGGAGTGGACGTGCCGGGCGACGCCCTGACCTTGGTGATCATCGATCGGCTTCCCTTCGCCTCGCCGGGAGATCCGCTGGTCGCCGCTCGGATCGATCAGCTTCGACAGCGCGGAGAGGAGCCGTTCCTCTCGTACCAGTTGCCCCAGGCGGCGATCGCGTTGCGCCAAGGCTTCGGCCGATTGATCCGCTCGCGGCAGGATCGCGGCGTCGTGGCGCTGCTCGATCGACGGATCACCAGCAGGCGCTACGGCCAGTTTTTCCTGAGGAGCTTGCCCCCGGCGATCCGAATCGGAGATCTCTCGGCGCTCAAGGCGTGGCTGGGCCGGGCAGTCGCCTAGAGCTCGCGCGACATTAACAGGCGCAGCTTGCCGGACTTCTTCGAAACCACGGTGGCAACGGTGGTGAAGCCCGCCTTGCGATAGAAGCTCACTGCGGCGGCGTTCGCCGGATCCACGCGAAGCGCGAGCGTTCGCCGGTGGAGATCTCGCGCGACTTGCATCGCGTGGTTGAGCAGCATCGTGCCGATGCCCTTCTGCCGCAGCTCTGGCTTCACCACGATGTTGCGCATGTACGCGGCGCCGGCGACCGGGCCGTCCCGCTCGACGGTGACGTAGCCGATGATGTGGTTCTGATATTTCGAGACGTGAACGAACGGGCGCAGCTTGCTCACGGTCTGCTGCGTCTGTTCCATCGTCTCATGGCGGGCTTTCCACGGATCGGACAATGAGCGAATGCTCGCCACCGCGGCCAAGTCCTCATCGGTCATCGGGGCGAATTTGAGCGAGCCAGTGAAGTCGTTCGGCAGCTTGGCGAGGTCGAGCACTGGCGGCGCGCCCTTCTCCGAGGCCGGGTCAACTCGCTTCATCGTCATCCATGAGCCTCTCTTCCGGCCACGATCCTAACCTCTTAAACATGGCTGTACCATGCCCTTGTCGCCCCACACTTCAGCGCACCCGAATTCCCGGAAAACGGGCCGTTGCGACCCGCCCTAGGTTCTCTCCGACCCGGCGCGCTTCCTAAAATGCTCTTGTATAAGGACTCTCGTTCGAGCCCGCTGTTGCGACGCTCGGTCGTCAGCCTCGCCGGGAGCCAGGTACCCTTGCAACTCAACCAAGCGCAGCGCGAGCTCACGGTAAAGGTCGTCTATTATGGACCCGGACTCTCCGGGAAGACGACGAATCTCCAGATGATTCACGACCGGCTCCGGCCGGAAAGTCGTGGCCGGCTGCTCACCGTCGAGACCAGGGACGACCGAACGCTTTTCTTCGATTTGCTCCCGGTGTTCTTCAACACGGCAGGCGGCTACCGCGTCAAGGTAAAGTTGTTCACCGTCCCCGGACAAGTCATTCACAACGCTACGCGAAGAGTCGTCCTCCAAGGCGCGGACGCGGTCGCCTTCGTCGCCAGCAGCGAGCGCTCCGCCACCGCCGACAACAACGCGTACTGGAAAAACCTGCACGACGACATGCGCGAGAACGGGCTCGACCCGAACGAAGTTCCGGTGGTGATCCAGTTCAACAAGCGCGACCTTCCGGACACCAAGACCGATGCGGAAATCGAGGAGACGCGCCAGCGCGGAACGGAGCCGATAATCGGTGCGGTGGCAATTCGCTGCGACGGGGTACTGGAGACCTTCTTCGCAGTTCTTCAAGGCGCCTACCGCAACATGGAAGGGCGCTCTCAAGTCTCCAAGCAGCTGGATTTGGATGAGCA
>Ga0126379_10003053_pt1 | contig 10769 bp, 8 predicted proteins | sample PanSoiMetPlot_24_FD_92640 | JGI IMG/M metagenome (GOLD analysis project Ga0126379, IMG submission 92640) | Tropical forest soil microbial communities from Panama - MetaG Plot_24 | ecosystem: Environmental > Terrestrial > Soil > Tropical forest > Bulk soil | place: Panama | collected 2016-02-17
AGGACCATCGCTGGTATCGCGCCGAAGATATCCCTGTGCCGGTTGACAACGCTGTCATCGGCATGACGCATGATCGCTTTGTGTATCTGGTCGGCGGAAGGTCGCGAAGCGGCCCGGTGAACAAAGTGCAGGTTTATGACGTGGAGAAGAACACGTGGACCCAGGCCACGCCATTTCCGGGAGCACCTGTGTTCGGACACGCCGGCGCCGTTGCCGACGATATCATCGTATATGTGGACGGGGCGAAGAGGGACAGCGCGGCCGTCAAGTACGTGGCCTCCGATGAATGCTGGATGGGGAAGATCGATCATAAGGATCCCAACAAGATTGAATGGAGCAAGTTGAAGGGGCATCCAGGTCCAGGGCGTTTTGGAATTGTTGCCGGGGCAGGAGAGCACGATCATCGATTCCTGTTTTCCGGTGGGACCACAGCCCCGCACAACTACAAAGGCCTGGATAGCGAAGGGAAGCCGGCGGAGTTGTCGCCGGTCACGTTTGCATTTGACCTGCATGGAAACCGCTGGGAAACAGTCACGGACGACACTTACGATGTGCGCGCGGATTCGCGGGGAATCTTGTTCACCCCCATCGGGCCGCTGATCCTGGGCGGGACGTTGAAGAATTCGGCCGTCTCGGCCCGAGTGTTAGCCTTACCTAAAAAGTAGCGGACGATGAGCCATTCGAGGGCGATCGGGCAATGTTTGAGCGTTTTCTAATCGCCCTGAAAATCCAAGCGCGCATACCTTCGTGATCTTTTCGCTTGTGGGCAGGCGGCGCGAGGATAACTTTCAGAGAGTAAACATCACTCATACCTCTGAGGAAGCGGCGAATGGACCAGCGACCCTTCGCCGCTTTTTTACTTGGAACGGCACTTGAACCTGCGGTAGAATTCTTTTTCAGCTTTCGTTCCCCAGGGGTTGTGTTACTTCCAAAATCCGCGCTGAGGAATACGATGTCCGTCCCTCGTTAATTCGCTCCCCTGCCTGCCCGTTGATCGGGCTCCCCGCTTATTCCTGACCGTTTGCGCTCCCTGTCCGTTCGTGGAGGCGTTTGCAGAAAGTTCAAGGTTATCTATGAATACGCTGGCTACAGCGATAGAGCCTCGTCGCTCATTGTGGTCGTCATTGCTGGAGGCAGTTCGCGGTTCCCATCAGGACTACACCGAAGGCAGCTTAAATCGGGCCATTCTACTGCTCGCCGTCCCCATGGTTTTGGAGATGGTGCTGGAATCTCTGTTTGCCGTTGTGGACGTCGCCTTTGTGGGCAGACTGGGAGCCGACGCGGTTGCGACCGTGGGGCTGACAGAGTCGATGCTAAGCCTGGTGTTTTCGGTCGGCATCGGGCTGAGCTTATCGACTACGGCGATGGTGGCGCGCCGGATCGGCGAGAAGGATCGGGAAGGCGCTGCCGACGCCGCCGTTCAGGCCATCTTTCTGGGACTGATCATCTCGGTTGCGATTGGGCTGCCCTGTCTACTGTTTGCCCCGAATTTGCTTCGCCTGATGGGAGCGACTCCGCAGATCGTGGCCGTGGGCAGCGGGTACACGCGCATTTGCCTGGGTGGCAGTGGCGCGGTGCTGCTGCTGTTTTTGAACAACGCGATCTTCCGCGGAGCCGGGGATGCTGCCATCGCGATGCGGCTGCTGTGGGTGTCAAACATCATCAACCTGATTCTCGATCCCTGCCTGATTTTTGGGTTGGGCCCGTTTCCGCGGCTCGGCGTGACCGGCGCTGCTTTGGCCACGTTCACGGGTCGCAGCATCGGCGTGCTGTATCAGTTCTACCGGCTCTTCAAAGGGACGGAGCGCATTCGTGTGCTCGGGCGCCAGATTCGCGTGCACGTCGAAGTGCTCTGGAGATTACTGCGAGTGTCGTTCACGGGCATCCTGCAGTTTGCAATTGCGCACACGAGCTGGATTGGCCTGGTGCGCATTGTGAGCACATTCGGTGCGGCAGCTCTGGCCGGGTACACGATCGCGATTCGAATTGTGATTTTCGTAATCCTGCCATCATGGGGCATGAGCAACGCGGCCGCGACGCTGGTCGGACAGAATCTTGGGGCCGGAAAGCCGGATCGCGCCGAAGCGGCAGTATGGCGCACTGGCCTGTACAACATGTTGTTCCTGGGCTCCGTGGGCATATTCTTTGTGGTCTTTGCCGAGCCGGTGGTGCGTTTGTTCATCAGCGATCCTGAGGTTGTGCCACTCGGGGCGGCATGCCTGCGGATCGTGAGCTACGGCAATCTCGGATATGCCTACTTCATGGTCATGATGCAGGCATTCAACGGAGCCGGAGATACGATCACTCCCACGGTCGTGAACTTCTTCGGATTCTGGCTCCTTGAGATTCCACTCGCTTATGTGCTCGCGAAGCCCTTCGGCATGAAGTCGAATGGAGTCTTCTTTTCGATTGCCATCGCAGAGTCAGCCATGGCGGCGGCGAGTGCGATCCTGTTCAAGCAAGGGAAGTGGAAGCGAAAGAAGATCTGAGCAGGCGTAACCCGTAACCATGAAAGTCAAAAGCCCCACCCTGTCGCATAGAGCGCGCCAAGGGCGGGGCACCATCGATTGGAATCTTATGGCTAGCGCGCTCTTGCCAGGACTAGCGTCACGTCGTCGGGTTGTTCCTTGTCGCCGATCCAGGTGTCTACCGCCGCAGTCACAATCTGGCTGATCTGGGGCAAATCGAGATGCCGGTTTTCACGCACGATATCGATCAGGCGCTCCTCGCCAAATTCGCCGAATTCGTTTTCCGGTTCCGTGACGCCATCGCTGTACGCCAGGAACACCTCTCCCGGACGCATCTGCACCGAGTCTTCTTCGTAGGTCATTCCGTCGAAGAGTCCGATTACAGTGCCTCCAGCTTCCAGCCTGCGAATGGCACCATCTTTCCCGATCAAAATCGGCGGCAGATGGCCCCCGTTGCTGTAAGTGAGGGTGTTCGAGCGGCCATCGTAAACGGCCAGAAACAAGGTGGCATACTTCGCCGCCGGTGTGCTCTCGTACAGTTGATGGTTGAGAAGAGCGAGCAACGCCCCAGGCGAGACTTCAATGCCCTCGGGCCACGTGGCCATCATTCTGCCTGCTCCGGCGACCGCGCCCACAGCGACCGGCTCGCGCATCTGCGGCATGCTTTCAAGACTGTAGGCCCGCACCGCCGAGTGGATCGTTGCCATCAAGAGAGCCGCAGATATGCCTTTGCCACTGATATCGCCGACCGCCAGGATCATCTTGTGTGAACTGGCCGCCAGAAAGTCGTAGTAGTCGCCACTGACCGTGCGCGCAGGACGGCAGAATCCGTAAAACTCCAGCGACTCCAGATGCGAGAACTGCTTGGGAAAGAGTTGTTCCTGAACTTCCTGGGCGATGGCGAGTTCATTCTCAAGACGCTGCTTCTCCCGCTGTTCCTGCATCAGCTTCTCGATGGAGGCAGTCATCGAGTTGAACGAGAGTGCCAGATCCGCCAGTTGATCATTGGATTTGACGGGAATGCGATGGGTGAAGTCACCACGGTCCACGTGCCGCGTGGCGTCATACAGGTCCGCCACAGCGGCCGTTGCCGTGCGGGTCATGCGCGTTCCAATGATCAAAGCAATAAGTTCGATGATGGCAAAGAAGATTCCTACACCCATCAGGATGTAAGTCACGCCCGTTACGAATTGCCCGAGCGCAGCGAAGAGGTGATTGTAAAGAACGGTAGGGCGTGTCCGGACCTGGAGAACAGGGCCATACTTATCCGAATTGCCACTGTCCCAGTCGACGACGGCGAGTGGTGTGCCGAATGTGATTTCGCGATCGAAGCTGCCACTCGCTTCCGGCATCGAACCGACGGTGAAAGCCGGATGCAGAACTCGCGGGCCACCCGGTTGTGGCTGCCGCTGATTATCGGGGCTAATCACAAAACCGCTGGCGTACTTTTGAGACTGCGCTGGCTTCCGCTCCTTATCTCCGCTGGCGGGCTTGTCCTGGCTTAGGGGTTTCTCGTCTTCACCCGTCGAGTAGAGAGTAATCTCCCCCAAGCCTTCTGCAATCTTTCCGACAAGTTCCTTGTCGAAGGGTTCGCTAGTCACGACCGTGAGCTTATTGCCGGCGACCTGCAGCGACGAACCTACTCGCAGGTGAAGATGCTCATGATCGCGAACCAGGTCCTTGAAATTCCCTTTCACGAAGGCGGGCGGGGCAATCGATGACCCCCGAAATTCGTCGCACAAGGGAAGAGGCTTATCGCCAAACCAGGCGCACACCTGGCGGCGGTTCCAGCTCGGATCGCGCCGGGTCAGCCCGACAAGGGATTCCGGCATAGGTTTTTCGCCGCGCTCCAAATGCGCGGCGAGTTCGCTGCCGATCGTCTCATTGACAGCCGCCAGGCTGCGTAGTTGCGCGTCTTTCTCGGAAGTAACCACGAAGACGGCAAACTGCCCGCCCAGCCCGTACAGCGTGATCAGTCCCATGGCGATCAAAAGCACGGCAGGGATCACGCCGATGAAGACATAGGTGACGATGAGGCGATTCCGGAGCCGCCACAGGATGCGTCGCTTGATCCAGCGAAAGGCCAGGACAAAGAACAGAACGCAGGCAAGGAATGTAAGAAAGCTGACCCAACTGCCAAGATGCTCGCCCCAGGAGAGCGAAAACATACTCAGGAGTCTCTCGAGCCCAAATAAAACAATCGCCAGTCCGGCCAAATAGCAGGCCAGGTGCGACATTCGGCCTCGAGGCCATAGATCGGCCTCGATCAGCTTGCGCCTGAATTCTGGGTAGGACCATTGCATGCTACGCGCCAGCCACCTGGAAGACTAGGCATTATACGGCCAGGAAAACGGTTCAGTTCAGCAATCGCACCGGGATTTGCAGGTCCTTCATCGGAGGACTGCCGGCCAGGGGCGACTGACCTGGTTCCCTCAAATCTCGGGATAGAGATCGAAGAACGCCTCCAGGCTAGTCCGGAGTTGCTTCTCGATTTCTTCCTTGCTGCCTTCCAGTACGTGCATTGTCACGTGAGCCTCTCGGCCGTTGGCCAGCTTCACCGGAGCCTCGCCGACCTCGACCACATCTTCCGAGGGCAACAACCTCATGCCGTATACCAAGGTTAGGTTTGCCATAAATCGATTCTACGACGTTAAGGGAAGACTTCGTCAGGCTGGTGGCATTTTTCGAATTTAGAAATTAGCGGAGTCTCAGTTAAAATTCCGGCGTGCCCAGAATTCCCGTTTTCCTTGCAGCGTTGGCCGTGATTTCATTTCTGTGGGGCGGGCAGGGTGTAGCCCAGCAGTCCGAGGCCGCCACACAAGAGTCGCAGCCCCAGGTCAAAGTGAACATGCTGAATGTCTGCACGCCTTCTGCGGAAGAGCAGAAGGAGATTGCTGCGGCGCTGGCCAAGGTCCCGAAGCAGCCCTTGTTTGATGCGGATTTTGAAGTCTCCCGCGGACGATCGACGCTCTCAGAGATGCCGGCCATGCTCGAAGCCGGGCAGCCCGGGCATGTTGCGGGAGAGCCGTCGGTAGCGAGTTATGTGCGGATCCGCCGCGAGTTTTCCGTGCAGGCGATGTTTTCCAGCGTGCAGTACTCGTTCAGCAATGATGGCGTGAACATGATCGAGACGCTGGTGTTGCGGGTGCGGGACCCGAAGGACCTCATGCAGGTTTCGATGGAAGACAGCGCGTCAGCGGTGACGAGTTCGGCAACCATGCTAAATTCGAACACTCCCGTGATGCGCGTGCGCCTCGAGCGCTTTGGCAAGTCTTCCGTAGCGCTGGCGCGCTGCCAGGATACGGCAGCAGGCCCTGCGCCGAATCAGAGCGCCTATGAGCCCCTGTTTCGCAACGCCTCGGATGTGTTGACGAATTATCGCGGGCTGCTTGGGGTCAAGAGAGTTGTCCCGGAGGAGCTGGAGAAGATCAGCGCCGAAGGGAAACCGGCTGTTCCTGGAAAGTCCAAGATGATGAAACCACGGGAAGCACAGAAGTAAGGGGAGGAACTGCGCTCCAAGGGAGAGCCCCCGGCACGCCGTTGCATCGAAGTCGCAAACAAGCCATCTAATCTGCAACACCAAAACCATCCATGAGCGAAACTCGGAATGTAGTGATTATCGGATCCGGATGCTCCGGGCATACGGCTGCACTTTACGCCGCGCGGGCAAACCTGAAGCCCCTCGTCATTGAAGGGCACGAACCCGGCGGGCAACTCTCCATGACCACGCTGGTTGAAAACTTTCCCGGATTTCCTGACGGAATCATGGGGCCGCAACTCGTCGAGAACATGCGCAAGCAGGCGGAACGATTTGGCGCGGAATATCGCATGGCACACCTGACGAGCGCTGACCTGAGCCAGCGGCCGTTTCAGCTCCATATCGCGCATCAGGCGGTGCATGCGCAGAGCCTGATCATTGCCAGTGGCGCCTCCGCCCGATGGCTTGGCCTGCCCCATGAGCAACAGCTGATCGGGCATGGAGTGTCTTCCTGCGCGACATGCGATGGATTCTTCTTCTCGAGTAAGGAAATCGTGGTTGTCGGCGGGGGCGATTCGGCGATGGAAGAAGCTCTCTTCCTGACACGCTTTGCCACAAAAGTGACGGTTATTCATCGCCGCGATTCTTTTCGCGCGTCGAAGATCATGCTGGAGCGGGCCCAGAAGCACGATAAGATCCAGTTCCTGCTCGACACCGTTGTCGAGGACGTGTACGACCACAATAAGCAGGAAGTGACTGGTCTCAAGTTGAAGAACGTGAAAACCGGAAAAGTCTGGGATTTTCCCACCAGCGCGTTATTTTTGGGAATTGGACACGAGCCCAACGCGAAGATGTTCGCCGGCCAACTGGAAATGGATTCCGAAGGCTATCTGAAGACCCACAACTACGTGTTCACGCGGGTGCATGGAGTGTACGCGTGCGGCGATGTGCAGGACCGGCGATACCGTCAGGCGATTACCGCTGCCGGAACTGGGTGCATGGCGGCCATCGAAGTCGAGAAATTCCTGGAAGAGCAGGGGAAATGACCTGGTGGATTGTGTGGGCACGGAGCCGTTGCCCCGTCTCCCTCCCCGAGTCATGGAAATAGAAGGAGCAGGCGAGAAGTGCCGTTACCTCCGTGATCTTCGGCTGGAGAAGACGATTCCTCAGACGCTTCTCACTACATGAAGACCCTGATGCGGCAGGGCGCGATTGCGGTTCAGCTCGTAGCCGCCACGACCTTAATTATCAATTATCCCTGTCAAGGCGCAGGCCCTGGAGTCCGGCGACGATTCGAGAAAAGTGCTGGTTCAGACTCCTGCGGCATACCCCACACTCGCGCGTTCCATGAATATTCGTGGGACCTTTAAAGTCTAAGCCCAAGTTGCGCCCAACGGCAGCGTCAAGAAGATTGACGTCGTGGGCGGCCATCCGCTGCTTACCCCAAGCGCCGTCCCGGCTGTGGGGCATTGGAAGCTTGAGCCCGGGTCCAAGGAATCGATCGAGATTAAGTTCGATCCGCAATAAGCGACAGGGCGGATGTAGCGGGCATTCCTCGCGAACTATCTGTAATCCTGTGCCCCGATTGAGGTTACGACGGTTTGGCCGGCGTGCAAGAGTCGCTCCCCTTTGCGTTCTATGAGAGGTAGGCTGAGTCGGGCTGAGTTGCCGCCCTGGAGTTCAGGACTCACGGAGCACTCTCAGGAAACATCACGGGGGGACCGCTTTCATGCGCGCTCGCTTGGTCTGCTTTTTGATCTTCTGCGGCAGTCTGTTTGCCCAGCAGCCTTCTCAACCATCACTTACCATTTACAACCAGGATTTTGCAGTCCTCCGGCAGGAGATTCCGCTCGATCTGAAATCCGGGGTCAATCAAGTCAACGAGAGCGAAATCACCATGCACGCGGAGCCGGATTCGGTCATCCTCCGCGATCCGACCGGAAAGCATGGGCTGCAGGTGCTGGAACAGAACTATCGCGCCGATCCCATCTCGGAAGGGATGCTGCTGTCTCTCTACGAAGGCAAGACCATCGAGTTTGAGACGAGTGAACATCAGATCGTCAAAGGAAAAGTCATTCGGAGCGGCTACACCCCTCACAGCTACTCTGCGATGAATCGCTATGGTCAGAACTATTATCAGTCGCAGATGGTTCAGGTCTCCGGACAACCGGTGATTGAAGTGAACGGGCAGCTGCGTTTCAGCCTCCCGGGGATTCCGGTGTTTCCCAGCTTTACCGATGACACCATCTTGAAGCCACGGCTGGAGTGGGTGCTGTCAACTGATAAACCGGGGAGATTTCCTGCCGAGCTTTCCTACGTTACGGGCGGGATGAGTTGGGAAGCGGATTACAACATCGTTGCTCCGGAAAAAGGCGATGTCGTCGACATCGTCGGATGGGTGACGATCGATAACCAGACTGGACGTAACTTTGAGAATGCCCGCATCAAGCTGATGGCCGGGGACGTAAGCAAGATTCAAACGGGCGAGACTCGCGCCTACGCCATGAAGGCAGCAATGGCAGCCGATGCCGTGGGGGCTCCCGCTGTCAGCGAAAAGGCGTTTGATGAATATCATCTCTATACTCTCGAGTTCACCACAACCCTGCACGACCGAGAAACCAAGCAGGTAGAGTTCATCCATGCCGCCGGCGTAACCGCGAAACAGATCTATGTCTATGAGGGCGCACGGATTGATCCCAGCCGTTATAGCGGATGGAACTGGGAGAACATCCGCAACGATCATTCGTACGGGACGGAATCGAATCCGAAGATCTGGGTGATGCGTGAGTTCGTAAACTCAGAGGCGAATCATCTCGGCATGCCGCTCCCGAAAGGAAGAGTGCGCTTCTATCGGCACAACGACGATGGCCAAGTCGAGTTCACAGGCGAGAACATGATCGACCACACCCCGAAGGATGAGACCGTTCGCATCTACACGGGGAATGCCTTCGACATCACGGGTGAGCGTCGCCGGACGAACTACACGGTCGAGAACGCAAAGACTAATGCGACCGAAACCTTTGAGATCCGGGTTCGCAACCATAAGAAGGAGGCAGTCGAGGTGCGCGTAGTCGAGCGTCTCTATCGGGGAAAGAACTGGGAGATCAGCGCGAAATCGGATAACTACAAGAAGAAAGATAGCCAGACGATTGAGTTCCCGGTGACCGTTGCTCCCGATGGCGAAAAGGTCATTACGTACACAGCTCACTACACGTGGTAAGAAGCGGGGACGGCGGGAAGTTCCTGGATTGGAACTTCCCGTCGAATTCGACCGTTCCAATCACACCCTGCAAGTTGCGGTTGTGATACAAAATTCTGTGGTCTTCATACCTCCGACCGAAAGCTCCTTTCCTCTGTTCGAAAACCCAATTTATTTGGAGGTGGCAGGAACTCCATGTTGAGGTCCTTCTTCGTCCATCTTTCCGAGAATCGCAGTTTGCGAAGTTTCGCCGAAAAATCATCCATCGGACAGCGTGTTTCAGGCCGCTTCGTCGCCGGCACCGAAATCGCCGATGCGGTCCGCGTGACCCAGGCCGTGAACCGGACCGGCATGAGCGTCAGCATCGACAATCTCGGCGAGAACGTTACGAATCCTGATGAGGCATGCCACAGCGCGCGCTTGTATGACCACATCCTCGATGCCATTGCCGCCGATCATCTGAATGCCAACGTCAGTTTGAAGCTGACCCACATGGGACTCGATGTCGATGAAGCGCTGGCCCGAGAGTTGGTGAGCGGACTAGTGGCCAAAGCCGCCGCAATGCATCCGCCAGGCTTTGTGCGCGTGGATATGGAAGGCTCGCCCTACACGCAACGGACGCTCGACTTTGTGCATGAACTGCATTGCAGGCCGGGCCATGCGGATAGTGTAGGGACCGTGATTCAGGCTTATCTGAAGCGCTCGGAAGCCGATGTGGAGAAATTGTTATCCCAGCGAATTCGGATTCGATTGTGCAAAGGTGCCTACAAAGAGCCTGCCAGCATTGCGTTCGAAAGCAAAGCCGACGTGGATGCGAACTACATCCATCTCATGAAGATCCTGATGAAGAGCGGGATCTATCACGGGCTGGCGACGCATGATGAGCACATCATTCGCGAGGCGCAGGCCTATGCGAACGCCGAGAAGCTTCCACGCGATTCCTTTGAATTCCAGATGCTGTATGGGATTCGGCGCGACCTGCAGCAGAGCTTGGTCCGCGATGGCTGGCGAATGCGAGTTTACGTCCCCTTCGGCACGGAATGGTACCCGTATTTCATGCGCCGCCTGGGCGAACGCCCGGCGAATGTCTTCTTCATCGCGAGAAACATGCTGAGGAAGTAAAACACGCCAGGCAGCAGGGAGCCGGGGTTGGCTCAGGGCTGGGATTGCTAGTCTTGTGGCTGGATGGATTCTTGCTGCCCCGGTTGGTCGCCGCTGTCAGGGGGCGCAAGCGGCAAACGCGTAGCATCCCGCATCAGTTGCCGCTCCTGATCGGAGAACATGCCCTTAAACTTGTCGGAGTTAATCACGTTTTCGCGCTGATCAGTCGGCATGGTGCGGAGATCGTCAATCGCTGTATGTACCATCCGGCGCCGGTCGGGCGGAAGCTGCCGCATTTGCCCGAACACCTGTCGTGCCTCTTGCTTCTGCTCGGGAGTCAGATGCTCCCACGTGTCCATGCGATTAAGGATCTGAATCTGCCTCTGTGGAGGGAGACTTGAGAATCGCTGCAACCGGTCTCGCAATATCTGCTGGCGGGCCGGCGGGAGTTTCTTGAACGCGGGATCGTTCGTTAAGGCACGATCCTGCTCCTCGGGAGGCAAGTCTTTGTATTGTCGGAGCC
>Ga0126379_10003054_pt1 | contig 10766 bp, 10 predicted proteins | sample PanSoiMetPlot_24_FD_92640 | JGI IMG/M metagenome (GOLD analysis project Ga0126379, IMG submission 92640) | Tropical forest soil microbial communities from Panama - MetaG Plot_24 | ecosystem: Environmental > Terrestrial > Soil > Tropical forest > Bulk soil | place: Panama | collected 2016-02-17
AATGTCGCTGGCGTAGCGGCGCCAGATTTGTTCGGCGTCGTGGTTGCGGCCGACGCCGCCGGTCGCGCCCCATAGCAGCAGCACAGGGCAGGCGATTTTTCGTCCGGCCGCGAAATCTCTGGTGTCCATGTCGAGGTCGACGCCATGGGTGGCGCGATAATCTTCGCACATCGCATGGACGGTCGCCGAGTCGCGGAAATAGCGCTTGTATTCGGCAAGCGCGCGCGGATCGAAGAAGCTTAAGCCCTGCGCAGTCTTGGCGAGTTTCTTTTCGATGAAATAATCCGGATCGGCGCTCATCAGCCGTTCGGGAAAATCGTAGGGCTGGATCATGAAGAACCAGTGCCACGAGAAAGTCCCCCAGGCGCGGGTGACATTATTGAGCAGATGATGCTGCGGGATGATGTCGAGTATCGCGGCGCGCGCCACCTTGTGCGGATGATCGAGGCACATGCGATGCAATACGCGCGCACCGCGATCATGCCCGGCGGCGTAAAAACGCTCGTGTCCAAGCGCGGCCATGACCTCGATCTGGTCCTGCGCCATGGCGCGAAAGGAATAGTTCGAATGATCGGCGCCGCCCGGCGGCTTCTCGGAGTCGCCGTAACCGCGCAGATCGGTCGCCACCACCGTGAATTGATCGGCCAGTCGCGGCGCAAATTTGTGCCAGGATAAATGGCTGAACGGGTTGCCATGCATGAGGAGCAACGGCGGGCCCCTGCCGTCGCAGACGGTGACGATGCGCGCGCCAGTCGTCTTGATCTCGGTGCGGGTGAACCCTTCGAACATGTCGCGCACGATCACTTGCGCCGCGGCTTATCCAGCCCGAGCTCGCTCCACCGCGCCTTGACTGCGGCAATATCTTCCGGCGCCGGCCACACCAGCGGCGGGAAACGCGCGCCGTCAAACTCCGGATCGGGATCGTAGTCGAGATTCATGGTGGCATCGATCAACATCCGATTCCACTTGCCGGTGCCGTACAGGGAAGTATTGCGGTCGCGCTTGCGCGTCGACGGATCGAGAAACAGACCAAACGTCGCCGGCATGATGACGACGTCATCCTCGCCGGCATTGACCCGATAGGCGATCGCCCAATCGACCGCGCCGTAGTCGTGAATATCGATATCGTCGTCGACCACCGTGACGTGCTTGTAGCGCACGTGCCCGGCCGAACTGCCCCACAGCGCGTTGGCGACCTGCTTGGCCTGGCCGCGATAGCTCTGCTTGATCTGCACCAGGATATTGACGCCGGCTTGCACCGGCGGACACCACACGTCGGTGACGCCCGGCACGCCAGCGCGATCGAGCACGTTCCACGCCGTGGCCGCGCGCATGATCGAGGAGCACATGCCGTTTTCGGAGAAGCAGCCAGGCAGCGAGCCTTCGATGGTGCCGCGCAGGATCGGATCTTTGCGATGGGTGATGCAGGTGACGCGGATGGTCGGTTTGGGCGCGCCACCGCCGGCGATATAGCCGGTGACTTCGGCGAACGGCCCTTCCAACATAAAGGTCGCAGGATCGAGCTGGAGATAACCTTCGATCACGATCTCGGCGCTGGCCGGCACCATCAGATCGACGGTTTCGCATTTGACGAGATCGACCGGGGCGCCGCGAATGGCGCCGATCACATCATATTCGCAAAGCCCCTTCGGCACCGGCGAGCCGGCGACGAAACCGAGCGATGGCTCCCAGCCCATCGCGACTGCGATCGGCATTTCGTTGTGGCCGGCCTGCTGCCAGGCCGTGACGTGGTGGCCGATATGCTGCGCGCGCACCATCAGGATCGGGATCTTGTCCTTACCGGCGATCATGCCGCGATAGATGCCGACATTCATAACGCCGCTGGTGGGATCCTTGGTCACCACGCCGCCATAGGTCATGATGTAGCGCCCGCCATCGGCCCTGTTCCATTGCGGCACCGGAAATTCGTAGAGATCGACGTCTCCACCCTTGACGACGTTCTCCTTCACCGGCCCGCTCTTGACCACATTGGGCGGCAGGCTTTGCGACAGCACGGTGCGGCTAAGCCGCACCAGCTCGCGCGGGTGCGTATCGGGCGATAGCCCAAGCATCATGGCGACACGGCGCGCGCTGGAAAGCCCGCCGGTGAAGACTTGCCGGCAGCGGGCATTGGCGCCGTAGTCCCGAATATTACCGAACAACAGCGCCGGCCCGGTGCCGGCGCCCTGGGCTAACCGCGCGATCGTGCCAAGCTCGATATTCCAATCGACCTCGGCATTGATGCGCTGCAATTCGCCGGCGGCATCAAGCGCGCCGATCCAGCCGCGCAAATCGCCGAAAGCAACCGGCTTTCGTTCACCCACCGTCGATCGTCCTGCTGCTGAACCTTCCATGGCGTGGCGTTCTTCGCTTTCCCTGCCGGTCCTGTCAAGAAAGCACCGGTCGTAGCCCGACTCGCAACTCGCCATTGGCTATTCGCCATTCGCACTTGGCTTTGCTATTGAGCGCGCAATGATCGACGACCAGCGAATCCTGATCGCCGGCGGCGGACCGGTCGGGCTGCTTTGCGCCTGGCTTGCCGGCCGTCAGGGGCTGCCGGTCCGCCTGTTCGACAACAACCGCACAGTGCAAATGGACTTGCGCGCCGCGACCACCCATCCGGCGACGCTCGATCTCTTGGATGACGCATTGGCCGATGACATGGCGCGCGTCGGTCTGTTGGCGCCGATCTTTCAGTTCTGGGACCGACCGAGCCAAGAACTGGTCGCGCAGTTCAATCACGCCGTTCTTAAAGACGACACGCGGCATCCCTTCGTCGTGCAATGCGAACAGTTCAAGACCGCGAAGCTGGTCCTGGATCGGCTGCAGTTTTTTCCGAACGTCGAAGTGCTGTTCGGTCATAAAGTGATCGACGGTGGCGCAGAGCGCGGATGCCGTGAGCGTACAGGTGCGCGGGCCGTCGGGCGTCATCTCGCAGCACAGTGGCGTCTATCTCATTGGCGCCGACGGCGGGCGCAGCACGGTGCGGCGGCGTTCCGGAATCAAATTCGAAGGCTTCACCTGGCCGGAGCGCTTTATCGTTCTTACCACGCCGTTCGATTTCGAAGCCGAGCGCGGCTATTACTACCGCAGCTACTTCGCCGATCCCGGCGCGTGGTGCAATTGCTTCAAGGTCTCCGCCGACGGCCCGCCGGGACTTTGGCGCACGGTCTATCCCACAGATCCAGCGCAGAGCGAGCAGGACATCTTGAGCGATGCCGGCGTGCAAGCGCGCATGCAATCGTTTTTTCCTGCGCCGCAGGCTTACGAAATCATCCATCGCAATCTCTATGTGACGCACCAGCGCGTCGCCGAGACCTTCCGCAAAGGCCGCGTGCTGCTCGCCGGCGACGCCGCGCATGTCAACAATCCCATCGGCGGCATGGGATTAAACGGCGGCATTCAGGACGCCGTGAACCTTTCGGACAAGCTTCTTCGCATCACGCGCGACGGCGCGCCGGAGCGGCTCCTCGATCTCTACGATCTGCAGCGCCGCACCGTCGCCATCGAATTCGTTCAAGAACAATCCATCGCCAACAAGAAGCGACTGGAGGCGCGCGATCCGGCGGTGCGCAAACGTAATCTTGACGAGTTGCGCGCGAGTGCGGCCGACCCCGAGCGCGCGCGACAATTTCTCTTGCGCACGTCGATGATCGCGAGCCAGCGGCGGGCTGAAGCGATGACGTTGGCGGGTTGAAACCTTATGCTGCGAGAGAAACTCGCGTTTTTCTCAAATTCCCTCCAATCCGATTTCGCGATCGTACAATTACGTTAAACCCCTTGAGTATCGGCCCATGAAAGCTATCAACCACCTGGTGCTCGCCGGCCACGATCTCGAAGCCATGCGCTCGCACTATGCAGGCTTGGGATTTACCGTCACGCCGCGCGGCCAGCATCCGTTCGGCACCGGCAATTCCCTCATTCAGCTTAACGGCAGCTATCTCGAACTGCTTGCTGTCACCGCGCCGCAAGATATCCCCGAGCATCGCGCCGGGAATTTTTCCTTCGCCGCGTTCAATCGCGACTATCTCAAACACCATGAAGGCTTCTCGATGCTGGTGCTCGATACGCCGGATGCGCGCGCCGACGGCAAAGCGTGGGGCGCCGCCGGTCTGCAAACCTACGAGCCGTTTGATTTCTCGCGAACGGCGAAGCTGGCTGATGGCCAAGAGATCGTAGTCAGCTTCTCGCTCGCCTTTGTCAGCCATCCGGCGGCGCCGTCGCTCGGCCTGTTCGCCTGCCAGCATCACACGCCTGAATACTTCGCGCAGCCGCGCTATTTGCAGCATGCCAATGGCGCAACGGCCGTTGCGGATGTCTGGATCGTCGGCGACACCGCACCCGACCTTGCCGGGTTCATGCACATCGTCACGGGTGCCAAGGCGATCAGTGAGGATCCGTCCGTCACGACGCTGCAAACGCGCATCGGCGCAATCGTGCTCAACGCGCCCGCCGGCATTTGCAAAAGCTTTTGGCGTCGCCGCGGCGCATCCGCAAGACGGACCGCACCTCGCTGCGTTTACGCTCGCATGCGAAGGCTTGGATCACGAAGGCTTGGGTGAACTGGCGGACTTGCCTAAAGTGGGCAATCGGCACGTGCTTGCGCCGGAGAAGAATTTCGGGACCGCCATCGGTTTCGTGACAACGAATGGGTGATCATATGCGCATGTTTCAACTCTGCGTCTGCGGCGAGCCGCTGCAAGCCAAACAGCAGCCGACGCCGCAGCCGGCCGGCAGCGAGGTGCTGCTCAAAGTGCTCGCCGCGGGCGTCTGCCACAGCGACCTGCATCTCGCCGATGGCTGGTTCGATCTTGGCGGCGGCAAGCGGCTCAGTCTCGCCGATCGCGGCATGAAGCTGCCGGTAACGCTTGGCCATGAGAATGTCGGCGAGGTGGTGGCGGCCGGACCGGACGCCAAGGGCGTGCGGATCGGCGCCCGCATGCTCGCAGACCCTTGGATCGGCTGCGGCGCCTGCGGGCCATGCCGGCGCGGCGAGGAAAATCTCTGCCGCGCCATGAAAAGCCTCGGCGTGTTTTCCAACGGCGGCTATGCCGATTACATGATGGTGCCGCATCCGCGCTATCTGTTCGACATCGGTGACTTGCCGGCGGAGCGCGTCGCGCCGCTCGCCTGCTCGGGCGTGACGACTTTCGGCGCCTTGAAAAAAGTACCGACGCTCGCGAGCGAGCCGACCGTGATCATCGGCGCCGGCGGTCTCGGCCTGATGTGCCTTGATTTGCATCGGAAGATGGGCGGACATTCGGCCATCGTCGTTGATGTCGATCCGGAAAAACGCAAGGCGGCGAAAGAGGCCGGCGCCGCGCACGTCATCGACGGCGGTGCGTCCGATGCCGCGCAGCAGATCATCGATCTCACCCAAGGCGGCGCCTGGGCGGTGATCGACCTCGTCGGCTCGTCGCAAAGCGCGCGCCTCGGCTATGACAGCCTGATCAAAGGCGGCAAATACGTCATCGTCGGCCTGTTCGGCGGCGACCTGACGGTATCGCTGCCGCCGATTCCGATGCGGGCGCTGACGATCCAGGGCTCCTACGTCGGCAGCGTTCCGGAAATGATCGAATTGATGGAGCTCATCCGCCGCACCGGGCCGCCGCAGGTGCCGGTTGCGACCAAGCCGCTCGACCAAGTGAACGCGGTGATGCACGACTTGCGCGCGGGCAAGATCATTGGCCGCGTGGTACTGACGCCGTAGGCTTCAGCTGGGGGCTTTAGCCGCACGGATACGCAGTAGCGAAGAAGGATTTGGTGAGACCATGCAGCGTAAGGTGATCATCTCATGCGCGGTTACCGGCTCCGCCGACACGCCGGGCCGCAACCCCGCGGTGCCGGTAACGCCCGCGCAGATCGCGACGTCGGCCCTTGACGCGGCCAAGGCCGGCGCGGCCATCGTGCACATCCATGTGCGCGATCCGAAAAGCACCAAGCCGAGCATGGACACCGCGCATTATCGCGAGGTTGTCGAGCGGATCAGGGGCAGCGGCACTGACGTGCTCATCAATCTCACGACGGGGCCGGGCGCGCGTTTCACCCATGACGAACGCGATCCTTCAAAACCGAGCGCCGAAAGCGTGCTCAAATCGCCGGAAGAGCGCGTGCGTCACGTGGTGGAGCTCAAGCCCGATATTTGCAGCCTCGACATGGGCAGTCTCAATATGGGCGACCGGGTGTTCATCAACACGCCCAAGCACCTCCAAGCGATGGCGGTCGCGATCAAGGATGCCGGCGTGATGCCCGAGCTCGAAGTGTTCGAGACCGGGCATCTCCTGCTCGCCAAGCGCTTCATCGAGAACGGCTTCGTCAAGCCGCCCGGCATGTTTCAGATTTGCCTGGGCATTTCCTGGGGCCAGCCAGCCACCACCGAGGCCATGACCTATATGCGTAATCTCTTGCCGCCGGATGCGCCGTGGTTTGCCTTCGGCATTTCGCTTCATCAATTCCCGATGGTGGCGCAAACCGTTTTGCTCGGCGGCCATCCGCGCGTCGGTCTGGAAGACAATATCTATCTGGAGAAAGGCAAGCTTGCGCCGAGCAACGCGGCGCTGGTCGAGAAGGCGGCAAACATTATCCAGACACTCGGCGACCAGGTCGCGACGCCGGCGGAAGCCCGGCAGATCCTCGGCTTGGCCGCGCGCAATGTGTGAAATCCAGGGGACCAAACGTCATGGATTTGGGCATCAACGGTTTGCGCGTGATCGTCACCGCCGGCGCCGCCGGCATCGGCCGTGAAGTCGCCCGCGTATTCCAGCGCGAGGGCGCGCTGGTGCACATTTGTGACGTCGATCGCACCGCGCTCGCCGAGCTTGCAAGTAGCGATCCCAAGCTGAAGGCGTCGCTCTGCGACGTGTCCGACCGCGACGCCGTGACCCGCTTCATCGATGCAACGGCGGACGCGCTCGGCGGGCTCGATTGCCTCGTCAACAATGCCGGCATCGCCGGCCCGACCGGCCGGGTTGACGAAATTCCGCCGGAAGAGTGGGACCGCACGCTCGCTGTCAACATCACCGGACAGTTCAATTGCGTGCGCGCGGCGCTGCGGCACCTCGCCAAAAGCAGCAATCCGTCGATCATCAATCTATCCTCGACCGCGGGCCGCCTCGGTTTTCCCTTGCGCACGCCCTATGCTGCCTCGAAATGGGCGGTGGTCGGTTTCAGCAAGTCGCTCGCCATCGAGCTTGGGCCGCAAAAAATTCGCGTCAACGCGATCCAGCCCGGCGCGGTGGAAGGTGACCGCATTCGCCGGGTCTTTGCCGCCAAGGGACAGGTCCGCGGCGTGTCGATGCAGGCCATACAGGAGGAAGCGCTGTCGCATGCGTCGATCAAGGAGATGATCGCGCCGCAACAGCTCGCCGACATGATGGTATTTCTGGCCTCACCGCGCGGGCGCACGATCTCGGGCCAGGCCATCAGCATTTGCGGCGACGTGCAGTCGCTGTTCTAGAGCGTGATGATTTTATCTCCGCTCATCCCCGCGAAAACGGGAACCCGGTTCTTTTTAAAATCAAACTGGCTTCCCGCCTGCGGCGACGAGTTGAATACGGTATCGCGCCCGCCTCACCTGATCCGGTACAGGGTGTGGCGCCGGTTGCGGGTGAACGGCCGCACCTGTGCCGGCCAGCGGCCCGCTTCGACTGCCTTGGCCCATTCCGGGCTGACCAGCACATGCGGGCCGTCGATCTCGTAGACTGCCGAGTGGCGCGCGCCTTCGTGCGCAACCTTCTTTTCTTCGCCGCCGATGCTCATCGCGAACGGTTCGCCTTCGAGACGCGTCACCGCATGCACGCCCGGCACTTTGAGAAGATTGGGTACGTGCTCGGTATCGTAGACTTCGTGGAATAGCGCTTCCTTGTCGGGATCGACATCCATGCTGGCGACGAACAGGTATTTGGATTTGATCGGCATCTGTGCCCTTTACTTGCTTGAGTTATTTCACCTCCCCCTCAAGGGGGGAGGTGAAGTTTTCGAATTCACTTGAACCGCTCCGAGGGCGGAGCGATCTCGGTGACGAGATCGCGGATCAGTGTTTTGTTCGCCAGCGGTGTGAGCGTCATTTCGCGCGGCTCGAGTCGCGCGGTGCAAGCATAGACGGTTTCACCGTCGAGCTGGATCATGCATTCCTTGCAGGCATTGGCGTTGATGCAGGAAAACCGCATTGCCAGCGTCGGGTCCTTGTTGACGCGCAACCAGCGCAACCCGTCGAGCACCGACTGCCCTGGCTCGAACGGCACTTCGAAGGTCTCCCACCGCGCTGGTTCGCCATGGCCGCCGCGGCGGATTTTCAGTGTGGCGAAGGTGCTCACGACGACAACGCCTCGGCTGGCGCGCCGGAGAGTTGCAGCACGCCCCCGGCGAGCCGCACGCGCTGATGACGCCGCCAATCCGGCAGCATCTGCGAAAAATCTTCGCGCTGATGGGCGCCGCGGCTTTCAGTCCGCGCCAGCGCCGACTGTGTCACCGCGCGCGCTACGACGAGCATGTTGCGCAGATCGAACCATTCCAGCCGTTGCAGATCAAAGCCAGCGTCTTTTCCGCCGGCAAAGCGTGGCGGCCGCTCGCCGAGTTCATCGGCTAGCAGGGCAATCCCGGCGAGCGCGCGGTCGAGCTTGGCGGCGGTGCGGAACGGCCCGACCTCGTCGGCCATGATCGCCTGCAAGCGCACGATCATGGCTGCCGTGTTCAGGTCCGGCGCGGCGCCATTGCCGTCGCCGACGAGGTCAAGTGCGGCACGCAGACCAGCCGCGCGCAAATCCTTGCGCGCAATCGTCTTGGCGTGCGCTGCAGCACTGCGGCCGGCGCGGCGGCCGAACACCACAGCTTCGGTGATGGCATTGCCGGAGAGGCGATTGGCGCCGCTCGTGCCGCCGACCACTTCGCCGGCAGCGAACAGGCCGGGAAGTTCGGTTCGCATCTGCGCGTCAGCGACGACCCCACCCATGTGATAGTGCGCGATCGGCGCCACCTCGACCGGCGTGCGGGTGAGGTCGATGGCGTTGGCGGCGAGCCGGTCGATCACCGGCCCGAAAGCGGCGCGCAACGCCGCCGCGGAGCAATGTTCGAACGACAAGTAAGCGCCGCCATGCGGCGAGCCGCGACCGGCTTCGACTTCCTTGAAGATCGCATAAGTCGCGAGATCGCGCGGCAGCACGTATTTGCCGTCCTCATCCGAGCCGTAGCGCGAGGTGAACTCTTCCATGCGGCCGTTGAGCAGCCGTCCCCCGAGCTTGTAGCGGAACGGATCCCACATGATCGGATCCATGCCGACGAGCCGCGGCGCCAAATGGCCGATTGGAAAGAACTGCACGAATTCCATGTCGATCAGCGAGGCGCCGGCACGCAGCGCCAGCGCATAACCGTCGCCGCCCATATTGAGCGAGGCACTGTTGCGCCGGTAAAGCCGCGTCAGCCCGCCGGTCGCGAGCACCGTCGCTTTCGCCGCGATCGTCACCGGCGCACCGCTGCCGACATGCCAGCCGACCGCACCGGCAATTTCACCGTCGGATCCGGCGACGAGATCGATGACGCAGATATCGCTGGCTTTGCGGATGTCCTTGTTGCGCGCCATCACGGTGCGCAGCGTTTTTGACACCGCGGGTCCCGTATTGATGAAATCGACGTAGACGCAGCGCGCCCGATCGTGGCCCGGCGCCGTGGTCGCGGTGATGTGATTGTCCTTGCGCGCCCAGCCGACGCCCCAGGCGTCGAGCTCGCGGATGCAGGCGGGCGCGTCTTCGCACAACAGCTGCGCCAGTGTTTCGTCGCACAGGCCGCGCCCGGCGGCGATGGTGTCGTCGTAATGGTGGCGCGGCGCGTCCGGCACCTCCTCGCCCAGCGCTGCCGCCACGGTCATCTGCGCCATCACAGTGGCGCCGCCGCGCCCGATCAGGCTGCGGTCGACGAGGAAGACGCGGGCGCCGCCGCGCGACGCTTCGATGGCGGCATACATACCGGCGGCGCCGGCGCCGATCACCAGCACGTCGGTTTCGATGGCAACGGGTTCGAGGGTCATGCGAGGAAAATAAAGTGCCGCTGGTCCCCGCGAAAGTATGATTCATCTCCCCCGCGAAGCGGGGGCTGACGGCAAAATTACGCCGGCAGCGGCCTGCCCTTGGTCTCCGGCAGGAACGGCGCGACGCAGAAGCCGAGCACGTAGATGCAGGAGATGATCATGGCGGCCCTGCTAAAGCCGCCGAACTGCACGATCAGCGCGCCGGCAAACAGCGGACCGAGAAAGGCGATAAAGCGCGGCGCGTTGAATGAGAAGGCAATGCCGGTGGCGCGCGAGCGCGTCGGGAACAGTTCCGGCAGCCACACCGGCATCCAGGAATATTGCCCGAGCGTGAAGAATGCGTTCGCCGCCGCCGCGACCAGCAAGAGGTTCAGATCGGTCGTCCACAAGAACAACACCGGCGTCATCAACAACGACGCGGCGAAATAAAGCATCACGACCGGCTTGCGGCCGAACCAATCGGCGAGAAAGCCCAGACTGGCATAGCCGAGGATGCCGCCGAGATTGTAGGCCATGCCGGCATAGCTCGCCCATTGCGCCCCGGGTAAATTCGATTTGGCCGCAACCGAAGCGATATAGGGCGGTACCCAGGACGAGATGCCCCACCACGCGAGCGTCGTCGTCAGCGACATCAGGAAGGCAAGAATGATGCGCCGGCGGGTTTCCGGCTCGCCGAACAAGTCAGCGATAGTGAAGCGCGTTAGCGCTTGCTCGTGCGCAGACAGCGCGGCGCCGCTCTCTTTGC
>Ga0126379_10003055_pt1 | contig 10765 bp, 10 predicted proteins | sample PanSoiMetPlot_24_FD_92640 | JGI IMG/M metagenome (GOLD analysis project Ga0126379, IMG submission 92640) | Tropical forest soil microbial communities from Panama - MetaG Plot_24 | ecosystem: Environmental > Terrestrial > Soil > Tropical forest > Bulk soil | place: Panama | collected 2016-02-17
CGGTTCAAGGACTTCATCGCGATGCCGAAGGTCAACATGTACCAGTCGCTCCACACGACGGTCATCGGGCCCAAGGGCGATCCCGTGGAGATCCAGATCCGGACGTGGGAGATGCACCGCATCGCGGAGGAGGGCATCGCCGCGCACTGGCTCTACAAGGAGAAGAAGAGCGACCGCGACAAGTTCGACGACGCCTTCACGTGGCTCCGCCAGTTGCTCGAGTCACAGAAGGAGATGAACGACCCGCGCGAGTTCCTCGACACCGTCCGCCTCGATCTCTTTCCCGACGAGGTCTACGTCTTCACGCCGAAGGGCGACGTCAAGGCCTTGCCGGAAGGCTCCACGCCGATCGACTTCGCCTACACCGTTCACACCGACGTGGGGCATCACTGCGTGGGCGCGAAGGTCAACGGCAAGCTCGTCCCGCTCCGCTACACCCTCCGGCAGGGCGACATCGTGGAGGTGGTCACCTCGCCGACCCAGCATCCGAGCCGGGACTGGCTCAAGATCGTCAAGTCCACGCGGGCGCGGTCCAAGATCAACCAGTGGCTCAAGGTCGAGGAGCGCGTCCGCTCGCTGGCGCTCGGGCGCGAGCTCTTCGAGCGCGAGGCGAAGAAATACCGGCTGTCGCCGGCCACGCTGCTCTCCTCCGACGAGATGAGAAAGCTCCTCACGGAGCTCGGCTTCCCGTCGGCCGACGATCTGCTCGCCTCGGTCGGCTATGGCAAGACCTCGGTTCAGCAGGTCCTGGGCCGGCTGGCGCCGTCGATCGTCCACGAGGCGGAGGCCCAGCCGGAGCTCAAGACACAGAAGGCGCCTCGGCGGAGCGAGGGCGCCGTTCGCATTCGCGGGGTGGACGACCTGCTCGTCCGCTTCGGCAAGTGCTGCTCGCCTGTCCCCGGGGACAGCATCGTGGGGTTCATCACGCGCGGCCGCGGCCTCACCGTGCACGCGCGAGATTGCCTCACCGTCGTGAAGAACGTGCTCGACAAGGAGCGGTTCGTCGCCGTCGAGTGGGACGGTGGCGAGCCCACCAAGCGGCCCGTCAAGATCGCGGTATACATCGGACGCGATCGCCCGGGCCTCCTGGCCGAGATCACGGGCGCGATCTCCTCCCGCCAGGGCAACATCACCAGGGCCGAGGTCACCGTGACCGAGGATCGCCGGGGGCTCAATCACTTCGTCGTCGAGGTGGACGACCTCCGCCAGCTCCAGGACATCATGCAGGCGATCCGCGAGGTCAAGGACGTCATCAACGTCGAACGCCTGCGCAATAGCTGATTCCGCGCGGATGACCAGGACCAAGTTCGAGGCGCTGGTGGAGAAGGCGCTGAAACGGTTGCCTCGCGATTTCAAGGCGAAGATCGCGAACGTGGCCGTGGTCGTCGAGGATTGGGCGGACGAGACGACGCTCGAGGAGATGGGCATCGAGCCGCCGGATACGCTCTACGGCCTGTATCGCGGCATCGACATCACCCGGCGCGACACCTCCTACGGCAACGTCCTGCCGGACACGATCCACATCTACCAGGGGCCGATCGAAGAGGATTGCGCGAGCGAGGACGAGATGGCCGAATTGGTCCGCGACGTCGTCATCCACGAGCTGGGGCACTACTTCGGCCTGGATGACGAGACCATGGAAGGGATCGAGCAAGGCGACTGAAGGCTGGCTGGACCGCGATTCGCCCACCCGCAGAACACTGGTACCGCTCTTCTAAGCCGCGCCGCCAAGTTTTTCCTTGACAGGGGGTTTCATTTGTTCCTAATGTTTCAGCGTACGCTGAAAATCATGGAACAAGTGAAACGTCACGGAAGATGGCGAGGACAGAAGACATCGGCCGGTCAGCAGCGCAGAAGCTGCGCGAGCTGTTTCCACGGGCCGTCGAGTGGCAGGAGCTGTCTCGATTCAAGGTCGGATCGCAAACTACAGATCTGCTTGTGAAATTCAAGATGGGTGAGTCCTTGCATGAGCTGGCGCTCGAGGTCGCGTCACTCGGGCAGCCGAGAGAGATCGGCGAGGCGATCACACGGTTGAGGGAGCTCCGGCGCGATCTGCCGAGCGCGTACGCCATGGTGGCGTCTCAGTACATAAGCCCTCAGAGTGCTGCGCTTCTGAAGCGAAATGGCTTCGGCTACCTCGATCTCTCGGGCAACTGTTACCTGTCCTTCCACCAGGTCCTGATCGAGAAGGAAGGCAAGCCAAATCTGCGGCCGTCCACCCGGCCATTGCGATCGCTCTTCGCTCCGCGGGCGACCCGCGTCGTGCGCGTTCTCCTGGTCGATCCCCAGCACGTGTGGCGCCTCGAGGAGCTCGCCAAGACCGCGGAGGTCAGCCTGGGGCACGCCCACAACGTCGTGAAGCGCCTCGACGAGCTCTCGTGGGTCGAGCGCGGCGAGCACCAGCGCATCGAGCTCACGCGCCCGGTGGATCTCCTCGACGCGTGGGTCGACTCGTATTCGTATCGGCTGAGCGCGATGGAGACTTACTTCTCACCCGAGCGGATCACGCGAAAGCTCGTCGACGAGATCTCGCGCCTGGCGCACGTCGAGGGCCGCCGGTGCGCATTCACGCTGCACTCGGGCGCGGCGCTCGTGGCGCCCAAGGTGCGCCTCCCCGCCATTCACTGCTACCTGGAGGGCGACCACGAGCCGATCGTGCGCGGGCTCGGGCTCCGGGCGGGAGAGGGCGAAGGCAACGTCCACCTGATGACGCCATACGATCGGGGCGTCTTTCACGCGCCGATCGCAAAGAGCGGCGTCCACGTCGTCTCGCTGCCGCAGCTCTACGCCGATCTGTACCACTTCGGTCGCCGGGGACGCGAGCAGGCCACGCACCTCCGGCGCGAGGCGATGGGGGCGTCGTTTCAGAGAGGAGGTGAGCCCGATGGGCAAGAAGAAAACCGTGAAGAAGGGCGCAAAGAAGAAGGTCGCGAAGAAGGCCAAGCGGAAGTGAAGTGACCGCCGGGCCACACAGGTACGCGGCCCGGACAGCGGTGCTTGATGCAGACGAAAGGAGGTGACACGTCTATGGCGAAGAAGAAGGCGGCCAAGAAGGCGAAGAAGAAGAAGTAGTGTTCTCGCTGCTCGGTTGGAAGTGTCGGCCTCCCACCGAGCGTCAAGCAATCCCGCAGCGCGCGCCGGCGGGGGCATCGCCCCCGCCGAGCGTGGTCAAACGACCTTGGCGACCTTCCCGGCCTTCAGGCAGCGTGTGCAGACGCGCATCCGCTTGACCGCCGCTCCCACCTGGCCCCGCAGCGAGACGAGATTGGCCATCCATCGCCGCTTGGTCATGTTGTGAGCGTGGCTGACCTTGTGGCCGACAGAGGGACCCTTGCCACAGATATCGCACCGCTGGGCCATGCTGACTCCTCGGGATGAAGGTGGTCTGCCGAAGACGGCTCTCTTTATAGCATGATGGATGACACGAGGCAAACCGTTGCCCACCGTGATCTCGAGCGGGCCCGGCGCTGAGCGATCTCCAATCGCGCCCCGCGATCAGGGGCTCGCGACGCCGCTTCAGTACGTCCGGGGCATCGGTCCCGCTCGCGCGAAGCTCCTCGCGAAGATGGGTCTCGAGACCATCGAGGACGCGCTGTTTCATCTCCCGACGCGGCACGAGGATCGAAGCCGGCTGGTCCCGCTGCGCAGCGTCACTCCAGGGGAGGCGCGCACCTGCGCCGGGACGATCCGCGGCGTGAGCCCGGCGCCTCCTGGCCGACCGCGCGTGCCACTGTCGGTGCTGCTGGGCGACGGCACCGGGTTCCTCACCGCGGTCTGGTTCAACCAGCCGTATCTGGAACGCACGTTCAAGCGGGGGCAGCGGCTCATCGTGCACGGCAAGGTAATCCGCCGGGAGGGCGGGTCGCTGCAGGTCCAGGTCTCCGACTACGAGATCGTCGACGAGGGTCCCGACGAGACGATCCACACCGGGCGACTCGTTCCGGTCTACCGGCTGACGCGCGGATTGACCCAGCGCCCGATGCGCTCGCTCATGAAGCGCCTCGTGGACACGTGGGCGGATCAGGCGACCGAGCCGCTCCCCGAGCCCTTGCGCGCGCGGCGAGACTTCCTGCCCGTGGGCGCGGCGCTCAAGACGGGTCACTTCCCCGGCAGCCCCGACGAGCTGGAAGCGGCGCGGCGCCGGCTCGTGTTCGAGGACTGCTTCCTGCTGCAGCTCGGCCTCGCCATCCGTCGCCAGCGCGAGGGCCGCCGTCGCGGCCTCAGCATCAATCCGCCCGGCATCATGTGGCGTCGGCTCGCGAGCTCGCTGCCGTTCTCGCTCACGGCCGCCCAGGAGCGCGTGTGGCAGGAGATCCGCATCGACATGGCGTCGCCGTACCCGATGAATCGTTTGCTCCAGGGCGACGTGGGGTCGGGCAAGACCGTGGTCGCTGCGCTCGCCATCCTCACCGCGCTCGAGTCCGGCTACCAGGCCGCGTTCATGGCGCCGACGGAGATCCTGGCGGAGCAGCACCTGCTCACGCTGGGCGGGCTGCTCCGCCCGCTGGGCGTCGACGTCGCGCTCCTCACGAACGCGGTGAAGGGCAAGGCGCGCGCGGGCGTGCTCGGGGCCGTCGCGGAGGGACACCAGGGGTGCGTGGTCGGCACGCACGCGCTAGTCCAGGAGGGCGTGCGCTTCCGCCGGTTGGGACTGGTGGTCGTGGACGAGCAGCACCGGTTCGGCGTGGCGCAGCGAGCGACGTTGCGCGGCAAGGGCGAGCACCCCGACGTCCTCGTCATGACAGCGACGCCGATTCCGCGCACGCTGGCCCTCACGCTCTACGGCGATCTGGACGTCTCGGTGCTGGACCAGCTCCCCCCGGGCCGCAAGCGCGTCATCACGGTCGAGCGCAGCGAAGCCCGGCGGCCCGGCATCTACCAGTTCCTGCGCGACGAGATCGGCGCCGGCCGCCAGGTCTACATCGTCTGTCCGCTCGTGGAGGAGTCCGAGGCGATGGACCTGCGCGCGGCCACCATGATGGCCGACCGGCTGCAGCGCGAGGTCTTTCCCGACCGCCGCGTTGGGTTGCTCCACGGGCGGATGGGCGTGGCCGACAAGGAGCGCGTGATGGCCGAGTTCAAGGCGGGCGCGATCCACGTCCTGGTCTCGACCACGGTGATCGAAGTGGGCATCGACGTGCCGAACGCGTCGGTGATGATCATCGAGCACGCCGAGCGCTTCGGCCTCTCCCAGCTGCACCAGCTCCGCGGGCGCGTGGGCCGCGGGCCGTGGAAGAGCTACTGCATTCTCATGACGGACACGCGATCCGAGGACGCGCGCCGGCGCATCGCCGCGATGACGAAGACCAACGACGGCTTTCGCATCGCGGAGGTCGACCTCTCGGTGCGCGGGCCCGGCGATTTCTTCGGCACGCGGCAGTCCGGCCTGCCGCCGTTTCGCGTCGCGGATCTCTTGCGCGACGGCGCCATGCTCGAGGACGCTCGCGCCGAGGCGATGGCGGTGGTGCAGCGCGATCCTCGCCTGCTGGCGCCGGAACACCGCGAGCTCCGCGCGGCGCTGCTCGCGCGCTGGCGGGGCAAGCTGGATCTGGCGAGCGTCGGCTGAGGGGGGCCGGCCCCCGGGGTGAGAGTGCTCGCGGGCGAGCTGAAGGGGCAGCGGCTCCACACTCCGCGGGGGTCCGCCACGCGGCCCACGGCGGACCGCGTGCGGATCGCGTGCCTCGACACGTTGATGCCGTTCCTGGCCAACGGTCCTTTTCTCGACCTCTTCGCGGGCGGCGGGAGCGTGGGCATCGAGGCGCTCTCCCGCGGCGCGCCGTCGGCAGTGTTCGTGGAACAGGACGCCGCCGCGCTCCGCGCGCTGCGCGACAACATCGAGCGACTCGGCCTCGGCGCGCGCGCTCGCGTGGTGCGCGCCGACGCCCCGCGCGCGGCGGAGGAGTGTGGACGCCGCGGCGCGCGCTTCGCCGTCGCGTTTCTCGATCCGCCCTACGATTCGCCCCGCGCGGTGCCGGCGCTCGCCGCGCTCGGTGCCGGCGATGCGCTCGCCCCCGGCGCGGTGGTCGTCGTGCAGCACGGCACGAAGGCGCCGCCTCCCGACGTCGTCGGGCTTCTCCGCCTCTGGAAGGCGCGGAAGTTCGGCGAGACGACCTTGACTTTCTTTCGGGCGCCTGCGTAGACTGGCCGAGTTTCGAGCCTCCAACGTCCATCCAACGGGGGATTCTCGTGGGCAAGCGCGCGGTGTATCCCGGCATGTTCGACCCCATCCACAACGGCCACCTGGACCTCATCGAGCGCAGCCTGCGCATCTTCGACGAGCTGATCATCGCCGTCGGCGCGAACCCCGCGAAGGAGCCGCTGTTCGGCGTCAAGGAGCGGCTCGAGCTGATCGACGAGTGCACGGCGGGAATGAACCGCCTGCGCATCACCTCGTTCGACGGGCTCGTCATCGACCTGGTCGAGCGCGAGCAGGCCGACTGCATCGTGCGCGGCCTCCGCGCGGTGTCCGATTTCGAGTACGAGTTCCAGATGGCGCTGATGAACCGCAAGCTGCGCCAGAGCGTGGAGACGGTGTTCATGATGCCCCACGAGCGCTATACGTACATCTCCTCGCGCCTCATCAAGGAGGTCGCGTCGCTCGGGGCGCCGGTCACCGGACTGGTGCCGCCCGTGGTCGAGGCGCGGCTCTCCGGCAAATTCTCTCGCCCGCGATGAGCGTGTCGGTGCACGCGCCCGGGCCTGGACGGCGGCCCGATGCTCGCTGACCGGCTGAAGACGCTCGCCCCGTCCGCGACGCTCGCCATGCAGGCCCGCGCCAAGGCCATGCGCGCGCAGGGCATCGACGTGATCTCCTTCGGCGCGGGCGAGCCGGATTTCGACACGCCCCACCGCATCAAGGACGCCGCGATCCGCGCGATCGAGAAGGGGCAGACCAAGTACACCGAGGTCGGCGGCATCCCGGAGCTGCGCGCCGCGGTCTGCCTGAAGTTCAAGCGCGACAATGGGCTCGACTACGCGCCCGACGAGGTGACGGTCTCGTGTGGGGCCAAGCACACCCTCTACAACATCTTCATGGCCCTGCTGAACCCGGGCGACGAGGTGCTGATCCCGAGCCCGTACTGGGTCTCGTATCCCGAGCAGGTCCGCTTGCTGGACGGCGTGCCCGTGCCGGTGATGACGCCGGAGAGCACGGGCTTCGATCTGGACCCGGCGGAGCTCCGCCGCGCGGTGACCGCTCGCACGAAGATCATCGTCGTGGACAGCCCCGGCAACCCGACGGGCGCGATCTTTTCCCCGGCGGCGCTCGCGGAGGTGGCAAGGCTGGCCGTCGAGCGTGACCTCTGGGTGATCTCCGACGAGTGCTACGAGCCGCTGACGTACGAAGGACGCCACTTGTCCATCGCGTCGCTGTCGCGCGAGATCAAGGCGCGCACCATCGTCGTCAACACGTGCTCGAAGGCGTATGCGATGACCGGCTGGCGCATCGGCTACGCCGGGGGACCCGCGCCGGTGATCAAGGCGATGACGGACGTGCAGAGCCAGGTCACGTCGAACCCCACCTCGGTCTCCCAGTGGGCCGCGATCGAGGCACTGGCGGGTCCGCAGGAAGAGGTTGCCGTGATGGCGGCCGAGTTCGACCGCCGGCGGCACGTCATCGTCGAGGCGCTGAACGCCATGCCCGGTGTTCGGTGCGTGCTGCCGAAGGGCGCCTTCTACGCCTTCCCCAACATCTCCGGCCTCTTCGGCAAGCGAGCGAAGGGCGGCGTCCTGCGCGGATCGGGCGATGTGTGCGCGTTCCTGCTGGACGAGGCCCGCATCGCCACGGTGGCGGGCGCGGACTTCGGGTCCGATTCGCACATTCGCCTCTCCTACGCGACCGGACTCGAGACGATCAAGAACGGCATGGCGCGCATGGACGCGGCCGTGCGGTCGCTCGAGGCGTGAGAGGCGAGGCCGAGGAGGCCGCATGAAGATCGAAGGCACGAACGAGATTCCCGTCGCCCGACCGCGCGTCTGGGATGCGTTCCTCGATCCGGTGCAGCTGGCCAAGGCGATTCCCGGCTGCGAGAAGCTCGAGGAGGTCGGTCCGCGCGAGTACAAGGCGATCATGAAGGTCGGCGTGGGGCCGGTGAAGGGCACGTTCGAGGGGAAGGTCCGGCTGTCCGATCTCGAGCCGCCCGAGCGCTATCGCATGGCGGTGGAGGGAACGGGCTCCCCGGGATTCGTCCGCGCCGAGGCCGTCATGCAGCTGGCCGACGCGGACAACGGGACCAAGGTGAACTACAGCGCCGACGTGCAGGTCGGCGGCCTCATCGCCAGCGTCGGGCAGCGGATGCTCGGCGGCGTGGCGAAGATGATGCTCGACCAGTTCTTCTCGCGCATGATCGGCGTCCTCAACGAGGCCCGGTAGTGCGCGCCATCGATGTGGCGTCCTCGCGTCGGCCTGTGGATCGGGGCGACGGTCGCGCTGCTCGGCCCCGGCGCGTCCGCGCGCGCGGCTGACTGCGCGCCGGAGGGTGCGGCCACCCGCTGTATCTATCGCTCGCTCCTGCCCAGCTCCGGACTCGTCTCGGTCTGCAAGAGCGAGCGCGATTGCCGGGTGGGCTACTACGCCGGCAATCCCTCCGACGCGACCTGGCTCGTCCCTCCGCCGGCGCTCGGCACGTTGCCGCAGCCGCAGGTGACCTGGCTCACCGCGACGCTGGCCGAGGTGCGCCTCGACTGCGGCCACCCCTGTTCGGTGAGCTATTTCTTCGAGGCGCGGCGCCGGCAGCTCTCCGAGCCGCGCTGGTCGGTGGTGGCCGTCGATGCACGCCGGTGGCTCGTGGCCGTCGCCAAGGACCGCGCCCTCGTCGTGCGGCAGCTGTTCTCGGGCCGCGAGGTGACGCGCATCGAGCGCGATTGGGCGCCGGGGGCACCGATCGTCGATGCGATCACGGAGGCTCACTTCGGCGCCGACGGCCGGCTGTCGTTCACGTGGCTGCGCGGGGCGGAGCGCACAGCGGTCAGCGAGCGGATGTCCGTGCCGTCGTTCGCGCGCCCATGACGCGTCGACGTCGTAGCGCCGGCCGGCCGTGAGGTGACTGACCCCGCGCGCCGTGCGAGGGCGGCCCGCCGCGCCCGCTTCACTCTCGGTGTCGCGAGGTGAATGGCTGCTGCGCGGCGGACGACGGTCAGGCTGCTGGCGTGGCGGCGACAGCTTCGAGTGGGGCTCGCAGAACGCGAGTGAGGGGAACGACCAGGAAGACCACGAGGCCGATCACCGCGAGGGCGCTGGGGACGCTGGTGCGGTCGCTCACGATGCCGTAGACGAAGGGCGCCAGCGCGGAGGCCGTGACGCCGACCGTGTAGAAGATCGCGTAGCTCCTCGCGCGGCGGTCGCTGGTGACCAGATCGGCGACCGTGCCGTACAGGACGGAGGAGGTTCCGTTCAGCGCGATCCCCACCAGCGGCAGCACGGCGAGGCAGCCCGCGAGGGGAAGGGCCAGGAGCAGCAAGATGCCGAGCGCCGTGGCCACCTCGGTCACGACCACCGTGCGGATCACGCCGGCCCGCTCCGCGAGCGCTCCGCAGGCGAACTTGCCCGCCGCCCCTCCCGCGAACACCAGCATGAGCGCCAAGCCGACGGCGCGCACCGACGAGCCCTTCGCGATGAGCAGAAAGGGCAGCAGGGTCAGAAAGCCCGTGCGCGTCGAGTTGTCGATCACGTGGATCGCCGAGAGCGCGGTGTACGCGCGCGGGTGAACGATGCCCCAGCCGCGATTGCCGCCGACGGTCTCCTCCACGGCCGTGTCGGCGTGGCCCGCGTCGAGCCGCGCCAGCGCCACCGGCAACAGCAGGGCGGCCGCGAGCCCGACCAGCCCGTAGGACTCGACGGCCCCGCGCCAGCCGATCCACGGCATCACGAATGCCGCCGCCGCAGGGACGGCGACCTTGCCCAGGTCTCCCGAGAAGTTGTACGTGCCGAGCGCCATCCGTCGGGGGCCCGTCTCGTATGCCTTCGACACGAGCGAAGAGGACAGCGGGTGCTGCACCCCGGACCCGAGGCCGCCGATCAGCAGGCAGCCAAGGAGCGCGGCGAAGCCACCCGTGAGGCCCGCCGCGATGAAGCCCAGCGCGGTGACGGTTGTGCCGGCGGCGAGCAGCCGACGCTCTCCCCACCGCTCGGCCAGGATGCCGGCGGGGATCTGGAACGACGCCATCCCGCCGCTGTACACCGTGCGGAGCAAGCCCACCTCGGCGTACGAGAGGCCGAATTGCGTGGCCCAGACCGGAAGGAGCACGTACAGGACGTCGGAGAACCCGTCGTGGACGAAGTGGATGGCAGACGCAGCGCCGAGGACGGCCCGAGCCCGCCGGATCACCGACACCCGCGTGCCATCGATGTCGATGCGAGACGGCGCCGGCCTACGCGGGGGCTCATGCGCCGGATTGTTTCACGATTGTTACGTCACGACAACGTCCGGCGGACCTCTCGGCGTCCGCGCCAGGCGCCGAGGCGCACCGCCAGCGCATTGCCGCAGCCGAAGACGAACAGCGCGATCGCCATGGCCGTGAACAATCCCGGGAGTCCGCCTCCGAGCCAGTGTGTCGCGAGCCAGCCGCCGCCGCCCGCGATCGCGAGCCGGGCGAAGCCCGCCACCAGCGGCCACACGAGGCGCCCCGCGCCCTGCGACGCGAAGTACAGCGCGAGGCCGAGCCCGAAGAACCCGTACATCGGGCCGACGATTCGCAGATAGGCCACGCCGGTGACGAGCACATCGGGGCTCGCGCTGAACAGGCCGAGCCAGGCGCCCGGGACGAG
>Ga0126379_10003056_pt1 | contig 10764 bp, 4 predicted proteins | sample PanSoiMetPlot_24_FD_92640 | JGI IMG/M metagenome (GOLD analysis project Ga0126379, IMG submission 92640) | Tropical forest soil microbial communities from Panama - MetaG Plot_24 | ecosystem: Environmental > Terrestrial > Soil > Tropical forest > Bulk soil | place: Panama | collected 2016-02-17
CCTTTCTTTTCAAAGAACGTATCAAAGGGCTTTAGAAAAAGTGATTTAGAGCCCGTAACTGTTTGCGAGAGCCTTGCCTGGAGGGTCAGCTGGCCAGTCAGATCGAGTTCGCCCTCCCGAAGCGCGTACGATCCGGCGAGTCGTACCGTTGCACCCTCGACGCGAAACGTCAGGTTGCGAAAGTGCAGCACGCCATTTCGAATGAAAAAGTCACCTTGAAGATCGGTGACCGCGCTGCCGGCATCTTCCTTCTGAGGTTTGCCCAATGCGCGGCGGCTGAGCGATTCGAGTTTTCCGCGCATCGCCGGATTGCTCCAACTTCCGCCTTCCACGCCGAATTGGCCATCTAGCGTAATCTTCTCGAGCACGCGTTCCTTGCCGGGGGGAACGATCAGTTTCGCGGTGATCTTCACCGGCCCCGAGAGTGCCGGCTTTTCGGAGCGTGTAGCCAGCTTGAGAAAATCCTGTATGCGGCCGTTGGGTACGCTGGCATTGATCGAAATTAAATGGCCCTGCGCGCCCGGAACGCCTTCGACGCTGCCCTCGGCAATGATCAGGGAGCGCGCGAGTATGGCGTTGACGGGATGAAGTTGCGTGTCGCCATTGGTTCCGTTGACGGTGGCGGAAAACTCCGTGTGCAGCGGTACAGGGCTGCCAATCGTATCGAGCGAAAAGTCCGGCGTGTCCGTCACGCCATCTACTTCGAGCTGCGCCAGCACGCCAGCGTATTTGCCGCTGGAGGACAAAACACCTCCAATTCCGGGAAGCGGCGTGAGGTCCGCGTTGGTGAATTGATATTCGCCGATGACCGGCGTGCCGCCCGGATCGTCGGCGTTCCACGGCCCAAATTGTCCGTGAGTATCAATTTCTCCGATGGGCTTTGCATTGGTCAGATTTCCATGAAACTGCAACGGCTGGGAAGCGCTGGCGGAGGTGAGCATCAAATTGTGGATCTCCCAATCGAGAGGAACCTTGGCCGATTGTCGCGGCAAGATGCGGATAACGGCATGCTCACAGACCACGCGATCGATCACAAGGTTCATAATGTTTTGGGTAACGGACGGTTTCGTCTCCTGTGCCTTGCTCGCGGTCGGATCGTGCGGCGGGATGGTAATCTGAAGGTCCTCGAGGTACAGCAGGGGGATATGCGTTACGGGACGGAAGAGGCTGAGTAGCCCGCCGAAGAACGAAAATGAGGCAATCCGGATAAGCGGCGGCACATCGTTCCGGCCATGGTAACGCAACGTCAGGTTGTGCCCGGTCACCCGCAATCGCGGCAGTACCTTGATGTGCAAATCTGCGAGTTCGACCTTGCTCCGGAAGTGCTGCTCGAGCGCCTGAGTGACGCCCCGACGCACGCGCGCCTCCACGTACTGGGGCCGGAAATACAAATAAGCGGCGCCGGAAAATAACATTAGGAGCACAAGGAGCACAGCGGCAGGAATTGCAAGCCACCATCTATGCGAAGTGCGGTTGGCCAGGGACATGTGCGAAGCCTTTCAGAGAAGATACCAACCGCGCCCCGGGTGAGGGCAACCGAAATTCGTCAGGGATGTTGGCGAACTGTGTGCGCTTCCTGAACTGCGGCAGTCGGGTGCAACCCGCCGGCTAGGGAATTACGGGGGTCAGCAGGGCCACGGGAAATTCATCAAATAACTCCGCGGCAGTAAGCGCGGAACTACCTTGGTGAGCTTCTGCTTCCACTAACGTTCCTGTAAAAGCATTGCGAAACACTTTTCCCGTTCTGCCCGAGAGATGGATTCTTGTGTCCTTCCAGAGCTCAGCGCCTGAGGGAAGGCGCGGCTCGCCTTTCGATAATTTTGCGCACAGCCGTGGTGCCACAACTATTGCCTGCCCCGACTCGTGAGTCCTGGCAAATGCAACCACGTGCTTGGCATACTCACCGATGCTGCGCAGTGGGACGTATTCGCCATCACGAAACAGCTCCGCATTCCGATTGCGCAAGCCCAAGGTCTGTCGGATGACATACAGCTTGATTTGGCCGTCTTCCGGTTTCTCCAAAAGCTCATGGACAAACACCTTGAGCTTCTCGCAACATACGTCATTGTTGGCTAGCAGACGTTGCAACGTTCGCTCACGAAAGTCAAAGTCCACGGTGTGACGGTTATCTGGATCGGCCAACCGGAACTCCCACAGTTCGTTTCCTTGATAAATGTCCGGAACTCCGGGGACGGTGAGCTTGAGCAAGGTTTGCGAAAGACTGTTCAACATGCCGAAGTATGCGACGGTGCGTTGAAATGTCAGAAAAGCATCAATGAACTCCTTCGACTGTAGGATGGACTGGATAAAGTCGCTGACCGCCGATTCATAGGGTTCGTTGTGTCTTGCCCAGCTTGTTCTTTCTTTTGCCTCGCGCATCGCCTTAAGCATGTAATTGCGAATGCGGTCGAGAAAGTCTGGCGGGGGACTTCCGTTGGCACTTTCATAGGGCCACACACCTACCAGTGTCTGGTAGAGCAGATACTCGTCGTTCGGATCCGGCGCCTCCGCTCCCCCGACGATGGCTTTCTTCTCCCGATTGAACTTGCGCCAAATTCGCAGTTGATGGTTCCAGGCAAGCGGAATTTCGGAAAGCACGTTGATTCTTGCCCGCAGATCTTCGGATCGTTTCGAGTCATGCGTCGAGGTAGCGAGCATCTCGTGTGGCCAAACCCGGGCGCGCGCTTGAATCTTTCCGTGGAATTCCTGCTGCGTAACGCCGAAATGTAGCGGGTCGCCACCCACCTCGTTCAGCGAGACTAGCCGGTTGTAGCGATAGAAACAGGTGTCTTCCAGCCCCTTAGCCATCAATGCGCTGGTGTACTGCTGGAATCGCATCGCAAAGTGAACCACGGAACGCTGATAAGCTTGGGGCCGTCCCTGCGCCCGGGTGGTCAGCAGAATTTCGTGAATAAAATCGTACACCGTCGAATCCGCACCCGTGCTTCTGGCTTTCGCGCCATTGACCGCCTCTCTGATATGCCGCCGGTCGGTCGGCGAGATTTCTTCCGCCGTCACATACGTGCGGTAGACAGGGAACTTCGCGATCACCTCCGTCAGCGCGTCGCGCAACGCCTTCAACGTGAAATCACACGTGTGGCGGTCGGCAAGTGCAATCCGACTCAGCTGCGTTGCCAGGACGTTCAGCTCACTATTGAGCCAGCGATCCATGACCAGCTTTTTGCATTCGCAGAGGGATTTGGCGAAATCCACGGGTTTACCAAGGAACGCCCGGTAAATCCGATCCATTCTTCGTTCGCCGCCAGGGTCTATAAAGAGTCCGTTCACTAAGTTCATGAAGTTGTAGCCGGTGGTGCCGTAAATCGGCCAACTCTCCGTCAGCGTTTCGCTGCCCGCCAGTATCTTCTCCGCGACGATGTAATACGGCTTGCGGTCACAAATACCGCTGTCCAAAGCCGTTTTGCTGGACTGCAGGTGCTCGAAATACTCTCGAGGGTTATACAGCCCGTCGGGATGGTCAATGCGCAGCCCGTCGATCTTGCCTTCGCAAAGCAATTGCAGAACAAGCTCATGCGTTTGCTTGAAAACATCCACATTCTCCTGGCATAGGGCGCCAAGATCATTGATGTCGAAAAATCTTCGGTAATTGATATCGTCAGCGGCAACTCGCCAGAACGTGAGCCGGTACGCCTGAGCTTTGATGAGCGCGTGCAGAGCGTCGAACGAAGGGGAGCAACCGGGCGTACCGTTCATGCCCAGAATGCTTCGTTCGATGAATTGTGCCGCCGGCGGCGACTTCTCGCAAAGTGCCGCTAATCTTCGTTTGTGAATCTCTTTGTCCCGCAATCGTTCCGCTCGTTGCTCTGTCGCAAGCTCTTTCCGGCTGGGCAAGTGGCTGAAGGCGGAGATTAGGCTTTGCAGTTCGAGAAAGTGCTCATTCTGCGTCCCCAATTCCTTCTCCAAAGTATCGATCCCCGTGCTGAGAATACGTGGATATTCGCTCGGATCAATCGGGAAGCGGTGCTGAAAATAGAGGAGATAGAACTCGCCTTTTTGCTTGTCGAAAGTAAGCTGCAATTCGCCGCGATCCAACACATACCCGTACTGATCGCCAAGCACAGGTACCAGCACCTTGCCTTGTAATTCTTCCGTGAGCGCTTCCCAGTCGATGTCGAAGTACGTGGCATACGTTGACGCCTGGCCATTCTCAAGCACATCCAGCCACCATGCATTGTCGCTGCCCATGATCCCCATGTGATTGGGAACAATGTCCAGAATCTGTCCCATGCCGTGTTCGTGCAGCGCCGCGACGAAACGCTCATAGTCTTCCGGCGTGCCAATTTCTGGATTCAGATGATGATGATCGATGATGTCGTAGCCGTGCGTGCTTCCGGGCCTTGCCCGCAGATAGGGTGAAGCGTAGCAATGCGAAATTCCAAGCGAGGCAAGGTAGGGAACCAGTTCCGCAGCTCGCGAAAAGGTAAAATCCCTGTTGAACTGCAGGCGGTATACCGCGTCGGGAATGCTCGGCGCTTTCATGGCTTCAGGTACCAAGCGACAGACAACGCAGGCATGGTCCTGGGTTTAGCGAGCGCCGCCGCTTCTTCAACCGTTGCATAAACCAACGAACCCTCGGGGATTTTGGGAATATCGAGTGATTCTTCGCTCAAATTAGCAATCAGAGCAAACTGCCCGCCACCGGCAAACGGCCAAACGACCGAAACAGCCTTTTTGCCCAGCACCTCGAACCTCGCCTTGCCCGGCAATACGTCTTTGACCCGCGGGGCAATTGCGCTTTTCCGGCGAGCCAGCAGTTCCCGGTAAAACTTCTGCCAGTCGGAATGTATCTGCGCTTCGACGGACCCCCAATCCAGCTTGGAGCGCAGAAAGGTTTCCTCGTCGTTCGGGTCCGGTATTTTCGCCTGGGCTTCCGCGGAGCTGAATTGCGCAAATCGCGCAAATTCCAGCCGGCGCCCTTCTCTGGCTTTCGCTGCCAGGTCAGGTTCAAAGTCGCAAAAAAACAAAAAGGGAGTGCTGGCTCCAAACTCTTCTCCCATGAACAAAAGTGGAGTCGAAGGCGCCAGAAGCAACACGGCGAGGACCGCTTTCAAGGCCCTCGGCTCCGCAAGATTCGTGATCCGCTCCCCAAACGCGCGGTTCCCGACTTGGTCGTGATTCTGCACGAAGGACACGAAACAGGAAGGCGGCAGATTGCGGCTTACCTCCCCTCGTGACGTGCCGCCTCTGAAATGCGATCGCTCTCCCTGGTAGCTGTAGCCTTCTGCCAGGCAGCGTCCGAAATGCCATATAGGGTTCGACGAATAATCCGCATAGTAGCCATCCGATTCCCCGGTCAGCAGAACATGCGCGGCGTGATGAATGTCGTCGTTCCACTGCGCGCTGTATTTGGCCCCGCAATTTCGCAAGTCGCAGCCCAGGTAACGCGCTGCATTGTGGTCGTTTTCCAATACGAGATGGATTTGACGCTCTCGCCCAACCGTAATGCGAACCGTTTCTGCCAGCTCCGTCAGAAAATCGGGCTTGGAATCATCGTAAATGGCATGCACGGCGTCGAACCGCAATCCGTCCACGCGATATTCTTCGAGCCAATAAAGTGCATTGTGGACGAAGTAGTCGCGCACCATGCGGCTGCCGGGCCCATCGAAGTTGATCGCTTGGCCCCATGGAGTCTTGTGGCGTTCCGTAAAAAACTGCGGGCAGTACAGATGAAGATAGTTTCCTTCCGGGCCGAAATGGTTATAAACCACATCCAGAAAAACCATCAGGCCCCTCTTGTGGGCGGCATCGATGAAATGTTTCAAATCCTCCGGCCGGCCGTAACACGCGGAGGGAGCATAAGGTAACACTCCGTCATAGCCCCAGTTTCGCTTTCCGGGAAAGCTCGAGACCGGCATGATCTCGACCGCCGTAATCCCAAGGCTGGAAAGATAGTCCAATTTCTGCTCCGCCCCTCTGTAGGTTCCCTCCGCCGAAAATGTCCCCACATGCAATTCGTAAAGAACCGTCTCCTCCCACGGACGTCCGCGCCAGTCTGCGCTTTTCCATAGAAACGCCTTTGGGTCGATCACCTCGCTAGGACCGTGCACACCCAACGGCTGAAAGCGGGACGCAGGATCGGGGACCGCGCGGTCGTCGATCCTGAATTGATAGCGATCGCCGGGGCAGGCTTCGCTGGTTTTCAGCTCGAACCAGCCACCATCGACGCTCCGCATGGGTAGGTTACCGGATGAAAAATCGACCGTGACGCTCCGCGCGTCCGGTGCCCACAATCGGAATCGTACTTCGCCCCCGTCGAAAACCGCCGCTCCGAAGGGCATCTCGTGCGCGTAGTTCATGGCGCTTGGGTTCGTCTTCGGTCGTCGGCGCGCACTTGATCCGGCGCGCGCTCAACCAGCAGGGCAAGCGATCGCGACTGGAGCGGATAGGCATCGCCGGCGGAATAAAATCGGTTCGCTTTCTGACTGGTCTGGCATGAGGTGTCCACCAGCGTGACCCACCCCGCGTTGAGCGTTCGCGTGGGCAGAGTGAACCGAATCTCCTCGTGGTGTGCGTTCATCAGAATGACAAAGTTGCTGTCCCGGATGAGTTGTCCGCGTTCATCAATTTCATCCGCCGCGTCTCCCGAGAGGAGCACTCCCAGCGAGCGCGCAAACTCCTGATTCCACTCCTGGTCGGTCATTTCTTTGCCGTCAGGGTGCAGCCATACGATGTCTTTAATCTCCGCTCCCTTAATGCGCCGTCCCTGGAAGAAACTCCGGCGCCGGAACGTCGGATGATCCTTGCGCAATGCAATCAATCGGCGGGCAAAACCGAGTAGTTCCTTGTCGATCTTTGCAGGATCCCAATCGAGCCAGCTGATCTCGTTGTCCTGGCAGTAAGCGTTATTGTTCCCGCCCTGCGAATGCCCGAGTTCGTCTCCCGCCAGGACCATTGGAACACCTTGGGATAGCAGCATGGTGGCAATGAAATTTCGTTTTTGCCGTGATCGAAGCTGATTTACCTCGGGCACATCTGTAGGCCCTTCCGCTCCGCAATTCCAGCTCCGATTATTGTCTGTACCGTCGCGGTTTTCTTCCCCGTTGGCCTCGTTATGTTTGGAGTTGTAGCTGACCAGGTCTTCAAGCGTGAACCCGTCATGTGCGGTGACAAAGTTGATGCTCGCGTAAGGTTTCCGGCCGCTGCGTGCGTAAAGATCGCTGGAACCTGTGATGCGGTAGGCGAGTTCCCCAATCAGCCCGCCATCCCCTTTCCAGTAGGAGCGCACCGCATCTCGGTATTTGTCATTCCACTCCGCCCACCCCGGCGGGAATTTCCCTACTTGATACCCGCCTTCGCCGAGGTCCCATGGCTCGGCGATCAACTTCACTCGGGACAGCACGGGGTCTTGATGGATGATGTCCAGGAACGCGCCGAGCCGATCCACCTCGTGCAACTCGCGTGCCAGCGTCGCCGCGAGATCGAATCGGAATCCGTCCACGTGCATCTCCAAAACCCAATACCGCAGGCTGTCCATGATCAGTTGCAGAACACGCGGATGGCGCATGTTCAGCGTGTTTCCCGTGCCTGTGTAATCCGTATAGTAGCGCGGGTTGTCAGGCGACAAGCGGTAGTAGGCGGGATTGTCGATGCCGCGAAACGACCACGTCGGCCCAAGCTGATTGCCCTCGGCGGTATGGTTGTAGACGACGTCAAGGATCACTTCAATCCCTGCTGAGTGCAGGGTTTTGACCATCGTCTTGAACTCATTAATGCCGTCCGTTGCGCAGTAGCGCGGTTCCGGCGCAAAAAATCCGATGGAGTTATAGCCCCAGTAGTTTCGGAGCCCGCGCTCAACTAAACGGCGGTCATCAACAAACGTGTGTACCGGCATCAATTCGACCGCCGTAATTCCAAGCCGCGTCAAATAGTCGATCACGGGTGCGGTCGCCAGCGCCGCATACGTGCCACGCATACTCGGCGGAAGGTCCGGATGCCGAAAGGTAAAACCCTTCACGTGCACTTCGTAAATGATCGTCCGGTGCCAGGGCGTCCGCAGAGCGCGATCCGCTCCCCAAGTAAACGCGGGGTCGGCCACGATGCCCTTAAGCATTCCAGGAGCGCTGTCCCGTCGGTCGAAAGAAAGATCTTCATTGCGGTGACCCACGCGATATCCGAAATGTGAGTCATTCCACGTCAGGCCATCATGGATTTGCTTCGCGTAGGGGTCGAGCAACAGTTTGTGCGGGTTAAATCTTAATCCCTTATTCGGCTCATACGGGCCGTATACGCGGTAGCCGTAAAGCAGACCCGGTCGCGCCTCCGGTAGAAAGCAATGCCACACTTGGTCGGTTTGCTCCCGAAGCTGGACTCGATGAGTCTCCCGCCGGCCCAGCGGATCGAAAAAGCACAGCTCGACCTTTTCGGCGCGCTCGGAGAATAGCGCGAAGTTTACCCCTTCTCCGTCCCAGGTGGCTCCGAGCGGATATGCTTTGCCCGGCCAGACAATCAGATCCTTTGGCTTGTCCAATCAAATCCTCCGAAAAAGGATGTTGATAACAATTCCGGGTTCTCATCGTCTGAAATCGAAGGCTGAGGCCAGCACGAACTACCTTTCTGGCCTTCCGCGAAGCGAAGCGCGTTCGACTTCGAGACGCCGTCTCGAGTTCAGTTTTGTTCGACAGAGACGTGTAAGCCGATGACTCCTCATCCACCACCTTCGTCGCCGTCCGGCGTTTCAAGAAACATCTTAGAAGGACATTCTAGGCGCAGACCATACATGAAGCGCTGTATACGGCGAACGGCCGGTTCGGCTATAAATGGCGGAGGGGGTCCTCCTCCAGGGGTTCTGCTACCCTCGGATCGCTGGATTTCTTCGCATCCGATCCAAGCGATTTGCTAACAAATTCCTTGGAGCCAAGTCCGACGGCGAGTGACATGCTAAGGACAATTCCACCAAAAAGAATGCCGAAGGCGAGCTCAACAACACCAGCCGCAATCCTCAGGTGCTCGAGAGCCATGGCAAAAGAGAGCACAATCACGAGCCACTTCACGCCAATACTGAGGAAACGGGCGTACTGAAGGTTCAAGTTAACGGCCCCAATGAGCACACTGCGGGCGAGAAAGCGGGCAATGATATTACCCACCAATAAAACCACACAAGCGGCAAAAACATTGGGAATGTAGGCCAAGACGCTCTGCACCAACAGATAGGTCCATTCGAGATCGAAGGCAGCGATGCCTATGAGGAATCCGCTCACAATGACCAGAGCGGCGAGCGAACGCGACACCAACAGCGTGGGACTGTTTAATGGCGACAATTCCGCCAAGGAAGTAAAGCCCCAGCGACCCAGGCGCTCGTCAAAATGCAGGCTGGTCATCAAGCGCCTCACGACAGTCGCGAGAATCCAAGCCAATATCAGGGAGACTAACAGCGCAAGGATGAGCGCAGCTAATCCGGGCAGCAGGCTGGCAAACCTGGTGAGAAAATGGGCTGTCGAATCTGACAAAGCTTGCTTGACTTGTTGCCACATAATCACCTCCGATACTGCTCGCAAAAACTAGGGGTTGAACCGGTCGGGCCAGCGCCACCGCGAGACAAGATAGGATTTGTCCGCTTCGTATGCGAGAGAAAGGCGCTCCAATCTTCCCTCTGGGGTCGTCGCTCCGGAAGCCTTGAGGTCTTGGGCATACGAGGCGACCCAACCCAGATAGAGGGGAGTCATGGACTTAAGCAAATGGTCGCGGCTAATCGTGCGCAGGCGGTGCGCCAAACAAAAATCGTAGACAATCCTCACCCATAGCTCGTCTGGCATCCGAAACTGCTCTACCGGCAAACGCGCCAGTTTTCTCAGCTCGAATAACGTGGAGGGTGGCAGCACCAAGCCCCAGATCTCCTGAAGCTCTCGGTTACCGAGCTGGAATGACTCGACCATTCGTCCAGTGTCCACAGTTGTGGAGTCGGCTCCCACAGCGGGCGGCTCTCCAATTGTCTGGACAGCAGACGAAATCCGAGTCCGTTGCCAGCAGGGAGCGTTTCGTTCCATGTCGAGGAAGACCGGGCCCAAAACATCGGCCAACAGGGAGCTCATGCTGGTCCAATCCGTCGGGGGATAAATACGTGCTCCGCAATATACTTCTTTGATGTGCAAGTTTTCACAGAGAGCCGTGGGAGTAAGCGAAGCCAGCGGATGGCGCCGACTGCCGGCGTGACCACCCACGTTCGTTGAGAGCATCGTTTGAATCAGTCGCTGCGAGGCCGCAAAATCCGGCCCCATTGGATTGTTGACCCGCCTTCCATAAAGGGCCCGCATCAGCGGAGCGATGATGCTGTTGGTCAGCAGGCCGCTGAATCTGCGATGCGTATAGTGAGGTAAAACCAGATCGACCTCACCATCGAAGAGCGGCTCGGCGAGTTGCCAAACGCATCCTGGCGTTATCCCTTCTAGCTTGCTGGCAATGACGCAACATCCTCGCGCCTTCAATTTAAGAGCCACGGCAAAGACGGATTGATATGCCCCTGACAGACGGAACACCCCGGTCGCATTGCCTTCGGGTCTCGTCGAAGGCGAAGACACATGGAAGACGGCAGCGTTCTTTTGGGCGCGTTCCTCCAAGGCGCTTTTTTCGGCGGTTTCCGGACTGACCGTTGGGGAGCCTGGTCTTTGCTCGTTATCTACCACCGCGATTCGCAACGGGACCGGGAGAGAGCGGAGAGCGTCGTATGTCTTTGTGACGAAGTCCGCATCGAGTTCCGCAAGGATGCTCACGACGAGATCGGCACTCTCGATAAGCTCCGGGGCTTGC
>Ga0126379_10003061_pt1 | contig 10757 bp, 12 predicted proteins | sample PanSoiMetPlot_24_FD_92640 | JGI IMG/M metagenome (GOLD analysis project Ga0126379, IMG submission 92640) | Tropical forest soil microbial communities from Panama - MetaG Plot_24 | ecosystem: Environmental > Terrestrial > Soil > Tropical forest > Bulk soil | place: Panama | collected 2016-02-17
AAATGAAAGCGAAAAGGTTCAAGCCCGGAGTGACCGTTCCCACAAGCGGAATTTATCGGGTCTTCCACGATTCACACCGCCTGATGCACGAGAGCACTTTGCTCGCAGGAAACCTTTTTCCCAAATGCAGGAAGTGTGACATGGCAGTGCGTTTCCAGTTCTTTCGCCCAATTCATGGAAGCAGGGTCTTGCCTTTTCGCTCATCTCTCATTCTGGAAGAGTTTGAGGAGCCGAGACCTGGTTTCCGGTTTATGCGGTAAATGGATTCTCTGCACCGGGAACCGATTGAGCGCTACTCTTTTCCAGTGGGCTTGGGATGGACCTTCAGGGTGATCGGTGCGGCACTGACCGGAGCCACATAGCGATTGGCCAGCTTCCAGGAATCGCCATTCTTCTTCCACACATCCACCACGAAGGCTTCACCATTGAGATTTTTTGTTTTGAAAGTCGCCTGCTGAAGGCGATCATATTTCACCACCGCAACATCCCCCAGATCAGCAACCGACATCTGGCGCACCACGAATGATTTCAAGCTGAAGTCTGCGACCATGACGGAGTCGATCCAGTCTTCGCCGGCCAGTGGGTCGGCATCCGGCATCTCGATCTCAAAATCGTCAGTCAATAGCGCTGTTACCGCCGCTTTGTCTTTTTTCTGCACCGCCAACAACATCTGCTTTTCCAATCCTGTGAATATTGTGACCTGCCTGGTGGCCGTGATGATTGTCGGGGTCAGCTTGGGCTTAACCGGTTCCTGGGCGGCAGCGCCGGTGAATGCAGGCAAAGCAAACAACAAAAGAACGAGCCAGCGAATTGGCATGGGGCGATGATCTCCTTCCGAAATAAGACGCACAAGAATTTTCCATTGTGCCGCAACTTGAAACCAGAAAAAAGGCCGTCCGCGATGGACGGCCTTGATGAAACTCTGCTTGTTTAGAAGAACGGCCCACCCAGGGTCTGGTCACAGCCGCCGCCGCGGCTGTTTTCCCAATTCATCTGGATCAGCCAGTGAAGGCCACCCAAGGTCTGATTGAAGTGCGAACCATTGCCTGCCGTCGATGTTGGGCCAAAGCGGAAATTGCATTTATCGGCATTCTCCTGCCCGGAATTGTCGAACCAGGCATTCAGATCAGGATCGGAGATGGCCTCTTCTGTTTCATGTCCAATCACATTTGCCATGCCATCGGCGCCGCTGTCATTGTTCGGTGTTGTGGTCTGGGCTTCGCAACCCCTGGGGCACTGGTCTACGTTGCCGATGAAAGCCCACTTGATATCGGCGCCATTCAAGGTTTGGCGTGTGTGGAAGCCGCAGAACGAACTGCAGAATCCGTTTTCCTTAACGTTGGAGGAGGTCAGAAACAGATAGACGCCATTCGGATCAGTGGGCAAATCTCCATTCGCAAGATGATTGGAAATGGCGGCAGAGATTTTGCTGTTCCTGAGCTTGGTGCCCTGCGAGCCGGTATCGAAAATCTGCTTCACCAGGTGCAGATTGCCGCTCACGTTGCCGCTATTGTCGCCGTAAGTGGAATTGATCTTCTCGTAGCCCGAGTTGCCGAGGGCATTCACGCCCAGCAAAGTATCGATCAGGTTGACCGTGGTGGCGCTGTCAGAAGGCTTGGGACCGTTGGTCCAGTTGCCGTACCAGATGATGTAAATCGGCACCGGATTGCCATGCAGCACCGGGCCTCCGTTGTAATTGATGCCGTTGCCCGTGACCACAGCGTGCCCGGCCGGGCGCGCCACCTCGACCGCTCCACCTGCGCCATCAGGAACCTTCATGGTGGGTTGATCGCTCTCGTCACGCAATTTCTGCGCAGCCAGGAAATTGACTGCCAAAATTATGAACAGGAAGGTAAGCGTAAGTCGCGCTTTACCAAATGGAACTGTCATTGTTCGTAACCTCGCTAGGGGAATTTTGCCTTACAGCTAATCTGGAAGAAAGCCGGAAAACCGCCGCTTTCAATGGAGGAAGGCCTCGCATAAGGCATATGCCCGGCCAGTGCCCGGCAGTTTACTACGATGCTGATTCTGAGTACAAGCTGCCCGGGTTTATTCTTTCGTGCATAAAAAACCCGTCCGCCGAGGGCGGACGGGTCAAGAACTGGCAGAATAGGAGCGAGCCTATCGCCTCAATTAAGGAAGATGTTGAGCGCAGAATCCGCCACCCGCATTCTCCCATTCCTGTTGCATCATGTAATTGTTATTGCCAAAGGTCTGGTTATACTTTGCGCCAGCGGACGTGCCGGCAGCCGAGCAAAGACCATTGGCGTTGCAGGTTGAGGTAGCTCCGAAGTTGAAGTTGCACTTGTCGGCATCTTCCTGCCCACTAGCATCAAACCAGGCATTCAGATCGGGATCGGTAATGGCTTCTTCTGTCTCGTGCGTTAGCACATTGATGATGCCATCAGCGCCGCCTACACCCGCTGTGGGGCTGTTGGGCCCGGTGCTCTGAATTTCGCAGCCGGAGGGACAGCGGTCCGAGTTGCCGACGAATGCCCACTTGATGTCAGCTCCATTCAACGTCTGTGCTGTATGGAAGCCGCAGAACTGGGTACAGAATCCACGTTCACTGACGTCAGAAGAAGTGATGACCACATACACGCCATTGGGATCAGTGGGCAACCCATTGCTGAAGGATCGGGTGACAATGGCCGAAAGCTTGTTGTTAGTTAGTCTTGTTCCCTGAGAGCCGGTGTCAAAGATCGCGCCGCCCAGGGTGAGATTGCCGCTGACATTGCCAGTGTTGTCGCCATACAAGGTGTTGATATGTTCGTATGGCGTGTTGCCTACGGTGTTCGTCCAGTGTTCAACCAGATTCACCGTTGCCATGGTGTTGGAACCGGAACCGTTCCAGTTGCCGTACCAAATGAGATAAATGGGCACTGGATTGCCTTGCAGAACTGGTCCACCGTGGTAATTGATGCCATTGCCGGTGATTACGGTATTGCCGGTCGGTTTGGCACGCTCCATTGTTTCCGGCAATGCCTCGGGATTGTGGCCTGTCGCTCGTTGATCGGCCGTCTGGCCGGGATTGTCAACATGCTGTTTTAACACTTCCTGGGCAGCCAGGAAGTTGACTGCCAAAATCAAAAAGAAAAGCACACATAGGGTCTTACCCAGGGGAAGTTTCATTTCCTTTTTGAACCTCACTGGAAGGAATTTGCTTGCTTTGTGACGCCCGGTAGTGATGCTGTTCGGGCGCACCGGAATGCTAACCTACTCTAGTTTCATTTTGAAAATTTATTTGTTGTGTTCCGAAAACCGGAATCGGTATCCGCGCTATTTGTCCGGATTCAGTCGATTCAGGAGACGACTGATGTTATGCGCAGCCGCTTCAATCTCTTCGCATCGCTTCTTCAATCCCAGGTCTTCAGTTTCCGAGGCCAGCAATGCCGCTCTTCCTATCACTATGGTGAGTTGATTATTGATGGTATGCAGAATTTGTTTCGCAGACACGGTGGCTCCCGACCGTTTCTTTTTGTCTTGTTTTGTAACGACCTTGGGGTTTTGACAGTTCGCATTCTGCAATGAACAACTGAAGCTGCAACACATTTTTTATTTTTGTTCCAAAAACAAAAATGCTGCGTGTCGAGTCGCGAAATGCTTCCAGGCCAGGTACGAAAGTAACGTGATTTTTTGAGGCCCAGATGACTTCCTCGCCTGGGAATTCACCGCGTTTACGATCCACAATAGTAGCTTATCGCCATTAATATCAATGATTTACGGTGTTTTTTAGGCGTCTGAAGAATTGGCGGCATGCCGGAATATGGGCAATCAAACTTTCGCTTCTTAAACTACTTTGGCCTTGATGACATAGATAATCTTGCTTTAGCGCCGAAATTGAGGTTTAATTGTGCCACTTTTAGCAGAAAGGCTGTCAGGCGGAAACCCCCACCTCCGCAGAGGGCAGCAAGTCAGCTCAGGTATATCCCATTTTTTAAGGTGGAATATGAATCCCAGTTTCAAAAGTGAAAAACTGCTGGATCAAATTGGCTGGAAACTGCTCCATGAGCTTCAGGTCAATGGAAGGCTTTCCTACGCGGAGCTTGGCCGTCGCGTCGGGCTTACAACACCTGCGGTGGTGGAACGAGTGAAGCGGATGGAAGAAGCCGGAATCATTCTCGGCTACCACGCTGATATTGATCCTATGAAGGTAGGTATGCCGATCACGGCAATCATCCGCATGTCTGTGGTGGGTGATGTCTTCACCAAGATCACGAGCCTGGTCAAAAACCTGCAGGAAGTAGTGGAGTGCCATCGTGGCACCGGCGCCGATTCGTTCATCATGAAGGTACACGTTCGCTCAGTGGAGCACCTGGAGTCTGTGATTGATCGCCTGACGCCATGCGGCACCACCTCGACTTCCATTGTCTTGTCTTCCCCGGTGGAAAAGCGGGAGATCCTGCGAACGGAAGAACCGGTGGCTGCGGCGCTGGCAGCGGTCCCGCATCGCAGGCACGCCAGCTCTTAGCTATTTGGGCCTGGCTCGCTCGTACTGCGCCGGCCACTTGATGTCGTGTCCGAGGACGTGGGCGGCATGAAGCGGCCAATACGGCTGGCGCAGAAACTGGCGCGCCAGCATCACTGCGTCCGCCTGACCGGTCCTGATGATGTGGTCGGCCTGTGCGGGCTCGGTGATCATGCCGACGGCGATGGTGGAGATTTCCGCTTCGCGGCGGATTCGTTCCGCAAATGGAACCTGATATCCAGGTCCGAGCGGAATTTTTATTCCGGGTAGGATTCCGCCGGATGAGCAGTCAATCAGGTCTGCTCCCACTCCTTTCAGCATTCTGGCCAACGCGACAGCCTCCTGGATGCTCCAGCCTCCGTCTATCCAATCCGTGCAAGAGATGCGGACTGACAAGGGGTAACGCTCCGGCCACACTTTGCGGACGGCGGTGATGACATCACAAAGAATGCGGATGCGATTTTCAAACGATCCACCGTATTGATCGCTACGACGATTGCTCAAGGGCGAGAGAAAGCTGTGGAGCAGATATCCGTGAGCTGAATGGATTTCTACCAGCTTTGCTCCTGCTGCCAGCGCGCGTCCGGCGGCTTTGGCGAAAGCATCAACAACCAGGGCAATCTGGGACACCGTCATCGCATGAGGCGTTTGATAGCCTCCGGCAAAAGGTATGGCGCTGGGAGCATAGATCGGCGTCCAACCGCCTTCGCCCGGCGAGAGTGGATGGCCTCCCTTCCAGGGCTCGCTGGTACTCGCCTTCCTTCCCGCATGCGCCAACTGAATACCTGGGACAACATTCTGCTGTTCGATGAAAGCAAAGATGCGCCGCAAGGGCTCGATGTGGGCATCGCTCCAGATACCCAGATCTTTGGGGCTGATCCGGGAATCAGCAGTGACAGCAGTGGCTTCCGCCATGACCAGGGCTGCACGGCCTACGGCGCGGGTTGCCAGGTGAACGAAATGCCAGTCGTTGGCGAAGCCATTCTCGCAGGAATACTGGCACATGGGAGAAACGAATATTCGGTTGCAGAACTCAATATCGCGAAAGCGAAGCGGCTCGAATAAATGGCTCATAACAGGCGCTTTGATTGTAATTTGACACTTTGGGTGCCAGCCCTTCTGGACTATTGAAATCGCCCCAAAAAAGGTACACAGTATGCCTATGCTGGAGCAGCAGCCCAGGCCTAAGGAGCCTATTCAGGACGAGTGGGGCACAACCACGCGCATAGGCTACGAAGACCGTCCGGCCTATCACGCTCCCAGAAAAGCTCCGCCCAAACGAAAAGGGAGTCCACTGCTGCGTGCTATCGGTGGATTGCTCGTTGTTGGTGGCATTGGCTGGATAACATACGTTGTCACCTCCACCGAGGGAATCGGAGGCCTTCTGCGGCCCGGGTCGGGCTGGCCTGCCCGGCCTGTCATCGTTTGCGCTATCGGATTGCTGATCTTGCTGCTTGAGAAACTGATTCGCTAAGTATCTGCGGCCATTGAATTTCCGCCTTACCCATTGAATATTTGAATCCGTTCAAAATTTTACTTGACATCTGCCTGTGTTTCCATTATTTTGAACATGTTCAACAGGAGGTTCCCGATGCACATCATCATCAGCTATCTGATTTACATAGTGATCAGCATCATTCTGACTGTGTGGGTGGCTCGGACTCTGCACAAACGCGGCGCCGCCTTTCTCGTGGATGCATTTCGCGGCAACGCCGAACTGGCAGCCTCAGTCAACCACCTGCTGGTCGTAGGTTTTTACCTCATCAACATCGGCTTTGTCTGCCTGGCCCTGAAAACGGAAGCTGCGGTAGAAGACTGGCGGCAAGCCATTGAACTACTCAGCGCCAAACTCGGCCTGGTAATGCTCACGTTGGGTGGCATGCACTTTTTCAATCTGTACGTCTTCTCGCGCATCCGTCAGCACGGCCTCGTAGGCAGGACCACTCCTGTTGCTCCCGATGCCATCCTGAGGGTTTCGCCTGTACCGCATACCTGAGTGAGGGGGCCGGCAATGCGCTATCTTTACTTGCTGTACGACGAACGATGTGAGCTCTGCTGTCGCCTCAAACAATGGCTGGCCCGGCAGGAAACGTGGCTTGAACTCAGGTTACTTCCCTGCGGGTCAGCCGAATCGTTGCGGATGTTCCCGGGCCTGGAGAAGTTCACGTCTTCTGATGATCTCGTGGCCATCAGTGACCAGGGCGAAGTCTATTTGAACAATCGTGCCTGGATCATGTGCCTGTACGCGTTGGTGGACTACCGCGAATGGGCGTGGCGGTTGGCGCATCCATTGCTGCTGCCTCTGGCCCGCCAGGCATTTGAAGCAATATCCAGAAATCGCCACACCATTTCACGATGGTTGAAACGCTCCAGCCCTGACAAAATAGCTGATGAACTGCGCCAGATCCCCATGGCGTCATGTTCGCTGCCGGAAGGAACAATATCGGATTATCTGCGATGACCACAGCCACGAAAATCCGCACCACGCCCCGCGCCCAGGACACGCGCCGCCGCATCTACGATGTCGCTCTGGAGCTTTTTCGCGAAAAAGGATTCGAGCAGACCACCATGCGCGATATCGCTGCGAAAGCGGACGTCGCACTGGGCGCCGCATACTATTACTTTGCTTCCAAAGAAGCCATTGTTCTGGCCTTCTACGATGAAATGCAACAGAGCAGCCACGAAGCGATTCTTGAGGCCATGCGAGGAGAGAGCAAGCTGAAAGAACGCTTGAAGTCCGTGCTGGAAAAACGCCTGGAATTGCTGGCGCCCAATCGCAAGTTCTGTGATGCCCTCTTTCGTCACGCGCCAGACAGCAAAGATCCGCTGTCTCCTTTCAGCGCGGAAACGCGGGCCATTCGTGAGGGCGCTATTGAACACCTGCGGGTTGCGGTGGAAGGCAGCGACACGAAGGTTTCGCCTGATCTCAAAATCAAACTGCCCTACCTGTTATGGCTTTATCAGATGGGCGTCATACTGTTCTGGATTTACGACCGCTCTCCACGCCAGGCACGCACGCGTTTGCTGCTGGATAAGAGCCTTGGACTGGTGGTGAATCTTATTCGCCTGGCGGGGCTGCCGCTCATGCGTCCATTGCGCAAGACGCTGCTTGAGCTGATCGAAATAGTTTGACGTTGCGCTGGATCAACAAACGTGTAATCTTCACTCAAGACATTCGTGAAATACAAATTGATGTTCCCACTATCTCTGTTGGCCTTCCTGGCTTGCGGCATCGCTGCGGCTCAAACCGATTCCGAGAAAACCAAAAATGAGGTTAATAAGGGCGTTCAAGCTTTTCAAAACGCTCAGTACGAATTAGCCATCGAACATTTCAGGCAGGCGCGGAAATTGGATCCGGAATCTCAGAGTGTTGCTCTGTATCTGGCTGGCGCCCTGGCGTACGCCTATATTCCAGGCGTTGATACGCCGGAGAATGTGAAACTCGCCGATGAAGCAATTGAGACTTATAAACAGGTGCTGGCCCTCGACCCTCAAAACGTCAGAGCGTTCAAATGGCTTGGTTATCTTGAACTGAATCTGAGGAGGCTCGAGGAAGCAAAGTCTTATTATCGTCAGGCGGCTCAGGCCGATCAGCATGATCCCGAGGCGATTTATTCCGTTGGAGTGCTCGATTGGGTCCAGGCATACATGCGACGCGTAGCCGCACGCACGAAGCTGCATTTGCCAAACAGTGGTCCACCGTCGTCAATCACGCAGCCCTTCTGCGCGAAGTTGAGAACGGACAACCTGCCAGTGGTTGAAGACGGCGTTCAGATGATGAAAAAGGCCATGGAATTGCGCCCAGATTACGAGGACGCCATATCTTACCTGAGTCTGATCTTTCACGAGCGCGCAGAAATCCAGTGCAACAATAAGGCTGCCCGATCCGACGACGAGCGGCAAGCCAATGAATGGGCCGGCAAGGTTCTGGACATAAGAAAGCGGAAAGCTGAGACGTCCAAAGATATTCAAGATACTGAGGAGCCGCGGTCGGCGAGATCGCCAGAATCGCTGCTGTTCGAGCCTCCGCCTCCACCACCGCCGCCGCCACCACCCCCGCCACCACCTCCACCGCCCAAAAAACCGGTAAAAGTAATTCACTGAGGTCCGGACTTGATTTCGGTTTCAGTGAAATGAATTCCGGTTAGAAATTTTCAGTGGCTATATCGAGGTCTTGCACTCCTGTCATGCCGTCGTAAAGTACGCTTTTCGGGTTATGGCTTGAAGATTTCCAGAAGTAGAGCAGCCCGATGTCTTTCGTTACAACCTTCTGCAACCTCTGCGTGAGCGACGCCTGTTCCGGTATCTCGTCAGGAAAGTGCAGAACCAGACGCGCAGTGGAAATGACGGCGCTGCGTCCATCTGCGGCTCTCCAGCCAAAGCAGAACTGCCAGGGTTCTCCCAGGGGATACATATCCTGCCCGGTGATTCCGATCAAGACTGTCGCCCAGTTGTCGCTGTATTCGGGATAGGCACGGCTCATGGACTTGAGAAGGTTCTCGGCAATCACCTGCCCGCGAGACGTATCGTAATCGCTTTCGTCGAGCTTCATTCGTGGCAATACTTTAATCGCCATCCCGAATTTCTCCTGGTAGTGGCTGACCAGAGCGTTGATCTCATCTTCGGGAGCATCACCAATGGGGACCAGATACACGTTCCTGAGCAACAGAATTACGGCGGGATCGTGGAAGTTCTGGACGTATTCAATGGCACTGTGACCACCCTTGTCGCGATAGCTTGGGTCCGCGCCACTTTTCAGGAGCAGCTTCATGATGTCTGTGTTCCCGATGTGGGCCGCGCCGATCAGCGGTGTCTCGCCTCTTCCATCTGGAGTGTTCACGTCGGCTCCAGCTTTGACCAGCGTCTCTACCATTTCGTAACTGGAGGCCCGCAAGGCATAGTCCACTGCTGTTAAGCCACCTTTGTCTGCCAGGTTGATGTCTGCCCGCGCCGCAATCAGGTCTCTAAGAATGCTGACATCATCGGCCTGGATAGCCCGCATGACCGGCGTGTCCCACTCCTGGTCGCGCACATTTACGTCGGCTTTGTGTGACAACAAATACTTGACCGTCGGTTCCTGACGTCCTTTTGCAGCGCGAATCAATGGGTAGGAGCCGTCATGCTCCTGATTAATGTTTGCGCCAAGGGTCACGACCACTCGCAACAATTGCAGCCGCCCGTCTGCGGCAAAGGAATTTGCCAGGGCTTGTTTGTCGAATAGAAATACAACAATGGCTCCGACCACAAGGACAACTGCAAGCAGCAACCATTTCCATCGATTCATCTGTTTTCTCGTGTTTACAAAGCTTAAGTTTTACCGTTGGCAACCAGTCGAAGCACAACTAAGACATCGGGGGAAGAATCTTCGGGCATTGCGGTCACAGCAGGAGGAGCAGAGACGACGATGAAATTGAGCGCTGTTAAGAACTGCGATATCAGCACGGTTAACGCCAGGTGCTCGGGTTTGGACAGGCGCAACTGGAACTCCCCGGCGGCATTGCTGTAAACGGTTTCCTCGCCAATATGGATAGCTGCGCCCTCGATCGGTGCGCCGCTCTCATCTCGAACGTGACCGCGAACCACATAGCCGCCCATTCTGAGCTGTTTGCCAGAGCCTTCGGCGGGCCGCAGATTAGTGGTCAGGAGTGTGCTGGCTGAAGCGGTGTAACGGAGTTTGCCGTCGGGCGAGCGGAAGGTCTGGCCATTCACCTGGAAGCCTCCCCAAAGTTTCAGATTGAGCGTAGCTCCGACACCAGTGACCAGAGGGTTTCGAAGAAAGGGCATATACAGCGTCTGATAGTCAACGCTGAAGGAGAAGCGGTTAGAAGTATAGCTTCCACCGAAAAGGAAGTTTGTATTTCCCTGGGTCCGATTGATCACCTGCAAGAGGCTTATCTTCGGTGAAATGGTTTCCCGCACGGTACCGAACAAGTAAGCAGTGTGCAGGCCCGGGCCAGACAAGTTCTGGTAATAGCTTGCACTGCCATCAATATTCCTGGTAATCCGGCGTGAAACCGTAAAACCGTCAGACACATTGCGCCCGGAAGGTCCATGGGATTGAAATACGCCGGCCCCCAAACGGAACTGTGCTACGTCGAAACTGGCTTGCAATTGATCCACGCTTGCCCGCTGGAATGGGGCGGTCAGGCTGCCTTGCGGCGCGAGAAAGTTCTCATGCCCGCCGGTGAGAACCAGGCTTGAATATGGCTTCACGGTCACGAGGACATTTTCGCGGTCCGGTTCAGAAGCAAAAATAGATGGCGTTGTAATTCGACGAAAGCCATTGCTG
>Ga0126379_10003062_pt1 | contig 10755 bp, 7 predicted proteins | sample PanSoiMetPlot_24_FD_92640 | JGI IMG/M metagenome (GOLD analysis project Ga0126379, IMG submission 92640) | Tropical forest soil microbial communities from Panama - MetaG Plot_24 | ecosystem: Environmental > Terrestrial > Soil > Tropical forest > Bulk soil | place: Panama | collected 2016-02-17
GTCATCGCCGCAATCTTTGCGTGCCGGAAACTGTCTGCGCTGGATGGCAAACCCTCGCCAGCAAGAGAGATGGCATTCAGAGACAGCATTGATTTAGCGGCAGAAATTATGCGCCGGATAGATTCCCGATGGCCCTCATCGAAGCAGTAGAAGCCAACCTGTCCCGAGTTACAAATCTAAGATGTCCAAAACAGTCGAGCAATGGTTGCTTTTCAAATACCTCGGCCTTGAGTTCACGCCGTTGTCCAAGCCATTCAAAACGAGGGAACAGGCGGAGAGGGCGCGCGAGAATACCTCTGCCGGTGCTCTGTTTATAAGTTGTGTGAGGTTACCGTCTCTACGCCGCCAGGCTCCGGTGGCGCCCACCTCTGGTGGGCAAGACATCCCTGGTACGAGCTTCAACAAACTGGCGGAGGAGGAGGGATTCAAGCTTCCGTGGTATGAGGCGGAAACGAACGACGCTTGCTTTGCGTTCCTTTTCTTACTCCAATAATAAGATCAGGTCCTCAGATCGAGGGTAGACTGACGGCGCGAAAACAGAGTTGTTGCAGGCGGTGCACGAGGCGGGCTCGGTTGACGTGCTTCTCTTTGATATGGGCGTCATCGACAACGCCGTGGAGGGCGCTGAACAGGAAGACGGCAACAAAACGAGGGTCTTCGACCGACCAAGCGTGGGCGCGAGAGCCAGCCTGAAGCAAATCGCAAAGAAAATCGATGGTGACGTTGTCGACGAGCCCTTCGCGCGTGGCAGGGCGAGACCCGTAAAAAAGAATGTCGTGCAGGCCAATGGAATCGAGATATCCGGAGACCGTGGCCACCGCCCATGCCGCGAGCTTGCCCTTCCAATCGTCCGCAGGCTTTAGGGCGACTGCGGTCCTCACCGTTGCCAACCGGTCTTGCCCGTAGCGATCACCGAGTGCGGCAAGCACATCATCCTTGGAGGAAAAATAAAGGTAGAAGGTGCCTTTGGCGACGTCGGCCGTGGAGGTGATCTGCTCGATGGTGGTGGATGCGACGCCTTGCTGAAGAAACAACTGCTGGGCAGCGTTCATCAGCTCATCTCGCCGCTGTCCCGGGGGCTTTGTTCTTGGACGAGATTTGGTTTTGGCGGACATGGTATCGCTGGGCCTCGGTAACTGAACGCTGGTCAGTGACCGTAGGATAACGAACGCGGGCTGGGAAGGCGAGAAGCAAGAAGAGGCGAACTCGGACACATAATTGTGCGCAAATAGGTGCACGCGTAGAGGACTGGCATGAAGACCATTGTTACATTGAAGACAAAAACTACGCGGCGCCCGGCTCCCCGAGGGGCCAGGTGAAGGTGACCGCGACACAGAGGAACACCCTCACCTGGAAGCGGTGAGCTACAGGTTTACGACATTGCTGTTGGTGACGAGGTTGTCTGCGCGGAGTAGTTCGGGAAACAACTTAATCCATAGGGCGGTGACGGCGAGGGTGCCTAAGCCGCCGAGGAACGCCGCGGGCACCGTTCCAAATAGCGCGGCGGTGGCACCAGACTCAAATTCGCCCAATTCGCTGGAGGCGCCGACAAACATCCACTGCACGGCGCTGACGCGGCCGCGCATAGCGTCAGGCGTGGAAACCTGCACGAGCGTTTGGCGGATCACCATGCTGATCATGTCGAAACCGCCGGCAGCAATCAAAGCGACAAGTGAAAGCCACACGTTTCTGGAGAGAGCAAAGACGATGGTGGCGAAACCGAAGCCTGCCACGCAAAGAAGCATTCGCTTGCCAGCGCGACCCTGGATAGTGCGATGCGCCAAGACCAGACCAACAATGGCGGCGCCGACACCGGGTGCGCAACGAAGACAGCCGAGTCCCGCAGGGCCGACCGCGAGGACGTCCTTGGCGAAAATGGGGAGTAAGGCGGTGACGCCACCCAGGAGAACGGCGCAAAGGTCGAGTGCGATGATGGAGAACAATAAGCGGTTCGAGCGGATATAGCGGATGCCGCCGAGAGGGCTGGCGTCAATGGGTTCGTTTTCCTCGGAGCGGACCGTAGAGCGTTCTTCGGCAAGACGCAGCACTTGCGTCAAGGCGACGAGATAAAGTAACGCGGAAAATAAAAACGTGCCGGGACCGCTGAGGACATAGAGCAAACCACCAACGGCCGGGCCGACGAGCGCACAAATCTGCCACGCCGACGAAACCACAGCGACGGCGCGCGGAAATCCTTCGGAGCTGACCAAGCGCGGCAGCGTTGCCGACATGGCGGGGGCGCAAAAGGCTTGTGCCGCACCGATGACCGAGAGAAGGCAATACACCGGCCAGATTGAGAGTGCCGCGGAGGCAGACAAGATAGCGAATGCAGCAAGGCAAAGAGCCTGTAAGAAAAGCGAAAGGCCGATAATTTTGCGGCGATCGTGACGATCCGCCGCATGGCCGGTGACGAGAACCATGCCGATATTGGGCAAGAACCGCGCCAATCCGACATAGGCGAGGCTCATGGGGTTGTGGGTCGCCGAGTAGACATACCAGCCGATGGCGACATTGAGCATTTGGGAGCACAACTCGTCAATGCCGCGAATGACCATGAAGCTTCGCAGGGCGGGTTGTCGGTGGAGGAGATGGAGAAGAGGGAGACTCGCGGAAGAGTTCAAGCTGATTGCGCCCATAGTGAACAGCTCCTTAGTGGCGGGTGTTTCAATATTGACTGACCGTCGGTCAGTTGTCAAATGCGTTCGTCAGCGTGCGTGGGTATTGCCACGGCGGTCCGACGGTAATGCTTTGGCTATCTGGAGTTGCGGCAGCTTTCACCGGAAACGGCGGGAGCGCCTAAAATGGAAGGCGGTCGGGTAATGGCGAAATCACGCACAACTATCTGGATTGCTGCCTGGATCATTTTCCTGGGCGTTTACGTCATGCTGTCTCGGTATCTGGGGCCCGGGCAGTCGCTGACTACATTTGGCGACATCGCGCAATGCTGTGTGCCGTTGCTGGCCAACGCGGGACTGCTGATCAACGCGGGAACTCCACACTGGCGGCGAAACGTGTTCTGGATGCTGCTGGCGCTGAGCAGCACGATGTGGATGGTTGGGCAGTTCCATTGGACGTACTACGAAGTGTACCTGCAGCAAGCGGTGCCGAACCCGGATTCCTGGGACATTATTTTTTTCCTGCGCGGCATTCCGCTGATTGCGGCTTTGACGCTGAGACCGTATTTGAGGCGCGGCGAGCTGCGCATCGGTTTGGGGTACATGGATTTTACGCTGCTGCTGACCTGGTGGACGTTCCTGTATGTTTATGCGGTGTTGCCGTGGATGTACGCAACGCCAACGGTGCAGCACTACGACCGTAATTTCTCGATTTTGACGAATATTCAGTATGTGGTGATCATGGCCGGGTTCGCGGCTTTCTGGTGGAAAACGCGCGGGGCCTGGCGGATTGTATGCGCACACCTGTTCGGGGCGTCCACGTTGTACACGGTCGCGTCGTTGTTGACGAACCGGGCGGTAACGGAAGGAACGTACTACACCGGGAGCTGGTATGACCTGCTGCTGCTGACGGTATTTTTCTGGTATGCGCTAGCGGGTGCGATCGCGTTTCAAAAGCGCAATGAATTGGACGCGCCGATGGAGTCGAGCCCAACGGCGGATGCGGAAATTGTGCTGGGAGACAATGTGTGGGCCACGCGATTCGCGATGGCAGCGGTTTTTTCGTTGCCGTTCTTTGCGTTGTACGCGCTGCGCATGGAGCACGACACACCGGCAGTGAAGGACTTTCGTGTGACGGTAACGTTGATGGCGTCGCTGCCGCTGGCGTTGATGGTATTTTTGCGCACCCATCTGGCGGATGCAGACCGCGCGCGATTGCTGGCGCAGTCGGAGTCCTCGGTGGTGAACCTGCAGCGCTTGCAGGCGCAGATGGTGCACTCGGAAAAGCTGGTGTCGCTGGGGCAGCTGGCAGCGGGCGCGGCGCATGAGATCAACAATCCGCTGACGGCGATCCTGGGGTATTCCGATCTTTTGGCTGATGACCAGGGTTTGCCGGAGCGGACGCGGGCGACCGCGGTGAAAATTCGGGACCAGGCGCGGCGCACGAAGAATCTGGTGCAAAACCTTTTGAGTTTTGCGCGGCAGGTTCCGGCAGAGCGAACGCTACTGGACATCAACACGGTGGTGACGAATGCGGTGCAGTTGCGCGCGCTGGATCTGCACAACGGCGGATCGCGGATCGAACCTCATCTGGAGTCGGTGCTGCCCGGGGTGCGTGGCGACAGCAATCAGCTGATGCAGGTGTTCTTCAACATCATCAACAACGCGCTGGACGCCATGTCCGAACAGGGTGGTGGCGTGTTGACGATCAAGACGCAACGCGACCGTGCAAATGTGGTGGTTCTCTTTTCTGATTCGGGGCCTGGGATCCGCGAGCCGCACCGCGTCTTCGATCCGTTTTACACCACGAAACCGGTGGGCAAGGGCACTGGTCTGGGCTTGAGCATTTGCTACGGGATCGTGCAGGAACATAGCGGGAATATCCGGTGCTACAACGGTCAAACCGGAGGAGCGGTGTTTCGCGTGGAGCTACCGGCGGTGCTGGCGGCACTGCCCACCCGAGGAGGCGCCTCGTCGTCGGGGATCACGCCGGTTCCGTCGAGCAATCGGATCTAGTTTAGCGTTTAGTCGTTCGTCTCCGTAGTAGTCATTCCGAACCCGTTGGCATTTTGAATGGAGTGAGGAAGCTGCTTTTTCCTTGGCATTTGGCGAAAGCAAATCCCTCGCTTCCTTCGAGGTGGCAATGACCTATGATTTTGCCGCGAGGTTTCGAAGCCGTGCCTTTCCAAATACCACTGTTGAGACCGTTTCCAGTAACAATCATCTCCTGATGCTTGCGGCGGCGGAATACGTAGTAACTCATGATAGAGTTTTGCGGACGAGTGTGAGCGAAAAGAGCCGAAGCGATGCAAGAAATTGCGATCCACACAGAAAAGCTGACCAGGCGGTTCGGGGCGCTGACCGCGGTTGACGAGATGGACCTGCAGGTGGTGGCGGGTCAGTTCTTCGGGTTTCTGGGGCCGAATGGAGCGGGCAAATCGACAACCATCAAGATGCTGACCGGTTTGCTGGCGCCGACCGCGGGACGGATGGAACTGCTGGGCGTGGATTTCGCGGTACATCCGGTGGAAGTGAAGCGGCAAATTGGGGTGGTGCCGGAAGGAATGGGGCTGTTCGAGCGGCTGACCGGGGTGGAGTATTTGCGCTTCGTGGGCAGGATGTACGGACTGGATCGCGGCACAACGGAGAGACGCGCGCAAGAATTGCTGGAATTCATGCAACTGGCCGATCGCGAGAAGACGCTGGTGGCTGACTATTCGCACGGGATGCAAAAGAAACTGGCGCTGGCCGCGGCGGTAATTCACGGGCCGCGGATTCTATTTTTGGACGAACCGTTTGAGGGAGTGGACGCGCTGGCAGCCGGGGCGTTGAAGGCATTGCTGGGAAGGATGACGGAGCGCGGCGTGACGATTTTCCTCACCACGCATGTGCTGGAGATCGTAGAGCGGCTGTGCAGTCACGTGGCGATCATTCACAAAGGAAAGCTGGTGGCACAGGGATCGCTGGAAGAGTTGCGCGCAGGCGCGCCTGGGTCGGAAGGCGAAGAAGGGCAAAAGACGCTGGAGCAGATTTTCCTATCGATTGTCGGTCAGAGCATCGGAGAACGGACAAGGTTTGAGGAACTGACGTGGCTGACGTAGCGCAAATGCCGGGCGCGTGGCAGCAACTGAAGCTGATTGGTGGATTGCGCTGGCACATATTACGAAACGGTTTGCGGCGGAACAACAATCGCTGGGACCTGATCGGCATGATATGGGCGGGTTTTTTCAGCGCGGTGCTGGTACTGAGTCTGTGTTTCGTATTTTATGAGGGGACGTATGTGTTTCTGGTAAAGAACCGTCCGCAATGGATCGCGTTGCTATTCTGGGGACTGTTTGTGTGGTGGCAGGTATTTCCGATTTTTGCAGCGGGGTTCGGTGCGAATTTCGAATTCAAGAAGCTGTTGCGATTTCCGCTGAGTATGCGCGCGTTTTACCTGCTGGGGTTGGGTTACGGGCTGGCAGACTTTGCGGCGTTGTCGTCGATTGCGTGGATTATCTCCATGCTGGCGGGAGCGATGGCAGCGCGGTCCAGCGTCTTGCCGGCACTCCTGGTGGTGAGCGCGCTGTTCGTGTTGCTGAACGTAACCATGGAGAGGCTGGTGGGGTCGTGGGTAGAAAAAATACTGGCGAAACGAAGGACGCGGGAACTCTTTTTTGGGCTATTCATATTGTCGATGGTGTCGTTGAATTTCCTTTCGCCGATGATGCAGAGGTATGGCAGGTCGGCTAAACCAAGGATTTTTGAAATCATTCCGTATCTGTGGTGGACGCCGGGATCGCTGACGGGGAATGCCGTGGCGGGAGCGGCGCATGGCGATTTACGGGGATTTCTGCCGGGCCTGGCGGGCTTGCTGGTATGGATTGTAATCACCAGCGGATTCTTGTGGAGTCGCTTCCGGGCGCAATATTTTGGCGAAGAACTGGGCGAAAGTGGTGCGCCGAAAGCAGCAAAGAGGCGGGCGTTGCGTGGCGGAGATTCGAGCGAGTTGCCGCGATTCATTTCACCGCAAGTGGCGGCGGTGATGGCGAAGGAGTTCCGGTATCTGACGCGGAATGGCTTCGCGTTCATCACATTCCTGCTGCCGCCGATCATGGTGATTTTTTTCTCGATGCAATTCGCGGGGAAGAACTCAGTTTTGAGGGAACACGGACTTTCCGCGGAGATGTTTTTTCCGGCGCTGATGGCCTACCTGATTTTGATTTTACTTTCGCCGGCGTACAATTCGTTTGCGTTTGAAGGCAAAGGAATTCACACCTACTTCATGACACCAGTGCGATTCCGGGATGTCCTTTTGGGGAAAAACCTGTTGCTGGCCGCGCTGGTGGTTCTGGAATTGTCGGTCTCGGTGGCAGTAATGATCTGGAGGGTGGGTTGGCCAAGCCCAGCGATGTTTGTGTCGACGGTGGCGGCGGTGGCGTTCGCGGTGGTCGGGCAACTGTCGATTGCGAACTGGTCGTCGCTGATGTTTCCGAAAAAAATGGAAATTGGGAAGGTGAAGGGGCAGCGGAATTCGGGAATTGCCGTGTGGACCGCGTTTGGCGCGCAAATTGCGATTGGGGGAATCTGCGCGGTGATTTTGCTTGCGGGAAAGTGGACCGGGAATCCGTGGCTGCCGGCGATTGCGTTCGCGGGGCTGACGGCGGCGGCGGTGGGCGGATACACGGCAGCGCTGGGAGCCATGGACCGGCTGGCGGAGAAGAAACGTGAGTTGCTGATCGAGACGCTGTGCCGGTAAGAGAAGCTCACTACAAAGCACACGAAGTTCACAGAGATCGCGAAGAGACTGCTTGGAAGGGGAGGGGATGAAGGTGTTTCTTCAAACTGTGGTGGTTACTGCTGCGGTTTTGGCTTGCGCAACTTGTAGCGTCGGACAAGAAACCAATGTCCCTGGGAATTCGCAGAGTGCGGAACAGGCAGTTGCTGTAAGCGGGTACGAACAAGCACGCACGGCGTGGATCGTGCGCAAACTAACGCTGTTCGGACCTAGGACAGACAACGTGGGAAATGTCTGGGTCACCCTGGGGAGCGGTACGCCGCACAGGCTGATTGTTGCGCCCATCGATGAGCCTGGATACGTGGTGAGCGAGATCACCGCTGAAGGCTATCTGCGTGTTCAGCGGCTGCCGCAGGCACCGCCGAACCCGGTGTTTGACGCTCTGCATTTTGCGCAGCCGGTTTGGGTGATGACGCGGAATGGCAAATATGTGAATGGAGTGTTTGCGGGCTTGAGCGTGCATTTGCAGCCGGGGCGTGTGAATGCACCGAAAATGAATCAGGTGGAAGAGTTGTATATGGACATCGGCGCCCGAAGTCCAGCCGAAGTTCGAGCGGCAGGAGTGGACCTGTTGGACCCGATTGCATTGCAGCGAAGGGGTTTTGCGGTGGGCGATTCTGGCGGGGCGGGGCCCGCCGTGGGGGAAGAGACGGGAGTCAACGCTCTTTTGGAGTTGCTGGGACGAGGCCGGGACATCAAGGTCAAAGGAACCACGACAATCGCGTTTGTGACCCAACAATGGACTGGAGGACGCGGGCTGAACCGTCTGCTGACCGAAATTCATCCCGATGAAATGGTGTTTGTTGGGCGAGTGACACCCGCGCCAGCAGTGAATAAAGATGTGCAAGTGGAGGAACGGAAGCCGGGAAGCGGAGCGGTCCTGGGCGTCACGGCAGATTCGAAGAATGGCGTGAAGAGCCTAGCGGAGCGACTGAAAGCAATTGCCGAAAAAGAACAGATCCCGCTACAGGTAGTAAATTCGGCGCCGCCTCGACTTGCGGGCTATGCCAAGAGCGCCACGCTTCCTGAGAACTTTGTGGAGTTGGGAGTACCCGAACTTTGGCCAGTGACGCCAGCCGAAACCGTGGCGCGGGGCGATGCGGAACGACTGGAACGATTGCTGAGCGCCTACCTTGAAGTCGTGAGTTCGCCGATCGGTGCAGGGGAAGGCGGCAGCATGGGAGGAGGTGTTTCTGTGATTCGCGCGCTCACGGAGGCGTACGGAGCTAGCGGGCACGAGATGGCGGTGCGCGAGGAGGCGAAGAAACTGCTGCCTAAGTGGGCGCAGGAGAAGGCAACGACGGATGCGGCGGGGAATTTGTTGCTGCATGTAGGCGATGAGAAGAGAGATGCGAAGACGCCGCGGATCGTGTTTGTGGCGCACCTGGATGAGATCGGGTATGAGGTGAAGAAGATCGAGGACGATGGGCGCCTGGCGGTGGAAGTTTTGGGAGGCGGATACCTGCAATACTTTCTGGGACATGTAGTTCTGGTGCACAGCGCGAAAGGACCCGTGGGCGGAGTGTTGGAACTCCCGAGCGGTTGGGACAAGCCTGGGTTTGAGTGGCCGAGCGGGCCGCGATCGATGGATGAGCCAGCGCATGTATATGTCGGAACGCATTCGAAGGAAGAGACGGAGAAGCTGGGGATTGTCGCGGGCGACTACGTGACGATTCCCAAGAAATACCGGCCGCTGCTGGGAACGCGTGCGAATGCGCGGAGTTTTGACGATCGCGTGGGATGCGCCGCGCTGATTGCAGCAGTAAGCGCGATTGGGCCGGAATTGAAGGGGCGCGACATTACGTTTGTGTGGTCGACGGAAGAGGAAGTGGGATTGAAGGGAGCGGCAGCGTTCGCGGAACAGGCGGCTAAGGAAGGGCGTGTACCGGATTTTGTGTTTGCGATTGATACGTTTGTGAGTTCGGATTCGCCGCTGGAGTCGAAACGTTTTGGCGATGCGGAGATTGGAAAAGGATTCGTGGTTCGAGCGGTGGACAATTCGAACGTGGTGCCGCGGGAATATGTGGATCGCGTGGTTGCACTGGCGAAGGAAAATGGCATTCCCGCGCAGTATGGAGTGACGGGAGGGGGAAATGATGGCGCGGTGTTTGTGCGATATGGGTCGGTTGACGTGGCACTTGGATGGCCGCTGCGCTATTCGCATTCCGCGGGGGAAGTGATCGATACGAAGGACTTGGACGCATTGAGCAAAATTGTGGAAGTGCTGGCGCGGAAGTGGTGAGCCCAAACAGTCTCGTACCTGCAGCAGCGCCAAGACCACGCGGCAAGGGTGGTGGCGATGGTGGACATTGTGATGGCACGAGGCGCATAGGGTGATGAGGGTTCACGTGCATGTAACCGCGCCGGAAAATCACCCTACGCTTTCTCGGTCGCTAATCTGCCTATCGCCAGCCCCTTGAGATCCTTATGTCGCTTGGCGGGATGGCAGAGTTAGTTGCTGGCGACGTACCTGAACTTTAAAATCCTTAAGAATGGCTACGGCTGCGATTGGTATCGACTTTGGCACGACGAATAGCTCCATTGCTCGTGCCACTGACACGGGCGAGGTTGAGCTCGCGCACTTCCCATACATGGGCGAAGTGACAGCCGCCTATCGGTCACTGCTCTATCTCGAGCAAATGAAAGAGCGGGGTATCAACACAATTAAGTCCTGGAGCGGACCGGATGGGATTGAACACTACCTCGCCGCGGACCAGAAAGGCCGACTGATTCAATCGCTGAAGTCTTTTCTGAGTAATCGCAGCCTCCAGGGTACGGACGTTTTTGGCCGAAAATACACGCTCGAGGAACTGATCGCGCGCATCCTGAGAGACCTGCGTGAAAAAGCCGTTTCCCAGTTTGGCGTACCCATTCTGAAGGCCGTAGTCGGCAGACCGGTACGATTTTTCGGAGCTGAGACCGAGGAAGAGGATTGCTATGCGGAAAATCGTCTCAGAAAGGCACTCAAGATTGCCGGATACGAGTCTGTACAGTTCGAATTTGAGCCGATAGCGGCAGCGCATTACTATGAGTCAACGCTTGATCACGATGAACTCATTCTGATTGGAGACTTCGGAGGCGGCACGAGTGACTTTTCTTTGGTGCGGGCCGGTCCAAGTATCCGCCGCCGGGGTAGAAGTGCAGCTGACCTTCTTGGTAACGAGGGCGTCGCAGTCGCAGGCGATTCGTTTGATGCGAAGCTAATTCGACATCTTATGTCTCCCGCGCTGGGCGCCGGAACGGACATGCGTTCGATGAAGAGACTTTTACCGATACCCTCTTGGATCTATGGCAAGTTGGAACGCTGGCATCATCTCTCATTTCTGAGAGCAAAGGATGTGATGGACTTGCTCAGCCGTATCA
>Ga0126379_10003063_pt1 | contig 10755 bp, 16 predicted proteins | sample PanSoiMetPlot_24_FD_92640 | JGI IMG/M metagenome (GOLD analysis project Ga0126379, IMG submission 92640) | Tropical forest soil microbial communities from Panama - MetaG Plot_24 | ecosystem: Environmental > Terrestrial > Soil > Tropical forest > Bulk soil | place: Panama | collected 2016-02-17
CTTTTGTTTGATTGCCACGCTATACATATTCATTGGATTGTGTCCCTTAACCGTGGAGTCTTTGGTACCCTTGTGACTCACGGCAATTAAATCGCCAACTCCCAAGCGAGAATTTTTGATCTTTGGCTCAATCTGACTTCGGAGTGTTGTATGAAACGCGTGCATTGCCAACCCGTTTCCGTCAGGAAGATCAACGTTGATGATGTAATGCGTTCCGTATCCGCCGCAATCGCAATCGGGAACGATATCGGCAACTGTACCAACAAACGTTGGCGTAATCTCAGGGTCCCACCCGACGTATTCCCGTTCCGTTTGCCCAAGCAAAGCGCGCATTTCAGGTGTGAGATTATCTGTCATTAGCGGCATCCTCATTGAACGTAACGTCAAGCGTTACTGTGCCAAGATAGATGAGATACGAATTATTGAGAATGTCCACATCTTCAACAACCCGACTATTACCAAAGCGTCCTTTCAGCGCTTCTACAATGTTTTCGTATACATGCATACGCGAGCTAAGCAAATTGCTTTCTTCTCGCGCCATTTCATCAATGTACATCTTCTCTCCTTAAGAAAAGAACTAAACAGACTCGGACAACAATGAAAAGAAAACTCCTTCCTATTCTTCGTATTCGGGCGGCAATGCGGTGTACAGATACTCTTTCTGGAAAGTACCATCTAAGAGTGCATCACGCCCGCACAATAAAAGCGAAATAACCTCGCGTGGATCGGTCGTATGTATCTCTTCGGCAAGATCAAGTGTTGGAATAATCCACTCGTCTTTACCGTCGATTGCATCTACTTCCCGTTTCAAGATCAATCCCAACAAATCCCTATCGGGACGGCGGAAATAAATCTTGTTACTAAAGCGCGAGTACAAAGCACCAAACGCAATCTTCTTAAACGTTGGCACATCGTTGACGGTAGCAATACAAATCATTTTCGTATCCGTATTGATCTTACCTCGCGCGGTAGTTTTACGAATTTCACCGCGAAGATCCATTAGAGAAAGAAGCCAAGAAAGCGACTTTTCGTCTGCTTTCTCAATTTCTTCTACCAACAAAACTCGCGGTAAATCTTGACCACTATCTACTCTATCGGCAAGCTCTTTTTGAGCGCCTGCCATAGTGGTAGAAGTGGCGTCAAATTCCAAGACGTTCTCTGGGCCTAATGCCGCTTTCAACGAAGAACAAATGTCGCTTTTACCGCAACCTGGCGGTCCGATAAGAGCGCAATGTAATCGTTTCTTCCAAGAGGTTTCAATTGTTCCTTCAATTGCTCGTTTGACTCTGGAAATATGTGCTTCCAAACCGTACAAGTGATCGAAGTTAATTTCAAAATCTTCTGGAATCTCCAAGTGAAGATAGCCGATATCAACGTTATCGTTATCTTCTTTTGTCTTGGCAGTAGCGGCTTTCTTAGCCTGCCAATCTTCGCCGTTTACTTCCGAAATTTCCCACTGAGCGGGAAACTTTATCTTTGTCTCTAGTGCTTTAACTATCGACAAAAACTCACCTTCGAGATTTGGCCGTTCTTTATCATCGGAATGCCAGTAAACTCGAAAGGTAAGAACGTAGGTATACAACGGTTTATCGTGTTGACCGTAGTTGTATTCTCGGGTGTAAATTCGGCCGTATTCTGAAGGCTTCACAATTTCCATTGCCCACCCCGCTTTAATACGGGGTGGGTTAATGGTCTTTGCCATAACCTCAGTAAGCTGGCTAAGCATGATTCTTTCGTTTAACTCACGTTTGGCGTCTTTCGTAACTTTCACCAAACCTTCGTAATCAAAAGAAATAGGCGGAACGTCTTTGAAAGGAATCATACCTTTCTCGTTGGTCACAACTTCTGTGACTTCTATGGGTGACACTACTAGTAACCTGCCTTCATTTCCGCCGTATGTGCTTCCCAATTATGCTCGGAACGATCACAACCACAAATGTGACAAATGGACTCGTTACTCCATTCGTCTTTAGTGTTTTCTTTCACAAACCATTGTCCATCGGACATTTTCATATCGTCCGATGGCTCAATCCGTTTTGTAAAAAACTCGTGACCATTCTCGCATGTAATCTGCCACTCTTTATCGGTCACCAATTCCGAATCTAATGTATCGGAATCGGTGCTATAAAGCATTGGCTTAATCTTGCCGCTTTCGTAATCCCGTTCGGTTTGAACGTCAAAACGATGTAGCTTTGTCACGGTAAACGTCATAGTTACGTATTCGGGAATACCGTCACAATGTGGGCAATGGGGAAGTGTATCTAAGGCCCGTTGATTGTCAATCGCTTCTAACCGCAACGCTTCCATGCAGCCCTTGCAAGTAACCTTTGACATTGTGTATGTCAAAGCTTCACTAGCGCAGACTTCATTTCTGCAATACGAACGATCAAACATGTGCGAGTAGTGTACTGGGTTCAATGTTTCCATTGGTTGCTCCTATCGTTGTTGTTAAGATTATTGTTAGCCGTAAGCCTAAACTTACGGCTAACTATTCTATTACCGACCGCGAGAACGAGTTGTAGTTTCTTCCTGAAGTGGGGTATCAACTACGGTAACTTCACCGTTGTTCTTTGCCACATCGGGATTGTCGGTAGTCTCGTTATCGTTTGCGTCATAGTATGTCTCAACGCGCGCGATAAAGTTACCATCAACAGTTCGCCAATCAAGCTTTCGCTTTGCCATCTTCGCCATCTTATTGACGTTGACTTTCAAGCTACGCTCAGTCTTTAGACCCGAATCTTTGAAGTTAATCTCGATTGCATCGCCAATAACAAGAGTCTTGAAATGGGCAACCAACTCGCGATCAATCTTGTCGGAATCGGGAGTACTAAACGAACTATCAACCCGCTCTTTGCTAGGGGTAGAAAACTTAACAGCCACGAAATTACCTCTTTCTGAAGGTGTCCAAAAGATCCTTACCTTTTGGTCTAGGGACATAGCTAATGTCCTTTCTATCTAATCGTTTATGGGAATCCTAGATAACTCGCTTCGGGAGAATGAGTATTCGTCTGGCAAACCTACTCGCAATCCATCTCGCTTTCAAATCGTTTGAAGATTGCGCCTAACTTGCTCGATATCTCCGTGGGGAACTAGTCACGTATTTCCGCGAGCACAACCCGTCAGATTCCGTCTAGCTACTTTTGATTTGGTAAGGTGCTTGGCTCCGCCTAGCGGCGGTGCTTGCACCTAGCATATACCCCCTTGTCAAGTACCCATACTACATCTAGTATGCTTTCTTGCAAGCCACCTACTACATGTTGTGGGGGTGGTCACAAACCCGTTACGATCTTTCACGTTTTGCTGAAAATTGGTAGTTTCTTGCGAGTTAAGCTGCATCTTGTGGTATTTCATCGCCAGTTAGCCAGACCATAAACTCGATAAACTTGGCAATATGTGGCGATAACTCTGATGTTGTTCTCGCGCTCCATTGTGCGCCTAGATAGAAGCCACGATTAAACAAGAATGTTTCCGCTTCCGTTCCTTCAAAGTCAATGTGACTTTTATTCTTAGCAATAGTCGCAAAATAGAAGTTATCAATTGTTTGCTGGAATTCGTTTCTCATATCCTGCGATATCTCGCTCCAATCGACTAGCGTGTTTCGCGCAAAGAGCCATTCGGAAATCAGCATCTAAAGTAGTTAGTTGGAATTCATGGTTAGCTAGTTCATAGCAGTTACTTTCAGCACAAGGAAAACGGTAAATTGCCATAGCTTCTGGCATTTTGTTAATCGTCAGAATAACGGTCGATTGTTTCATCATCATATCCTAAAACTTCAGACATATAGTAATACCATGCACTATCGTGCGTTTTATCATTCCAATCAACGTCACCATCTTGATCGGCATATTGTTCATAAATTAGTTGCATCCATTCTATCTGGTCATTGTTAAAATCCCTTCCGTATCTTTCATTGTACCAATCATTAGCCTCAAAGATAAAATCTTCTTGACTGGTATGTTCCCAATCAACCCGCGTGAAGCTAATGGGCATTGATAGTTATGGTTGATCTTCGTCTGTTAGTAGCCTTTGTCCTTCTTCGGTATCTTCTGGATTCAAACGACGATACATAGCACTTGCCCCAACAAAAGAATTACCATTACAATTACATTCAAGTTTAAGCCTAACAAAGCCGCCCTTGAAGTTGGGGAATGGAGTAGTTCTATTTGCGTTAGGTAAATCCCACCATCTAGTGCCAAACGTTGGAACGAAGCTTAAAGAGCGTTCTTGAGCTACCCATTCCCCTAAGTAGTTTCGCCAATTTACTCCCCTAGCTAAAGCTTGCGTTATTCCAATGAATCTTGTTGTGTCATATTTGATCGGAACATCTACTAAGCCTTTATCCCAATGTTCTTCGATAGTTTCCCAAAGTAGTTCGTCGCGCTGAAAGCCGCGTGTTCCGTAGTGGTATTTATCGTATTCGTCGCGCCACTTGTAAACGCCTGGCCTTATTAGTATTCCTTCTATTATTTTTGTGCGTTCCCACTCGCCTAAATTAAACCCAACTTTTAGCTCGTCAATTTCAGTAGAAGATATAAGACCATCGGTAGCGACAGAATAAATAGTACCACTACAAAATCGAATCGCGTCAAGGAGTTTAGCTCTTGTTGTAGCCGTTGTAAGACCCGCCCAAAAGAAGCTTTGGTAAGGTGGATTATCTCCGATAGTTTGGGCGGTTTTGCCATACAAGCTATTTAACCCTAACTTCAAAGGCTTATTTGCGGGGTTGCCTTCGGCTTTTAATGCGAGTCGGTAAGCTGCGCGCTCCGCGATAAAGTGAAAAGGTTTATGATCACAACCAACATCGTAGGTTAGACCATGCATTATCTCAAAAGTACAATCGGGATAAAGCTTTGTTGCAGCGTCAATTTCTACCTTATGATAAAAGCCCTCCGCAGCGTCAGGATAGAAAATTCGTCCGTCTTGTTCTCGCCAAGGAAACGGTCCCCAAAGCTTACCATGACAATTCCACTTTACGTACCATAGCTCATAATCATGTTTGCCATATTCTTTAGGATTAGGTTGATACGTCCATGTTCCGCAAGTAAGACACGGCAATAGTGCGAGCATAGCGGTAGGATAAGCTGAATTGATATCGTATTGCCAACCACCTAACGGGAGCCTTCCCTGATAGCTAATTTCCGTTCTTCCACCAAAGTAAGCACGATGAATTACTTGTTGCGATCTAACATCTTTCGGCTCGGAAATGTGCATCTTAACTCCGTATTGACGCATAAGTGTAGATGCCAAAGCTCCCGCGCCGTACCAATGATGCGGTTTAATATCTCCTTCAATACAAGCATTACGAAATTGATTGCCCAACTTTACTAGTAGTTGGCATTCTTCCAAACAGTATTCGAGAATCTTAGCCTTTTCTACTTCGGAAAATTTACCGCGTTGGCCTTTCATAGAAGCGATACGTTCGATCGTTTCTTTGTCGGTAACTTTCCAATCTTCTAAAGCCTTGACAAACGACATTTGGAAGAAGCCGAATACGTCATAAATATGTGTCTTTCGAGTGTAGAACTTGCGATATTCTCCCGTGTGCTTTCCGCGCTTTATTAGTTCTATCTTTAGGCTCAATTTATCGTAAATAATAAACTCGCGTCTTGGAACCCATTTGATTAGATAGTGTTTCCAGCGAAAGATTCCCTTTTTACGCCATTTTCTAATCGCCCAATCTGGCAATTGCTTAAGCCACATTGTGGCGTCATAACTGCCACTGTAGATAAAATAAATAGCCTTCCCATACTTCTCGGGAAGGCTAAGTAAAAACTCAAATATTTCTTCGGGAGTTAGTTGGTTTTCGTTAGCTACGTGATCTGTCCAGGTATCTCCCGCCGCTGCTAGTAAGTCTAATCTATGCTTGTTATCTTCACCAGTGTAACCTTCAGAATCAACGGCAACAATCGGTAAGTTAGTTCCCGTTGTATGGTGAGTTCTTTGTACGTCATGGTTACGCTTTCTTTTAAACGAGTCACTAACTTCTTCCGAAGCAATTGGTTTAAACGCGATCTTGACAGGCATTGGCGAACCTAGTAAGATGGAATTGTGCGAGAGTTTGCACCTCTCGTAAGCCCCATCTTACCGCGCCGACGTCGGGCCTGTCAATAGGCGAACCTTGACGGCTTGATTGCGCGGTAAGTTGGGGCTTTTACACTTTTTAAGGTGGTAGTTACATGCGCCCTAGCGGAGAGTTTGGAGCTACTTTAGAACGAGCTAGTTTGACGGGTTCTACTCCGTTGATTAGTGGGCCTGAGCAAAACCTTTACGCAATTAATCAGGCACCAAAGAAAGGAAAAGATCAACCTGAGTGGATACCGTTTTACTTTAATCTAGCTAATGGAGCTAGTCAAACGTTCTTTTCCGAGAGTGGTATTCCCGAATATTGGTCGATTACTTGCATGCCAAATAATGGCATTCTTCTTAGTATTTCAGGCGGTCCGCAAGTTACACCTACTGGCTACATGATAGCTGGCGGCGGAAGTCTTAGAATTCCTGGCTTTTCTGAATACATTACCGTCTTGAATCTTGCATCTTCTACTAACCCTGCTATTGGTAATGTTATTGCGGGAAGAGGATACGAAGATATGTTTATCAATCCTGGGCAGAATAGATAGTTATGACAGAAGAAGCGCCTAAAGAAGAGCAAACTAATGAGGTAGATAGTGAATGGCTCAAAGCGAAATTCGAGAGTCTGGGGCAGACACTAACGGGATTGACGGAAGCACTAGCTCTCTTGAAGCCAAGCGAGCAAAAATCCAATTCAGAAGAGCCAACAGAGAAGCCACAAGAGAAGCCTTCGGAGATAGTGGTACAACAAGCGCCAGTCAAAGACGTGAAAGAAAGCCAACAAGTAAGACCACGGTCACGATTGATGATACGCGGCCCGAAGATAATCAGAAGGTAAGAGGCAAAGCACCAAAACAACCCGAAGTTAGAGAAGAAGAAACTACCCCTAGAGGTAGAGGTAGAGCGCCAGCTAAGCGCAAATATCCAACAATTGAAGATAGCACTAATACTGCAAAATTCTTGCTTAGTGCTGTTGAAATTGCTGCGGTTACAGCTAGTGGTCCGCAAGGGGAAATGACAGAATGGGAACGGGGAATTATTCAGGCGCCTTTACAAAGAATAATTGCTCGCACACCTATTGGAATAGTAGAGAAAGGCGGTTTGTTTATCGATATAGGTTTCTTAACCGTTGGTCTTGGCGTATATCTTACTCGGGTTACTCGTGGTCTAACAGCGCCTAGTTGGCTACAAAAGAAGCCGAAAGTAGAAACACAAGAAGATACCGCCGCGCCAGTAGCCGCTCGCGCGGAAGCTATTGTTGATACAACTAAGGCGGGTGATAGGGACGGATTAGCTGTACCTATTCCTACCGCTATCACTAATGGAATGATTGGTGCAATTTGATGGCAGAAAATGCGACTTCTCACCCTGGTCCTACGCCAGCCCCTACAGTGGCAGGAAAGCAATACATTAAAGCAAGTACGCAAGATGATGCACTTGAACCCGATGCTATGCGCGGAAGTGAACATCTTTTGAAAGAGGCTGGCGTACAAGATGATGAGGCTGAAAGGCGAAAGAAGATTGAGCCTGAAAAGAAAGCTTCTTAAGCCATTCTATATTTGTTAGCATATCTTGTTTCATACATCCGAAAGAGGACATGGTTGTAATGCCACAAATTAGTCAGTACTACAACGTGCTTTGGAAGCATCTAAAGCCTAGTTACGATATTCAACAGCGCGGTAGTCACAACATTCCTATTCGTTCTAGTTCTACTTTTGGTCCGCAACTTAATAAACTTAATTGGACAGATTGGGCGCACAAGCAAAGCGTCAAGCTTACCGAAGCGCTCAACAGGATGAATCAATAAGCAAAGATTAGTGCAAATCAATATTGATTCTTCTGAGCGTATGGTAGCCGTCGGCAAGACTGGCTCGGGTAAGACGTTTCTTATGAAATATCTTACTCGCGGTCTTAATCGGCTAATTGTGTTAGATCCTAAATCTACTATTGATCCTAAAGAGTGGCATTTAGATTGGGTAGATGGCGGTGGTCTTAGGGATCTACAAAAAGGAAAGGATGCGCGCCTATTAGTTAGAGCATATGAAATGGCGGATTGGATAACGTATTTGCAAGCGGCGTGGGACGCAACAAATACCGTTGTATATATTGACGAGTTATACGCTCTTGTTGAATTTGGAAGAGTTGCTCCGCCTCGCATCTTATCACAATTGTATACCCAAGGAAGAGAGCGAAAAGTTGGCGTCTGGGGAGCCACTCAACGACCTGCTTGGGTGCCCTTGTTCACGTTGTCAGAATGTGATTGGTTCTTTGCATTTAGAACGCAATTGCAAGACGATAGAAAAAGACTCGCGGAGTTAATGGGGGAAGAAGTATTAACTCCAATTCCGACAGAAGATCCGCACGGCTTTTGGATGTACAACGTGTATTGGGATAGACCAATTTATGTGGATCAATTGATGGTTCAAGGTAAGGATAAGCAGCCCGAAGCGGTAACTAGTCAACAATACGAAAAGGTAGAAATGCACCAATGACTCTTGACTTTGCCGACGTCAAACCGTCTTTGCTTAATTGGACGGTAGTAGGTTTGATGGCAGTAACATTTATCTCCTTTTGGAAATTCGTTTTTTCCATGTGGGGACAAGATGTTCCTTTCCTCTCTTCTCTCGCTCATCTCTTCGCCTCTATTTAAGTTAGGTTTAGTTTGGGCATTAGTTTCAATAATAGTAGGACTCTTGTTAGGACGTTGGTTCAAGGTACAACGAGAGTTAGATCAAAGAGACGAGGCATATTCCAAATCATATTGGGAGCATAAAGGCTAATGGCTGGCGGTTTCGTTGCGAATACTCGGCGCAAAGTTGTACAGATTCCGACACAAACTAGGCCCGCAGGTGGCGGCACAACTAGCATTAACCTTCCAAAGACTGGCTTGCTTGCTGGAATCTTTCTCGCAATTCGCGGTACTGTTGGCGGTACAGTTACTACTGCTAATCCTCTTGGCTTTTCTTCGATCATTAACCGCGTAAGACTCACTCTTAATAGTGGTATCGATATCTTCAACGTTAGCGGCCCTGGTTACAACTATCTTCTTAGGGAAGTTCTTGAATCAGAATACATCGATATTAGCGGACAGAATAACGCTCGTTCGGCAGTAACGGCAGCAGCATTTAATTTGGATATGTTCATTCCTGTTGCGATTAATATGCGCGACCCGCTTGGACTTATCCTCTTGCAAAATGAGCAGACTTTGCTCACTTTGAATATCGATTGGAACGCTGATACTAACGTCGTACTTACTGGCGGCGGTACGGTAACGGCAACGGCTGTACCTTATATCGAGTTGTTTACCGTTCCCGTAGATCCACAAGATTTCCCACCAATCAACATTATTCATCAAATTCTAGAGGATCAACAGGCTATTAGTGGCGCACAAGATTGGGTATATAACTGGCCGCGTGGTAATACCTATTTGCAAGTACTGCATGGCGTGGGAATCGGCGCAGCGGGTGCCGATGGATTTAATAAAGCACAGATTAGAGTCAATCAATCTGATTACTTGCAATCGACCGATGTTCCTTTCCTTGACCTTGAATTCAGAAGAGTTAGGGGAAGAGCTAGGCCAGCAGGCGGAATCTTCTTCGATTTGCTAGGCACGTCGGGAATCGGTAACTATGGACTTACCCGCGACGTGTTTAATTCTTCTCTTGTTACCGATCTTGCTAGTGTTATTACTACTACTGGTGCTTATACTGCCTATGATGTCCGTCGGCAATTGGTAGTTTTGCAGTAAGAGAGCTAATATGCCGCAAGATATGTGGGAATTTTACATCGCTATTATTCTCACACTTGTGCTAATTCTCCAGGTAATTTCTGCCATGAGGCATTAAATGATTGGATACGATGACCTTAAAAGCGCGTTGAAAATGAACGATAGACAGGTATTCGCTTGGATTATTCTAGGCGTTATTTCGTCTATCGTTTCAACGTTTTTGATTGCGCATGTTCTTAAGGGACTAGATTAATGCCTAGTCTTGGAACACTCAGTAGATACGGTTTGTTCTTGTTTGGACTTAGTGTAATCGTGAACATCGTTCTATTCTTTTTTGCATTGGTGAAATAAGCAATATGGCTACGCTTAATGTGTCAGATGTTTATGGTAGTGCTAGTGCAGCAGGAACGATCTTTAACCCCGTTACTCAGGTTACTGGTCCCAATGCCGCTAGTGTTACAGGAAGCGGTCAAGTTGGATCAACCCCTCAGCCAGCAGGAACGGGAGCAGCTTTTACGTGGCTTGGTTTCGTTCTTGCACTCGTACTACTTAGAGTCGCACTAGAGGCGGGCGGAGAAAGGTAATTTTTCAGTGGGAAGCGAGATCGTTAGTGGAATTGTTCTAATGGTTCTCGCCTATCTTCTTATCAGTAATGCCGATAAGTGGGCACAACCATTGTTGAATCTTGTTCCTACATTCTTTGGTCCGCATGGAATTATTGACGTTCTGCAAGGAAGGCCAGGTAGCTAATGGCTAATGCCGCCTTTCTTCTTCTATTTGGTGCGCTCATCATCTGGCTTTTTTCTTCGGGTAAGCTGAAAGCCATGATGGACGTTATCAAGAATCCGCCGTAGTATGGAAGATTTCTTTAAGAAGAATTTTGGGGGATTTCTAGTTGCAATAATCGTTTTGATTGCAGCTTATTCCGCCGTTGGAATTTGGGAGCCCCAATACGCTTC
>Ga0126379_10003065_pt1 | contig 10747 bp, 8 predicted proteins | sample PanSoiMetPlot_24_FD_92640 | JGI IMG/M metagenome (GOLD analysis project Ga0126379, IMG submission 92640) | Tropical forest soil microbial communities from Panama - MetaG Plot_24 | ecosystem: Environmental > Terrestrial > Soil > Tropical forest > Bulk soil | place: Panama | collected 2016-02-17
CTGCAGCATGCTCGCGGGCGCATTGCCGCACATCGAGCACTTCGGCGCCGACCCATCATTGCGCGACGGCAAAGCGGAACGCGACCGACGCTTGCTGCACCTGCGCTTACGAGACAATCCCAACGATGCGGTGGCGTATTGCTACCTGGCGCTGATGGCTGAGAAGGAAGAGCGACCGTTGCTGGCCAGGACGTTTGCCAGGCGTGCGCTCGAGTGCGGGCCACGGACATTGCACGATGACCGCGTGGCGCAACTCGAGCGCGTCTTAGCCAATCAGAACTAGGGGTTGTAGTTGTAGCCCCCCAGAGAGTTCGGCGTGCTATAGCCACCGCCCGAGTAGTTGTAGCCACCTAACGAATTCGGGGTCGTGTAGCCACCGTTCGAATAGTTGTACCCGCCGAGAGAGTTCGGCGTGCTGTAGCTGGAGCCGCCACCACTATAGGTGTAGTTGGAACCACCAAGCGAGTTCGGAGTGGTATACGCCGAACTGCCATTGCTGTAGCTGTAGTTGTAGCCTCCGAGCGAATTCGGCGTGCTGTAGCCCGAGGCGGTGCCGCAATCGGTGTAGTTGTAACCACCCAGGGAGTTTGGCGTGCTGTAACACGCCGAGGCCGCGGCCGGCACCACCAGAGTGCCACCCAGAACTGCCAGGGCCACAAGGAAACGGTACGATCGAAAACGCATGGCGAAGGTCCAATCTTCGTTGTGCTCGCCTCGGGCGCTAAACCCGTCCGGGGCGTCCCTGTGCTTATAGCCGATGCTGTATGCGGTAAGGTGCGCACAACATGAAATCGGGGTGAAGGCCTGCGGCCGGGGTCGATGTTTCACGCCAATGTTTCACGCGTTACACTGAGCGCGCAGCCGTGGCTGTTGATCCGCCGACCGCGACGTACCTGACCGAGCTCCAGACGGAGATGTACGACCGTTACCGTCGCGACGACGTGCAGATCGACACGTACAGAGCCCAGCGCGAGATGCGCGTGCCGGCCATGATGGGCGCGGACGAGAAGTACACGTTGGTCAACGTCGACCCGCGCGACCCCGATGTCTCTGAAGAAGCCTTCCAGCAGACGGCCATGCTCACACTCGAGCGGCCGAAGCTGCACCTGGACGGCGGCGAGTCGGACACGGCACAAACGGCAGCGAGTCAGCGCGAGCACTGGACCGAGGAGACGCTCTGGCACTGCGGCTCGCGGACGCCCGGCCAGGACACGATGAACTTTCTCACCGACGCCGCGCTGAACGACGGCGGCGCGTGGTGCAAGATCCTGTTCCTGCCGGACGCCTGGGACAAGCGATATGCGTATCCGTCACCCAATCCGGGCGAGTCAGCCGAGGCCTGGGCCCACTATGACAAGGCGACCGAGGACGTGAAGAAGTCCGCGGGCCCACCGTTTGCCTGGGAGTTCGTTGATGCCAGGACGATCTATCCCGACACGATGGGTGGCCGCATCGCCGAAGTCATCGAAGTCACCGACCGGCCGGTGCGTACCACGTTCAGGCGCTATCGGCTGGGCCTGGACGGCGACGGCAACATCGTGCCCGAAGAGCTGGGCCAGCCCCAGCCATCGAATCGGTACGGCGCTAACGAGCGACCCATCCTGCCAACGTCGCTAACCATGCTCGAACACTGGGACGAAACTTGGGCATCCTGGTGCGTCACTGGCCAGAACTATCACAACGAACCAACGGGCCAGATCGTCAAACAGTTCAAGCACGGCTATGGCTTTCTGCCCTACGACTTCGCGCCTGGACTGTGGATGAACCACTGGCGCAACCGCAAAGTGGGCTGGGGCGTGTCCCAGACCAAATTGTGGCTGGTGCAGTACCGCCAGTACCTGCGGGCCATGCACGCTCAATACGTCGCAAGAGATCTTCTCAGTCCGTTGGTCACCTACGGCGATAGCACCGCCGCGCCGGTGATCGGCGACGACGGCAAGCCTAGGGATCGTGATCCCGGTCCGCTACCCGGTGAGGTCATCAACCTGGGCCCCGGTCGTCAGCTCGCCAGAATCCAGTACCCCGATGCGACCACGCTCGAAAAACACATGCAGCTCATCGATAACGCCATCCGCGAGCTCGAATCGCCGCGGGTGACGCAGCTCAGCGGCATGGAGGGCGCCGGCTTCGCCATCTCGCAGGTGCTGTCGTACTCGCGGACCAGGATCGGCCCGATCGCCAACAACCTGCAGGAATTGCTCAAACGCCAATCGGAAAAACTCTGGGACCTGGCCCAGAACAAGGTGCAGGAGAAGATCTGGGTCGGCTATAGCGGTTCGGATGCCAAGGGTGGTAGCGGCTACATCGGCCTGGGACCCGATGACTTCGCGCGGCCGGTCAAGGTGCGCTGGGACGTCCAGCAGGAACTGCCTACCGACGACCTGATCAAAGCGCGCTACGCACACGAACGCTTGCAAGCTGGCACGTGGGGCAGCGACGAGGCGATCGATTACCTGGGCGATAACCCCGACGAGATCCGTCGGAGCAAAGCCAGAGACAGGATCCGCCAGTCGCCGCAGTACCAGCAATGGCTCGACCAGCAGGTGTTCCAGTTCGCGGGACGCGGCGACATTCTGGGTGCCGCGGCGCAGGCGCAGGCGATGGCGCAGCAAGGCCAGCTACCGGGTGGCGCCCCGGGCCAGCCGGGCGGCATGGCCACGCCGGCGCCTGGCGTCTTCGAAGGTGGCGGGCCAGGAGCGGGCGGTATTCCCGATCTGGCTGCACTGGCAACGGCGCCGAATGGAGCTGGCGCGCTACCGCCGCCCGGCCAGCAAGTGATGCAGGGCGCCGCCCAGAACGTCGGCGCACCAGGCGCAGGAGGTTAGTTATGGGAAACAAATCAGGCGGGTGGAAGCCACCCTCGGGTGATCAGCACCCACCATTCAATGGTGGGCAGAAGGGCAGTTGTGTGGGCGGCGCGCACGATGGCGGGCCGATGAGCAACCACGGTGGCGACAACCCCTCGAGCATGTCGAATGCCGTGATCCGCGAGCAGAAGACCAACCCGCCGCCGAGGAAGTAGGCCGATGGCCAAAGGCAAGAAGTGGACTGAGGCCAAGGACCTCGCGGCCGACAAGAAGGCCGGAATCAAGCAGGGTTCGAAACGGGACAACGCGCTCGATCGTGCTCGGGGTGTGCCCGTGCGTAAGGGCAAGTGATGGCCGACAAGTGGATTCAGGGCGCGATCAAGAAGCCTGGGGCTCTGCGAGCGCAACTCGGCGTCAAGGGCGACCAGCCCATCCCGGCAAAGAAACTCGCGGCGGCGGCGGCGAAAGGCGGAAAACTCGGCCAGCGCTCAAGATTAGCGCAAACCCTGAAAAAACTCGGGAAATAGGTGGATGTCGACGCCAATCACGTCCTGCTGGTCTTCGCGTTACTCGTCATCGTGCTGATACTCATCTTCTGGCGAGCTCGCTAAGGAAAAGAACATGCCGCAGCAGTCGGACACCGAGATGCTCAGGGACTCGATGACGCGCGAGGTGTCCAACGACGCGTACGCCATCGCCTCGCAGATCTTCAAAGGCCCGGAGCCCGATGTCGGAAGGGTGAGCAACCAGCAAGTCGACGACCGCTACCGCCAGGCGTTCATGACCAATGACCGCAATTATCTGCAGCAGGAGGCCACGCGCGACCCGGCCCAGTTCCTGGCCGCCATGCAGCGCATCGGGGTGACCATGCCGCCGGGTCAGGAGCTTTCTCCAGATCCGCCACTGCCGAAGTCGGCGAAGGCGAACGTGCCGGTGCCAAAGGTGCCGCAGCAGGCGCAACAACCCACATTCAGCACGGCTGAGGAAGTTCCCCAGCAACTGCCCATGCCGGCGGTGTCGCCGGTGCCACTCCAGCCGGCTGCACCACCGGCACCTGCTCAGATGCCACCACCACCGGGCGTGATTCCAGGAGTCTGACAAGCCATGCCGTTCCTGCTGCTGGACGACGCGACGCAGGAAGCGCAGCGCAGGCTGCAGGAGTACGGCTCTGGCCTGCTCACCAATCTGCAGCAGGCCAACCAGCCGCCGCTGCAAAACGTCAGCGCGGACGATGTCACCAGCCGGCTGCAGGCCTTCGGGACGCAGCAGCTCCAGCAACTACAGCAACTCAACCAACCACCGTTCCCAGGTGCGTTCGGCACCACGCCAGGCGCGCCGCCGCCGGTACCGGGTGTCCAACTGCCCACGCCGCCGCAGCAGCTCCAGCAACTCAACCAGCCACCGCTGCAGCAGCTCCAGCCCGAGGGCCTGCAGGACATCACCCAGCGTTTGCAGGACTTTGGCACCCAACAACTCCAGGGCGCGCAACAACAGGTTCAGCAGTTGAACCAGCCACCATTCGCGGGAGTTCAGCAGCCGCTCGAGCCGTTCGCGCAACCCGGCGGTGACCTGCAAGACTACGCCCGGCAGGCTGCCAACCGCGCCGGTATCGACCCCGATATTTTTCTCAAGCAGATCCAGCAGGAATCCGGCTTTAACCCAGGTGCCAGGAGCCCGGCGGGCGCGATCGGTGTTGCGCAATTCATGCCGGATACCGCTCGGGGGCTGGGCGTCGATCCGACCGACCCGTACGCCAGCCTGAACGGCGCGGCACAGCTGATGGCCAGCAACCTACAGAAGTATGGTGGCGACTACGCCAAGGCACTGGCCGCCTACAACGCGGGGCCCGGCAACGTCGACAAGTACGGTGGCGTGCCGCCGTTCGAAGAGACGCAGCGCTATGTCAACACTATCCTGGGTGGTTCGCCACTGCTTAAGCCACCGCCGGGCAACACCGGCGGTCAGTCGCTGAGCGCGCCCAACAGCCAGAGCACCAGTGGTGGCCCAAGCGGTCAGCAGTGGCTGCAAATCGCCGAGGCGCAGCTCAGCAAGCCGTACATCTGGGGCAGCCTCGGCGGACGTTCCGACATGGGCCAGGATCCGGCCGGCTTCGACTGCTCGGGTTTCGTCAGCTACGTGATGAAGACTGGCTTCGGCATCAACCTGCCAGCCTTCACCGGGACGGCGTACCAGCAGACCCGAGCGCTCGGGCCGAATGAGCAACCGCGACCGGGCGACGTGGTCTTCTACAACATGGACTCGGGCGACCCGCACGAGCAGCACATCGCGCTCTACATCGGCAACGGCCAAATCATCCAGGCCGGCGGCACGCGCCGTGACGTCAACATCGCCAGTGCTGATCAGCCGGTCGGCTCGGCACCGGAGTACCGCCGCCCGACCGCGCTCGACAACGACGCGGGCAACGCACTGGCGCAGAACGTGGTGGGCGGCATTGCCCAGACGGCGAGCAACGCCAGTCAAGCCGCGAGCCAGACCGCGCAGGATGTGAGCCAGAAGGCGCAGCAGGCCTGGACATTGCTCGGTCAAGCGCCCGAGGCGGCCCGCGGTTTCGTCGCGCCGGCGATGTCGGCGTTCGACCAAGGGCTCACCGACGTCGCCATGAACAACCCGCTGATGGGAGCCATCCGCAACGAGCGCAACATCGGCCCTGCGGTGAGTGACGCGCTGCAGCAACCGCTGAGCGACCTCGGTCAGGCCATTCGCCAGACCCCAGCATCGCCGTTCCTGTTGCCGGGCACCACCAACGTCGGGCCAACTCTGGGCGATGTGCTCGATCTGAAGTCGCAGGTGTTCCCGAGCATCCTCGACCCAGGCCATCCGATGAACCAGTATCAATACCTGCAGGACAAGTATGGCGGCTTGAACGCGCCCGACATGACGCCCGAAGACCAGAAGATCGCTGACAACGTGAGCCTGTTCATCGGCGGCATGACAATGGGCGAGAACCCCGGCACGGTCGCGGATCTTGCCACGGCGCTGCGGCAGTACCCGGAGGAAGTCAAGGCTGGGTTGCGCACCTTCGTTCAGGAACAGACGCAGGCCGGCATGTCGGGGAAACAGATCAACGACACGCTGCGCCAGTGGGTCTCTGAGAATCCGCTCGAGTCACTCACCAGACCTACAGAGACGCCGGTGGCAGCACCGTCAGGCGGACCACCAGCCGCGCCGCCGCCGCTTGAAGCGCTCACCACACGCACTCCTGCACCTCCGCCTGAGCCGCCAGTGGCTGGCCCGGTGCGCGCGGCACCACCGGCGCCCGGCATTGTGGGCCGCGTCCTCGGTGCGCCCGGTGCCGCTGTCTCACGCTTCGGTTCGCTGATCGCCTCGGCACTCGAGCCAACCGCGAACCTGCCGGCCGAAACAGCCGGCGTTATCAAGAACTACGCCAACATGGTCGGCCGTCAGTCGGACGCGGCCAGGGTGCTCGCCGAAAACGAGATGCGCGGAGCTGGCGCGAACCTGAGCATCCCTGCGGTGGCCGACCAGGTGACGCAGCGAATGTACGAGCTCCAGGACCAGGCCGCCCGCACGTTGGTCGACAACCTGCAGGCACAGGGCAAAGCCGCGCCGATCCGCAATGCGCCGCGCGAGTTCCGCACCGTGACGGACAACCCGAACACCTACCTGGCCAATTACGCGTTCAGTCCCGATGTCGTGCCAGCTATCAAAGCGGTAACGGACGTCGGCCAGATCGCAAGCAATCCGCTCGGTAGTGCCGTACTGAAGACGATCGGTACCGCCAAGGGCACCCTGTTTTCGTTGTCGAATTTCCACACGCTCACCGAAGCGTTGAACTCGGCCTTCACGTCACCCCAGACGCTCAAGAACTTCATTGGTGCTTTTGGAAGCGACACGTTCGCGCAGGGGCTGCGCGGCAGCATGGCCGACACTATCGACGCCGCAGCGCAAGCCGGCGTCACCGGGCTGGCCGAGCACACGCGCCCCGAGGACGCGGGCGCCCAACTCGGCAACGCACTCTGGCGTAGAGTCGTTGCCGGCGGTGTTTCTGGGACTGGTGGCGCCGCGGCCGGCTACACCGAGACCAAACTCACCGGTGGTACTGAGGAAGAGGCGCGCGCCAACGCGCTGAAGGGCGGCACCGCCGGCTTACTCCTCGCTGGTGTGCCGCTTGGCAGTCGCGGCACGGTGCCCGAGATTCTGCAATCGGCGCTTTGGGATCGCGCGGTGCCCCTGGCCAAGGCGACCGCCTGGGACGCGCTGACTAAGGGCGGTCTCGATCCCCAGGCCGCGGCGCAGGTCGTCAACGAGCGCTTCGGCGGCCTCAACTATGCAGCGATGGGGCGCAACCCGACGCTCGTCGACGCGCAACGTCTGCTCCTGCAGGCCTCGGACTGGAACGAGGCGACCGTCCGCCAGCTCGGCTCAGCGATGTTCGGCGGCACAGGCCAGGGCGTGCGCGCGGGCTTCCTGGCCAAGACCATTGCGGGTGTGATGACCGCCACCGAGGTCGCCAACTACGCGCTGAGTGGGCACTCGACGCTGCAGAACCAGCCTGGTCACCAGTTCGAGGTCGAGGTCCAGAACCCGAACGGTGGCATGCTGCACTTTGGCCTGCTCCCAGGCAACGTCCAGGCGTACCTGAACCTGGCAAACACGGAATTCAGCGATCCGAAGAAGCGCGGGACGCAACCGGTCAACTTCATCGTCAACCGCTTGTCGGCCCCGGTCGGTGCAGGCATTGATGCAGCACTCACCGCGTCGGGCAAGCCACCATTCCAGGTCGCCAAAGCGGGCCCGATCGCCTATGGCGAGAACTTTGCGCCGATTGGTGTCTCGCAGGTGCTCCAGTCGACGCTCCAGGGTGGGATGAATCCGCTGGCGGCGGCTGGATTGGCAGCGCTCGGCCTGAATCCGCGCTACACCGCGGGTGGTGGTGGCGCAGGTGGCTTCAGTTCGCCGGCGACCGCGTTGCCCACCTCGCGTGCGTCTGCTCTCCCGTCGCAGGCGACATCATTGCCCTCGCAGTCGTATGCGCCTCTGCCGAGCCGATGAGTCAGCCCTGTCCACCAATACGCTGGTCGACGCACACGCCGACATGGTCGATTCCTGTGCAGTGTGTGAACCATGGCGCAGTCGCGAAAGCCAGGACTAGGATCGCCAAGACGAAGAGCCCGATCAGCAACCAGGTCTTGCGAGCAGCGCGTCGGTTGTCTCTCGCGGATGCTCGTCGAATGTATGCCTCGGTACCAGATCTGGGCGGAGGCACTTCGTATGATTGGTGGCGCACGGCGAATACTCCTTCGTGGTGCCAGGGTCCCGGCCATCACCTTGGCGCGGGACCGCTTGTGTGTGTGCGTACTATATGCACAACGTGTCAACAATCCGCTAAGGCGGATGAAGAAACCGTGAAGCATGCCAGTAACCATTCCTGATTGGCTCCCCGGCGGCGGCACGGTCATCGGCCCACCGGACGCACAGACGCAGCCGACCGACACTTCGCAACGCGACGCCCTGATCAAGCAGCTCGCGGCTGACCACCAGGGCCAGGTCGGCGGCAGTAGCCAGGTCCTCACCAAGGATGCCGACGGCAAGGACCAGCACTACTACGACAAGTACACCTTCGGTGACGGCACCACGATCGAGATCGCCCCCACGGGTCAGGTTCAGAACTACGTACCGAAGACCGACAAGGCGACCCCGGCGGTCCCGGGGTTTACGGACATCACCCAGGTCCGCAATAAAGACCAGACGATCTCGTACTACGGCAGAGATCCGGCCGACGGGCAGATGAAGAAGGTGCCCGGTTTGCCCGACAGTGCCGCGCCGGAGTCGGTCAAGGCCACGCCGTCGCCGATTGACAAGTGGGACCGCATCGACGCGCAAGGCAACAACGCAGTCCAGAGCGGCAAGCCGGCAGTCTCACTGCATGATCCCGTGTCCAACACCACGATCGACTTGCCGAAGGACCCGGCCGGCAGCGTCACCGCAGTCGGCGACACGCTCTACGTCATCAAGCCCGACGGCTCGAGCACGCCCGTGCTCGGGTCCGATGGCAAGCCACTCACCAAGCCGAAAGACAAATCCCAATTCAACGTCCCAGGCATGGGCCTGGTCGAATACGACCCGTCCAAGTCCGGTAGCGACGCCTACAACGTCGTCATCGCCACGCCCAAGGGCGTGCAGGCAAGCACGCTCAAGCCCGAGCTACGCAACGGCAAGACGTACGTGCCGTACGACGGCCCGAATGGCGACATCGTCTGGAAAGAGACCGATCTGCCGGCCGACGTCACGTACACGATGGCGGCCAACGACCCGCGGTCGAAGTACATCACGCTGGTCGATGCGCAGGGCAACTCGAAATTTATCGAGAAAGCCCCCGACTGGAAGCCGCCGCCAAGTACGCAAGCTGGCCAGGCGCTGACCCCGGACACCGAGTCGCCGTTTGTCGTCACCATCGGTGATAACGGCCAGCCGGTCTTCACCGAAAACAAGAATCGCCAGAGCATCACCGAAGCGCAGCAGGAACTGATCCGGCAGCTCGGCATCAAGGTCGCCACCGGCCAGATGTCCGAAAAGGAAGCCCAGGCCCTGATCACCTCGGCGACCCAGGCGATGACCGCCCAGGCGCAGCAGAACCAGAACATCCAGCAAGGCGCCACCGGCGCGCTCGGTGCCATCGCGCAGGGTGCGCAGACCGGCGCCGGCCTGCTGCAGAACCGCGTCACCGCGGCGACCGGCGCGCTCAACAACATCCTGAATATCGCCGGCGGCAACAAGAACCTGATGAGCGCGCCGGCTGGGCTGGGCGAGCAACTCGTGGGCGGTTTGCAGGGTTGGGCGACCGAACTCGGTGGTGGCCAGGATGTCTACAACTCGGCGGCCAACCTGGTCAGACGCGCCGACCCGACCAGCCAGATGGGCGGCGATGCGGCTACCGCGTACGGCGCTTTGACCCAGATGCTGCAGAAGTACCGCGACCTGACCGGCCAGCCACACCCGGCCGAGGCGATCGCCAACCAGCCGCAGGGCGATACAGGGTTTACGGCGCCGATTCAGTCCAACCCGATGCCCAATACGACGGGGACGACGCCTATGCAGACCATGCCGAACACGGCCGGGGCGCCGGGCCCGATCAGCGCCAATCCGATGCTGGCGGCGCAGCAGATGTACAACCGCAACCAGGCCGCGCAGCAGTTGGCTGCGGCTACGGCACAGGCGAATATGCCCTTCGGGGCCATCGGCCCCAATCCCATGCTGAACGCCTTTACCGCGCCGGTGACCGCACCGGCCGCCACGGTGACGGCCTGAGAGGTAGATAGGTGCCCTGGTTTCCGAATCCGAGTGGCGGCGCCCCGATCCAGGCGGCAACCAACCCGAATCCCGCGGGTGGCTCGTACGGCATCTACTCGGACCCCAGCTATAACGGCCCGCCGCCACCTACGGGCGGAGGCGGCAGTCCCACGAGCGCCGCTCCATCCGCTCCAGCCGCGCCAGCGGCGACGGTCAATGCCGCGGCATCACAGCAGCTCGCCTCGGGCATCAACAGTTTGCTCGGCGCGATTTCCTCGGGCAACAAGCAAGCCTTCGACGAAGCCGTGCGCCAGTTCAATACCACCTTTGGCTTGGACCAGCAGAAGTTCCAGGAGTCGGTACGTCAGTACAACGAAGGTCTTGCCGTCACCCAGGCGGGTCTGACGGGCACCTACCAGGGCCAACAGACGCAGCAGGCCGCCGCGCAGGCCGCCAGCATCGCCGCGCAGCGTCAGGCCACAGCACAGGCCTGGGCGAATATCTACGGCTATACGCCGCAACTCGACGCCAACGGCAACCCGATCACGGTCCAGGCGGCCAACGGCCAGCCTGCCCAGACGCTGGCGGCGCAGGCGCAGTGGGCCAATCTGTACGGCCAGAACGCGCCGCCCGTACCGGGCCAGACGACGCTCGCGGCCCAGCAGCAG
>Ga0126379_10003066_pt1 | contig 10743 bp, 12 predicted proteins | sample PanSoiMetPlot_24_FD_92640 | JGI IMG/M metagenome (GOLD analysis project Ga0126379, IMG submission 92640) | Tropical forest soil microbial communities from Panama - MetaG Plot_24 | ecosystem: Environmental > Terrestrial > Soil > Tropical forest > Bulk soil | place: Panama | collected 2016-02-17
CCGGGCACGAGTTCTCGGGCGTGCTCGGCTTCACCTACAATTTCACCAACCAGTCCACCCAATATCAGAACGGCGTCGACATGGGGGAATGATGAATCCGGCCTGCGGCCCCGCGCCCACCACCTGCGACTTGAAGCAGCCCACGCGGTTGCTGGCGCCGGTGTCACAACCGACCTCCTGGTAGACGTAGCCGACGGCACCGACAAGAAACTGTTTCGTTAGGAACTGCGATGCCCCCAATCGAAATGCACAGCCAACCGGCGTATCCGCGAGCGCGCATCATCGTTTGGACTGCCAGAGACCTACACGCCCAGACATCTGGCTTCAAAGAATCTGAATTCCGGGCAGCCGTTGAGGGGGAGCGCAAGCAAGTCACCGTGCTATTCGCCGATCTCAAGGGCTCGATGGAGCTGCTGGCCGACCATGACCCCGAGGAGGCCCGAAAACTTCTCGATCCGATCCTCGAACTCATGATGGAGGCCGTCCATCACGACGAAGGTACCGTCAACCAGGCCGCGGGCGACTGCATCATGGCGCTGTTCGGCGCTCCTCTCGCCCACGAAGATCAGATCGGACGGAGGCGTCACGAGCCGGCATCCTCTCCAGCACCATCCCCGTCGCTTCTCGCCGATCATGGTCGAGGTGGCGTTGGCAGGCTCTCACTTATGCCCCTCCGATGCGCTGTCCGATTCGCAAGGCGAGATAGCCAACGAGAACGCTGAGCAGCACATAACAACTGACCACCACGATACCCTGCGGCGACTTCTCCGCCAGGACCACCGACGCATAAACGAAGCTCGAGAAAGTGGTGAGTCCGCCGCAAAAGCCGATGCCAAAGAGCGCGTTCGTCCCGTCGCCGATGCGCCGTCGCGCCTGGAGAGCGGCCACCACCCCCAGAACGAAAGAGCCAACGATATTGGCGACGAAGATATCGACCGGGAAGCCATCAGGGCCGGCTGGAACCTGGAGCATGAGTAGTTCGCGCACCAGCGCGCCGACTCCTCCTCCAACAAAAACCAGAGCGACGATCTTGGGAATTGCTGCCTCCCTCATCGAGCAAGAGCCGCGCCGAGGGCGGCGGCTGCGAGACCAGATCCCACCGAGATAAGGATATAAAATACTGCTCCCCCGCGCTGATTCTTGTCGGCGAGGGTGGCGGTATCAAGCTGCATGCTGCTGAATGTTGTGTATCCCCCCAGTACACCGGTGAGGATGCCCGACTTGAGCGTGGTACCGAAGCGGTCGTGCCAATCGATGCCGAACGTGACAGAAAGAAAACCGATGACGAATGCGCCACTGACGTTGATGACGAACGTCCCGAGAGGGAAATCGCCACGAAAGTGCTCATGGGCAATACGTCCGACAAACCATCGGAACACGGACCCCGCCCCGCCGCCAAGAAAGACCCAGAGGTAATCGAACGCCGTCACCTGAACTCCCTCCAATGATCAATGGAGCAAAGGCCGTATCGCCTTCCAGTCGTGCCCGGGCGCAACATGCGACCTTCCTGAAGAGTTCGACGCTGTTAGCCCGTCTCTGACCACGCGCTTAACCTAGGCAAATCCGGAATCGACCCGAAAGCATCAATAGAAGAGAATAATTTACATGTTTGACCCTAGCAGACGATAGACAGGGCGGAGCATTCGATGCCTCGAGCCGCGACCAGTGCGCTGGCTGACCAATCGCTCGCGCACGCGATGCATCGCCTGCAGGTCCAGCTGTTCGGCAGTCTTCGTTGCCACAAACTTCATCGTCGGGCGCTGAACGGCCTCGGCGATCGCCTCCGCATCACGGAAGTCGTTCTTCTGTCCCTTTGAGTACGGGCGGACATCTTGGACCATGGTCCAATAGGACTCAGTCATTTTACATCATACAGTACCTGTTGAGCGTCGCCGATTGGACGAAGTGCAGTCTTCAGGCAAAGAAACTTGAAATCGGCTGTCGAACGAATTTTGCAGGGGTTCGGAGATGTGCCGTGAGGGAGGTTTGTCATGGCGGAGTTTGAGAAGCGGCTGGCTTGCGTGATTAAAGCTGATGGATCGGTCACCCGCGGTTTCATGATCGAGTCATGCGAGCTCAAAGGAAACAACGAATACACCATTACCTGGAAAATTCCGCTTCAGGGCGAAGCGAAGACGAATTTTGCCGGGACCATTGGCAGCGCGCTCGGTGAGCCTGTCGAGCCTGGGTTCATCACTGTCGGATTGGGCAGCGACCCGCGGAAGATGCAGGTGCACACCTATGATGTGAGCGGCAAGCCGGCCAGACGCTCGTTCCATATCGCTTGCTTCCGCGATCAGTAGGCGCCAACGCGTCCGTCGACCCGAAGATGATAACGATGGCTGATCCAGCTTTTCTCATCGCCGCGTCCGGCCTTGGCCTTTCGGGCATCGTATCCGCCGCCAAGCTGATCACGTGGTTTCTTGAGGGCGACCCGAAGGCGATGGCGCAAGCTGCGCGTTGGGGGGCGGCTGGGCTCTTTGCGTTGTCACTCCCGCTCCTGCTCGGACTGGTGGTGAGTCAGCGATGGGCCGAAGCGATCGGGCTTTCGGCAATACTGCTGATGGCCTTTGCGCTCTATGGTCCTCGCATTCTGGGTCAGTTCCTGCCGCGCCGCCGCCTCGTTCTTGACCAGAGCTTTCCGTCCGGACGACCCACCGATCGGAATTCCGCCGACGCCGATCTGACCGAGGCCGAAATGGTTCAGCGTTCGATCGCTGTGCTGGAAGAGTATTTTTGGCGCACGACAAGCGCGTTCAGGCAACAAGACGCGGCGCGTTTCCTCGCTGGCAGCTCACAAATCTCGGACGGCCGCCGGCAACGCGGCACCAACGGCTCCCATTGCGAACTGACATCCCCTCTCATGTCCGAAGCGGAAGCGCTGGAGGTTCTCGGCCTCCGTCCCGACCCGGAGGTTTCTGAGATCAATGAAGCCCACCGGCGGTTGATGCAGGTCATTCATCCCGATCGCGGCGGCTCGCAGTACCTCGCGGTAAAAATCAACCAAGCAAAAGACGTTCTTCTCAACCGCCTTCGGCTGCAGTCCGATTCCAGCGCCACCGCAGCACCGCGCAAGCGCCGCCGACGCGGCCAAGGCCAATCAGATTTATCGGAGCCCAAATCGTCGATCGGAGGATAACCATGTCGAAAGAGAGCAGGAAACCAATCGAAAAGGATAGGCCCTATTATCCTGAGATCAACCTGGAACAAGAGCAGTCGCGCGGCGCGCTGACCACTAGACAGCAGGTCGAAAGCTACCTGCAAAGAAAGGAAGCAGTCACTGAAGCCGACCGTCAGGCCTTTCAGGACTATCTAAACCAGAAAGAGCAAGCGAAGAAGGCGGAGACGACGTCTGCGATGCCAGACCAAGCTCAGTCCAATCACACGGCTCAGCCTCGGTCGAAGTTCAATCGCCGCAATCTTTTCAAGATCGTTGCCGGGACGGCCATAGGAGCGGAAGCTGTTGCAGCCGGTTATTCCTGGGTCACTGGCGGATCGGTTTCCGATCAGGGCGCCAAGCATGCCGGCGATCATTATACTGAAGTTCAGCGTCAGCATATCGATCGACAGCTGATTGACTCGAAGGCGGACGTGGGTGGCCGCGGGCTGGGGAGATGGGTGGCGCTGCTGCCGACCAAGATGGGCGGCGGCGTGTACGCGATGGACCTCAACACGAGCCGCGTTATGGCTTCGGTCTGGTACTGGAACTACGGCGACTTCAACCCGATAGCTCACCATTTGTGCGCGTTTCCGAGCGCCGATCCGTATCATTCCTTTGAATTCGTCAACAGTACCCAGGGCGGCAAGAACTCCCTCATCTACGGGATCAACACCAAGATCGAAACGCCTGACCCCGGGTTCAACATCTATCGGGTGCGCTACGACGGCGCGCAGATGGAGGTGATCGAGAACGTGGCGGAATCGACCGGCCTCGGCCTCGGCGTCCACGTCACGATCAATCCCAAGGACGCCCAATCCTACTTCGTCACCGATGGACAGAAGGACATTGCGGCGTGCTTTGATCGCGAATCGTCGAGAGTGATTGCAACCTTGAAATTCGACTGGCAGGGAAATTCAAGCAACCTTCGCGAGTGCTGGATACAGGGGGGCAAGCTCAAAATCTACAAGATCTACCCGGATAAGAGGACCGGAAAGTTCGACTATCGCGGCACCAAAGGTCAGAAGATCGAATGGGAAATGGTCCCGATGGGAGAATTGTTCGTGGAGGAGGGCACGGTTCCTGGCGATTCGCCGCAAACCCTTTCCGGGGCGGACGGCACCATTTGGCATCCGACCGGACGCTGGGCCGCGACGGTCGTGCGGCTCTGCGGCGGCATTTGCATTCTCGACGCCGAGAACAATTTCAATCCGGTCGCCTTCCTGCAGTTCAACAAGGATTCTCAAGACCAGTATCCGGTCAAAAAAATCGATGACGATCATTGGGAGGTCGTCTTCGACAAGATCCATTCGCCGGGGCACGAAATCGGGTTTTCGCCGGATGGGCGGTTCCTCTGCATGATGAACAATCTGCGCGAAAACAACATTTCGATTTTCAACGTGGAAGATCCGGATCCGACGAAGTGGAAAAAAATCGCCCACGTCGAGGATCCGCTTTGGGGCGGCAAGTACCCGAACCCGTTCCACATGGTCTTCTCGATAGACAGCTCCAAGCTGTATCTATCAATCTTGCATCCGTCGCCGGCGGCGAGCGGAGTGATGGTGATTGATACGGCCACATGGAGGATCAAGAAGGAAATTCAGGGAATTGGCCCCGACCTGCAGACGCCAGCCATCACTTACGACGGCAAATTCGTGTTGACCCCCTTCAGCGGCTTCCAACGCTTGTCCAGCGGCGTCTCCGTCATCGACGCCGAGACGGATGAATTCGTCGGCGTATTGCCGAGCACTGGTGGGCACCATGACTGCGTCATCATTCCAATGTCGCTCGAACACATGAAGCATACGCGTTCGTGCACGTTGTAGTCGTGGGGGCTAGGGATGCCGAACAAGTTAGGCGTCGGCTTTCTGCTGGCCAGCGTCGCGTTGCAAAATCTCGGACGGCGCGAGGCGCGCACGCTGCTGCTGCTAGCTGCGGTCGCGATCTGTAGCGGCGCTATTTTCACTGGCGCCGTCCTGATGCGGAGCATCGACTCCAGCATGGCCGTCGGCTTTACGCGCCTGGGGGCGGATATGCTCGTCGTTCCCGCAGGTGCTCTCACCAACATTACTGCGGCCTTGCTCACGGCCGAGCCCACCGACCTTACGCTCGACGACAGCGTGCTTGTGCGCCTGGAGACGATTAAGGGCGTGCAAAAGGCGGCGCCGCAGTTGGTCTTTCGAACCGATGCGTCCGGCTATCGAGGTGGCGCCTCCATCGACGTGATCGCCTTCGATCCGATGCACGACTTCACGGTCCAGCCATGGCTGGAGCAACATCTCGGTCGGCCAATTCGGAAGGGAGACGTCATTGTCGGCGGACGGCGGGACGAAGCGTTGGGCGCCGAACTGTTGTTGTTCGGATGGCCGCTTATCGTTTACGGCAAGCTTGGAAAGACGGGGGTAGGCACTCACGAGCGCGCCTTGTTCATGACTTTCGAGACGTTTGCCGAGATGCGCCTCACCATGCAGCAAGTTTGCGGTGCAAAAGCGCCGCTCGAGCCGAATAGGGTGTCTGGCGCGCTGCTTCAGCTTGCGCCTGGTGCGACCACGCAGCAAGTACGCTTCGCCATTTTAGCGAATTTTCCCGGTGTCAAGGTCGTTTCGGGCGAATCGATGCTCACATCCATCCGGCAGGGGCTGGCGGCATTGCTGAACGGCGCGCTCGCGCTAATGGCGATCATGTTCGTGAGCAGCGCATTGATGCTCAGTGTGCTGTTTACGGCGATCATCGCTGAGCGCAAGCGTGAGCTTGGCCTGCTCCGAGCCATCGGGATGCGCCGCCGTCAAATCGTCGGCATGCTGTTGACGGAGGCTGGCCTAGCGACTGCCCTCGGAGGACTCGTGGGTGTCGCCCTTGGTCTTCTCCTGATGCGCGTGTACGAGCACTCTCTCGTCTACTATCTGGACAGGCTGGGAATCCCGTTCGTTTGGCTCAATGGTGGGACAACGGCCCTGATTGCCGCGTTTTGCATCGTCGTGACTTCGCTCACCGGTGCCGCGGGCGCGCTCTACCCGGCCTGGCGAGCAAGCGCTCAGGAGCCCTACGCCCTCATTCGCTCGGAAGGCTGACGTGACGCTGTCCTGCATTGATCTGGGCAAGACCTATGCCACTGAGCGTGGGGAAATCGAGGCAGTCAAGGGCATCGACCTCGAAGTGCGGTCCGGCGAGTTCACGAGCATTGTCGGACGCTCAGGCTCAGGCAAGTCCTCTTTCCTCGCGATGATTGGCGGCCTGAGCCGACCTTCGCGCGGATCGGTGCACATCCAGGATACCGACATCTGGACTCTGTCCGACAATCACCTGGCGGATTTTCGCAATCATCGAATCGGCTTTGTCTATCAGTTCGCAAGCTTGCTTCCGACGCTGCGCATCGTTGACAACGTGGTTCTGCCCGCTCGGCTTGATCCGGCGCAGGACGCCGAAACCGCCTACCGGCGGGCGCGAGAGTTGCTTAATCAGTGCGGCTTGTCTGATTGCCTCGACGCCTATCCCTCCGAAATCTCGTCGGGCGAACAGCGGCGCGCGGTCGTTGCGCGCGCCCTCATCAACAAACCTGCTCTCCTTTTGGCGGACGAGCCTACTTCGGATCTCGACCAAGTGACCGAAAGCGAAATCGTTGATTGGTTCCGGAGCCTGAATCGCGAGCGTGGCCTGACGCTGATTATGGTGACCCACAACCTACGGCTCGCGGAACAGACGGACCGTGTCATTCACATCTCAGACGGCAGGCTTGCTGCATGAACGATGTCGTGGATCAAGTGTCGTTGTTGGAGAATCTGTCCGACGCGGACAAAGATGCACTGATCACGCGTCTGTGGCGCGATCTACAGGAGGAGCGCGCCCGATCAAAAGAACTCGAGCGCCGGCTTGCCTGCGGCACCCGCGATCTCACTACGGACGATCGCGAAGCAAACCCTCTTCTGAAAAGGCTGCAACAGGTTGTTGTCGGGAAACGCGGCGCGCGGCAACTTACGGAAAGCCTTAATCTGCGTCCTTTGAGTAGCTTCGCATTCCTGCGCTCTCGCAGGCTGGTCGTCGCCGCCGGGATCGTTATCCTCGCGTTTGGGCTCGATTTTGCGGTCGGCTCCTACCAACAATTCCGTCTGGCGCAGAAACGACTAGCTGACCTCAGACTGCAACACGCCGCTTTTGAAGGCATGTACGTCGAGGTCGTGAATGTCGCTTACGAGCCGGACCAAAAATCCTATCGGCTGACGATGAAGTTCGCCAAGGACGAGCCCGGCCGCCCGCTCTACATAATGCAAAGTCCGGTTCGCGTGTTCGAACAGGTTGGCCTGTCATGGAAGGAGGTGCTTTCTCGCGATTCGCTCGGCGAAGCGGCGCGCGTGGTAAAACTCACAGACACCTACACCTTCCAGACAATTTTCGAACCCAACCTCAAGGATTGGACCGAGTTGATCCCAGGCTACATGCACATCAGGTTTGAAACCGATAGTCTGGTCAGCGAGCGCAGCAATCCGGACGACGACATCATCGATCGGACGGATCGCTACTACGTGTACTTGAAGCCGCACGGGGCGGACGACGACGCGATCCGCAAGCAAATGCGAATTCGCGGAGATCCGCCGGTCTACATGCCGATGCCGCCCCATTAGGGGCTCGCATTCGCGAAGGATTTTCTGCGACCGCTTGCATGCTGATGAGGAATCGCCGTCGCCATGCGACCTTGTGTTCTAATGACGCGAGTGTAGCGGTATGGATGCCTTGCTGCGTATCGGCTCCGCGCTGATGGGGCTGCTGCTCATACTCGCATTCCTGCAATCTGCGTCGCGAGTCGCGCTTGTCAATCGCGATCGCGGGGATTGGTTGGCGCGACGTATCGGCTGGCTCGTCCATACGACGCTCGGAGGCTTGGCGCGGACGCAGCCAAGGTATGAGAACGTCAAAGACGCCCTGGACTGGGTTTTACCGCTATACATCCTGTTGGTGATCGCCGTGTGGTTTGGCTTGGTGCTAGCCGGATTTGGGTTGCTGATCTGGTCCTGCCAAGCGGAGCACAGTCTTTTGAAAGCAATGATCGCGAGCGGCTCGCAGCTCAGCACGCTTGGCTTCTTAACACCATCCGATACAGCGGGACGGATGCTTGCAATCCTCGAAGGCGCCTTCGGACTTGGCATCATTGTGTTCTACTTTACCTTCGTTCCAGGCTATCAGACGACGATCCAGACGCGGCAGGTCAAGGTCGCATGGCTTTATGCCCGCGGTGGCCATGGCTTGACTAACTTTACTCTTCTCGAGTGGTTCCTCCTCACCGGCGGAAGCGACTGGAACGGCCTGTGGGAGGACTGGGAATCATGGTTCCGCAATCTTGGCGAGACTCATAGGCTCGTGCCGCCGCTCGCTTTTGTCCCAACGGTTCAGCGTAATCAGACGTGGCTTGCCGCAGCGGCCGTCGTGCTTGATTCAGCCTCCTTCTACCTGTCCGCGATCGAGGCGCAAAGTGCGCAGGCCGCGGCTGTGTGCCATCGTACTGGCGTCGACGCGCTGCGCCTGATTGCGGCCGAGCTCGCGGATCAGCAATCTGCCCCTGAGGCGCTCGACGGGCGACGCTTGTCGCGTCCCGATTTTTTTTCGGCCTACGACCGATTCGTGGGGCTTGGCGCCAAGGTGAGGGTCGAGCGCGAGGCATGCTGGCTTCGTTTCGTCGAGCTCCGCCGGGAGTATGAGCCCTCTCTTCAAAGTCTAGCCAAAAGTCTATTGGTGCCGGAAAATGACAGTCTCTTGTTGCCGCTCGCGGCTTAAGGCCTTCCACGCGCACGTTGGCTGCCTGCCGTCGACCATGCAGGCGCGCATTCTCATCCAAACGAGACGTCCGACAGGTGCTTGGCGTCGAATCGCGGGCTTCCACGTCCTGGTGACAGGCGTCCGAGGCGCCCGGGCCCGGCCGCGCCAAGTCCGGATATGAACGGCTGATCCGTCGAAGGAGAGGGCGATGGCAAACGATCACAATGCCAAGACAGTCGGCGTATTCGGCGCGCTGTCGATCGGCGTCGGCGCCATCATTGGGGGAGGGTTCTTCGCGACCTTCGGCATCACGGTCGTGGGAGCGAAGGGCGCGACGCCGATCTCTTTCCTCATTGCAGGAGTGATCGCCCTGTTCACCGCCTATTCGTATATCGGGCTCACGCTTCGCTATCCGGGTCCCGGCGGAACGGTCAAATTTATCACGACGGCTTTTGGAACCGGACTGCTCACGGCCTCGGTGAACACTCTCCTGGTGCTGAGCTACGTCGCGATCATGAGCGTCTATGCCTACGCGCTCGCAGCGTACACGCTTTCATACATCCCCGAGGCAATGCGTCCAGCGGCGTCGCACGCGATCGCGTCGGTCGCGCTCGTGCTGCTGGGTCTCGTCAATTTCGCCGGCGCGTCGTTGATGGAACGGCTCGAAGGGGTCTTCAATGTCGGCAAGCTCGCCGTCCTCGGCCTCTTCATCGTCGGCGGCTTCCTCGTCGGAGACATCGCTTGGGCCCGCCTCGAACCGGCCGCCTGGGCGCCGCCAAGCGCCATCGTGTCGAGCGGCATGCTCGGTTTCCTCGCGTACGAAGGGTTCGAACTGATCGCCAACGCGTCAGACGATATTGCCGATCCAAAGCGAACCTTGCCGATCGGCTTCCTTGGCAGCGTCGCGATGGCCATAGTCGTTTACGTGCTCGCTTTCATTGTCGGCATCGGTCACCTGCCCTTCCACGAAATGCTGACCGCGAAGGATTACGCTATCTCGGCGGCGGCCGGGAATTTCCTCGGGCCTATCGGCTTTGCCATCATGGCGGTTGGGGCCGTTCTCGCCGCGGCGTCGGCCATCAACGCCGACTATTTTGGCGCCGCAAAGCTGCCGCTGCGGCTCGCCACTATCAATGAGATGCCGTCGGTCTTCCATCGCAGTCTTCATGGCCAGTCGATCTGGAGTCTTGTGCTCATCGGCGCACTCGCGCTCGCGGCGGTCAATTTCGCGTCGATCGAGGCGATGTCCTCGGCGACGAGCGGCGGGTTTCTGATCGTGTACGCCGTCGTCAACATCGCCGCAGTGCGGCTCGCCCCTGAGACCGGCGCCACTCGGTGGATTGCGGTGCTGGCGACCCTGCTGTGTCTCGCCGCGTTGATCGTGACGATCTACGGATTCCTTTCCGAGTCCGCGACCGTCAGCCAAGCCGTCGCGATCGCAGCGATCGTCGCCGTATCGATCGTCGTCGAGGCCGTTTATCGGCTGTCGGAGACCCTCTCCGGGCGCGTGCGATAGTTGATGAGCTCGCCGCCCCTTGGGCGCTATCGGATGGTTAGCGATCATGGGCTGAAGAACCAGGAAAATGAGGTGTTGTTATGTGAGTCGTAAAGTATGAAAGGCGACATCATCTCGCGGGGAAGCCCAAGATGTCGGCTGCAACAATTACCATCAACCAAAGTAGAAAGGAGTATAGCCATGGCAGAATTCGAGAAACGGCTGGCATGCGTGATCAAGGCGGACGGCACGATCGCACGGGGGTACATGATCGACCGCTGCGAGGTTAGCGGCGACAACGTCTACACGATTACGTGGAAGATCCCCCTCGTGGGTCCGGCGA
>Ga0126379_10003068_pt1 | contig 10742 bp, 13 predicted proteins | sample PanSoiMetPlot_24_FD_92640 | JGI IMG/M metagenome (GOLD analysis project Ga0126379, IMG submission 92640) | Tropical forest soil microbial communities from Panama - MetaG Plot_24 | ecosystem: Environmental > Terrestrial > Soil > Tropical forest > Bulk soil | place: Panama | collected 2016-02-17
TCTGGCGAAACGTCACATGTTTTGGTGGATTGCTGCCCGGTCGGACCACCCAATATGGGACCCGCCCGGGCATCTTTCAACCCACTGATATTACTTCAACTCGACGGTCGCTCCGGCGGCCTCGAGCTGCTTCTTGATCTTCTCGGCCTCGTCCTTGGTCACGCCTTCCTTGACTGGTTTCGGCGCGCCTTCGACGAGGTCCTTGGCCTCTTTCAGACCAAGGCTGGTGATCGCCCTCACCTCCTTGATCACATTGATCTTCTGCGCTCCGGCCGCGGCGAGAACGACGGTGAACTCGGTCTTCTCTTCGACCGGTGCTGCGGCCTCTCCGCCGCCGCCGGCGGCCGCCACTGCCACAGGCGCTGCGGCTGAGACGCCCCATTTCTCCTCGAGCAATTTTGCAAGCTCGGCTGCCTCGAGCACCGTGAGGCTCGAAAGCTCGTCCACTATTTTCGTTAGATCTGCCATTTACTTATCCTCGTAGGTTTGACTCTGTTGTTAGGTGATGGGGCCGGCCGTCACGCTGCTTCCTTTTTGCCAAAGGCCGCGAACACGCGGGCAAGCTGCGCGCCGGGCTCGTTCAGCGTGCGGGCGATCTTGCTCGCAGGCGCCTGAAGGAGGCCGATCAACTTGCCGCGGAGCTCGTCGAGCGATGGCAGACTGGCAAGCGAGCTCACGCCTTTGGCATCGAGCACCTGGGCTCCCATCGCTCCGCCAAGGATCACGAATTTCTCATTTGCTTTGGCGAATTTGACGGCAACCTTCGGCGCTGCCACGGGATCGTCGGAAAAGGCAACGCAAGTCGGCCCTTTCAGTAAATCCGCGATACCCTTGGCATCGGTGCCTTCAAGCGCGAGCTTGACGAGCCTGTTCTTCGCCACCTTGACCCGCCCGCCCGTGCTTCTCATCTCGCGCCGGAACTTGGTCATGTCGCCGACAGTCAGGCCCGCGTAATGAGCGACGACGACCACGCCGGTTTTGGCGATGGCATCGTGAAGCGCCGTCACGACTTCGCGCTTCTCTGCTCTATCCACTGCTCACTCCGTCTCTAGAGGCCGAGAGCGCACGCCCTCGACCTCGGCTGCACGTGCCGCGAGGAAGCGAGCGGCGGGCAAAAGCCGGCCCGCTTCTTCCAAGCAGCGCTCCGTTGCCTGTCCAGCTCGCACGCGAAAGCGTTAGAGCCAACTACGAGGTTCAAACCGATCTCCAGGTTGCGGTTGGGCCGCATCCATCGAACCGTTCGTCTCCCATCTCATGCAGGCCCGAAAAGGCTTAAGCGGGTCACCCCGCACCTGCAGTCTCGGACAGGTTTGGACCGCTTCTCTCAAAGCGATCCTTCGGGACTGAAATCAGTCCCGAAACTCCAAAAAACTCACGCCCCGCCGCCGGTAAGGCTTGCGGGCTCGATCTTCACGCCCGGGCCCATGGTCGAAGCGACTGCGATCTTCTTCAAGAATGTGCCTTTGGCACCGGACGGCTTTGCCTTCATCACCGCGTCGGCAAAGGCGCGGATGTTATCGACCAGAGCCTTCTCGCTGAAGCTCGCCTTGCCGATGCCTGCATGGATCAGGCCAGCCTTCTCGACTCTGAACTCGACGGCGCCGCCTTTTGCAGCGCGCACCGCAGGCCCGATATCGGCGGTCACAGTGCCGACTTTCGGATTCGGCATGAGTCCGCGCGGACCAAGCACCTTTCCCAGGCGGCCGACGAGCGGCATCATGTCCGGAGTAGCGATGGCGCGATCGAAATCGATCACGCCCTTCTGCACCTGCTCGACGAGATCCTCCGCGCCAACCACATCGGCACCGGCCTTCTTGGCCTCCTCGGCCTTGGCGCCCTTGGCGAACACACCAACCCTGAGCTTGCGTCCCGAGCCATGCGGCAAAGCGCAGACGCCCCGCACCATCTGGTCGGCGTGGCGCGGATCGACGCCGAGATTCATGGAAATCTCGATGGTCTCGTCGAACTTGGCTTTGGCCCCGTTCTTGACGAGCTTCACGGCGTCCTCGACCGAGTAAAGCGTCTCGCGATCGACCAGCGCGCTCGCCGCCTTATATCTCTTGCCCGGCTTGCTCATGGTTACTCCTGGACCTGTAGTCCCATCGAGCGGGCTGAACCGGCGATGATCTTCATCGCCTGCTCGACGGAATTGGCGTTCAAATCCTTCATCTTGATCTCGGCGATCTCGCGGAGCTGCGCCTGCGTCACGCTGCCCGCCACAGCACGGCCGGGCTCTTTCGAACCGGAAGTAATCTTCGCCGCCTTCTTTAGGAGGTACGACGCCGGAGGCGTGCGCATCTCGAAGGTGAAGGAGCGGTCGGAATAGACGGTGATCACCGTGGGGATCGGCGAGCCAGGCTCAAGCTTCTGCGTCGCCGCGTTGAACTGCTTGCAGAACTCCGGGATGTTGACGCCGCGCTGGCCGAGCGCAGGGCCGATCGGCGGCGAGGGATTGGCCTGCCCTGCCGGCACCTGGAGCTTGATGTAACCCTCGATCTTCTTAGCCATTCTGACTTTCCCGCGCCTTCCCGCTTACTCTTTCGTGCGCTCGCCTAGAGCTTCTCGACTTGGGCATATTCGAGCTCGACCGGCGTGGCGCGACCGAAGATCGACACCGCCACCTTGAGCCGCGCCCGCTCTTCGTCGACTTCCTCGACGAGGCCGTTGAACGATGCGAACGGGCCGTCTGCCACGCGCACCTGCTCGCCGATCTCGAACGTGACCGACGGCTTCGGCCGCTCGACGCCCTCCTGCACTTGCTGGAGGATGCGGCCTGCCTCCTCCTCGGTGATGGGAATGGGCTTGTTCTCGGTGCCGAGGAAGCCCGTGACTTTCGGCGTGGACTTGATCAGGTGGTAGGTCTGGTCGTTGAGCTCCATTTTCACCAGCACGTAGCCTGGGAAGAACTTCCGCTCCGAGCTCACCTTGCGGCCGCGGCGCATCTCCACGACCTCTTCCATCGGCACCAGCACCTCCGCAAACAGGTCGGAAAGACCCGCAGAGGCGGCTCGCTCCTTGATGGATTCGGCGACCTTCCGCTCGAAGTTCGAGTAGGCGTGGACGATGTACCAGCGCATTGCCATCGGACTTAAGACCTGCCTCCTAGCGGCCGAAACCCAAAATCAGCGTCACCACGTTGCTCAGCATCCAGTCGGCGGCGAGGAAGAACAGCGCGACGGCGATCGACATGGCGAGCACCATGGCCGTGGTGACCACGGTCTCGCGGCGCGTCGGCCAGGTCACCTTGGCGACCTCGGTGCGCACCTGCTGGATAAACTCGAAAGGACTAGTCCTCGCCATCCTCATCCTTGCTGCGGAAGCCATCCGCTCTTTCCTTCCAACTCGCCTCGGTCTGGCAGGAGTGGAGGGACTCGAACCCCCAACCCCCGGTTTTGGAGACCGGTGCTCTAGCCAGTTGAGCTACACTCCTATTCAGGTGTCAGCTGCCAAGCTATCCCCTGGCACCTGACACCTGACCTGGAGCGGGTGAAGGGAATCGAACCCTCGTCCTCAGCTTGGAAGGCTGCTGCTCTACCATTGAGCTACACCCGCATCCATTCTGCACTCTAGAGTGGTGGTGGAGGGGGTAGGATTCGAACCTACGTAGGCATAGCCAACGGGTTTACAGCCCGTCCCCTTTAGCCACTCGGGCACCCCTCCTTGAGTTCAGAGATGGATTGACTGGTGGTTTTGACCAAGCAAAAACGCCCCGCCGTCGGCCGGCAGGGTTCGCCATGACGTGGTTTATGGGTAGCGCGTCAGGCGCTGTCAACTATAAATCATGACGCTTCCGCGAAATTTGCTGAGTTGATCGCCTCAGCCCACAACAGCCTGGAAGCGAGACAAGCGGCCATGCGGCGGCAAAGACCAAGGAATCAGAAGCCGCAGCGCCATGGTTGGCGCGATCAGCAGAGACATGGGCCGGCGCGTGGGTCAGATACCGAGCGCGTGCTGCTCTATGGGCTTCACCCAGTCAAAGCCGCGCTCGCCAACCCGCGACGGCGCATTGGCAGGCTGGTGGCCACGGAAAACGCGGCGCACCGGCTCGGACCTCTCATGGCCAAGCGCGGCGTGACGCCAGAACTGGTGAACCCCAAAGAGCTTGACAGACTGCTCGGCGCCGACGCCGTGCACCAGGGCCTTGCCCTCGAAAGCGAACCATTACCGCCAGTCGGACTCGATGAGGTGAGCACCGGCGGCATCCTGCTCGTACTCGATCAGGTCACCGACCCGCACAATGTCGGCGCCGCGTTGCGCTCGGCTGCGGCCTTCGGCGCGAGCGGCCTTGTTCTGACCGAGCGCCACAGCCCTCCCCTCTCCGGCGTGCTCGCCAAGGCCGCAAGCGGTGCGCTCGACATTGTGCCGGTGATCCTCGTCAAGAATCTCGCCCAGAGTCTCGCCAAGCTCGGCGAGCGCGGCTATTTGCGGGTAGGCCTTGCCGACGAAGCAAGCGAGGCCCTTGAGAACGCGCCATTGACCCGACCCCTCGCGCTCGTGCTCGGCGCCGAAGGCAAAGGACTGCGCCAGCTGACGCGAGAGCATTGCGACCGCCTCTGCCGCATCTCGACGGAAAGCGCGCTGGCAAGCCTCAACGTCTCAAACGCCGTCGCGGTCGCGCTGCATTGGGCGAGCCTCAAAACGAAAGGCTGAGGGCGAAAGAAGCGGCCTATCCGAATCTATCTGTATCTGAGAACGCGGTCGGGGCTGCCGCGCAGAGTGTCGTCTGGCCCGAGATAATGGAAATAAGGCATGCAACGGGGATAGTTCAGCGGTGCCGTGGTGTAGGGGCGATAGAACCACCAGTAATTGCGCGGGTAGCAGTAGAAAGCCTGCGCCTTGCGGAAGTGAGCCTGGCCCCAAGCATATGCAGGCTGCGCACCGGACGCAGCGAGACCTAAAGCGACGATGGCGGCTACCCCCAGCCTGCAACGGCCCACGCTCGATGTCCCCCTCAGGACCAAAGTCTAGAAGTTGGGTGGTCCAAGCGCAAGCCTTCGGCAACCATGACGCGGAATCGCGGCGTTGCTGCGCGCCTCGCCACTTGACAGTTGCGCCCCAGAGTCCGCCAAGTCCGGTCGGCAAAGCGTTCTCCTGAGCCCAATTGGAACGTAGCTTGCCGCGCAAGAGTTGCTCATGCCTCGCCAACCCACCGCTTCTCCAAGGGAAGGAAAGACCTATGTCATCAGCCGAAAGCGATATTCGCACGGGCGCAGCAAAGCGTGGCGCTGGCGCCCGTGACGCCGAGGATTTGGCCAATCAGATCGATGCGATCCGCGTCGACTTGCAAAACCTGACCTCGACGGTTGGGCGCATCGCCAGCAAGCAAGTCAACCGGGCGCAGGACCGAGCAAAAGAGACAGCCTATGAGGCCGAGGAGGCCATCAGGCGCAACCCGCTGTCGGCCATCGCCATTGCCGTTGGACTAGGCTTCCTGTTTGGTGTGTTCACCCGTCGCTAGGCGCAGCATCCATGCTCCGCACGGCGCTCGCGCTGCTCTCGTCTCTGCAGGTTGGGCTCCGCATCAAGGAGTCGATTGAGCGCTCGATCAGGCAAGCAATCGTCATTGCCGTCGCCATCGTCATTTTGTTGTTTGCCGCGGCGTTCGGGTTGGTCGCGGCCTATCACGGGCTCGTAGCAAGCTACGGCTTCAGCTCGGCAGGAGCCGCCGGGATCATCGCCGCGGCCCTCGCGCTTCTTGGCCTGCTCATCCTCGCCACGCTGCTCTCGTTCGCGCGCCGCCGCCCGCAACCGCAGGCGCCTAGTGTCGCCGCCGCTGCCGGCGAAGGCGTCGGCCTGCTCGACCAGAGCGTCGGCAAGGCGATGCAGCAGGTCGGCCCCGTGACCCTGCTCGCCATTGCCTTCATCGCCGGGGTGCTTGCCAGCCGCCGCCGCTAGGCGCGACGCCTCGCGCCTGTCAGGCCCCAAGTCCGGTCAGCCGGCCTCGGCTAGAAAGGGCGAGAGAACAGGACTAAGACTGCGGCCTACCAAGGATTGAAGCAGCGCTGCACTTCTTTTCCAAGTCTCAAGCCGGCTTAGCTCAGGCGGTAGAGCGGCTGATTCGTAAGGAGCCTCACAGTCAAGCCGGCAAGCCTTAGCCAGCAAGGGCTCCACGCCTCCACAGCCTCCGGCCTTTAGACCAGGATTAGACCAGTTCCCAGCGCGACCCCCTGCCACCTTCAGCCACGGCCCTGCCTGATCCAAGATCAGGCCGCGTCGCTCTCCATTTTCGCAATCTTAGAAGGCCCTGCCCGGGTTCGCTGTGGGCCTTCTTCTTTTGCGCGACAGCTCGCCGCGTTGCTTCCCCGGCCCGGGGCTCTCATGCTGACCTTGCGACGCCTTCCCAAGACTGGCCGTCGCAGAACTTCCGTTAAAGCGTACCGCTAGAAGGGCCCCTCGCCGGGGGCCCTTCTTCTTCGGGGCAGCACCATGGCGCTGAAGGCGCTCGTTGCATTGGTGCCCGCGCTGGTGCTGTTGGCGGGCTCGGCTCTGCTGCTTTCCAAAGTAAGAAGTATGGCAGCCCTCCTACAGCTACTCGGGGCGGCCTGCTTGGTGGTCGTTGTCTTGACCCATATCTGCGAGGCCCTTGGCCTCTTACGCTGGATGGGCTGGGGCCTTCCCGATAGCGTTGGCCACTATCTCGACCTCGGAAGCGTCGTGCTCGGGTTCACGCTCTTTCCCATTGGCTATCTGTGGCACGCCCTCTCGCCGGAGAAGCCGCCTAGTTCGCCCTAGCAGCAGCTCGCCGGTCCTAGCAGCCGCGAACTTTCCATTCCTTGAGTGAGAGCAAGCGTCGTTGTGCTAGCCTGTTCTCATGAGGAGGTTCCGCCTCAACGGATGGCAGCGGATTGGGATTGTGCTGTCGGTCCTGTGGGCGATAGCTGCTGGGGTTTACGTTTGGCAAGGCTCACAGAACCTTTCTTATGTGTACTGGAAGACGTACTACCACTGTGTCTTCACGCCAGGGAATGACGAGAACTCTTGCCAGCCTGCGAAGGAACAAGCCGAAACAGTGCCAAGTAAATATGTCAGTTTGCTGTTGCCCGTGGCGTTGGCTGCCATCCCAGTAGGGTGGCTCCTCGTCTACATGATCGTGTGGACAGTGCGCTGGATCAGGCGCGGCTTCCAGCCCTCGTGCTGAAGCGGCCTAAACGGGCTACCTCGCAGTATGGGCCGCTGCTGAGAGCGACGGCGCTGACTTAGCGCGTTCTAAACACCGCCTAGCACGCTCTTTACAAATCTCGGCATCGTCGAGAAGCATGCGACGAGAACTGTCGCCGTGATTGGGGGTTCCGCGACTGCGACCAATGGTACTGCGTCGCCAGCTCACAAGTGCGTGAGCGCAACCGCGCGACGAAGAAGAAGCGCCGCCCTAAGTCCGAACGTGGCGGGGCTTCCCGGTTCGTGTGTGAACCATGTGTGACGGGCGGCCCGGTCAGGGTCCATCACACTTCCAAGTAAATCCGACGCCCAAGGGCGCTTTATCAATCTGAACTTGGGAAGATGGTGAAGGTCAGCGCGGCTCTAAGCACTGGAAGCCCCCTGGCCTGAAGGTCAGTTAAGCCAGCCGAGGGACTGCGCCTTTGCGAAGGCCGCCTTCCAGGCTCGAACAAGGAAAATCAGTTCCTCGGCGCTGGGATCGGTCCGCAGGGGCTCGACTGCTTCTAGGATGCGGCCCTGCTTGCGGTAGGTGATCGACAACCCAACGCTGGGCCTTGAGACAATAATGTCGTGGCCGCGCAGCGCGACTGACAGGTCGGGCATAGTACGCGCCTTTACGGAGAAGCCGAAGAAGAAGCCCGGCAGGGTGCCGGGCTTCACCAATTGGCTCTAACGCGGCCCTGGGGCTCAGGTGCCGCACTGCATGAACTCCGCTCTGACAGGCTTGTTCCTGGCGGATTGACTGGCTCGGGCAATGGGACGGGGCCCCAGCGTGGACGTGGCGGGAGGGGACCCGGTGGGGGAAAGCCGACGGCAGCCCTCAGCCGCCTGCCCCGCCGCCGCTGTCTGCCGTTGGTGCGGATGGGTCTAAGGTTTGGTCTAAGCCGTCCAAAAGTCCGTTGAAAATCGGTAATGATCCGCCGATTACAGATTAGTGGCTTCGCTGCCGTGCCAGTTTCCAAGCCTAAATGCCGCCGTGGCTTTCTTTGGCTGCGGCCCCAAAAAAGCGTGACCGAGTGACCTACGGCTACCTAGATGGCAACTAGGCAAGCCTGACGATGCCACCGATTACATTGAACCAACTCGCAACAGAGTAAGCGTTTGAAAAGTCGCGCAACAACGGCCGCGCAACGTTGCGCAACGTTGCACGCAACTCGCACAATAGTGCTCTTTCAAATAGCTGAGCCTTTAGTATGGGCACTCAAGCAACCGCAGCCTCAACTCGCCCGCCGGGCCGGGGCGTGACGCACGGCCTTCTTCGGGTTCCGTATGGCCGCGGTGAATATCTCTCCTGCCTCAGCAAGGTCCGCGGTCGCTAGGTGCGCGTAGCGCTGAGTTGTCTTTGCCTGAGTATGCCCAAGCAGCTCGCCCACGATGGGCAGCGACACGCCCTTGGAGACTAGAATGCTCGCATAGGAGTGTCTGAGGTCATGTACCCGATAACCCTCGAAACCTGCCACTTTGGAGAAGGTAGCCCAGAAGCTCTTGATGTCAGCGAGAGGCTTGCCCCGAACTTGCCCGGGGAATAGATAGCCCGTCCCTCTGCTCTCCTTTCGCATCTGGTTGAGCAGCACTAGAGCGTCGGAGTTCAGCGGGATGTGGTGAAGCTTCTTCTGCTTTGTATGATGGCTAGGCTTGGTCCAGGTCCCAGCATCGAGGTCGAACTGATCCCAGGTTGCCCCTAACACTTCGCTCTTACGCGCTCCAGTGTAGGTGAGTAACAGCAAGGCTCGCGCTGCGATCTTGTTAGGCTGCGCCTTTAATACGGCGATCAATCGCGCGAGTTGCTCTTCGCTGAGCCTCTTCTCACGGGAAACCTCCGCAAAGGGCTTTATTTTCTGAACTGGATTGTCAGCTCTCCAGCCCCAATCCACGGCGCGCTCGAACATCACAGACAGAAGAGCACGAACGCGGTTCGCCTCGTACGGTGTGGCCGCAAGACTTGTGTGCAGCTCCTGCAGCTCGGCAACAGTGATGGCTTCGACCGGCCGAGCTCCGAGCAGAGGTCTAATGATCCGCTTCACTCTATTCTTTGCATCCCTCACGCTCTTGGCACGAAGCTGGGGTTCAGCATGACGGAGGTACGCATCCACGAGGTCGCCTATGGTGTGCTTCTTCGTTGCAGAAGCGGGAGCTTCCGGCGAGGCCTCAGCCACGGGAAGCTGGCCCAGCTTCGCACCCCGCCGAAGCATCCTTGCCCTGGAGCGGACCTCTTCCAGCACTTCCTCTGCGAGGACTAGAGCGTGATGGCTTTCCTTACCCTGATCCTTTGCTCTCTGAACTAGCTCTCGGGTGATTGGCATCGGCCCGAGGCTGTGAACCTCACGCTGTCCGGTTGCCTTGTTCACCCCGCGCCATCGCGCATATATCTTGTCGCCGAGCTTTAGGTAGCTGAGCCCTACCACGGCCGGATCAGGGAGAGCTTGCCCGTGTTTACCCCTCTCTCTAAACCGATTGATGTTATAGAGACTGAAGTGCTGACGCTTCATGGGACCGCGCCTCGGATCGCCAAATTTCTTAGACCACCGCTAGACCATTTTCGAGGTCTGCACAAGCTTCGGAAGGCTCACGGCCATTACCCGCAATCCCAAGTGCAGCAAGAAGTTTATGGAAATTAAAGCCGGCTTAGCTCAGGCGGTAGAGCGGCTGATTTGTAATCAGTAGGTCGGGGGTTCGAATCCTCCAGCCGGCACCAAAAAACCAATTATATCAATAAATTTGGGATAATTTCAAAGACTCATATCGACTATATTTAACCATTTTTCAGATTGAAACCTTCGGGAATTCTTGATGATTAACTCAGAAGGCTTCGCGAGTGCGGCGGATTAGCCTCGCGATATGCTCGTTTTCAGGTGCTTTCATCTCAAGAGCCGGCTCACGCTATGTGGAGTTTGATCATAATTTAGTAAGCGTTGTGAGGATCACGGTACGTGAATATCTGGATAGCCATCGGGGCATCACCGTGTCGCCACGCGACCGTGCTCCTGTTTTCAGGGCTTCCCGCTCGGTTGTCCCGGGCTTAAAGATTGGACTTCGCAGCGTTTATCCTGGTGCTGATTCATGTGGAGCCAAAAGTTGACGACCTAGATACCCAATCCCGCGAGGGCCGTCCGACCGGTCCATGGGTTTGCGTCGTGCAACCGCATTGGCCCCGGGCTCTTACTAGCTGGTCCCGAGGGGCAGCGGGCCAGACGCTCTCGCGCGTTCTAGAGTTCGAGCACGGACACTGATACCGTCGCGCTAAATATGGATTGACAAACCCAATAGGTTCGTGTATTGTTCTCGCTCACTTCCGACTAAATATACTGCGCCTGATTTGGCGATACTCCGAGGGCATTTTTAAATGCCATGAGAGTGTTCCTTAATTGCGTGCGAGCCCGTGCGCTTTGTCGGCCAGGATCAGACAAGCCCGGCCCCGGGTGTGGCATCTAACGCCGCTCAACAGCAACGATGGCCGCATAGTCCGAGAACATGGGCACGATCGTGGAGACCAAAAGCAGTGACCATGCGAACCAGGCCGGGCGCAAGCTTCGGAACTGCTGGATGCCCACATCCAGAGATCTGTCTGCCAAATAGCAGACCCA